>Ga0187893_10000500_pt1 | contig 102093 bp, 104 predicted proteins | sample MA1701074metaG_FD_139574 | JGI IMG/M metagenome (GOLD analysis project Ga0187893, IMG submission 139574) | White microbial mat communities from a basaltic lava cave in the Kipuka Kanohina Cave System on the Island of Hawaii, USA - MA170107-4 metaG ...
ATTGTTGTCGCAGACGATCAGCTCGGACGCCCAGCCGCGCCGCTCGAAGGCTTCCATGGCCGCGCGGATGCTCCGGAGCGAGTCGGGCAGCAGCCGCTCCTCGTTGAACGCGGGGACGACGACCGAGATCTTCATTTCACCAGCCGGGGCAGGGCAGCGGTAGGATAATGCGCCAATCTCGCGACGGAGGAAGCAATGGCCGGCAATAGCCAGGAAATCGTAGTCACCGATATCAAGATCCCGTTCCTGTCCATGGTGGTGCTGATGGTGAAGTGGGCCCTCGCGGCGATCCCGGCCTTCATCATCCTGCTCATCATCGGAGTGGCATTCTCGCTCGTGCTCGCCGCGCTGTTCGGCGGCACGGGCTGGCACGGCAGGATGTAGGGCCAGAGCGAACGGCGCGTGTCAGGAAATCCCCTGCCGCGTTGTTCGTGACGGGCGACCCCGCAATGCGGGGCGCGGGAGCGTCGCGCCGCTCAGGAACTCACGCGGACGGGCGGAAATAAGAAATACAGCAGTTGTAGAGCCATGCGAATATGGCTCCGCCGATCGCGCCGTCCACCAGTCCGTACAAGGTGCCGATGATGACCTGCCCGAGCGACGCGCCCCCGCGATAGCCCGGGTACAGGGACGCAGCGAGCTGAAGGAACGCCTGCCCGTACCCCGGCCAGATCAGGTTCGCCGCCCCCACCAGGAGAATCGAGCCGCCCCAGAACAGGCCGACTGCCAGCGAGAATGCGCCGATGTTGAATTTCATGGCCCCTCCTTTGAATGCAATGAGCACCGACATTAGGCGAGTCAAGGATTATGGTAACGCGAGGATTGAGGGCATGCTAACCTCACCCGGTTTTGTCCACCGGCGCGGGGAGAGAAGCTCATGAAAACGATCGACATTCATGCCCACATCGTCCCGGAATCGCTGTGGCAGGCGATCGGCGCGAAACGGGAATGGCACGGCTTCCGCCACGAGCCGGGCGAGGGCATGGGCACGATGTTTGGCGGCGGCATGCGCACGGCCTTCACGACGCCCAAGATGCGCTACACGGTGGAGGAGCGCCTGAAGGACATGGACGCGCAGAAGGTGGACGTGCAGGTGCTCTCCATTCACACGCCGTTCGTCGGCTATCACCTCGAAGCGGCGCAGGGGCTCGCCCTCGCGCGCGAGGTCAACGACGAGATCGGGGCGACGGTGCGGGGAAGCGCCGGGCGCCTCGCCGGGCTCGCCACCATGCCCGTCCAGGATGTGAAATCCGCGATCGGCGAGCTCGAGCGCGCGGTGACGAAGCTCGGGCTGAAAGGGGCGTCCCTCGATACGCAGGTGAACGGCGAGCAGTGGGACGAGCCGAGGTTTCTTCCCTTCTTCAAGGCGGCCGAAAGCATGGGGGCGGTCCTCTTCTTCCATCCGCAGCCGCAGAACAATTTCCTCATGCAGCGGATCAAGCGCTACGGGCTTTCCAACAGCCTCGGGGTGCTGCTGGATGACGCGATCGCGGTGGGCGTGCTGATTTGCGGCGGCGTGCTGGAGAAGTGCCCGGCTCTCAAGGTCTGCATCGCGCACGGCGGCGGGCCCGCCTGCTACGCGATGGGGCGGCTCGACCGCGTCTGGAACGAGCGGCCGGCAACGCGCGGCACACCGCAGCCACCGAGCGCGTACCAGAGGCGCCTCTACTACGACACCGTGGTCCCCAGCGAGGAGGCGCTGCGGTTTCTCCTCGACCGGGTGGGCGTCGACCGGGTGGTGCTCGGGAGCGACTGGCCGTTCGTGGCATGGCATCCCTCGCCGGTTGCGTGGGTGCAGAGTCTCGAGTCGCTGACGCCGGAGGAGAAGGAGAAGATCCTCTGGAAAAACCTCGCGGCGCTGCTCGACATCCGCTGACGAGGAGAGCGAGTTGCGGACTTTGGAGTCGAGCGGATTGCCCTCTGCCGTGCGCGGCGCCCTGTGGATGGTCGGCGCTGTTCTCGTGTTCTGTCTGATGGCCGTAGCCGTGCGCGTGCTGCTGCACACCTTCGGCACCTTCGAAATTCTCTTCCTGCGCGGCTTCGTTTCGCTCGTCATCGTGCTGGCGATCCTGCCCTGGTTCGGCGTGCGGGCGCTGCGCACGCGGCTCCTCGGCGTGCACGTTGCGCGCAACCTGTTCCAGTTCGGCAGCCAGTACGCGTGGGTGTACGCGATCGGGATGCTGCCGCTCGCCACCGTCTTCGCGATCGAATTCACCATGCCGGTGTGGGCCGCGCTACTTGCCGTAGGGATCCTGGGCGAGCGCCTGGATCGCAGCCGGGTCATCGTGCTCGCCCTGGGGCTCGCCGGCATACTCATCATCCTCAAGCCCGGCTTCGAGCAGGTGCCGCCGGCGGCGCTGGTGATGCTCGCCGGATCGTTCGCCTATGCCGCGACCATGATCACGACCAAGCACCTCGCCGGGCGCGACACCGCATTCGCGGTGCTCTTCTACATGTCCGCGATCCAGGTTCCGCTCGGGCTCGTGCCGGCGCTGCCCGCATGGGTCACCCCCGGGCTCGCCGACTTGCCGTGGATCATCGCGGTCGGCGCGAGCGGGCTCGTGGGGCATTACTGCCTGACGCGCGCCTTGCGCGACGCCGACGCGACGCTCGTGCTGCCGATCGATTTTCTGCGGCTGCCGCTAATCGCAGTGATCGGCTTCGCGCTCTACGGCGAGCCGCTCGAGCTCTCCACGCTGCTCGGGGCCGCGGTGATTTTTTCCGGCACCTATTACAGCATCACGCGCGAGAGCCGCGCCCCGCAGCGGCCGTAACGCGTTTGGCGAGGCTCGACCGGATTGCCGGGGGCGCGCCTCCAGCATTGCTGTCGCCGCGAGGCGACAAGTATGTTTCTGTGATCCTTTACGCGGCGGCGATCGGTCGCCGGCGCCCGGCAACAAAGTAAAATCCACCGGATGTCCCGCCTCAAGAAATTCTGGCGGTATGTCAGCTTCGCCCTGCACTCGGTCGACCGCAGGAAGTTCTGGCTGTACTTTCGCTATGCCCTCCTGTCGGTCGCCTTGCTCGCGGCGAGCTTCACGCTGTACCTCGACATCCGCGTGCGCAACGAGTTCGAAGGCCGGCGCTTCGCGCTGCCGGCGCGCATCTATGCCCGCCCGCTGGAGCTGCACGCCGGGCTGCGCATCTCGCAGGCGAGCATCGTGGACGAGCTGCGGCAGGCCGGCTACCGCGAGGCACCGCGCGAGGGCGAATCGGGCTGGTTCGCCCGCGACGGCGACGGGCTCGAGATTGCGCTGCGACCGTTCGTGTTCTGGGACGGGCCGCAGCCCGCGAAGCGCTTCCGCGTGGCGTTCGAGAATGGCGCGGCGTCCTCGCTGCGCGATGCGGAGGGCCGGGACCTGCCGCTGGTGCGCCTGGAGCCGCTGCCGATCGGCGGCATCTATCCCGCCAACAACGAGGACCGCGTGCTCGTGCGGCTCGGCGAAGTGCCGAAGCACCTGGTGCAGGCGCTGCTCGCGATGGAGGACCGCAATTTCTACAGCCACCGCGGATTCGACCCGCGCGGCATCGCGCGGGCTGCCGTGAACTTCGCCCGGGGAAGGGGGCTCCAGGGCGGCAGCACGCTGACGCAGCAGCTGGTGAAGAATTTCTTCCTGACGCCCGAGCGCACCTTGCAGCGCAAGGTTACCGAGCTCTTCATGGCGGTGCTGCTCGAGCTGCACTACGACAAGAGCGAAATCCTCGAAACCTACCTGAACGAGATCTATCTCGGCCAGGATCGCGACCGCGCCATTCACGGCGTCGGGCTCGCGTCGCTTCACTACTTCGGCAAGCGGGTCGAGCACCTGACGCTCGCGGAGAGTGCGCTGCTGGTCGGTATGGTGCGGGGCCCGGCGGTGTATGACCCGTACCGCCACCCGGAACGCGCGCTCGAGCGACGCAACACGGTCCTGCGGGAGACCCGGGACCGGGGCTACGCCACGATGGAGCAGTACACGGCCGCGCGAGCGGCGGGACTCGGGGTGAACCCGAAGGCCCCGGTGGGCACCTCGCCGCACCCGGCCTTTCTCGAGCTCGTGCACCGGCAGCTGCGCCGGGATTACGACGAGGCCGATCTGCGCTCGGAGGGCCTGCGGGTGTTCACCACGCTCGACCCGCGCGTGCAAGGCGCCGCGGAGCGCGTGCTCGAGCGCAGGCTCGCGCAGTTCGACAAGGAAAAGCGCTTCGGCCCTCCCGGGCTCGAGGGCGCGCTCGTGGTCACCGATGTCCAGACGGGCGAAGTGCAGGCGCTGGTGGGCGGACGCGACGTACGCTATCGCGGCTTCAACCGCGCGCTCGACGCGGTGCGGCCCGTGGGCTCGCTCCTGAAACCCGTGATCTACCTCACGGCGCTCGCCGAGCCCTCGCGCTATACCCTCGTCACGCCGATCGAGGACGCTCCGTTCGTCTGGAAGAGCCGGGGCGCGCCCGACTGGCAGCCGCAGAATTTCGACAGGACGTTCCACGGCGCGGTGCAGCTGCGCACGGCGCTTGCGCTGTCCTACAACGCCGCGACCGCGCGGCTGGGCACCGAAATCGGCATCGAGCGCGTGCTGGCTACCGTGAAGCGGCTCGGCATCGAGCGCGAGCTGAAGCCGTACGCGTCCACGCTGCTCGGTGCGGTGGAGCTCAGCCCGCTCGAGGTGGCGCAGATGTACCAGACGATCGCGAGCGCGGGATTCCGCGCGCCGCTGCGCGCGATCCGCGAAGTGACCATGCAGGACGGCCGGCCGCTCAAGCCCTATTCGCTCGAGGTAGAACAGGCAATCCCGGCCGAGCCGACCTACCTCCTCACCGCTGCCATGCAAGGCGTCGTGCGCGAAGGCACGGCCCAGTCGCTGAAGAACTGGCTGCCGCCGGAGAGCGCCGCCGCAGGCAAGACCGGCACGACGGACGAGCAGCGCGACGCCTGGTTCGCCGGATTCACCGGCAACCGGCTCGCGGTCGTGTGGATCGGCTACGATGACAACCGCGCGGCGAATCTTTCGGGCGCCGCAGCGGCGCTACCCCTCTGGGGCGAGCTGATGGCGTCGCTCGACCCGGAGCCGCTGGCGCCGCCCAGGCCGGAGGGCATCGAGAACGTGCTGATCGATCCGAGTAGCGGGTTGCGTGCCGACGGGCTCTGCCCCGATGCGCTGGAGCTGCCGTTTGCGCGGGGCTCGGCGCCGGTGGAGCGCGCGCCGTGCGCATCCGCGCTGGGCGCCGCAGTCGATGGGGTGAAAGAGCGGGCAAAGAGCTGGCTAGAGCGTCTCTTCGGGCGCTGAGCCGGGGATAGAGGCTGGATGAGACATCTCCTTGCCGCGGTGGCGATCCTTGGCGGCTGCGCGACCGTGCAGCAGCCGGCGCCCGTATCGGAACCCGTTCCCGCGCCGCCGGCGGCGATCGAGAACCCGGCAGTCGCGAGCCTCATGGACGGCGCGCGTGCCGACGTGGCGGCCGGCCGGCTGGTGAATGCCGCGGCGTCGCTGGAGCGTGCGCTGCGCATCGAGCCGCGCAATCCGCGCCTGTGGCAGGAGCTGGCGCGGGTGCGCCTGAGGCAAGGCGATTACGCGCAGGCGGAGAGCGTCGCCGCGCGCTCCAGCTCGTGGGCCGGGGCCGACAACCGGCTGCGCGCGGAGAACTGGCGCCTCATTGCGCAGGCGCGCGAGGCGCGCGGCGACGCGGCGGGCGCCCGCGCGGCGCTCGAAGCCGCCGAGCAGACACGGCGTTGAATGGTTGAATGGGGACGGAGCCCGGTTTCCGCGCCATGGCTTTCTGCGGAAACCGGGCTCCGTCCCCATTTTACTCGACCTTGACGCCGGCGGCTTTCCAGACCCTGGTCCGCGTCGCGATCTCCTCGTGCACGAGCTTGTCGAAAGCTTCCGGGGTGCTGCGCTTTACCGCAGCGCCCTGGCTCGCGATGCGCTCGCGGGTTTCGGGAAGGTCGAGGACGCGGCCGGCGTCCGCGTTCAGTGAATTGACGGTTGCGCGCGGGGTCTTCCCCGGCGCGAGCATTCCGTACCACCCCTGATACTCGAAGCCCGGCAGCCCCGCTTCCGCGATGGTCGGCACGTCCGGCAGCGCCGGCGCGCGCTGGACCGTGGTCACGCCGAGCGCGAGCACGCGCCCGCTCCGGATGAGCGGCGTCGCCGCCAGCACCGGCGACAGGACGAACTGCACGCGGCCGGACATGACGTCGGTGAGCGTTTCCGGCGAGCCGCGGTAGGGCACGTGCACCGCGCCGATGCCGGCCGCGAGCTTGAAGAGTTCCGCGCCGTAGTGCGGCCCGCTGCCGAGCCCGGTGGAGGCGAAGTTGAGCTGGCCCTTCTTCTCGCGCGCGAGCGCGATCAGCTCCTTGACCGATTTCACCCCGAGGGAGGGCCCCACCACCAGCACCAGCGGCGTGGTCGCGAACTGCGTGACGCCGGAGAAGTCCTTTACGGGGTCGAAGGTGAGCTTTCCGGCGTAGAGTGCGGCGCTGCCCGCGAAATTGGAGCCGGTCACGAGCAGCGTGTGGCCATCGGGGGCCGCCTCGGCGACGATGCCGAAGGCGATGATGCCGCCCGCGCTCGGCCGATTGTCGGTCACCACCGGCCGGCCCCAGCGCTCCGCGAGCTTCGGCCCGACGACCCGGGCGATGATGTCGGTCGCGCTGCCCGCCGTGAACGGCACGACGATCCGCACCGGCCTTGTCGGGTGGATTGGCTCCTTGGGGGTCCCCTGCGCCCCCGCTCCGGCCGCAATGACCGCCGCGGCAAGCGCCGGCAATGTTTGCAGCAGGGCTCGTTTCATGCGCTCCTCCTGCACCGTTCAGTTGGCCGTGATCCCCGCCGTCCTGACCACCTTGGCCCACTGCGCGATCTCGGTCCGGATGAGCTTCGCGAATTCCTCCGGCCTGCGGTTGACGACCTGCACGCCCTGCGCGCTCATGCGCTCCACGAAATCCGGGCTGCTGGCGCCGCGCGTGAGCGCCTGGTAGAGCCGGTCGACGACGGGACGCGGGGTGCCGGCCGGCGCGAGGATGCCGAACCACTGCGTCACGACGAAGGTCGGCAGGCCCGATTCCACGAAGGTCGGAACATCGGGCAGGATCGGGATGCGCTGCGACGCCGTCACGGCCAGCGGGCGCAGGCGGCCCGACTTCACGTGCGGCATCGCGGACAGCGCGGTCGACACCGCGACCGAGATCTCGCCCGAGATCAGGCTGATGAAGGCCGGGCCGGAGCCCTTGAATACCACCTGCGGCATGTCCACGACTGCCGTCTGCTTGAACAGCTCCGCCGTCATGTGCGGGCTGGTACCGATGCCCGGCGAGCCGAACGTGAGCTGGCCCGGCCTCGCTTTGGCGAGCGCGATCAGATCCTTCACGCTCCCCGCCGCCAGCCCGGGGTTCGCCGTCATGACCTGGACGGCATCCACGACGCACGAGACCGGCGCAAAATCGCGCGCCGCATCGTAGGGCAGCTTCCGGACCATGCTCGGGTTGATGGTGAGCGAGGGCTGGATGATCAGCAGCGTGTAGCCGTCGGGCGCGGCTTTCGCGACGATGTCGGTGCCGATGACCCCGCTTGCGCCGCCCCGGTTGTCGACCACGACCTGCTGGCCGAGCTCCTCACCGAGCTTCTGCGCGAGCAACCGCGCGAGTATGTCGCTCGCTCCGCCGGGAGAAGAGGCAACTACCAGCCGGATGGGGCGGACGGGATAATTCTGCGCCAGCGCGCACTCCACGCCGGCTCCGACCAACGCCAGCAGCAGCACGATCAGGCACTTGCTCATGGCGATCCTCCTCCCGAAGGGAACTGCGCCGGGCTCGGGCCCGGTCTTGTGCTAGCGGTCCCTCCCCTTACCCAGGCCGTCGAGCGACACGTCGGAGGGGAGCTCTTCCCGGAATCCGGGCGGGTGCCGGTCGACCACTACGGGGGGCTTGGAGTTCTTCTTCGGGCGGCCGGGCTTGCTCGTGACGTAGAAAATCTTGAGCGGAGGCACGACCGGCGGATTTTCCATGAACCGGCAGTCGGACTCCGAGGGCACGCTGACCGAGGCGCCGATGCGCGTCTTGCCGACGTGCACGGTGTAGCGGAGCATCTGCCGCGAGTACGGGATCGGCTCCGCGATCACGTCGTACTTGCCGACGCGGAACCGCAGGCGCCCGGCGACCGGGGTCGTCATTCCGCCCCGCCCGTTTCCGGGGACTTCTTCCGGTCCGCCCGCAGCGCCCTTGATTTCGCGCTGGCGGCCTTTCGCCGCTCGCTCAACACGGCGGCGCACCGTTGCGCGATCTCCGGGTGGCTGAGCCGTTCCGCGTTTGCGCGCAACTGCTGCACCTCGCTCGTCGTCAGCGCGGCGATCCTGTCGTTGGTCCACTCCACCGTTCGAGTCGGCTTCGCGATTGCCATGGCGGGCATCCATTTGTGTTTCCGGAATGAATCCGGCGGGCTGCTGCGGAAAAAAAAGCCCGGCGGTCCCGGGCGATCTGATTGCGCATTGTAGCGCAGGAACCCCTTCAATTCCAGACATTTCGCCAAACCGCGCCGGGGCGCCTCAGGTACCGCCCCATGGAAAGCCGATCAGCGTCGCATAGCGGGCGCGGCTGAGGTTGCTGGGGGAGACGTTGGTCTCGGAGCACCAGGCAAGAAACTTCTCGACGCTGACGTACACCTTCTCGACCACCACATAGTCGGCGGCAGCCTCCTTGATGTTGCGGTCCACGCGGGCGCAGAAATCCGCATAGCTGAACGGAAAATCCCCGGGGCAGGCCGCTTGCAGCTTGGAGTATTCGGTCTCCGACACGAAGAAGGCGTAGGAGATCGCTTTCATTGCGACCTCCCTAGCAAGCGGTGGATGATCCGAGGTCTGCCGGGGTCATCTCGCCCGTGTAGACGTAGCCGGTTTCCGCGACGCTGCCCGCGCCGACGTAGATGCCGATCACCTCGAGCGGCTCGGTCCGGCCCAGGTTGTACATGAAGTGCTCGACGCCCTTCGGGATGTAGTGCACGTGGCCGCCCCGCACTTCGGCGCGGTCCGGACCGGCGCCCGCGAGGCCGTGGCCGCGGATGACGTAGTAGAGCTCCTCGCAGCTCTCGTGCCGGTGCTTCTTGTGCACGGCGCCGGGCATGAACTTCGCCCAGAACAGGGTGGTCGGGCTGCCATTGTGGCGGCCGATCGGCAGGCGGAAGTCGGTGATGCTCCAGCCGTCCTTCTCGTCCATGCGCGCGGGGGCTACCTCGTCGATGTGGACGAGAACGCCCTTGCTGAACTTTACGCGGCGGGGCGACTTCAGGTCCGCCTCGGTCACCGGGCCGCGGAATTCGTAGCCGGTGTCCTCGACGCTCTTCGCGCCGACGTAGAAGCCGACGACGAGGGCTTCCTCGTCTTTGGTCTCGTTGTAGAAGAAATGCTCCATCCCCTTCGGCATCACCCGGCAGTGGCCGGCGCGCACCACGCTGCGCTCGTCGCCGAGCCCGACAGTGCCGTGGCCCTTCAGGTAGACGGCGATCTCGTCGCAGTTGCGGTGCAGGTGCTTGGCGTGCGTGGAGCCGGGCCGGAAGATGGAGTGGAAGAGGGTGGTCGAGCTCCCGTTGCGGCCCGAGACCGGCAGCCGGAACTCGGAGATGGCCCAGCCCTCGCCCTGCTTCATGTTCTCGGGGCGGACGTCGTCGACGTGCACCAGGGGGTACTTGAGGGGCATGGCGCCCATTCTAAGGGATGGGGGCGGAAAAAAAGGGCGCATCGCTGCGCCCTCTTTTCCGATTGCGGCGGCCCGGCTACTTCGGCTGCGCCACCGTCCGCAGGTAAGGCTTCAGCGTCTTGAACCCCTGCGGATACTTCTTCTTTGCGTCGTCGTCGGAAACCGAGGTCGGGATGATGACATCGTCGCCCGGCTTCCAGTTCACCGGCGTCGCGACCGTGTGCTTCGCGTTCAACTGCAGCGAGTCGAGCAGCCGCAGCACCTCGTCGAAGTTGCGGCCCGCGGTCATCGGGTAGACCAGCATGGCCTTCACCTTCTTGTCGGGCCCGACGATGAACACCGAGCGCACCGTCGCGTTGTCCGCCGCCGTCCGCTTTCCGCCGCTGGCGTTGGGGTGGATCATGTCGTAGAGCTTGGCCACCTGCAGGTCCGCGTCGCCGATCATGGGGTAGTTGACCTTGTGCCCCTGGGTTTCCTCGATGTCCTTCGACCAGGCCTTGTGGTCGCTTACGGGATCCACGCTCAGCCCGACGACCTTGGTGTTGCGCTTGTCGAACTGGGGCTTCAAGCCCGCCATGTAGCCGAGCTCGGTGGTGCAGACGGGCGTGAAATCCTTCGGATGCGAGAACAGGATCGCCCATTTGTCCCCGATCCATTCGTGGAAGCGGATCGGCCCCTCGGTGGTTTCAGCAGTGAAATCCGGTGCTTCGTCTCCAATGCGTATCGCCATGTTTCATCTCCTTTCGCTGGGTAGGGGAATCTCCTCGGCATGCGCCGGCCCGTCGCCGGATCTGCACGATGCCGGTCAGGGATTTGACTCCGTCCCGGGCGCGGCGTTTAGACCAGGATGGAAGGGCGATATTACTCCAGGAGGATCCCGGGTAAAACGGGCGAAGTCGCGTCAGGCCGCGTAATTGGGCCGGAACACCGCGAACACCTTGTCGGAGTTCGTGATCCAGGACTCGAGGAACACCGACTCGTCCGGTGCGCCGCGCCCCAGCGCGTGCATCGCGCCGGCGAGGCAGAACCAGTTGAGGAGCTCGTGGTGCCCGCGGTCCTCGGCCTGCTCGATCGTGGTGTTGCGCCAGAATTCCCAGTGGCCTTTCCTGAAGGCGTCGTAGTAGCGCTTGTCCGCCTCGACGTCGGGGAACATCAGGCCGTTCTTCTTCACCAGGAACGAATGGCTCCAGCTGGAGGACGCGATAACCGCCACGCGCCACGGGCTCACCGCGAGCGCGCGCCCGATCGCGCCGCCCACCTCGAAGCAGCGCCACGGCTGCGGCGCCGGCGGGTCGAGGTCGCTCTCCCGCGCCTGCATCAGCGGCTGCGCCTTGGTCGGGCTCAACGGCGTGCCGTGCGCGCCGATCAGCCAGCGCCCGTAGGCGTTCACGGCGAAGGGCACCACCGGCCAGGGGAAGCCCTTGCGGTCGTAATCGAGGTAGAGGATCGAGTTGGCGAAGGCGTGGCCAAGCGCGTGGTGCAGCGGCTTGTAGGCGTATGCGACATCCACGCCTTCCTTGAGCAGCGCCGAGGCGAGGTACTTGCCGCCGGCGCGGTGGCCCGTCACGGTGAAGGTCTTGTCCTCGCGCTCATCCCACGCGTTGGGGCCGCGGTGATGGCCTTTCCATGGCTGGAAGGTGACCGAGTCGTAGGCGAGGATGGAGAAGGCGGGAACGCAGTCCTCGCGGAAGTTCTCGTACTGGTCGTCGCCCCAGATCAGCACGAAGTCCGGCTTGAAGGCGTCGAGCTCGACGCGGATCTTGCGCAGGTTCTCGATGAGATCGCGGCGGTGCCGCTCGGAGTGGGCGAGCCCCTCGTCGGCTCCCCACTGTTCGCGCATGGTGGGGTGCCAGTTCTCCACCGAGCGCAGCCGCTCGGGGAGCTCGCGGTCCTCCAGGCACATCCTGATGCGCCGGCTCATGTTGCCCTTGAACGAAAGGTTCGGGTAATGGGTCATGCCGAGACCCAGTATCTGGCCCATGGTGGCTCTCCTACCGCGACGCGGGAACCGGAGTATTTCCGGGGATTCTACGGCGGGCGGAGCGTTCCGGCGAGCGGCGCGGTAAACTCGCCGCTACAAGGGTGGAACATACTGCAAAGGAGGAGGAGGAGGAGGAGGAGGAGGATATGACTGCCAGTTCAATCGCGTTCCGACGATGGGGGTCCATCGCGGCGGCATGCGCGGGCACGGCGCTGCTCGTCCTGCCGCTCGCCGCGCCGGCCCAGGCGTGGAAGCCCCAGCAGGCGGTAGAGATCATCATCGGCTCGGCGGCGGGCAGCAGCCCCGACACCATGGCGCGCTACATCCAGAAGGTCTGGCAGGAGAAGCGCATGGTGGAGGTCCCTGCCAACGTCGTGAACCGCGTCGGGGGCGGCAACACCGTGGCGTGGAACTTTCTCAACACGAAGAAGGGCGATGGGCATTACCTGATGGTCTCCAACATCAACCTCTCCGCCGGCCATCTCACGGGCACCACCACGTGGAGCTATCGCGACTTCACCTCGCTCGGCATCCTGTTCCACGAGTACATCGCGCTCGCGGTGGCCGCGGACTCGCCGATCAGGGACGGGCGGGACCTGCTCGCGCGGCTGCAGAAGGACCCGGTGTCCGCGAGCCTGGGCGTCTCGTCGGTAGCGGGCGGCGCGAACCACATCGGCGCGGGGCTCGCGTTCAAGGCCGCGGGCGTCGACGTGAGGAAGGTGCGGACAGTGGTGTTCGATTCGGCGGGCAAGACGATGACCGCGCTCCTCGGCGGACACGTCGATGTCGCGGCGACCAGCATCACGGCGGCCCTGCGACAGGTGAAGGGCGGCAAGGTGCGCGTCCTCGGCGTCACCGCGCCGCGCCGCCTCGGCGGCGAGATGGCGCAGTTCCCGACCTGGCGCGAGCAGGGCGCCGAAGCCGAGTTCTCGAACTACCGCGGCTTCATCGGCTCGCCCGGCATGACCCCGGCCCATATCGCCTACTGGGAAGGCACGCTCGCCCGCCTCGACTCCGACGAGGCCTGGCGCGACTACATCGACCAGAACGAGCTCGAGCGCGATCTCATGAACGGACGCCAGGCCTATCAGTATCTCGACAACCTCGACGGCAAGCTGCGCGGGATCCTCGGCGACCTCGGGCTGCTGAAGTCGGCGAAGTAAGGAGACGCCCATGACCCTGAAGTTGAACCACCTGCACCTGAAGACCAAGGATCCGGAGAAGACCGCCAAGTTCTACGTGGACACGCTCGGCGCGAAAATCCTGAACAGGAACCCGCGCGGCGGCTACCGCCTGGACCTGCACGGGCTGCATCTCAACGTCACGGATTTTCTCGAGGACCAGACGCGCGAGCAGAAGTACGGCATGGAGCACATCGCCATCGACACCGACGAGCTCGACGCGCTGGTCGAAAAACTCAAGGCCCAGGGCATCCACATCCTCGAGCAGACTGTCGTCTCGGGGGGCCGGCGGGTGTGCTTTTTCGAGGGCCCGGACGGGGTGCAGCTCGAGTTCATCGAAATGAAGTAGGGAAGAGTGGCGGGCGCCAGGGGGAGCACCATGAGCTCATCGGAACGACTGCGGGTGGGATTGATCGGGGCGGGGGGACGCTGGGGGCCGTGGGCGCACGTGCCGGCGCTGACACAATTGCCGGAGACCGAGCTCTACGCGGTGTGCACGGCGCATGCGGACACCGCGCAGGCGGCGGCCGACAAGTACGGCGTGAAGCACGCCTACAGCGACGTGAATGCGCTGAGCGCCGACCCGCGGGTCGAGGCGGCGTTGGTCGCCGTGCGCGTTCCCGCGCACCTCGCGCTCACCAGGGCCGCCCTCGAGGCCGGCAAGCACGTCTACTGCGAGTGGCCGCTCGGGGCGAACACGAAGGAGGCGGAGGAGATGGCCGCGCTCGCGCGCAAGCGCAAGCTGCTCACCATGGTCGGCCTGCAGCGGCGCGCCTCGCCGGCGTACCTCTACATGCGCGAGCTGATCCGCGACGGCTATGTCGGCGAGATGCTGTCGGTCAGCATGACGATGCAGAACGGCGGCGTGCTCGAGCGCACCTCGGACCGCACGTGGCAGCGCGACGCGAGGCTCGGCGCGAATCCCCTGACCATCACCTTCGGCCACGCGATCGACGCGGTGTGCATGGTCGTGGGCGAGCTCATCGAGGTCTCGGCCGTCGTAAGCACGCAGGTCAAGCAGTGGTTCGAGAGCGACACGAAGAACTACGTCGACACCACCGCGCCCGACAACATCATGATCCAGGGCCGGCTCGAGAACGGCGCGATGGTGAGCGCGCACGTCGGCGTGCAGCCCTTTCACGGCAGCGGCTACCGCTTCGAGATCTACGGCAGGGAGGGAACGCTTGCGATGATCGGGGGCGGCGAGGCGGGGCAGGAAGCGAGCCGCAGGATCATGGGCGGCAAGAAGGGCGACAAGGCGCTGCAGGAGCTGCCGGTACCCGGCCGGCTGAAGTGGGTGCCGGAGGCGGTGCGCAAGGAGGGCCGCGCCTACGACGTCGGCCAGATGTGGGTCAACTTCTCGAAGGCGATCCGCGCGGGCAAAGGGGTCGAGCCCGACTTCGACCACGCGGTGCGCCGCCACCGCATGCTCGACGCCATCGTGCGCGCCTCCGAGACCGGGCAGCGGCAGAAGGTCGCGCTGTAGGCTCTGCCTGGAGGACTGGCTTGGTCAAGCGAGGTGGAACATGCGCACTACCCTGCCTATTCTGAAGATCCTCGGAGCGCTGCTCGCATGGAGCGCCGTCGTTCCGGCCGCAACGGCGGCAGCATGGCCGGAGAAGCCGGTACGGGTCATCATTCCCTGGCCCCCCGGCGGCAGCACCGACATCATCGGCCGGATCCTGGCGGCGGACCTGACCGCGCGGTTGAAGCAGCAGGTGATCATCGACAACCGGGCCGGCGCCGGCAGCATCGTCGGCCTGCAGATCGCGACCGCCGCGCCGCCTGACGGCCACACCTTCATGATGACCTCCACCGCCTACGGCTTTCTCATCGACAAGCCCAAGGTGCCGGTCGACCTCGTCAGCTCGTTCGCGCCGGTCGCGATGATCGGCTTCGGCGACAGCGCGCTCGTCGTCCATCCGTCGTTCCCGGTGAAGACCGTGAAGGACCTAATCGACCTCGCGAAGCGAAGGCCCGGCGAGATCCTGTACGCCTCCTCGGGCATCGGCGGCTTTCCGCACATGAACACGGAGCTGTTCACGCTGATGACCGGCGCGAAGATGGTGCACGTGCCGTTCAAGGGCGGCGGGCCCGCGATCGCCGACGTCGTGGCCGGGCATACCCAGTTGAACTTCGGCTCGCTCGTCACCGTCCTGCCGCACGTCCGGAGCGGCCGGCTGAAGCTGATTGCTGTCGGCAGCCCGCGGCGCAACCCCAAGCATCCGAACGTGCCGGCGATCGCGGAGACGGTGCCCGGATACGAGTCGCGGATCTGGTGGGGCATCTTCGCGCCGCCGAAGACGCCGCCGGACATCATCGCGCGCTTCCACGCCGAGACCGGCGAGGTGATTTCCGCGCCGGTGTTTCAGAGGCGGCTCGACGAGCAGGGCGGGGTCGTCGTGAAGATGAGCTCCGCGGAATTCGGCAAGCTCATGGTGTCCGAGCAGAACAAGTGGCTCGGCGTCATCAAGGCCGCCGGCATCAAGGGCGAGTGAGTCTCAGAGCGCCGGGTGGCGCTCGGTCCATTTCGTCGCCTGCTCGTAGGCGTGGGCGACGCGGTAGATCATCGCCTCGCTGAACGGCTTGCCGACGATCTGCATCGCGAGCGGCAGGCCTGCCTTGCTGAAGCCCACCGGCACCGAGAGCGCGGGGCCGCCGGTGAGGTTGAACGGCGCGCGCGCGTGCCGGGCATAGGTGCGCTCGATCGCCTGCGGATCGTCGATGCGGCAGGCGGGATCGAGCGAGCTCGCCGTCACCGCCACGTCGATGTCGGCAAAGAGCGCGTGGAACGCGTCGGCGAGCTTGCGGCGCAGGCGCGTCGCGTTGACGTAGTCGGCGGCGCGCACGAAGGCGCCCGCCATCAGCCGCTCGCGGGCGAGCGCGCCGTAGTCCTGCGGCCGCTCGCGCAGCCACTTCTCATGGATCGCGTACGCTTCGACCGTCATGATGATGCGGTTGCAGGCGATGTACTCGCCGAGCGGCGCCGTCTCGACCTCGCCCACCTTCGCGCCCAGGTCGGCGAGCTTTTTCACCGCCGCCTCGATCCCCGCGGCCATTTCGGGGTCGGCCTGCATGTCGCAGGTGTAGAAGTGGCGGATCACTCCCACGCGCAGCCCCTCCGCTCCGCGGTCGAGCTCGGCGGCGCTGCCTGAGACGGGGCGGGCGGCGCTGCCGGGATCGAGGGGATCGTGGCCCGCGATGACATCGAGCATGAGCGCGTTGTCCCGCACCGTGCGGGTGAGCGCCCCGACGTGATCCAGCGAGTACGCGAGCGGGAACACGCCGCGCCGGCTGGTGAGGCCGTAGGTGGGCTTGATGCCGACGACGCCGCACATCGAGGCCGGATTGCGCACCGAGCCTCCGGTGTCGGTGCCGATCGCCGCCGGGAGGAACCCCGCCGCGGTCGCCGTGCCCGAGCCGCTGGAGGAGCCGCCGCAGAAATGGTCGCGGTTCCAGGGATTGCGCGCCGGCGGCCACGGCAGGTCGAATGACGGCCCGCCGATGGCGAACTCGTGCGTCGAGAGCTTGCCCATGAATACGCCGCCGGCCGCGCGCAGCTTCTGCGCGACGGCGGCATCCGACGCGGCGACGTTTTCCCGCAGGATCTTCGAATGCGCGGTGGTCGGCAGGCCGGCATAGTCCACGATGTCCTTGAGACCGTAGGGCACGCCGTGGAACGGCCCGCGCCACGCGCCGCGCAGGATCTCCGCCTCGGCGCGCCGCGCGTCCTCGAGCGCGAGCTCGGGCGTGAAGCGGAGGAAGGCGTTGAGCCTGCCGTCGTGGCGCTCGATGCGGGCGATCAGGGCCTTCGCATACTCGACCGGCGAGAGCTTCCGGCCGCGCAGCAGCGCGGCGGCTTCGGCGACGGTGAGCCACGCAGGATCGGTCATCGGGCCGTATCGTCGAGGCGATAGACGTGCGCCGGCTCGTCGGCCGGGCCGAGGATCGCGACGGGCAGCGCCGCGCGGCGCGCCCGCGCGAGGCGCGTCGCGCGCAGCAGCTGCTGCAGGTGCTCGTCGGTCAGGCGGGTCATCCCGGCATCCGCCGCCATCTTCCGCACCTCGTCCAGCGTCAAGCTGTCTTCAGCCATGGCGTGCTCCCCGAAAGGGTGTCGGACGCCTATTCTCCTTCAGATTTCTGCCATGCGGGCGGCCGCGGCGGGTGCCTGACCAACCGGCTGCCCCTCTTCGGCCGCGAGGGGCAGTGGCAGCGCCACGTAGAGCGCCACCCCTCGGATACGGGGCAGCGGCGGAGGGCCGCGCCCCGGAGCGGGGTCAGCGCGTGGGCGTCAGACGCCGCGCCTTGACGTCGAGCCTGCGCGCGGATTTGCGCAGTGCGTCGGCCACGCGGCGGCAGGCCCGCGCGGCCGCGCTGTAGACCCGCCCGCGCGCAGCCAGCAGGAGATCGAGAAGCTTCTCGAACTCCTCCGCAGCCTCGAACAGCCGCGCGTAGCGCCACTGCACGCGCGGCGGGAGGGAAGCGGCAGCGGTCTTCCAGAACGATTCGTCCATGACATGCTCCTTTGCGGATGATTCTTTCGATAAGTTGATGGCGAAAGATTACGCCGCGAGTGCTGCGCTGACACGCGACAATAAATATCGCCACGCGCGAGATAGATTCACGCGTCGCCGGCCGGCGACGCACCAACTTTACGCAAGACGCGCACCATCGCTGTAGTTTCCGCACCAACGTCGATCAGTGCTGCGAGTTCTTCACGCCTCGTTCATCGTTGTGAAATAATGGCGAGATCAGTTTCTCATCGCTCGTCATTCAGCGTTATGGCCCTGAAACGTCCGAAAGGCCCCGCCGGCAGGCTCGTCGTGCTGCCCCACACGTCCAGCGTCCTCAAGGGCAATCCCCTCGGCGATCCGCACGCGCGCAACCTAGCCGTGTGGCTGCCGCCGCATTACGACGCCGAGGAGAAGCGGCGCTTCCCGGTGCTCTACGATCTCGTGGGGTTCACCGGCTCCGGGCTCTCGCACGTGAACTGGAAGCCGTTCGGCGACAACGTTCCCGAGCGCGCGGCGCGGCTGATCCGGGAGGAAAGGATGGGGCCCGTCATCATCGTCTTTCCCGACTGCTTCACGGCGCTCGGCGGCAACCAGTACGTGAACTCGCCCGCGATCGGCAACTACGCGGACTATCTCACGCGCGAGATCATTCCCTTCGTGGACCGCCAGTTCCGCACGCTGGCCTCCCGCGAGCACCGCGGCTGCTTCGGAAAGTCATCCGGCGGCTACGGCGCGATCATCCACGGCATGAAGTACGCGAGGTACTGGGGCGCGATCGCGGATCATTCCGGCGACTGCTATTTCGATTTCGCCTACTGGACGGACTGGCCGCACACGTTGAACGAGCTCGCGAAGCACCGGACGCCGAAGCGAAGAGCCGGAAAATACGACGCGCGCCGCGAGGCGCGCCGCAAGGGCCTCGCGGACGGGCGGGACGACGGGCGCATCAAGCGCTTTCTCGAGCACGTGTGGAAGAAGGAGAAGCTCACGACGGCGGAAGGCCATTGCATCATGAATCTCTGCATGGCCGCGACCTGACCCGGATCCGCGGGCGCCGCTCGGCTTCCGCGTGCCGGTGAATCTCGAAACCGGCGAGGCGATCTGGCCGCGCTGGAAGAAGTGGCACGCGCATGACCCGATCCATCTCGTCGCGAAGTACCGCAACGGCCTCAAGTCACTGCGGGGCATCTACATCGACTGCGGCTGGCGCGACCAGTATCACCTCCACTTCGGCGCGCGCATCCTGTCGCAGCGCCTCGCGCAGGCCGGCATCCGCCACACCTACGAGGAGTTCGACGACAACCACTCCGACATCGACTACCGGATGGACGTGAGCCTGCCGTTCCTCCACCGGGCCTTGAAGCCTTGAATCCCCTCCTCGATCAGGTCAGTCGGCGGACGGATTTGAGGCGCTGCGTGGTGTCGCCCGCGAGGTGGGACCAGATGTCGGCGTCGCGCACGAGCTTGTGCGCGAGCGCGTCAATCGCCCCGCCTTCCGCGGCGCCCCTCGCCGGCCTCAGCGCTCGAGGCTGCGCGTCACGTCGTCGAAGAGCTCGTCCACCTTGAAGTGCCTGGGGATCAGGCGCTGCCGGTAAACGTAGTCGATCGCGACCTCGAGGTTGCGCCGGTTTGCTTCGAGCCCGAAGGGCGTCATGTCGAGCCCGCCGGGGGCCGGCGCGCGGCGCTTCGCTTCCCGCAGCAGGCGATAGATCTCGCGCACGGTATCCGGATCGGATTTCGACAGCGAATCCCTCACCACCACCATGTGGTTGATCTGGATTGCGCGGTTCTTCGCGTGCCACTCGCGCGCGGCCTGATCGGGATCGGAAATGAGCCGCTTCAGGCGCGGATCCGGCAGCTCGGTGTCCCGCAGTACCGCGGCGTCCACTTCGCCGTCGAGCAGCATGTTGAGGAGCTCCTTGCCCGCGGGCGCGCGCTCCACGGACGGCGGGTCCTTGAATTCGGCGATGTGGGGCTCCTCGAACGTCACCCAGCGGATGGTATCGATATCGACGCCGTAATCGCTGGCGAGGATGCCACGCAGCCACATGCTGGTCGTGACCGAGTAGGAGCGAATGCCGACGCGGCGCCGGTTCAGGTCCTGCGGGCGGAGCTCGCCGCGCGCCGTGTTGTAGACGAGGAAGGGATGCTGGAAGCGCCCGAGCACGACCACCGGCAGCAGCACGTAGGGCTTGCCGTGTGCCTTGGCCATCAGGTAGGTCACGATGGCGAGCTCGGAGACGTCGAACTCGTGGTCGCGCACGGTGCGCTTGAACGCGCTCGCGACCTGCGGAACGTCGGCGAAATCGAAAGCGACCCGTGACGAGGTCAGCTCGCCGCGCCGCAGCGCCCGGGTAGCGGGGTAGTCGCCGAGCAGCGTTTTCAGTCGCGTCACGCGCAGCAATGCGGCGGGTGCCGCGCGTTGTGGAGTGGTTGCCATAGGGGGCCTCTCTTGGGGGAGACTGGAGGGCGCAGAGTATCACGCCTAATCCAGGCTCGCGCCACCGGCAATGGATGTTGACGAGCAGCCAGAGTGTCCACTATGTTCCCGGTATAAACACCGACAACAACGAGGAGGCGCGCCATGGAACGGGTCGCGATAAGTGTACTGGTCTATGCCTCAATTACGGCGACAATGCCGGCGGCGCTGGCACAGACCGGGAAGTACCCCGAGCGCGCGATACGCCTGATCTCGCCGTTTCCGCCGGGCGGCACCGTGGACGTGAATGCGCGGCTGCTGGCACCCGCGGTATCGAAGTCGATCGGCCAGCAGGTGGTGGTGGACAACCGCGCCGGGGCGTCCGGCATCATCGGCACGGCGGAGGCGGCGCGCGCCAAGCCGGACGGTTACACGATCATCCTCAACACGACGCCGATGGTGACGAACACGCTGATGTACGCGAAGGTGCCGTACAACGTGCTCAAGGACTTCGAGCCGATCTCCATCCTGTCCGCGACGCCCTCGTTCCTGAGCGTGCATCCGTCGGTGCCGGCGCGTAGCGTGCGCGAGCTGCTCGCCCTCGCCAAGTCCCGCCCCGGCGCGCTCAACTATGCGGGCGCGGGCGTCGGCACGAATCCGCATATCGCGGGAGAGCTCTTCAACCTGCTCGGAAGAGTGAACATCCAGGCCGTCCAGTTCAAGGGCGGCGGCCCCGCGCTGATTGCCGCGATCAGCGGCGAGGTCGGCGTCGCGTTTTCGGGCGTCGCCGGGGCGGTGGGTTTCGTGCAGACCGGCCGCCTGCGCGCGCTCGGGGTGACCAGCTTGAAGCCGGTCGCGGCGCTGCCCGGGGTTCCGACGATCGCCGAGTCGGGGCTGCCCGGCTACGAGTTCGTCGCGTGGTTCGTGCTGGCCGCGCCCAAGGGCACGCCGCGCGAGATCATCCTGGCACTGAACGACCACTTCCGGAAGGCGATGACCTATCCCGAAACGATCCGGCGTTTCGAGACGGAGGGGCTCGACGTCGTCGGCAGCACGCCGGAGCAGGCGGCGGCCACCATGGAATCCGAGCTGAAGAAGTGGGCGGTCGTGATCCGCGAACGGGGAATGAAGGCCGACTGACCGGCGGCGCAGCGGCGAAGCGCCGACTGACGCGGCGACGATCGAGAGGGCGCTTGCTCCTTCGCGTTGCGGCGTCCGGGGCATGGCAAGGGCGATCCCCGCGCCCGAGTGATATTGAGCAGGGCTGGCGAAGGAGGAGCCGCCTGCGATCCGGTCATCACGCCCGCAGGCGATACCACGGATGCGGCTGGCCGGGCACCTTGACCCGCAGGGTGTAGACCGAGGTGTGAGCGCAGCAAAAGAGCGTGCGCAGGTCGGGGCCGCCGAATGCAAAATTCACCGCCTGCTCGGGAAAGCGGACGATCCCCACGCGCTTGCCGCCCCCTGTGAAAACCCAGATGCCGCCCGGCCCGGTGCAGTAGACGCGCCCGTGAGAGTCGACTTTGAGCCCGTCGGGTATGCCGCGCTCCGCGCCCTCGTTCATGTCGGCGAAGATGCGCCGCCCCGTCATGCTGCCGGCCGCGTCGAGTTCGATCGCGTGGATGTATTTCGAGGAGCGCGTGTTCGCGACGTAGAGCGTGCGCTCGTCCGGCGAGAACGCGAGGCCGTTGGGATATTCGCAGTGCGCGAGCACGCTGATAGCGCCGCCCGGCATCACGCGATAGACGCACGCGCCGTCCCATAGATTGTCGATGCCGGCGGGGCCGGGTATTTCCCGCTTCGCGTAGGGCACGCGCTTGTCCGGGTCGGTGAAATAGAGGCTGCCGTCGGAGCGGCACACGACGTCGTTGGGGCGGTTGAAGCGCCCGCCCTGGTAGCGCTCCGCCACCGTTTCCACCTTCCCGTCCGGCCCCATGCGCGTCACCTTCCGCCCGTCGCCCTCGCACACGATCAGGTTGCCCTTCAGGTCGAAAGTCGTGCCGTTGCCGCCTTCCGTCCTGCGCACGAGCTCCGGCGCCTGCCCGGCCCTGATCCGGTGCAGGTGGTTGCGGCGCAGATCCACGAAATACCAGGAGCCGTCGGGGTGCCAGAGGGGACCCTCGGTGAAGATGAAACCGGTCGCGAGGCGCTCCGCTTCGGTGGTCTCCAGGATCTCGGGCAGGTCGTTCACTGCGGGCATGATTCATTCCCCCTCGTCGTCAGCCCATCGGCAATGCCGCGAAATAATACTTCATGCCCGAATGTGCCAGCGCTGGCCTGGCCCGCCGGATCGGAGTAGATTCTCCGCTCCGAAGCCGGCCGCGGCGGTCCGCGGCCGGGAGCGACCATCAGCGGAGGAGGCCACATGGGGAGAACCGGGCAATGCCGGGCTGCCGGCAGGACGGGCTATTTCGCGACCTCGATCGTCGCGGTGGCGGCGGCGCTCGCTGTCGCCGGAGCACAGGCGCAATCGGCGTGGAAGCCGGACCGGCCGGTGGAGCTGATCGCCACCAATGCGCCGGGCGGAGGCTCCGACCGGATCCTGCGCATCATGATCAAGATTATCCAGGACCGCCGCTTCGTTCCGACGCCGGTTGCGGTCGTAAACCGCCCCGGCGGCGGCACCAGCGTCGCCTACAACTACCTCAACCAGCACCCCGGCAACGGCCACTACCTGGTCATGGGATCGCGATCGTTCCTCACCAACAACATTGCCGGGCACGGCCCAAGCTACACGGAATTTACGCCGGTGGTGCGGCTGTTCGACGAGTACATTGCCGTCACCGTCAAGCCCATTTCTCCGATCAAGAGCGGCAAGGACCTGATCAGCTTCATGAGGCAGGACCCGACCGCGATCAGTTTCGGGATCGCCACGAGCCTCGGGGCGCCCAACCACCAGGGCGCCGCCGCGGCGCTCAAGGCCGCGGGTCTTGACCTGAAAAAGATGAAGAACGTGATCTTTTCCTCGGGCGGCGCCGCCAGCACGGCGCTGCTCGGAGGGCACATCGATGTGGTGCCGATATCCGTCGGCTTCGCGTCGTCGCTGCTGCGCAACGGCCAGGTGCGGATCATCGCGGTGGCGGCGCCGCAGCGGCTGAGCGGCGTTATGCGGGACGTGCCGACCTGGAGGGAGCAAGGCGTCGACGCCGTGGTATCGCAATGGCGCATATTCGTCGGACCGAAGGCAATGACGGCGGAGCAGGTCGCGTACTGGGAAGACGTGATGCGGCGCATGATGGACGCCGAAGACTGGAAGAACGAGCTCGAATCGAATTCCTGGACGGCCAATTTCCAGACGAGCGCCGAAACGCGCAAATTCCTCGCCCGGGACTACGAGGACGCGAAGGCGTTTCTGGCCGAGCTCGGTCTCGCCAAGAACCCGTGACGGCTCAGCCTTCGAGTTCGAGGATGTCGAAGCCGCAGTTGCGGTCGACGATGTAGACGAGGCCGCGCTCGTCCACTTCCACGTCGTTGGTCTGCGGGGTCGCGTAGCCGCCGCACGGCTGCGGGATGAACCAGGCGACCTCCTGCGGCGAAACCGGGTCGCGGATGTCGACCACCCGCAGGCCGCCCGAGAACCACGCGCAATAGACCAGCGTACCTTCGACGTGCTCCTGGAACTGGTGCGCGCCGAAGCGGCCGCCCTTGCGGGCCCACGGCGTGTCGAGCTCGCTCACCTGGAAGTGCCCGAGCGGGCGGATGCGCGCGAGGTCGCCCACATCGAGGAGCCACAGGCCCGCGGGGATCCGGCCGGGACGCCGCCCGTGCGCCTCGTCCATCGCAATCGCGACCTCGCGCCCGGCGACCGGGTGCGGCACGCGCAGCACGGTGTGAGTGGGATCCTCGATCGGCGGGTGGTAGTAGTACGCGCCGACCGTGCGCGGGCGCGCGATCTCGGCAATGTCGATGACGCGCAGCCCGGCGTTGAAGCAGCCGGCCCACAGCTCGTTGCCGCAGCGCAGCGCGTGATGCAGGTGCCAGATCTCGGACGGGCCTTCCGGCGTCTCGCCGCCGGCGACGTGCTGGCCGGGCAGCCACCAGCGCGAGACTTCGCGCGGCCGTGCCGGGTCGCTTACGTCGTAGTTGACGAGTATGTTGCCGGCGTATCCCTCCATGCCGGTGGAGATGTAGGCGTAGCGCTCGTCGACGTCGAAGCGGTGCACGCCGACGCCGCCGGTCCTCACGTGCGTGATGAGCCGCGGCTTTTCGATATCCGAGATGTCCCACACCCTGAAACCGGCGCGCGGGAAGCCGGTGCGGCTCCACTCCTCGAGCTGGGGCAGCTCCGATTCCTTGACCTTGAGCACGTCCGCGATCTGGGCCGCGGTCGGCGCGCGCCCGAGCGACTTCTCCAGGCCGGCGCGCGTTGCCGCGAGCCGCGCCGCCTTGGCCGCGAACCGCCGCCCCGGTCGCTCCAGGTTCGTATACATGACCCCGCCCACGACGCGTACCTTGTGGCTGTGCTCGTGCGGCTGGTCGAGCGAGATACCGGCGGCGACACGCGGGCGCCTCGGGTCCGAAACGTCGACGATCGTGGTGCCGTGCGGAGCTTCCATGTGGCCGAGGAACGCGTAATGGCCCCGCACGACGACCTGCCCGCTTCCCGGCAGATCGAGATGACCGAGCCGCTTCACGCGATGGGCGAGCGGGGACGAAGTAGTGGCAGGGGTATCCATTTGCGCTCGAGCCGGATGTCAGGTTGAGGGTGGCGGGACCGTGATTGCGCGATTCTAACGCCAACGGCGCGCGTTACCGGCTCGCCCGGCCGGGAATACCGCCGGAGCGCAATTACAGCAGGTGGGACTGGAAACTGGCCCCTGTTACCGCGCGCTCAGGTGCCGCGGCAAGAGCTCGGAAGGTATTTCTTGTCGACGGTCGTGCCAGCTCCACCGCACAGCCAGCCGAAAAGGCCGGCGCCCATGTCGGTGGCCGTATCGGCGAAGACCGTCGGCGACGCCATCGGTATCATCGTCAGGACTTTCGTATCGACGTTGACGTTGATGTTCCGAACGGTGATGCTCACCTTGCCGTCGTCGTCGGTCGCGAGCGACGCCACGTACTTGGTGGTGACCCCCTCGCATCCCCAGTTGCCCGCCCCCGGTGGCGTGCCGCCGGACTGGTAAACCTCGGCGATCGAAGTGCGGCATCCCGCCAGCGCCAGTATCACTTCCGACATCTTCGAGCGGACCATGTAATCCTGGTACGCGGGGATTGCGGTGGCCGCGAGAATGCCGATGATCGCGACCGTGATCATCAGCTCGATCAGGGTGAAGCCCGTCGAATTTCGCTTCATGGTTGACGTCCTTGTGCTTTCCCCTGGGCCCTGCAATTATTGTGCCTCGGGTGCGACAATCGTGGCTGGTAATTTTGCACTCGGTGGCCGCCGCGCAGGTAAGGAAAAATTACCTCAGTACGACGGCCCTGCACCGACCTGCAGCGGACCTATTTCCGCACATGCCGCCGTGCGGCAGAAAGCGCCGCAGATGGGCGAACACGTGGCGGAGAGAATTCCGACTCGCGGTCCACGAGTCGCCGAATCGCGCTGTGCGAGGGCGCGCACGAACCACGGCACGAGTTTCACGGGTCCCCCTGAAGGCGGCCGAGGCCGCGACATGGATATTCTTGGATACAAGTCGCGGCTGACGGGATAATGGTGACGGAAACCCGGGCAGTACTCAAGAGCAGGTCGCGGAACCGGTCGTTTCCCGCAACAGGCACACTCTGGAGGCGCCGCAGGCAGGCAGAGATACGAAAGGAACGAACGATGGCAAGCAAATCAGGAAAACCGGCAGTCCGCAGGCAGGGCGGCGGGTCGCGCGCGCGCCGCACCCTTGTCCTCGTGGCGACGCGCAAGGGCGCGTGGCTTTACCACGGCGACGCGGCGCGCAGGACGTGGCAGGCGGACGGCCCGCATTTTCTCGGCCATAACGTGAGCCACCTCGTGCTCGATCCGCGCGACGGAAAGACACTGCTCGCGGCGGCGAAGACCGGGCACCTCGGCCCGACCATCTTCCGCTCGACCGACCTCGGTAAGAGCTGGAAGGAAGCGGCTCATCCCCCGGCATTCGCCAAGGCCGCCGACGGAACCGGGCGCTCGGTGGATCACACGTTCTGGCTCACGCCTGGACGCGCGCAGGACCGCGACGTCTGGTATGCCGGGACCTCGCCGCAGGGCCTGTTCCGCTCCACGGACGGCGGCGTGAGCTGGGAGCCGTTCTCGATCATCAACGACGACCTGCAGTTCCGCGAGTGGATGGGCACCGTGCAGGACGGAACTCCGGACGGCCCGAAGTTGCATTCGATCATCATCGACCCGCGCGACGGCCGGCATTTCTACATCGCCATGTCGGGCGGCGGCGTGCACGAGTCGACTGACGGCGGCCGCACCTGGCAGACGCGGATCAAGGGAATGGACGTCGTTGAAGGCTTCGGCTTCGACCCGGCCAAGCCCACCTTCCACGATCCGCACTGCGTGCGGCTCTGCCCCACGAACCCCGACCGCCTCTACCAGCAGAACCACTGCGGCATCTATCGCCTCGATCGCCCCTCCAACACCTGGGTGCGCATCGGCAGGAGCATGCCGAAGGAGATCGGCGACATCGGTTTCCCGTTGGTCGTGCACCCGCGCGACGCGGACACCGCGTGGGTGTTCCCGATGGATGGCACGCAGGTCTGGCCGCGCACGAGCCCCGGCGGCAAGCCCGCGGCCTACGTCACGCGCGACGGCGGCAAGGCCTGGCAGCGGCTCGACGCCGGCCTGCCCAGGAGCCAGGCGTGGTGGACCGTGAAACGTCAGTGCATGGCGGCCGACGCGGGCGATCCCCTCGCGCTCTACGTCGGCAACAGCGGCGGGGAACTTTGGATCGGACGCGACGAGGGCAGGCGCTGGTCCCGCATCGCGCAGCACCTGCCGGAGATCTACGCGGTGGAGACGGCGCAACTGTAACCGTCGCCGCGGCGCGATGAAGGTCCTGATCCCCAGCTCGCTGCGCTCCTACACCGAGCGCGGGGAGACCGAGGCGCGAGGCGCGACGCTTGCCGCGGTCCTGGACGACCTGGAGCGCCAGTACCCGGGGATCCGTTTCCGCATGATCGACGAGCAGGACCGCATCCGCCGCCACATCCGCATTTTCGTGAACGGCGAGCAGGCGCGCGACCTCGCGCATCCGCTCAACGGGACCGACGAAGTCATCATCGTCCAGGCCCTCAGCGGGGGTTAGCCACGCGCCGGGTCAGGATCGATGAAGTAAACTACGCGGGTCAGGGGAGGCCACCATGAAGACACCGCTCGCCACGGGAGCAATCGCGCTTGTCATCATGCTGAGCGGGGCCGCAGGCGCGGCGCTCGGACAGGAAAAGTGGCCGGCGAAACCGATCCGGATGATCGTGCCCTTCACCGCGGGCTCGGCGAGCGACGTGCTCGGGCGCATCGTCGGCCAGCGGTTGAGCGAAATGTGGGGCCAGCAGCTCGTCGTCGACAACCGCCCCGGCGCGGGCGGCCTGATCGGCAGCGAATTGACGCGCCAGGCGGCGCCCGACGGCTACACGGTCACCATGATCGGGCAGCCGCACCTGTCGAACGCGCTGCTGCGCGAGAAGAAGCCGTACGATCCCCTCACGGATTTCACGGCGATCTCTTTCGTCGGCTCGAACCCCAACGTGATCGTGCTCGGGAAGGGCGTCGAAGCGAAAACGATCCCCGAGCTCATCGCGCTCGCGAGGGCGAGGCCCGGCGCGATGAATTACGGATCGGCGGGGGTGGGCAGCTCTTCCCATCTTGCCGGAGCGCTCTTCGTATCGAAGGCGGAGATCAACGTGGTGCACGTGCCATTCCGCATCGGCGCCGACAGCCGCAGCGCGCTGATCGCGGGCACCATCCAGTTCTACGTCTATCCCCTGCCGGCGATCGTGGGAATGCTCAAGGCCGGGACGCTGCGGGCATTGGCGGTCGGCTCGCCCAAGCGGGCCGCCGCGCTGCCCGATGTGCCGACGAGCGCGGAGGCGGGGTTCCCGCAATACCGCTCGGAATCCTGGTTCGGCCTCATCGCGCCACGCGGGGTGCCGAAGGGACTCGTCGCCCGGATCAATGCCGACACGGTGGGCGTGCTGAAGGAGCCCGGAACGCGCGAGAAGTTCATGCAACAGGGAGCGGAGCCGGGGTTCGGCCCGCCGGAGCACTTCGCAAAGCTGCAGCGCGATGAATACGCCGAGCTCGCGCCGCTCATCAAGAGCATCGGCATGAAAGTCCAGTGACGCGTGGCGAGTAACGGGTGACGGAGGGTGAGTGGCCGTCAACGAGAACCTCAGGCGCCTGGTCGATCTGTCCGCGCCCTACTGGGCAGGCGAGGCGGAAGTGGCATGGACCTACTTCCAGAGCGCACGCCGCAACCGCAAGAGCGATCTCACGTGGCTCGCCCGCCAGTGCTACAAGGAGCTGTGGGGCTCGGGCGTCGGCGACAGGAAAAAGGGCTTGTTTCTCGGGCCGGTGGATTACCTGCGCAAGGTTTACCCTAAGATCGACCGCGGCGTCCCCCGGCACGAGGTGCTGGAAGTGATCGACGGCCTGCGTGCCGAGTTCTACCACTACTGCCTGTTCGCCGACATCCACGATTACCTCTCAGGCGGCAAGCTCGATCCGCGGCGGGTCAGGAGCTGGCCGGCGGATGACGAGCTCGCGCGCCTGCGTTACGGGTTTCGAGCCAGGCGCGGACGGATCGGTTACCTTGCCGTGCGCTTCACCGAGGGCGGCTACTGCAGTCTCTACGCGACCGGCATGCGTTTGAAGGGGACAGGGGAGTTGAACGACCGCATCGCCCGCGCCTGCGAGGGGGTCTATAACGACGAGATCGGCCACATGCGCGACGGCTTCATCGGGCTCGCGCGCGAGAAGCTGGCGCGCGCGCAATGGGACGAGATCGGAGCGATGAGCCGGCGGATCCTGATGCAGCGCATCCGCATGCGCAACGAGCAGTTCGGCTATCCGGTCAGCGCGGAGCGCATCCGCGAGATCGAGGCCGGCCGCATCGAGCCGATGCCCTTCGACTACACCGGCCTGGAATAGCGCAACGAACCGCGGCGTCAGCCGCGCCCGACGAAGGGCATCTTGGTCGCCATGATGGTCATGGTGAAGACGTTCACGTCAAGCGGCAGGCTCGCCATGAACACCACCGCGTTGCCGACGTGCGCCGGGTCCATGCGCGGCTCCGGCGCCCGGGTTCCGTTCGCCTGCATGACCCCCTGCGCCATGCGCTCCGTCATGGGGCTGATCGCATTGCCGATGTCCACTTGCCCGCACGCGATGTCGTAGTTGCGCCCATCGAGCGAGATCGTCTTGGTGAGGCCCGTCACCCCGTGCTTGGTCGCGGTGTAGGGCGCGGAACCCGGGCGCGGCGTGTGCGCCGAGATCGAGCCGTTGTTGATGATGCGCCCGCCGCGCGGAGACTGGTCCTTCATCATGCGGAAGGCCGCCTGCGCGCACAGGAACATGCCGGTCAGGTTGACGTCCACCACCGACTGCCATTTCTCGAAGGGCAGCTCCTCGAAGGGGACGCCGGGCGCGTTGCCTCCCGCGTTGTTGAACAGCACGTCGAGGCGCCCGAAGCTGTCCTTGATCTTCGCGAACAGCGCCTGGACCTGGTCGGGCTTGCCGACGTCGGTGGGGACGATGAGCGCGTTCTTCGCGGCCGCACCGGCCTGGGCGGCGGTCTGCTCCAGCATCTCCTTGCGGCGGCCCGCCAGTGCGACGCGGTAGCCGTCCTTGAGCAGTGCGAGCGCGACCGCCCGCCCGACGCCGGTTCCCGCGCCAGTCACGAGCGCGGTCCTGTTCTGAGCAGCCATGGTTCGACCTCCAGGTGAGGGCGTATGCTACCGCAGGGGGCGAGGGGACGGTTCATTGACAGGCAGGAGGGAGGCCCCTAACATCGTCCGGCCTTCCCCCTGAATCCCGATGACGGAGGAGAACAACCATGGATGCCCCTCTCAAGCATGCGTTCGCGCTGACCGCGCTCGCGGCCGCCCTGGCCGTCGCGGCTCCCGCCGGCGCGCAGACGAAGAACCTCAAGTTCCAGTCCACCTGGCCCGCGAGCCTGACCTTGCAGGACAACTTCCGCTTCTTCACCGAGCGGGTGGACAAGCTCACCAGTGGAAGCCTCAAGATCGAAGCGCTCGCCGCCGGCCAGATCGTCCCGCCGTTCGAGATTCTCGACGCAACGCACAAGAAGGTGATCGACGGCGGCCACGGCATCTCCTACTACTGGGTCGGCAAGAACAAGGCGGCGACCCTGTTCGCGAACACGCCGGCGGGCATCGCGGGCATGGACCACATGGACTTCCTCGGCTGGATATATGAAGCCGGCGGTCTCGAGATGTGGTGGGAGTTCTACCAGAAGGAGTTGAAGCTCAACGTGATCGCCTTCCCGATCCTGCCTTCCAGCCCGCAGGCGCTGGGCTGGTTCAAGCGGCCGATCAAGAACCTCGCCGACTTCAAGGGCATGAAGTGCCGCCAGACCGGCATCGTGGCGGAGATCTACCAGCGCATGGGGATGCAGACGGTCAACCTGCCCGGCGGCGAGATCGTGCCCTCGGCGCAGCGCGGCGTCATCGACTGCGCCGAGTGGGTGGGCGGCATCGAGGACCTGCGCCTGGGGCTGCCGCAGGTGTGGAAGTACCACTACACGCCCGGCATGCACGAGAGCGCATCCATCGGCGAGCTCATCATCAATTCCGACGTCTGGAAGGGCCTCACCGCCCAGCAGCAGGAGGCGATCCGCTCGGCGGCGACCGAGACCTTCATGCGCTGGGGCGCGAAGTGGCAAAAACAGAACGCCGATGCAATCGAGGAAATGCGCACCAAGTACGGCACCCAGCTGCTGCGCGCCCCGCGCGACGTCCTGATCGCGTTCTTCAAGGCGTGGGACGAGATCGCGGCGGAAGAGTCGGCGAAGAACCCGTTCTTCAAGAAGGTGCTCGAGTCACAGCGCGCCTATGCCTCCAAGGTGGTTCCCGCGAAGCGCTTCATGTTTCCTCCGTATGAATTCGCGGCCAACTACTACTGGCCCGAGGCGAAGCCGACGGCGACGGCGGCGAAAGGCGAAGGCAAGAAGAAATAGCGCCTGCGGCAGGCGGGAAAAAGGCGGCACGAGACCGCCTTTTTCTTTTTAAGGGAGCAGGGTCGGCGGGTGAGGAGAGCGCGGCCCGGTTGCGAGCCATGAGCCACGCGGAATCGAGCGTACCCCTGCACATCCGGACCGTCCGGGCGATCGACCGGTTTACCGACGTCACGGGAACCTGGGTCGCGTGGCTCAACCTTCCGCTGGTGCTTGCGATCAGCTACGAGGTCGTCGCGCGCTACGGGTTCAACGCGCCTACGATCTGGTCGTACGACGTCACCTACATGCTCTACGGCACGATCTTCATGCTCGGCGCCGCCTACGCCCTGCACAAGGGCGCGCACATCCGCACCGATTTCTTCTTCGAGAAGTGGTCGATCCGCACGCGCGGCGTGATCGATTCCATCGCCTACATCGGGTTCTTCTTCCCGTCGCTCGCGGTGTTCCTGTACGTGAGCGGCGCCGAGGGGTGGTACGCGTTCGAGATCGGGGAGCGCTCCGAGCAGACTCCGTGGCGGCCGCCGCTGTGGCCGTTCAAGATGGTGATCCCGCTCACCTGCCTGCTGCTGCTGATCCAGGGCGTGTCCGAGACCGTCAAGAGCGTCTACGCCGCGCGCACCGGCCGCGAGCTCGAGCATAAAGAGAAAGTGGAAGTATGAAGCAACAGCGAGAGGCGAGAGGCGAGAGGCGAGAGGCGTCACAGCTCCGGGCGGCGCGCATGTTTGACGCCCCACTCCTCTCTCATTTCCTCTCTCCCATCGCGAAAGCGACGCCGTGAGCCCCGACGCCCTGCTCGGCCTGGTCATGCTGGTGGTGATGATTTTCGCCATCTTCATCGGCTTTCCGATCAGCTTCACGCTGCTGTTCCTCGCGTTCACCTTCGGCTACGTCGGCCTGGGCCAGGTGGTGTTCTCGCTTGCCTACTTCCAGACCATCGGCCTCATGAAGGAGGAGCTGCTCGCCGCGGTGCCGCTCTTCATCTTCATGGGCTACGTCACCGAGCAGGCCGGGCTCATGGAGCGCCTGTTCACCGCGTTCCGCATGCTGCTCGCGCCGGTGCGCGGGGCGCTGCTGATCGTGGTGATCGTGACCTCCACCGTCTTCGCGATGGCAACCGGCATCGTCGGCGCCGCGGTGACCGTCCTCGGCATCATGGCCTCGCCCATCATGGTGAGGACCGGCTATGACGGACGCCTGTCGGCGGGCGCGATCACCGCGGGCGGGACGCTCGGCATCCTCATTCCGCCCTCCGTGATGCTGATCGTGATGGGACCGGTGCTCGGCGTCTCGGTCGCCGACCTCTACGCCTCGGCCTTCGGCCCGGGTTTCCTGCTGGCCGCGATCTACATCGTCTACCTCACCGCGCGCTGCTTCGTCAATCCCGCGCTGGGTCCCCCGGTGCCCAGGGAAGAGCGCGTGCAAAGCGTGCCGAAGATCATCAAGGAGGTTGCAGTCGGCGTGGTCCCGCTGCTCTGCCTGATTTCGGCCACGCTCGGCTCGATCCTGGCGGGCCTCGCGACCCCGACCGAGGCCTCGGCGATGGGGGCGCTCGGGGCGCTCATCCTGGCAGCGGGCTACGGCAGGTTGACCTACGCGGGCCTGAAGCGTGCGGTGCTCAACGCGACGGCGACCACGAGCATGGTGCTGCTGCTCGCGGTGACCTCGACCATCTTCGGCGCGGTGTTCTCGCGCCTCGGCACGGCGGGCTGGATCACCGATGCGATGCTCGCCCTGCCCCTGTCGCCGGTGATGATGCTGCTCGCCGTGATCTTCTTGGTGTTCCTGCTGGGCTGGCCGTTCGAGTGGCCGGCGATCATCCTGGTGTTCCTGCCGATCTTCTACCCGGTGATGGACGCGCTGCAGCCCGCACTCGGCGCCGCGCTCGGCATCCCGGCCGACTTCGTGATGATCTGGTTCGGCGCGCTGGTGGCGGTCACGCTGCAGACCGCATACCTCTCACCGCCGGTGGCGATGTCGGCCTACTACCTGCGGCAGGTCGTGCGGGAGTGGTCGCTTGCCACCATCTACAAGGGCATGTTCGAGTTCATGATCCTGCAGTGCATCGCCATCGTGCTGTTGATCAGATTCCCGGCGATCGCCATCACATTTCCGGAGTATCTGCGCGAGGAGGCGCGCGGGGTCAAGGTCGAGCAGGTCGACGACAGCCAGCATCGGCTGGCGGAGGATCCGCTGACGGCGCCGCAGCCGGAGCAGGCAGAGCCTCCGGCGACAAAGTAACGCTCACCCCGCCAGCTCGCGGCGAACGATCGCTGCGCCGGCGGCGAGCGCGCGCAGCTTGGCTTCCGCGACCGGGCGCGCCATCGGCGCCATGCCGCAGTTGGTGCAGCCGAGAAGATGCTGCGGCTTCACGTACTGAAGCGCCGCGCGCAGCGTCGCCGCCACCTGCTCCGGCGTTTCCACGGCATCGGTGGCGACGTCGATCGCGCCCACCAGCACGTCCTTGCCCTCGAGCAGCCCGATCAGCTCCATCGGCACGTGCGAGTTGGCGCATTCGAGGGAGACCTGCCGGATCGCGCTCTTCGCGAGGAGGGGGAACGTGGATTCGTACTGCCGCCACGCGCCCCCCAGGGTCTTCTTCCAATCGATGTTGGCCTTGATCCCGTAGCCGTAGCAGATGTGGACGGCGGTCGCGCACTTGAGCCCCGCCGCCGCGCGCTCGAGCGCCGCGACGCCCCAGTCCCGCACCTCGTTCATGTAGACGTTGAACGCGGGTTCGTCGAACTGGATGACGTCCACGCCGAGCGCCGCGAGCTCGAGCGCTTCCGCGTTGAGGAGCTCGGCGAGGGCGAGGCCGAGCGCCGCGCGGTCGCGGTAATGCTCGTCGGCGAGGGTGTCCACCATCGTCATGGGCCCCGGCAGCGTGAACTTGAGCTTGCGGTCGGTGTTGGCGCGGGCGAAGCGCACCTCATCGGCGTGGACCGGACGCGGCCGGCGCACTGGACCGGTGACGGTCGGGCAGTCGGCCTCGTAACGGTCGGCCCGGATCCCGATCCTCTTCATCCGGGCGAAGTCGACGCCCTCGATGCCGCGGAGGAAGCCGTGCACGAAATGCATGCGCGACTGCTCGCCCTCGGACACGATGTCGATGCCCGCGGCCTCCTGCATCTTCAACGCGGCGCGCACCGCGTCGCGTTTGCCCTCGGCGAGCTGCTCCCCGGCTAGCTGCCACGGTGCCCACAGCACCTCGGGCTTCGCAAGCCAGGACGGCTTGGGGAGGCTCCCGGCGACGGTGGACTCTACGGCGGGTGCGGGCTCGCTCATGGGGGCGCCGGCGCGCCCTCGACCGTCAGGAGCCGGCGACGATCGCAAGCTTGTTCTCGACCGACTTCACGCCATCGACCCGGGCCGCGATCTTTTCCGCCATGTCCCGCCGCAGGCGCGTCTCCGCAGTCCCGTAGAGCGTCACGGCGCCGTCCTTCGCGGTGACGTCGATGCCGTGGGCGTTGAGGCTGCGCTCGGCGACGAGGGCGGCCTTGACCCGGCCGGCGAGATCCTTGTCGGCCGCGGCGCGGGCGGCCACCGCCGCCTGCTTCGCCGCCCCGGCCTTCCCCGCGTCCTGGTTTACCGGCGCCGCAGCAACCGGCACCTCCTTGACGACGGGCTTGGGCGGCGCTTCCCGCCCGCAGCCGGAAAGTGCAAACGCGAGCAGCGTTGCCATCAGGACGGCGGCAGGGTGTCGCGGATCGAGCTTCATGTTTTCCTCCTTCGGGATGCCTCAACCGCTCTGATGCGAGCCGCGCCGGAAGATTCCCCGCATCCGGCCCACGGCGAACGCATGCGCGGCAGGGCGAAGCATGACATGATTCGGCGTCGACTGGAGCATATCGCAAGAAGTGCAGGAACCCGAGCAGGCCGCAGGCAGCCGCCGATTGACGACGACGCAAGCATGACTCCGGGCTACGAACATGCGCTCGCCGCGATGATTTTCCTCGGGCTGGTGGACCTCGTCTACAAGCGCGGCGCCGCGGCGGGAATCGCGGCGCACCAGTTCCTGATGGTGCAGGCATGGTGCTTCACGCCCGCCATCGTGCTCTACGGGCTCGCCACCGGGACGCTCGCGCCGGAACGAGGGATCGCGTGGGGCATGGGGGCGGGGCTGTTCGCGTTCGTCGCGCTCTACAACTTCGCGCGCAGTTTGAAGGGCGGCTCGGTGAGCATCGTCGCGCCGATCTTCCGCCTGAGCTTCACCGTCACCGCGCTCCTCGCGGTCGTCGTCCTCGGCGAACCGCTGACCTTGTACACGCTGGCGGGGCTCGCGCTGGCTCTGGCCGCCGTCTGGCTGTTGCTGGGCGCGGAAGGCGCGGTCCCCGCCGGCGGGACGAGCCGCCTGGCGCTCGTGCAGGCCGTCATTGCGATGGCGGCGATGGGCGTCGCCAACTTCCTCTACAAGATGGGCGCGCTGACGGGCGGCAGCCCCGCCAGCTTCATCGCCGGGCAGGCGGCCACTTTCCTGCCCCTGGCGACGGCCTTCGCCTGGCGGGTCGACGGGGGGCTGCGCACGACGCGCGCCGCGTGGACGCACGCGGGGTCGGCCGCGCTACTCTTCCTGGTCGCGCTCGTGCTGCTGTTCCATAGCCTCGCGCGCGGCAAGGCGAGCGTGCTGGTGCCGATCTCGCAGATGGGCTTCGTCGTGACCGCGGCGTTCGGCCTCGCATTCCTGAAGGAGCCGTTCAGCCTGCGCAAGGGAGCGGGGCTCGCGTTCGCCCTCGCCGCGCTTGCCTGCCTCGCCTACAGCTAGGCGGCGCTCGGTAGAATGGGATTCCATTCGCGAAACGCGAGGTCCACATCGTGAGCGAGACGCAGCCGGCCGGCTTGAGTCCCGGGACGGTCCTGGCCGAAATGAAGAAGAACGGCGTCACGCACGTGGTATGGCTGCCCGACAGCGAGACCAACTGGCTCTATCTCCTGATGAAGGCCGAGCCGTCGCTGACGCTCGTCGGCGTCAACCGCGAGGGTCTCGCGTTTTCGTGCGCGGCCGGGATCTGGGCCGGCGGCAAGGTGCCGCTGATACTGATCCAGAACACCGGCCTGATGGAGTCCGGCGACTCGCTGCGCGGGTGGGCGCTCGGTCTCAACGTCCCGGTCGTGCTCATGGTCGGCTATCGCGGCTGGACGCGCCATGGCGTCAGCTCCGATACCGCGGCGACCTACACCGAGCGGTTCCTCGACGCATTCGGCGTCCGCTACTTTCAGGTCGAGGGCGACGCCGACGCGCCGCGCATCTCGACCGCGTTCGACGAGGCAAGGAAGACGCAACGGCCGGTCGCGGTGCTGGTGGCGGACGAATACCACGGATTCAACAGATGATGGACACCTCGGAAATGCTGATGGTCTTCAACCGCCACCGCGGCAACGCCATCGTGGTGCCGGGGCGCAGCGGCCGGCACTGGGTGAGAATCAGCGAGAAGCCCGACCGCGACCTGCCCCTCGGCGATCCGGCGATGGGCGGCCACGCGTCCTTTGCGATGGGCCTCGCGCTGGCGCTGCCGCGCGAGAGAATCGTCCTGTTCGATTCCGACGGCGACGTGCAGATGGGGATGGGCATCCTCGCGACCATCGCGGAGCAGAAGCCGCGGAACTTCTATCACTTCATGCTCGACAACGAGTGCTACGCCACCACCGGCGGCCAGCCCGTCCCCAACGCCACGACCATCGCCTACGACGCCATCGCCCGCGCGTGCGGGTATCCGCGCGTTCACGCGTGCGATAACCTGGAGACCTTCTCCATCCTGGTCGAGCGCATCCTCGCCGAGCCCGGCCCGGTATTCACCTGGCTGAAAGTCAGGCCCGAGGTCGAGAACCAGCCGATCGGTGCGCGCACGAAGTGGCGCATCCGCTCGCAGGTGCAGGCGGTCGCCGACCTGAAGAAGGAACTCGGCATCACGGGGTGCTGACGCGGTGACGAGATAAGGGTGACGAGGTAGGGGTGACGAGATACAGGTGACTCCCGACTGGCTATTCCGTCACCCTTTATCGTCACCATTAATCGTCACCCGTAATCGTCACGGGTTTGAGGGCAGTGGAGGAATAGTACTTACTAGTATGACCTGGGCATGAGCAGAAACTTCAAGGGCCGGCGCGAGGACGCGCGCCTCGTCACCGGGCAGGGCCGCTACAGCGCCGACTGGAGCTTTCCCGGCGAGCTCCACGCCTGTTTTCTGCGCTCCGACCGCGCGCACGCGGAGATCGTCGCGCTCGATGTGAAGCGCGCGCTCGCGGCGCCCGGTGTGGTCGCCGTGCTCACGGGCAAGGACACGACGGAGGCCGGCTTCAAGACCGCGCCCGCCATGGTCAAGTGGCCGGGGCGCGGCGGCACCGCGATCAAGGTGCCGCACCGTGACGTTCTCGCCGGGAAGCGCGTGCGTTTCGTCGGCCAGGAGGTCGCGCTGGTCGTCGCGGAAACTGCGCTCGCCGCGCAGGACGCTGTCGACGCGATCGCGCTCGAGTACCGCGACCTGCCGGCGGTGGTGGAGGCGCAAGCCGCGCTCGCCGGCGGCGCACCGCAGCTCCACGCGGACATACCCGGGAACGTCGCGTTCGACTTCGAGTACGGCGACGAGGCGCAGGCGGGCGAGGCATTCGCGCGCGCCGCGCACGTGACCCGCTTGACCCTCGACTGCACGCGCATCGCCGGCAATCCGATGGAGCCCAAAGCCTGCGTCGCCGCCTACGACGCGGCCACGGATACCTACGATCTCTATTCGCCGACCCAGGGCCTGTCCATGACGCGGGCAGGGCTCGCGGGCATCACCGGGATTCCGCCGGAGCGGTTCCGCGTCCACGCCCGCGACGTCGGCGGCGGCTTCGGCATCCGCTCGGATGCCTACGTCGAGTACCTGGCGTGCCTGCTCGCGGCGAGGAAGCTCGGCCGCCCGGTGAAGTGGGTGTCCTCGCGCGCCGAGACCTTCGTGAGCGACTACCACGGGCGCGCGGCGATCATGACCGGCGAGCTCGCGCTCGACCGCGACGGCGGCTTCCTCGCCATCCGCTTCGACTGGCTCGTCAACTCGGGCGCATACCTGTCGCAGCCCGGGCCGGTCATCAACACCATCACGCCGGTCACGCACGCGGTCAACGCCTACCGCATTCCCGTGGTCTACGGCCGCCACCGGCTGGTACTGACCAACACCACGCCGACGACCGCCTATCGCGGCGCCGCGCGCCCCAACGTCACCTACCTGGTCGAGCGGCTGGTGGAGGCGGCGGCCCGCGAGACCGGGATCGACCGCGTCGAGCTGCGCCGGCGCAATCTCATTCCGCGAGAAGCGTTTCCCTACAAGGCCGCGACGGTGGACTACGACAGCGGCGATCCCCCGGGCCAGCTCGAGCGCGCGCTGGTGCATTCCCGGTGGAGCGCGTTCGAGCCGCGGCGGGCGGAAGCGGCGCGACGCGGGAAGCTGCGCGGCATTGCCTGCGCGATGTTCATCGAGCCCGCCGGGGCCAGCGTCGCGCCGAAGGAGGAGGCCTTCATCAAGTTCGGCGACTCCGGGAACGCGCTGCTCTACGCGCTCGCCGGGCCGTCGGGGCAGGGACACGAGACGGTGTTTCCCGAGATCGTCGCGGAGCTGCTCGGCCTCGACGCGGAGGGAATCTCGCTGCGCGCGAGCGATCCGGCCGGACCGCCGCTCGTCGGCGCGGGCACCATAGGCTCGCGCTCGATGATGTCGCACGGGGGCGCGCTGGCGCTCGCAGCGCGGGAGGTAATCCGCAAAGGCACGGACCTCGCCGCGAACGAGCTCGAGGTCGCAGCCTCCGACATCGAGTTCGAGCGCGGCCGCTACCGCGTCAAGGGCACCGACCTCGCGGTCAAGCTCGAGACCCTCGTCAGGAAATACGCCGGCGCGTCGCCGCATCCGCTCGATTCGATGGGGACGCTCGCGACACCGCGCTCGTTTCCGGGCGGCGCGCACGTGGCGGAGGTCGAGGTCGACCCCGAGACCGGCCTCACCACGATACTGCGCTACACCGCGGTGGACGACTGCGGTCGGATCCTGAATCACGTCCTGCTCGAAGGGCAGCTCCACGGCGGGATCATCCAGGGCATGGGGCAGGTGATGTGCGAGCACTGCATCTACGATGCGACCGGGCAGCTCCTTACCGGCAGCTTCCTCGACTACACCATGCCGCGCGCGGGGATCGCGCCGGACATCCGCCTCTACGACCACTCGGTGCCGTCCCCGAACAATCCCCTGGGCGTAAAGGGCGCCGGAGAGGCGGGGACGACCGGGGCGCTGCCGGCGCTCGCGCTCGCGGTACTCGACGCGCTCGCTCCCCTTGGCGTCCGCCACCTCGATCTGCCGTACACCCCCGCCCGCGTCTGGAACGCGATCAGGAACGCGCGTTGAGCTTCCAGGAAGCGAAGCCGCAGCCCACGTAGACGTTGGGGATGGGGTCGTAGCGGATCAGCTCGAAGCCGCGCCCGCACGCGGCCCCGTGGGCGGCGACCCAGTTGCGGACCTCGGACGCGCCGTTGCCGGCGCCGGGCAGCCGCTCGTTGAGGAAGTCGATCAGCGCGCGCGGGTCGCCGCGCTCGAAGCTGCGGATGCAGTCGCGGTCGAACGCCTCGTCGATCCGGCCCATGTCCGGCTCGCCGATCGAGTGGCTCAATCCCCCGGTGGCGAGGATGGCGACACGCAGCTTCCCGGGATAGCTCGCGACGGCCTGCGCGAGCATCGCGCCCCAGTCGAAGCAGCGCTTGACGGAAGGATACGGCGGCTCGAGATCGTTGAATATCACGGGAACGATCGGCGGCAGGGGATCGAGCCCGGCTTTCCACAGCGGGATGCAGAATCCGTGGTCGAGCGCGAGCCGGTAGGACACGGACGGCTCGAAATCGTGCGCGTGCGCGTGCTGCACGATGTGCTCGGCGAGGGCGGGGTGCCCGGCAAGGCTGCGGTGCGGGAACTCGTGGAGCCACGGCTCGGGCGGGCCGTCGTGGACCTCGCCCACGCCGACGCAGATCGCGGGCAGGTTGTCGATGAAGAAATTGACCCAGTGGTCCGGCGAGATCACGATGAGAACGTCGGGCCGCGCCGCCCGCATGCGCTTGCCGAGCTCGGCAAATGCCGCGGTGAGGCCGTCCCGCTCCGCGGCCGCGAGCTTTCCCCAGTTGCGCACGATCATCGGACCGTGACTTGCCGCGTAGACGCCCGTCAATTCAGCCATGGGCGCTCCTCGCCGCGGGCGCCGCGCCGGCGCCGCGGATCCGGCGCAGGAACTCGTCCTCCGGCATGCCGGCCATCAGGAAATAGAATCGCAGCAGGTAGGGGTTGACCAGCCTGGAAAGCGTCGCGACGTCGTCGGACTCGACCGCCGCGCGCACCTCGGGCTTGAGCGGGTAGCGGTCCAGCACTTTGCTGCGCCCGGCGCGGTACTCGACCGCGAGCGGCGGGCTCTGCAGGTCGAAGAACAGCTTGGAAAGCCAGTAATCCCGCATCGTATTCCCCCTCCCCCTCGATGGGGGAGGGCTGGGGTGGGGGTGAGAGTTTATCAAAGCGCGTCGGCGGACGCCTCCAGCACCAGCGCGATTCCGCGGGCGATGCTTTCAGCCGCCAGGGACGGCGCGCCGGACTTCGCCTGCTCCGGCAGGCACGGCACGTGGAGGAACCCTCCGCGGAAGGGACTCCCGCGCGTCGCGGCCAGGTGCATGAGGCCGTAGAAGACGTGATTGCAGACAAAGGTGCCGGCGCTCATCGAGAGCTGCGCCGGGAGCTCCTCGGCGCGCAGCGCGGCGACGGCGGCCCGCACCGGCAGCGTGGAGAGATAGGCCGCCGGCCCGCCCGCGACGACGGGAGCATCCATCGGCTGCGCGCCGTCGTTGTCGGGGATGCGCGCGTCCTGGATGTTGACCGCCACCCGCTCGACGCACAACGCGGCGCGGTCTCCCGCCTGCCCGACGCACAGGACGATCTGCGGCCCGGCGCGCGCGATCGCCGCTTCGAGGTCGGGCAGGGAGCGGCGGTAGGAAGTCGGCAGCACGGCGGTCGCGATCTCGAGCGCGCCGATGCGCGCCGGGAGCCGCCGCACCGCTTCCAGCGAAGCGTTCACGCTCTCGCCGCCGAATGGATCGAAACCAGTAACCAGGACTTTCACCCTATCACCCGTCACGCACTATCATGTCACGCCTGACCATGTCACGCCGCACCCCGTCACGCCTCCCCCTCTCGCGCCGCCATCGGTCATAATGACGCCTACATAAGCGAGGCGCCATGGACCTGCTGGAAGTCGTCCTGCTCCTGCTGCTGCTCTCGGTAGCGCTCGGCTGGGTCGCCCGCCGCCTCAATTTTCCCTATCCCATCGCGCTGGTGATCGGCGGCGCCGCGCTCGGCTTCCTTCCGGAGCTGCCGCAATTTCCCTTCGACCCGCAGTTCATCCTGGTGCTGGTGCTGCCGCCCGTCCTCTACCAGACGGCGCTGCTGACCTCGTGGCGCGATTTCAAGGCGAACATCCGGCCCATCGGGCTGCTCGCGGTCGGCCTCGTCATCGCCACAACGCTTGCCGTCGGCGCGGCGCTGAAGTTCGTGGTGCCGGATGTTCCGTGGGCGGCCGCGTTCGTGCTCGGCGCCATCGTCTCGCCCCCCGACGCGGTGGCGGCGACGGCGATTCTCACGCGCCTGAATGTCCCGCGGCGCGTGGTCACGATACTCGAGGGCGAGAGCCTGGTGAACGATGCCTCGGGGCTGGTGCTCTACAAGTTCGCCGTGGCGGCGGTGCTGACGGGGACCTTCTCGCTGCGCGAGGCGAGCGTCGAGTTCGTCGGTGTGGCGATTGCGGGCATCCTCATCGGCATTTTGGTGGGGCGGATCTTCATTTCCATCCACCGTTATCTCCGCGACGTGTTCATCGAGGTCCTGATGACGTTCGCGGTGCCCTACATCGCCTACATCCTCGCCGAGTCGCTGCACGTGTCGGGCGTGCTGGCGGTGGTCGCCGCGGGGCTCGTGCGCGGCCGCTACGCCCCGGAAATCGTCTCGGCCGAGATGCGCATCATCGCGCGCTCGGCGTGGAAGCTGTTCGTGTTCCTGCTGAACTGCCTGGTCTTCATCCTGATCGGGCTGCAGCTCTCCGGGATCATGGGCCGGTTGACCGGCTACTCCTCGGGGGACCTCATGCTCTACGCGACGCTCGTCTCCGCGGTGGCGGTCGCGGTGCGCTTCGCGTGGATCTACCCTGCGACCTGGCTGCCGCGCCTGGTGAGCGCGCGGCTGCGCGAGCGCGATCCCGCGCCGAGCGAGCAGGAGCTCTTCATCATGAGCTGGTGCGGCATGCGCGGGATCGTGTCGCTCGCGGCCGCGCTGGCGTTGCCCCTCGCGCTCGAAGGGGGCGCGCCGTTTCCCGGGCGCGATCTGATCGTGTTCCTCACCTTCGTGGTGATCGCGGTGACGCTGGTGGTCCAGGGGCTGACGCTCGGGCCGCTGATTCGCGTGCTGGGAGTCGGCACGGACTGGAGCGAGCACGAGGAGGAGCAGCACGCGCGCTACGCGCTCGGCAAGGCGGCAATCGCCGCGATCAGCGAGCTGGAGGCGAAGGAAGGCATTGCGCCCGAGCTCGCCGAGCGCATCCGCGCCGAGTTCGCCGAGAAGATCCGGATCGCCCCGCCCGGCGGCCAGGTGCTGACCGGCGGCGCCGACATCGCCAGGCGGCTGCGCCAGGCGGCGATCCGGGCGGAGCGGCGGGAGCTGATCCGCATCTGGCGCGAGAACAGGATCAGCGACGACGTCCTGCACCACCTCGAGGAAGACCTCGATTACCAGGAATCCCGGCTTTGAAAGTTAAAAGGGGCCAGGCTCGAAATTCTTGCTCTCGCTCGTCACCCTCGCGATCCTCGCCGCCATCGTTGCCTTGAGTTTCGCGATCGTGCGCTCCCTTCGCGGCCGCGTGCGCGGAAAATTGAGCCTGGCCCCTTTTCGCCCCTCATAGAGCTTACCTCGTTATCGCTTTAACATTTTGGATTGGTGTCGTCGGGGCATTCATGACATCCAGCAATACCGCTTCGAATGTGCTCTTTTCCGGGCTCTAGCAGAGGGTCGCCCAGCTGCAACGCTTGTCTGAGGCATCGGTTATCGCCGCACAGAGCACCGGCGGTGCGCCGGGAAATGCCATCGCCCCAGCCAATGCAGTGCTCGGCACAGGGACGACAGGGATCAGTGGGCAAGAAGGGGCCGTTCTCAGAATGAGGTTCCCGTTCGCAATTGCCGTCGCACTGATTCTTGGCGTCGTGACCCTCATGGTGCTCGCGGGCGCCGCCCCGCTCGCGCGAGCCCAGTACGCGGCCGACGGCACAAACGGATTGCCGGTTCAGCCTGAGGAGAAATGGTACGAGCAAGCGTGGCACACACTGCGCGACCCGGAGCCGGAGAAGTGGCACCAGGGAATCTGGAAGACCTGGAGCGACACGTTCCGGCTCGGCGACACGATCGTCTACATCCCGTTCAGCACCTACCACTTCCGCTTCGCGTACACGAAGGAGCAGATCGACGAGTACACGGAGTGGCCGCTCGGCTTCGGGCTGGGCCGGGCGATGCCCGCCGAGCGTGGTAATCTCCGCGACGTGTACGCGATGGTCTTCCAGGACTCGCATAGCAAGCCGACCTATATGACGGGCTATCGCTACATGTGGCAATGGAGGCCGATGAAGAGCGCGACTGATTTCCGCGTCGGTGCCGGGTACACGGTCTTCCTGATGTCACGCCATGACACGTGGAACCGCATCCCATTTCCCGGCATCCTCCCCGTTGGCACGATCGCCTACAAGGGGCTCGCGCTGGAGTCCGCCTATGTGCCCGGCGGGCACGGTTATGGCAACGTCCTTTTCACCTACGTACGGTTGCAGTTCTAGAGGCAATTAAAGGGGCTGGACTCAAATTTGTCGCGAGGCGCTGTCTACCGGAAATCGACCTGGGGCGTTTACGGAGGCAGTCGACGATAAGCCCCTGTTGCTTGCGCCATGCCTCGCCGCGCCCGCGTCCACCTCGATGGCACCTCGCTACACGTCGTGCGACGCGGACACAACCGTGAGCCCTGCTTCTTCGCGGAAGGAGATTACAACAGCTGCCTGCATTGGCTGGATAAGGCACTTGTCGAAACGGAATGCGCGCTGCGTCCCTATGTGCTGATGACGAACCATGTGCGCTTGCTGCTTACGCCCAGTCGGGCGGAGGCGGTGCCAATGCTCCTGATCGAAGAAGTAACCTGCATCCGTCGTGGGGCGAAGCCACGAGGCCGGCTGCGTATCCGCCTGGACGTGGCCGAGCGAGCCTAGAATAATTCGAGCCTGGCCCCTTTTAGGGAGGGAAAAAACGTGAGCAGTGAGCAAGCCTTGCGGCGCGATGTCGCGCTCGCCAACCGCATCATCGAGCGCTTCGGGTTGTCGAACGCGTTCGGGCACGTGAGCGCGCGGATACCGGGCACGAACACCTTCTACATTTCGACCCGGCGCAGCCCGGGCCTCGCCGACGAGAACAGCCTGCTGGTCATCGACACCGATGGCAAGATCCTCTCCGGCGAGGGCACGCCGAACAGCGAATTCTGGATCCACGCGCGCATCTACGCCGCGCGGCCCGACGTGGGCGGCGTCGTGCACGCGCACCCGCTCGCCTGCATCTCGCTCACCCAGATCGGGCAGCCGCACCGGGTCGTGCACAACCAGGGCGGCGGGTTCGCCGACGGCGTGCCCGAATACGGCCGCATCGGGCTGATCCGCTCGCGCGAGCTGGGCGACGAGGTCGCCCGGAGCCTCGGCGGCGGAGTCGCCGTGATGATGCGCGGCCATGGCATCAGCACGGCGATGAAGGACGTGCGCGCGGCGACCGTCGCGGCATGCTTCCTGGAAGAGAGCGCCCGGCTGCAGCTCGACATGCTGGCGGCGGCGGGCGGAGATGCGAAGAAGATCCGCGCTTTCACCCGCGAGGAGGCGATCCTCGTGCGCGACCAGACCGGCCCCGGCGCGGCGGCGTCGGGGCGGGCCTGGGAATACTACTCGATGGTGGCCGAAGGGCTTCCTCTCGGAAGCCGGTGACGACTACGGGTGACGAGATGAAGGTGACGAGATAAAGGTGACCAGCATTCTTGCGTCACCCTTAATCGTCATCATTATTCGTCACTTTCTTTCAGGTGACGAGCGAGTAGCGCCGGTCGGCCGCGAGGCACTGCGCCTCGGGAAGTCCCAGGTCCTTGCGCGCCATGTTCGTGCCGAGGACGAGGGAGACCATCTTGTACTGTGCATGGCGGCGGCTCATGCCCTCGCGCCCCATGCCGCAATCGGAGCAGACGATGAGCCGCTCGGCAGGGATGTGCTTCAGCGCCCGGCGGATGAGGTCGGCCACCTCCTCGGGGCGCTCGATCTGCAGGGTGTGGTGGTCGATGACGCCGATGCCGACCTTCTGGCTCTTGATGTGTCTTCCGATCGCCTCGAGGTCGATGCCGCCGGAGCTGCAGGTCTCGAAAGTGATGACGTCCGCGTCCACCCGGCTCATCACCTCGAGCGCGGGCGCGTAGCTCTGCACCTTGGCGAACATGCGCTGCTGCGAAGGGTTGCCCCAGCACGAGTGGCACCACACCTCGGTCTTCGCGCGCAGGCCCTTCACCGTGTTGTTGAATACCTTCAGCATGAACTCGGGGTTGATGACGTCGTCCACCAGCCCGCGCACCGCGACGAGATGGATCTGCGGCTCTTCCATCTGGATCACCGGGCAGCCGGCGTCGGCGAGCGCGTGCAGCTCCTCGTTGAAGGCGTCGGAAAGCGCCATGATGCGGTCGGCGACGCTCTTGTAGTACTTGTCGCCGACCGCGAACGCCAGCAGCTCCGGCGTGATGGTGCCGAACTTGACCGGCTTTTTCGTGAGGCGCTGCGCCGCCTTCCACAATTCGACGTACTGGAGCTTGCCGCGGCCGACGGGGCCGACGATGCTGGGGAAAATCTTCGCCTCGACGTAGTCGTGGAGGATGTGCCCGCGCGGAAACGCCGTGCCGCCGCCGCTGCCGGGAAGGGCGATGGTGTCGTTGTCGAATCCCGACATGTGCTTCGGGGGATAGGAGGTCCAGCTCTGGCCGCCGACCTCCTCGTCGAAGCGGCAGTCGCCGTCGGTGCAGATGTCGAGGCCCGCGGTCTCCTGGTCGCGCAGGTAGACGGAGAGCGCGTCGGTGTACTGCTCGCGGAAGCGCGAGTTGACCATGGCCTCGAGAAACGACTTGTTTCCCAGGTTGGCGGTATACCACGCCGGGCGCGGCAGCGAGCCGATGATCGTGGCCGGCAGGACGATGCTGGCGGTCGCCTTGTACATGAGTGCTCCGTTCTCGAGTGACGGGTAAGCGTGACGAGCGACGAGCTCTAGCGCGGCACGGCGATCCGCCTGATTCGTTCCACCTCTTCGGTCGCCTGCTTGAACGCCGCCCGCGAGCGCTTGCGCGACTCCGCGACGAGCTTCTCGTCCACGAGCTGCGCTGCTTTCGAGCTGGAGGCGAGCTTCGCGACCGAGGCGGGAAAGGATGCGAGCAGCTTGTCGAGCGCCTCGGCGGTGCTCGCGTAGTCACGGTAGTCCTTCTCGACGCGATCCTTGCGCTGCACCGCCTCCCGCACCCAGGCCCCGGTGCGGTTGTCCGCGCGCATGTGCTCGCGCAGCGCCTGCGAGCTTGCGAGGAACTGCTGGCGGAACCGGAAGCTCGCGGCCTGCCGGACCAGGATCTCCCGGCCGGTCAGGACGAAATCGTCCAGTGCGTCCATCAGCTCCGGCTTGCCTGCTGCGCTGCCGCGCCTCAAAGCGTCGAGATTGCGGCTTGCCGCAGCCGCGTGCTCGTCCAGCGCCTGCACGGTTTCGGTCGACGGCCGGCCCGGTTCCGCGCCGAGTGCCTCCTGCAGGCGGCGCGCCGTATCCTGCGCAAGCGCAATGCCTTCCTTGCCTGCGGCGCCTTTCCGGTAGCCGCCGTAGGCCAGGTAGCCGACCGCCACCGCAACCGCCAGCGCAACGACGGCGACCAGTACGCTCCGCGTATCCTTGCTCATGTCGATCTGGCTTTGCAGCGTGTAGCGCTATGGTATGGCCTTCGCCCGGGTGCGGAAAAGGGCGCCGTTACCTGTCCTCCCGCGACCAGGAATCCCGCAGCGTTGCGGCCCGGTTGAACACCGGCACGCCGGGCTTCGAATCTTCCAGGTCGGCGACGAAGTAACCGTGCCGCTCGAACTGGAAGCGCTCCCCCGAAAGAGCGTCCTTCAATGCCGGCTCGAGCTGGGCGGTGACGGTCCGTACCGAGCCGGGATTGAGGTCCTCGAGGAAATCGCGCTGCGTGCCGGGTTGGGGCACCCGGAACAGGCGGTCGTAGAGCCGCACTTCCCCGCCGCACGCGTGCCGCGCCGAGACCCAGTGAATGTTGCCCTTCACCTTGCGGCTCTCCGCGCCGGGTGTGCCCGACTTCGTTGCGGGGTCGTAGGTACAGTGCACGGCCGTGATCCTGCCCGCCGCATCCTTCTCCACGCCGACGCACTTCACCAGGAACGCGTAGCGCAGCCGAACCTCGTTGCCGGGGAAGAGCCGGAAGTAACCCTTGGGCGGCACGTCGGTGACGTCCTCGCGCTCGATCCAGAGCTCGCGCGAGAACGGGATGGCGCGGATGCCGAGCTCGGGCCTCTGCGGGTGGTTGGGCGGATGGCAGTCCTCGCTGCGCTCCGCGGGGTAGTTGTCGATGACGAGCCGGACCGGATCGAGCACGGCCACGCGGCGCGGCGCGACTTCGTTCAGGTGCTCGCGCATGCAGTCCTCCAGGACCGAATAGTCGATCCACGAATCGGCCTTGGCGACGCCGATGCGCTCGGCGAAGCGGCGAAAGCCCTCCGGCGTGTAGCCGCGGCGGCGCGCGCCCGCGAGCGTCGGCATGCGCGGGTCGTCCCAGCCCGCGACGTGCCCGCCCTCGACCAGCTGGATCAGCCTCCTCTTGGAGAGCACGACATAGGTGAGATTCAGGCGCGCGAACTCGATCTGGTGCGGCAGCGGCCGCTGGAGCAGTCCGCCCGCGGCCAGGCGCTCAAGCAGCCAGTCGTAGAACGGGCGCTGGTCCTCGAACTCCAGCGTGCACAGCGAGTGCGTGATGTTCTCCAGCGCGTCCTCGATCGGGTGCGCGTAGGTGTACATGGGATAGATGCACCACTTGTCGCCGGTACGGTGGTGCGCGGCCTTGCGGATGCGGTAGATCGCCGGATCGCGCAGGTTGATGTTGGGCGAGGCCATGTCGATCTTCGCGCGCAGCACGTGCTCGCCTTCCTGGAACCTCCCGTCGCGCATCCCGCGAAAGAGCTCGAGGTTCTCCGCGGCGCTGCGGTCGCGGTACGGGCTCGCACGGCCGGGCTCCGTGAGCGTCCCGCGGTGCGCCCGCATCTGCTCGGCGCTCAGGCTGTCCACGTAGGCGTGGCCGGTCTCGATCAGGTGCTCGGCCGCGCGGTACATGAAGTCGAAGTAGTCGCTGGCGTAGTAGAGGTGCGGCCCCCAGTCGAAGCCGAGCCACTTCACGGCCCCGATGATGGAGTCGACGTACTCCTGCTCCTCCTTTTCCGGGTTGGTGTCGTCGAAGCGCAGGTGGCAGGTGCCGCCGTAATCGAGCGCGAGGCCGAAGTTCAGGCAGATGGATTTCGCGTGGCCGATGTGGAGGTAGCCGTTCGGCTCCGGCGGAAAGCGCGTGCGGATCCGCGCCGGATCGGGCGGCCCGCTCTCGTGCACCTGCGCGGCGCCGGGCTTGCCGCCCCACCGGCGCGCTGCGTACTTTCCGCCCGCAAGGTCGGCCTCGATCGCGGCGCGGATGAAATTCGATGCGGACGCGGGCTGGGGCGCGGACTTCTTCGGTTTTGCGGGAGCGGGCATCGGCGCTATTCTAGCCGAGACGCCGCGGGGAACCCGGTCGCATCGCGAGCTTGCTACACTCGCGCGAACGGACGCGCCGGGCGGCGGCGCAATCACGAAGGGGAGGGGACATGCGAGGGTTGACTTTGCTTGGCCACGCGGCCGCGGTAGTCGTGGTTTTCGCGGGCGCGGGCAGCGCGGCGTGGGCGCAGCAATATCCGACCAGGCCGATCCGGATCGTCGCGCCCTTCGGTCCCGGAGGCCTCGTGGACGTTCTCGCGCGCGCGGTGGGCGAGAAGATGCGCGCGAGCCTGGGCCAGCCCATCATCGTGGACAACCGCCCCGGCTCCGGCGGCAACATCGGCGCCGACATCGTCGCGAAGGCCGAGCCTAACGGTTACACCCTGCTCATGTCCTCGGCGGGCATCCTCAGCATCAACGAGGCGCTCTACCCGAAGATGCCATTCGATCCGCAGACCGCGTTCACGGCAGTGTCGCTCGTCGCGGAGATGAACATGCTCGCGGTGGTGAATAACGCCTCGCCGCTGCGCACCGCCGGCGATCTCGTCGCCGCCGCGAAGAAGGAGCCCGGGAAGCTCAATTTCGGCTCGCCCGGCAACGGCACCACCGGGCACCTCGGCATGGAGCTGTTCCAGTACGCCGCGAAGGTCAAGCTGACCCACGTGCCCTACAAGAGCGCGGCGGAGGCGGTGCTGGCACTTATCGGCAACCAGATTCAGGGCGTGTTCGACAATCCCCCTACCGTGCTCCCGCACATCCGCGCGGGAAGGCTCCGCGCGCTCGCCTACGCGGCGCCGAAGCGCTTCGCGCTGCTTCCCGACGTGCCCACCTTCGACGAGTCGGGGATGAAAGGCTTCGAGGCCTCCTCCTGGTTCGGCCTGGTGGCGCCGGCGAAGACGCCGCGGCCGATAGTCACGCTCCTGGCGAAGGAAACCGCGAGCGCGCTGCGCGAGCCCGACGTGCAAAAGCGTTTTGCCGACCTCGGGGCGACGCTCGTCGGCAACTCGCCCGAGCAATTCGGCACGTTCATCCGCGCCGAGACGAAGAAGTGGCACGCCGTAGTCAAGGCAGCCGATATCCGGCTGCAATGAAAACGTGACGAGATACGGGTGACGAGATACAGGTGACGAGATACGGGTGACGAGATACGGGTGACGAGATACGGGTGACGGGTTACTGCTTTAGGCTGCCTTTCGTCACCCTCAATCGTCACCCTCAATCGTCACCCTTATTCGTCACGGTTCAGACATGTAGGGTGGCGATGGCGCCGGTGATGGCGTAGGCGGGAATCGGCTCGAAGCACAGCATCTCGCCCTGCGCGCCCTCGGTCGCGGCGGAAACCACGATCCAGGCGCGCACCTCGTGGCCGCCCGGGCCGGCGTCGCGTTCGATTTCCTCCTCCGTGTAGCGCGTGAGGGCGTCGCGCCGGTGCGCGAGAAAATCCTCCAGGAACGCGCGGTCCCATTCGACGTTGAGCTTGCCCGACTCGGGCACCGCGGGCCAGTGCGAGAGCCCGCCGCAGGCGAGGAGCCCGATGCGCTCGGTGCGGGCTTCGATCGCCCGCCGGAGCGAACGCCCGAGCGCGTAGCAGCGCTTGAGGGCGGGGCGCGGCGCGGCGAGACAGTTTATGACGATCGGCACGATCGGCAGGCCCATCCGCGGCGTGAGGAGATGCAGCGGCACCATGAAGCCGTGGTCGAGCACGAGCTCCTCCGAATGCGCGATGTCCACGTCCTCGCCGACCGCCGTCGCGAGCGCGCGCGCGAGCCGCGCCGCGCCCGGCACCCTTGTCTTGGGAATCTTGAGGAAGGGCTCGTCTTCCGACGGCCCGGGGTAATCCTCCGCCAGCCCGAAGCAGAAGGCCGGCATGTTGTCCATGAAGAAGTTGGTGAAGTGCTCGGCGCTCACCATGACGAGCGCGTCGAGCCGCGCTGCTTCGAGCCGCTCCCGCAGCCGCTGGTAGGCCGGGAAAAATACCTCACGCTGCCGTTCGGTCGCGTTCTGGGAACGCCCGGTGATGCCGGGCGCATGCACGGCGGCGGCGGCGAAGGCGAGGGGCATTATTTGATCTGGGCGTCGCGGGCACGCCGGAGCGCTGCGAGGTAATCCGGCCACTTGAGTCCCGCGCGGCCCGCGAACGGCGCGAGCAGCAGCGGGTGCGCCCCCATCACGTGGAGCCGTCCGACGTCGGCTTCGGCAAGGGCGCGCCGCTCCTCCTGCGTCAGGGAATACCCGGCCAGCAGCGCGTCGCGATCGGCGGCGAACCGCTGGCGCGCGGCCGCGTCGTTGTTCAACTGGAACAGCACCTTCTGCACAGCGTAGAGGCTCATTCCAGCTTGAAGCCCGTGGCCTTGATGAGCTTGGCCCAGCGCTCCTTCGATTCGGCGAGCCACTCGCCGAACGCGCGCGGCGAATTGCCGATGGGATAGGCGCCGGTGGTGGAGAGCTTTTCCTTGATGTCGGGCAGCGTGATGATGCGCACCACCTCGCCGTTGATTCGCGCCACGGTGTCGGGAGGCGTCTTCGCCGGCGCGAGCATGCCCTGCCAGGACCCGGTCACGAAGCCGGGGAGGTTCCCCGCTTCCGCCACCGTCGGCGTATCGGGCAGCGCCGGCACGCGCTTCTCGCTCGAGATCGCGATGAGCTTCAGCCTCCCGCTTTTCACATGCGGCAGCGTCGCCAGCATGCCGTTGAACAGCAGGTCCGCCTCGCCCGTGGCGACGTCCATGATGGACTGGGCGCCGCCCTTGGCCGGGATGTCGACCCACTTGACGCCGGTGCGGCAGGCAAACAGCAGGCCCGCCATGTGCGGCGCGCTGCCCAGGCCGGTGGATCCGTAGTTGAGCTTGCCGGGACTCGCCTTCGCCAGCGCGATCAGCTCCTTCACCGTCTTGACCGGAACGCTCGGATGCACGCACAGCAGGTGGGGCGAATAGGAAATCGCGGTGACCGGAGCGAAGTCCCTGATGATGTCGAACGGCAGCCGGGGGAATATGCTCGGGCTGATCGAGAGGTTGCCGACGTCCATCAGCACCGTGGTATAGCCGTCGGGCGCCGACTTGGCGACGAGCTCGGCGCCAATGTTGCCGCTCGCGCCGGGGCGGTTGTCGACGATCACCTGCTGGCCCCAGTTCTCGGTCATCTTGGCGCCGATCAGCCGCGCCAGGATGTCGGAGGTGCCGCCCGGGGCAAACGGCACGATGATGCGGATCGGCTTCGCCGGGTAGGTTTGCGCGTACGCCGGCTGCACGAACGCGAGGGCGGCGAGCCCCGCGCAGGAAAGGATGCGAGCAACTTTCATGATGAGCCTCCCGAAAGATCGGCTGACCGGGTGCGTCGCGTTTCCGCGAACGGGTCGCCTCGGCTATTCTATACCCGACCCATGAAACCACTGACCGCAGGCGTGCTTGCACGGCTGGCCGACGGCGGCTTCCACTCCGGCGAGGCGCTGGCGCGCAGCCTCGAGGTGTCGCGCGCGAGCATCTGGAACGCGGTCCGCGACCTGGAGGCGAGGGGCATCGAAGTCTACAAGGTGCAGGGCCGCGGCTACCGCCTGCCGTATCCGGTCACGCTGCTCGACCGCGCCGCCATCGAGCGCGGGCTCGGTGCGAGCGCCGGGCGCTTCGCGCTCGACATTCGCGCTACGGTCGACTCCACGAATACCGCGCTTGCCGAACGCGCGGCAAAGGGGGCGCCCGGCGGGACGGTGATCGCGGCGGAATGGCAGGCGGCGGGGCGCGGCCGGCTCGGCCGCGCCTGGCATGCGGGCGTGGGCGAGGCGCTCACCTTCTCCCTGCTGTGGCGCTCCGCGCGCGGCGCGGCCGCGCTCTCGGGACTCACGCTTGCGGTCGGCGTGGCGCTTGCGCGCGCGCTCGGGTCGGCAGGGGCGGGCGGAGTGGCGCTCAAGTGGCCCAATGATGTGCTCTGGCGCGGGGCCAAGCTCGCGGGGATCCTCGTCGAACTGCAGGGCGACGCGCTGGGGCCGACCGCGGTGGTGATCGGGGTCGGCATCAACGTGCGCCTGTCCGACCGGACGCGCGCCCGGATCGGGCAGGCCGCGACCGACCTCGAGTCCGCACTGGGGGCCGCACCCGACCGCAACCGGCTGCTCGCCGGCATGCTGATTGAGCTCGACCGCACGCTGGAAGCGTTCGGCCGGGACGGATTCGCGCCGCTGCGCGATGAATGGCAGCGGCTGCACGCGCAGCAGGACAAGCGCGTGACGCTCACGCTGCCCGGCGGCGCGCGCCGCAGCGGCCGCGCGCGCGGGGCGGCCGAGGACGGCGCGCTCCTGCTCGAGACGGCGGCAGGCACGCAGCGCTTTCACAGCGGCGAGATCACGCTGCGGCCTCAGCAGCGGTGACGAGCGTATGCGCATCCTTGCCATAGACGCCGGAAATTCCCGCATCAAGTGGGGCGTGCACGAGGACGGCTCATGGCGGGCGCAGGGCTGGGTTCCGACCCGGCGGGCGAGCCGGCTCAGCCGCGCGTGGGCCGGGTTCGAGCGTCCCGACGCCGTCATCGCCGCCAATGTGGCCGGGCCGCGGGTCGCGCGCGCCCTTGCCGTCGCCGCGCGCCGCTTCCGGCGCCCCCTCCGCTTCGTCAGGAGCGCGGCCGCGCAGTGCGGCGTGCGGAACAGCTATGCCGTCCGCCAGCTCGGGGCGGACCGCTGGGCGGCGCTGATCGGCGCGTGGAGCCTCCAGCGCGGCCCGTGCGTGGTGGTCAATGCGGGCACCACGGTCACGGTGGACGCGCTCGACCGGGCCGGCGTGTATCTCGGCGGCATGATCGTCGCGGGGGCGGACCTGATGCGCGAGGCGCTGGCGCGAAACACCGCCGGCCTGCGGCCGCGGCCGGGACGCTTCGCGTATTTCCCGTCGCGCACGGCGGACGCGATCGAAAGCGGAGTGGTCAACGCGCACGCCGGGGCGATCGAGCGCATGGTGCGCTTCCTGCGGCAGGCGGAAGGAGGAGCCGCGCCGCTGACGCTGGTCTCGGGCGGGGCGGCGCAAGCGATCGCGCCGCAGGTTAACGGGGCGGTCGAGGTGGTGGATAATCTCGTGCTCGAGGGCCTGGTGCGCATCGCCCTCGACTCGTCAGCCGTCGGCCGTCGGCCGTCACGGGTTGCCCGGAAATGAGAGCGTTCTTCCTCCTGCTGGTGCTCGCCAACGTGGCGTTCTTCGCCTACGGGCGCGTCGCGCTCGAAAGCGCGGGGCCCGAAAGCCGGATCCCGCAGCTGCAGGTGGCGGCGGAGAGGATCAGACTCGTCAATACCGCGGAGCGAGCGCCGGCGGGCAAGCCGCGAACTCCCGGCAAGGCCGCGCCTTCCGCGCCGCCGAAGACCGCCTCCGCCGTGCCGGCGGCGTGCCTGGAGTGGGGCAATTTTGCCGGCCCCGGCGCCGCGAAAGCGGAGCTCGCGCTTGCCGAGCTGCAGCTTGCGCCGGGTCGGATCGAGCGCGTGGTGGTCGATGCGGGGGGCTATTGGGTGTACATACCGCCGCTCAAGACGCGGAGCGATGCGGATCGCAAGGTCCGGGAGCTGAGGGACCTCGGCGTCACGGAGTTCTTCGTGGTGCAGGACGCCGGCCAGTGGCGCAATGCGATTTCGCTCGGCATCTTCCGCACCGAGGAGGCGGCGCAGGCGTTCCTCGCCGGGCTGAAGCAGCAGGGGGTGCGCTCCGCGATTGCGGCGCGGCGCGAGAACTTCCTCAAGCAGGTCGTGTTCTACGTGCGCGAGCCGGGCGAGGCCGCCGTCGCCCAATTGGCGTTGATCCAGCAGGACTTCCCGGGAAGCGAAATCAGGGCCGTGCCGTGCCCGCCGGCAGGGCCGGCGAGCTAGCGTTCGCGGCGGATACGCTCGATCAACGAGCTCGTCGAGCGCTCGTGCGCGAACGGCAGGGAGCGCACGGCGCCGCCCCAGCCCGCCACTTCCTTCGCGCCGACGATCGCCTCGGGCTTCCAGTCGCCGCCTTTTACCAGCACGTCGGGCTTCACGGCGAGGATCAGGCCGAGCGGCGTCTCCTCCCCGAACCAGGTGACGAGCGTCACGGCCTCGAGCGCCGCAACGAGCGCGACGCGGTCCTCGAGCGCGTTGACCGGCCGCCCCGCGCCCTTGCCCAGCTTTCTCGCCGAGGCGTCGGAATTCACGGCGACCAGCAGGCTCGCTCCGAGCGCGCGCGCCTGGGCGAGATAGGTGACGTGGCCGCGGTGCAGGATGTCGAATACGCCGTTGGTGAAGACCAGCGGCCGCTTGAGCGATTTCAGCCGCTCCGCCAGCGCCTGGGGCGGGCAGACCTTCGATTCGAACGAGGGTGCGGGGGGAGCAGGGCTCACGCCTCACCCGTCGGCGGCCTCTCACAGGCCATCGCAAATCCTTGGACACATCGTATCGGCCGCCCCGCGCGCCGCCGGGGGTCGCATCCCGCAAGCGGGTCCCTGCTCCGCCCCTCGGCGCGCCGGGTTCAGTTGAGGTACTCGAACACCCTGACGACCTTCTGCACGCCGCTCGTCGTGCGCGCGATCTCGGTGGCGTCGTTCGCCTCCTCCCTCGTCACCAGCCCCATGAGGTAGACGATGCTGTTCTCGGTGACCACCTTCACGTGCAGCGGATTGACCTTGTTGCTGTCGAGGAGGCGCGTCTTGACCTTGGAGGTGATGAGGGTGTCGTTGCTGCGCACCGTGAAGGAGCTCACTCCGGCGACGGCGAGCTCGTCGTGCACGCCGCGCACGTTCTCGACCGACCACGCGATGCGCTCCACCTCGGTGCGGGCCGCCGCGTCGGGCACCTCGCCGGTGAGCAGGACCATGCGGTTGTAGCTCGTCACGTTGATGTGGACGCCGTCCTTGAAGCGCTCGCCGACACGGCTGGCGACCTTGATCTCGATGCCCTCGTCCTCGGTGAGCGTGCCCACCGTGCGGCGGTCCTGCGAAACCACGACGCCGGTGGCGGCCGCGCCGCCCGCTAGGAGCGCGCCGCAACCCTGGGCGAGCGGCAATACCAAGAGCAGTGCAATGATCGCGGTGCGCATCATTCGACTCCCAGTAGCAGACAATCGATCGCGTCGCACAGGCAATGCAGCGTCAGGAGGTGGACCTCCTGGATGCGCGCGGTGCTCTGCGCGGGGACGCATATGTGGATGTCGGAGGGCCGAAGCCGCTCGGCCATCTTGCCGCCGTTGCGGCCGGTCAGCGCGACCACGCCCATCTGGCACTCGTGGGCGGCCTGCATGGCCTCCACCACGTTGCGCGAGTTGCCGCTGGTCGAGATGGCGAGCAGCAGGTCGCCGGCATGACCGAGCGCGCGCACCTGCTTGGAGAACACCTGGTCGTAGTGGTAATCGTTGGCGATGGAGGTCAGCGTCGAGGTGTCGGTGGTGAGCGCGATCGCCGCCAGCGCCGGCCGCTCCCTCTCAAAACGGTTGACGAGCTCCGCCGCAAAGTGCTGCGAGTCGGCGGCCGAGCCGCCGTTGCCGCAGCTCATGATCTTCCCGTCGTTCTTGAGGCACTGCACCATGCGCTCGGCGGCGGCCGCGATCGGGCGCGCGAGCGCGTCCATGGACTGCAGTTTGAGGTGCGCCGACTCCGAAAAGTTCTCGCTGATGCGGGTGATGAGGTCCATGGTCCGCCGCTCGCTGCTTGCCGCTATTCTAACTGACCGCCGGGGTCATTCACCAAACGCATCGGCGAGCCACTCCACCCGCTCCCCCGCTCCACGCACCAGCACCACGTCGAAGCGGCAGGCGCGGTCGCTGCGGCGCGCGGCGAGGTAATGTCGGGCGGCGGCGACAAGGCGCCGGCGCTTGGCGGCGGTGATGCTGCCGGCGGCGCCGCCGAACGCCTCCGAGCTGCGCGCGCGCACCTCTACGAACACCAGCTGCGCGCCGCTTCGCGCAACGATGTCGATCTCGCCGAACCGGCAGCGGTAATTGCGCTCGAGAATCGTGAGCCCGCTGCGCTCGAGGAAGGCGGCGGCCAGGTTCTCGGCGGGTTCGCCGCGGCGATTCATCGGCGCTCGCGCACGATCAGCCTGCCGTCGTTGAACTGCGCCGCGGTCAGGGAACGGACGAACAGGGAATCCGGGCCGAGCGTGAGCCGCCCGGTGACGCCGTCGAACACGGCCGCGGGCTTGCCCGAGAGCAGCACCATCGCGATGCGGAAGGCGTCGACGCCGAGCGCATAGAAGCGGGTCAGCTCGACCGACCCGTCGTAGTCGGGCCGCGGGTAGACCATCACGACCGGGTGCTCGGGCTGCAGCAGCCACGGCATGTCGAGAAACCGCACTCCGGCGAGATCGAACGCGACCAGCGGCCCGGCCACGCCGGGGTGCACCTGCGAAGTCGCGTAGATCGGCAGTGTGCTGAGGTAGGGGCGGACAATCCGCGCCCGCGGGAGATCGAGCGCCATGAACGCAAAGTCGGCGGTCTCGGTGTCGATTGCCACATCGGCCGTGACCTTGATGCGCGCAAGGCCCTCGGGGTCGGTGGTAAACGGCAGCGCCGCGACGTGGACGCCGCCGAGGCGGGTGAACTCATCGACGAAGGCGAGATGGATGCGCCGCAGAAGCGGGGTCTCGCCGATCACGGTCAAGGCGTTGCGGTGTCCGTCCTGCCAGGCAAGCTGCGCGACCTGGCGCGCTTCGGACTCGGCGTGCAGGCTCAGCATGTAGAACTCGGGAACTGCGGGAATGCGGGTCTCCGGCACGTTGAGCGCGAGGGTGGGCACCATGACCGTCGCGCTCTCTGCGAGCGCGGTGACGCCGTTGCGAGCGAGCGGGCCGACGACGATGCGCGCCCCTGCCCCGAGCGCCTTGATGTAGGTCTCGACGGCCTGCTGCGGTTCGTCGCCGAGCGCATAGACGTTCACCGGCACCGCGGTGCCGCCCTGCGCCCGCGCGGCGGCGAGAAAACCGTCCTTCACGGCCAGGGCATACGTGCCGAAAGCCTTCGAGCCGAGCGGAAGCATGAGCGCGAGATGCGGGCCCGGGACGTGCGGGGGCAGCGGAGCGGCAGCGGGCGCAGCGGGCGCGGCGGGGAGCTGCGAGGGCGCGATCAACGGGGCGGCGGCGGGCGCGGCGGACGGCCGCGGCGACGCGGGCGGCAGCAGCGCAGCGGGATCGGGCGCGGGCAGCGGCGCAGCCTGCGGGAGCGCGACCGGTGAAACCGGCGAGCTCCCGCCCTCCTCGCTGGCCAATGCCGGGGCGCCCCCGTATAGTACGGCCGCAGCGAGAGGCACAACGAGCCAGCAATGGAGGACGCCGCAGCGCATGGGAGGACCGGCGGAAAGCGGAGTGCGACATTATATGTAGTGGCCACGCCGATTGGAAATCTCGCGGACCTCGGCCAGCGGGCGCAGGAAACGCTGCGCGGGGTCGAGGCGGTGGCGGCGGAGGACACGCGCGTCACCCGCCAGCTGCTTGCGCACTATGGGATCGCCAAGCGGCTGATCCCGGTCCACGAGCACAACGAGCGGCGGGCCGTCGACGGCATCCTCTCCCTCCTGCGCGATGGCCGGTCGGTGGCGTTGACCTGCGACGCCGGCACCCCGGCGATCTCCGATCCGGGGGCGGTCCTGGTCGCGGCGGCACGCGCGGCAGGCTTCCCGGTGACGCCGGTGCCGGGTCCCAACGCGGCGATCGCCGCCCTGTCGGTCTCCGGGCTCGGCGCGCCCCACCACCTGTTCTACGGTTTTCTGCCGGCGCGTGCGGCCGCACGGCGCCGCGCGCTGGCCGGCCTCGCCCGCCTGCCGTACATCCTGGTGTTCTACGAAGCGCCGCATCGCGTCGAGGAATGCGTGTCCGACCTGCGCGCGGTGCTCGGAGAGAAGCGGCGGATCGTGATTGCGCGCGAGCTCACCAAGCTGTTCGAATCGGTGCACGCGTGCACGCTGGCCGAGGCGGCGGAGTGGCTCGCCGCTGATCCCCTGCGGCGCAAGGGAGAATTCGTGCTGATGGTGGAAGGCGCTGCCGAAACGGCGGCGGCGGGGGACGCCGGACAACGCGCCCTGGAAGCGCTGCTCGGCGAGCTGCCGCTCAGGCGGGCGGTGGATCTCGCCTCCAGGATCACGGGCGGGAGAAAGAACGAGCTCTACAAACTTGCCCTGCAGCTGAAACAGCGGAAATGAGAAAAATAACGATCACCCGTCCCGACGACTGGCACCTTCATCTGCGCGACGGTGCGCACCTGCGCGCGGTGCTGCCGGACAGCGCCCGCCGCTTCGCGCGGGCGATCGTGATGCCCAACCTCAAGCCGCCGGTGACGAGCGTGAAGCTCGCGCTTGCCTATCGCGACCGCATCCTCGCTGTGCTGCCGGCCGGCGCGCGCTTCGAGCCGCTGATGACGCTCTATCTCACCGACGGGACGCCGCCCGGCGAGATCGCGGCCGCCCGGGCGAGCGGAAGCGTGCATGCCGTCAAGTATTACCCGGCAGGGGCCACCACCCATTCCGATGCGGGCGTGACCGATATCGCGAAGTGCGTCCGCGTGCTCGAGGCGATGGAGAAGCACGACCTGCCGCTGCTGGTACACGGCGAGGTGACCGATCCGGACGTGGACCTGTTCGACCGGGAGCGCGTGTTCATCGAGCGCGTGCTGGCGCCGCTCGTTGAGCGCCATCCGGGACTCAGGGTCGTGCTCGAGCACGTCACCACGCGCGAAGCCGTCGATTTCGTGAGGGCTGCGTCCCCGCGCGTGGCGGCGACCATCACCGCGCACCACCTGCTGCTCAGCCGCAACGCCCTGTTCGCCGGGGGCATCCGGCCGCACCACTACTGCCTGCCGGTGCTCAAGCGCGAGTCGCATCGCCAGGCGCTGCTCCAGGTCGCGACGGGCGGCCACCCCCGGTTCTTTCTCGGGACCGACAGCGCGCCCCACGCGCGCCACACCAAGGAGACCGACTGCGGCTGCGCCGGGATCTACACCGCGCACGCCGGCATCGAGCTCTATGCCGAGGCCTTCTCCGCGGCGGGGGCGCTCGACCGGCTGGAAGGATTCGCGAGCCGGCACGGGGCGCAGTTCTACGGATTGCCGGTGAATCAAGGCACCGTCACGCTCGCGGAGGAGTCCTGGCCGGTGCCGGCCGACATCCCGTTTGGGGCCGAGCGGCTGGTGCCGTTGCGCGCCGGGGGGGAGGTCAAATGGAAGATCGTGTAATCCGGGGGACGCTCCGAGCGTTAAGCGAGAAATGAGCGGCCGGGCGACGGACACGGTTCTTCCCTATCCCCACCATTCCGAACTCGATCTGCCGAGGAGAGACCTGTGGATCTTCGGCTACGGTTCGCTGATGTGGGACCCGGGGTTTCCCCATAGGGACAGCTCGCCGGCGCTGATCTACGGCTACCATCGCGAGCTGTGCATCTACTCCAGCCGGTGGCGCGGCTCGCCGCAGCAGCCCGGCCTGGTGCTGGGACTCGAGCGCGGCGGTGCGTGCCGGGGCGTGGCATTCAGGATTGCCGCCGCCCAGGTTTCCCGTTCGCTCGACGCCCTGTGGGATCGCGAAATGCGCCGGGGCGTCTACCGTCCGCGGCTCCTGCGGGCCCGCCTGCCGGGACGCACGGCGCGGGTCCTCGCGTTCGTCGCGAACAGGATGCATCCCGGATACGCGGGGGCGCTCCCCACGGAGCGCACCGCCGAGCTGATCGCCAACTGCTGCGGGGACCGCGGGCCGAACGTCGAGTACCTCGCCCGCACCCTCAGGCATCTCGCCGATCTCGGCGTGCGCGACCACCACCTGCTGCGGGTGATGGCGGCAGTGCGCGCCCTTCTGGACCGGTGAAATACGATCAGGGAAATGCCGGGATCGTCGGCTCGAAGCCGCCCGCCACCGCCTCGGGATGGCGGCGCGTGACCAGGCTGGAAATTTCCTGCATGCGGCGCATCGGCACGTTCACCATCATCAGCACCTTGCCCTGCCCGATGTCGTTCTGAAAGCGCTTGAGCCTGGAATTCGGGACCGCGCTCGCCGCCATGCTCGAAACCCAGGCGCCGAACACCGCCCCCGCCAGTGCCGCGATCAGGACCGTCGCGAGATGCAGGGTGACGCCCCCGGGTGGAAAGGCCACAATAATCACCCCCGCAACGATGCCGGCGAGGCCCCCGACTCCGAGGCCCAGTTGAGCGCCGTGCACGAAATCCGTCTTCTGGAGGAGATTGGCCTCGGGCAGGTCCGGTGGCAGCTCCCCCCGCCTGCCGAGGAAGTGGATGTGCTTGATCTCGATGCGCGCGAGGAGCATTTCGTCGAGCATGGCGCGCGCGCTCGGGACATCGGGGAGTACGAAATAGAGTCTGCGCCGCATCAGCACGGGGCCTCCTCCCGCCGGCGGAGATTCCGGCGTTGGCATTTGGACCGGAAGCCGCGGATAGCGGTTTCACATGAGTCCGCTGTGGGGTGAGTGATAGAATAGCACCGGGAAGCTGGCCAGACAGCCGCTGCGCGCAGGTGAAGCGAGCCTCTACGATGGTTCGTACTGCGCGGAGAGGAAAGTCCGGGCTCCATAGGGCAGGGTGGCGGCTAATCACCGCCCGCCGTGAGGCGAGGAACAGGGCCACAGAGACGAGTCCCGACGTGGGTGACTGCGTTGGGGGTGAAACGAGGTAACCTCCACCCGGAGCAACACCAAATTGGCAAGCGATGACGTGACCCGCCGAGCTTGCGGGTAGGTGGCTTGAGCTCCGGAGCAATTCGGGGCCTAGAGGAATGGCTGTCGCGGGCCGCAGGGCCCGCACAGAACCCGGCTTATCGGCCGGCTTCCCTAATTTCCCCTCGGTTCCCGCTCCTGGTGTTGTCCCTTCGCAACAACACCGGATTTCGCTGCCCCAAGTACCCCTCCTGGGCCATTCCTAATGTGTTACCTTCAGATTGCGATTTATCCTGCTGTTTTAAAGTGATAATTATCCTCGATTCGCAGCTCAAAATCCGCCTCGGATTCACCTCATAAGTCTTTGTCCTGAAAACAGAAAACGCTTGATCGTCCTTGACCGCTTCCCGCCCTTTCCAATATAGTGGGAAGAAGTGGAGAAAAGTGGGACAGCCTGCCGCCTTTGGGTAGCCAGGGTGGCGCTTTCCCGCGAGCCAAGGGGGACCGGTGTTTCGTGGCGTCGCGCAACTGAATCTCGACAGCAAGGGGAGGCTCGCGGTGCCTACCCGCTTTCGCGACGATCTCATCGCGCGGGGGAGCGGGCACCTTGTCCTCACCGCCGATTCCGATCGCTGCCTGCTCATCTATCCGCTGCCCGACTGGGAGCCCATCGAGAAGAAGCTGATGTCGCTCTCGAGCTTCAACGCGCAGATACGCGAGCTCCAGCGCCGGCTCGTCGGCTACGCCGAGGACGTGGTGATGGATGCGACCGGACGCATCCTGGTGCCGCCCGCCCTGCGCCGCTACGCGCAGCTCGAGAAAGCCGTGGTGCTGGTCGGGCAGGGACACAAGTTCGAGCTCTGGAACAAGGACCAATGGGACGAGTTGATGGAGAAGGGCGGCGCGCCGGGCGCGGGCGGGCTGCCACCTGAGCTGGAGGGCTTCTCCTTGTGAGCGAGGGCTCACATACCGCGGTCCTGTTGGGCGAGGCAGTAGACGGTTTGAAGGTGCGCAGCGACGGTTGCTACGTCGACTGCACGTTTGGTCGCGGCGGGCACAGCCGGCTGATCCTGGCGCGGCTGGGACGGACGGGGCGGCTGCTCGCCCTCGATCGCGACCGGCAGGCGGTGGCCGCGGGAGGAGAGATTGATGACCGGCGTTTTCGCATCCTGCACGGACGCTTCAGCCGGCTCGCCGAACTGGCGGGTGAAGCAGGCGTCCCGGCGGCGGACGGCGTCCTCCTCGACCTCGGCATGTCCTCTCCGCAGGTGGACGACCCCGCCCGCGGCTTCAGCTTTCGCTACGACGCACCGCTCGACATGCGCATGGACCCCGGCGCGGGCATCACCGCCGCGGAGTGGCTCGCGCGCGCGCCGGAGCGGGAGATCCGGGAGGTCCTAAGAAACTATGGCGAAGAACGGTTTGCTAAACCGATTGCAGCAGCGATTGTTGCGGCTCGAGCGCGGGGACCTGTTGGCACCACACGAGAACTTGCCGCGCTCGTGGCAAAGGCCGTTCCCGCGCGGGAGCCACAACAGGATCCGGCGACGCGCACGTTTCAAGCTATACGGATTCACATCAATCAGGAGCTTGAAGAGTTGTCGCTAGCGCTGCCCCAATGCCTGGAACTCCTGCGGCCCGGCGGGCGTCTGGTGGTCATCAGCTTCCATTCGCTGGAGGACCGCATCGTCAAGCGCTTCCTGCGTGACAACGCCCGCGCCGACCGCCTGCCGCCGCGGCTGCCGCTGCGCGCCCGCGAGCTGCCGCCACCGCCGCTCAAGCTCGTCGGCCGGCCGGTGCGGCCCTCGGCCGCGGAGACCGCGGCAAATCCCCGCGCACGCAGCGCCGTGATGCGCGTCGCCGAGAAACTGCCCGCTGCCGCCCGATCCGAATGCTGAAGCTCAACCTCGTTCTGCTCGCCGCCCTCACCGCCTGCGCCCTGGCGCTGGTCACCTCCCAGCACCAGGCGCGCAAGCTCTACGTCGAGCTGCAGAAGGAACAGGAGCTGGCCAAGCAGCTCGACGTGGAGTGGGGCCAGCTGCAGCTCGAGGCGAGCACCTGGGCGACCCACGCGCGCGTGGAGAAGCTCGCGACCCGGGCGCTCGGCATGCGCGTCCCGCCGGCATCGCGCGTCAGGATCGTGCCGGTCGCTCCGGCCGGAGGACAGCCGTGAGCCCGGTCGCACATCCTCAGCTCGCGCTGCAGCTGCCGGCGTGGCGCTCGCGCCTGCTGCTGCTGCTTTTGCTCGCGTGGCTCGGCGCGCTCGCCCTGCGCGCGCTCTACCTGCAGGGCCTGGACAACGATTTCCTGCAGCAGAAGGGCGAGTTGCGGTACTCGCGCGTGATCGAGCTCGCGGCGACCCGGGGGCCGATCGTGGACCGCAATCACGAGCCGCTCGCGATTTCCACTCCCGTGGAGTCGGTGGCGGCGAGCCCGGCGTACGTAGAGATCACGCCGGAGCAGGCGAGGCGCCTCGCCCGGCTGCTGGGCGAGGATGTCGGCGACCTGCGGAAAAAGCTTGCGGACACACGGCGCGAGTTCGTCTACCTCAAGCGGCAGTTGCCGCCGGACGAGGCCGCGCGGGTGGTGGCGCTGGGCATACCGGGAGTGTTCCTGCAGCGCGAGCACCGCCGCTATTACCCGGCGGGCGAGGTTACGGCCCACCTGATCGGCCTTACCGACGTGGACGGCCGCGGGCGCGAGGCGCTCGAGCTCGCGTTCGAGCAGCAGCTCGCGGGCCGCGCCGGCAGCCGCCGCGTCATCAAGGACCGGCTCGGGAAAATCGTCGAGGACATGGAGAGCATACGCGCGCCGCAGCACGGTCGCACCCTTGCGCTCTCGATCGACGCGAGGATCCAGTACCTCGCGTACCGCGAACTCAAGGCCGCGGTGGCGGCGAACCGCGCGCGCGCCGGCAGCATCGTGGTGCTCGACGTCGCCACCGGCGAGGTGCTGGCAATGGCGAGCGCGCCTTCGTTCAATCCCAACAACCGCGGCCGCTTCGACCCGCAACGCGCGCGCAACCGCGCCGTCACCGACCTCTTCGAGCCGGGCTCGACGCTGAAGCCCCTCACCGCGGCGGCGGCGCTGGAGTCGGGTGCGGTGCGGCCGGAGTCCGTGATCGATACCGCGCCGGGGCAATTTGCCATCGGCAATCGCGTGATCAACGACGTGCATCCCCAGGGCGCGCTCACCGTGGCGCAGGTGATCCAGAAATCGTCGAACGTCGGCACGGCGAAGATCGCCCTGGAACTCAAACCCGAAAAGCTCTGGAGCCTGTACCACCAGATCGGCTTTGGCGCTCCGCCGCATTCGGGATTTCCGGGCGAGGTGTCGGGGAAGCTGCGCGCCGCGGCGAGCTGGCGGCCGGTCGAGCAGGCGACGATGTCCTACGGCTACGGCATCTCGGTTTCGCTGCTGCAGCTCGCGCGCGCGTATCTGATCTTTGCGACCGACGGCGAGCTGCGGGACGTGACGCTGCTGCGCCGCGAGGCCCCGGCCGGGGCGACGCGCGTCATCTCGGCGTCGACCGCGCACGCCGTGCGCCGCATGCTGGAGCTGGCGGTGCAGCCCGGCGGTACCGCGCCCCGCGCGCAGGTGATCGGCTACCGTGTTGCGGGCAAGACCGGCACCGTACACAAGCTCGAAGGTAGGAGCTACGCGCGGGACCGCTTCGTCTCCTCGTTCGTCGGCTTCGCGCCGGCCACCGCGCCGCGGCTCGTGGTGGCGGTCATGATCGACGAGCCGTCGGCGGGCCAGTACTACGGCGGCACGGTCGCCGCGCCCGTATTCAGCGCGGTGATGGCGGAAGCACTGCGCGCGCTCGGGGTGCCGCCGGATGCGCCATTGGACAACGTGAAGCTGCCCCTGCCCGATGCCCAGGAGATCAGGGAAGAGGTTTGAAGGCGGAATCGAGGATCGAGATTTGAGGGAAAAGCCTGCAACGGGTCCTGACTGGAAGGCGATCGAGTCGCTGGGCGTGCGCCGGCTCGTCAACGACAGCCGCGCGGTGCGGCCCGGCGACACCTTCGTCGCCTATCCCGGGCACGCGCGCGACGGGCGCGATTTCATCGCGCAGGCGGTCGCGAGCGGCGCCGCGTCCGTGCTGTGGGAGCAGGCGGGGTTCCGGTGGGATCCGCGGTGGCGGGTGGGGAATCTCGGCGTGCGGGGACTGCGCCAACATGCCGGGGGGATCGCGAGCCGCCTCCACGGCCGCCCCAGCCGACGGCTGAAGGTGATCGGAGTTACCGGCACCAACGGCAAGACCACCTGCAGCCAGTGGATCGCGCACGCGCTGACGCGCTGCGGTCGGCGCTGCGCAGTGATCGGCACGCTCGGCTACGGCCTGCGCGCGCCGTTGAAGCCTCTCGTCAACACGACGCCGGACGCGCTGTGGCTGCACGCGCAGCTTGCGGAGTTCGCGCGCCGCGGCGCCCAGGCGGTGGCGATGGAGGTGTCCTCCATCGGGCTCGACCAGGACCGCGTGGCGGGGGTGGAGTTCGACACGGCGCTGTTCACCAACCTCTCGCGCGACCATCTCGAGTACCACCGCTCGATGCGGCGCTACCGGGAAGCGAAAGCGCGCCTGTTCGCCTGGGAAACGTTGCGGCACGCGGTGGTGAACCTCGATGACGATTTCGGCGCGGAGCTTGCGCGCCGCATCCGCAGGCCCGGGCTCGACGTGATCGGCTACGGATTCGGCACGGCGCGCGGCGATCGGACCGCGCGCGTCGCGGGCGCCAATCTCGTCTCCGGGACATCGGGCGTGAGCTTCGAGGTGAGGACGCCGTGGGGCGCAGCGCGCGCAACGGGACCGGTGCCGGGGCGGCACAATGCGAGCAACCTGCTCGGGATCCTGGCGGTGCTGCTGGCAGGCGGCATCCCGCTGCGCCGCGCCGTCTCCGCGCTCGCCGCGCTCAAACCATTGCCCGGCCGGCTGCAGCGTTTGGGCGGCGGAGCGAGACCGCTCGTGGTGGTCGACTACGCCCATACCCCCGACGCCCTCAAGCAGGCGCTGCTCACGCTGCGCGAGCTGTTACCGGACCGGTCACGGGCCACCCGTCACGAGCCACGCCTGATTTGTGTCTTCGGCTGCGGCGGCGAGCGCGACCCGGGCAAGCGGCCGCAGATGGGCCGTATCGCGGTGGATCTCGCCGACCGCGTCGTGGTGACCTCGGACAACCCGCGCAGCGAGGAACCCGCAAAGATCATCGAGGACATCGTCGCGGGAGTTTCCCGGAGCGCCCGCGAAATCGAGATCGAGCCCGACCGCCACGCGGCGATCCTGCGCGCGGTGGCGCAGGCGCGCCGCGGCGACATCGTGCTCGTCGCGGGCAAGGGCCACGAAGACTACCAGGAGATCCGGGGCGTGCGGCACCCGTTCTCGGATGCGGCGGTGGCGCGGGAGGCGCTCGCGAACTCATGAGCATGATGCGTCTCTCGGAAGCCGCGCGCGCGATTCCGGCTGAGTTGCGCGGCGAGGACCGCCTATTCGATACGGTGAGCTCCGACACGCGCGCCCTCGCGCCGCGCGCCCTATTCGTCGCGCTGAAGGGGGAGCGCTTCGACGGGCATGATTTTCTGGCGGAGGCGGCCGAGCAGCAGGTCGCCGGCGCCCTGGTGCACGACGCGAACAAGCTGCCGGCAGGGCTGCCCGCGCTGGTCGCGGAGGACACCCGCCTCGCGCTGGGTCGGCTCGCGGCCTACTGGCGCAGGAAGTTTTCGACGCCCCTCGTCGCGTTTACCGGTAGCAACGGCGAGACCACCGTGAAGGAGATGCTGGCGAGCATCCTGCGCGCCGCAAGCGCGGAGGACGCGGTGCTCGCGACACGCGGCAACCACAACAATGACATCGGCGTGCCGCTCACGCTGCTCGAGTTGAGGACCGGCCATCGCTACGCCGTCGTGGAGATGGGCATGAACCACGCCGGGGAGATCCGCTACCTGACGCGGCTCGCAGCGCCGGACGTGGCGCTCGTCAACAACGCGGGACCGGCGCACTTGGAATTCTTCAGCTCGGTCGCGGCCATCGCCCGCGCCAAGGGCGAGATCTTCGAGGGGCTTCCCCCCGGCGGCGTGGCGGTCATCAACGCCGACGACCGCCACGCCGGCCTTTGGCGCGCGCTCGCGGGCGACCGGCGCATCGTCGAGTTCGGCATCGAGCGGCCGGCGACGGTGAGCGCGCGCTACGCATTGCGCTACCTCGAGAGCGAGATCGTCGTGCGCACGCCGCACGGCGAGGCGCAGGCGGTGCTGAAGGCGCCGGGACTGCACAACGTCCGCAACGCCCTTGCGGCGAGCGCGGCTGCAACGGCGCTCGAGGTGCCGGCGCCCGCCATCGCGCGCGGGCTCGCGGGCTACGCCGGAATCAAGGGGCGGCTGCAGAAAAAGGCTGCGCTGCGCGGCGCGACGCTCCTCGACGACACCTACAACGCCAATCCCGAGTCGGTGTGCGCGGCGGTGGCCGTGCTGGCGCAGGCCCCGGGAGGAAAGCTCCTGGTGCTGGGCGACATGGGCGAGCTTGGCGCCGGGGGCGGGCAGATGCACGCCGACATCGGCACGCTTGCGCGCGCGAGCGGCATCGAACGGCTGCTCACGCTGGGCGATCTCGCGGCGCAGGCCGCGCGCGCGTTCGGCGCGGGGGGGCGTCATTTCACGCGCATCGAGGACCTGCTGGCCGAGATCGAGAACGCGCTCGCGCCCGAAGTGACCGTGCTCGTGAAGGGCTCGCGCTTCATGCAGATGGAGCGCGTCGTCAAGGCATTCGCCGTTGACGGAGAGGAGAGAGGAGAGAGGCGAGAGGAGGCAAAGCCGTGAGCCCACATTGCTTTGACGCCTTTCTCCTCTCTCCTTTCTTCTATCCAGCGGCACGGGAGCGCGCATGTTACTAGAACTCGCCCAATGGCTCGCGAAGGACATCCGCGCGTTCAACGTGTTCGGCTACATCACGCTGCGCGCCGTGCTCGCGTGCCTGACGGCGCTGATCATCAGCTTCCTCATCGGGCCGGCGCTGATCCGCAGGCTGACGGCCTACAAGGTGGGCCAGGCGGTGCGCGACGACGGCCCGCAATCGCACCTTACCAAGGCCGGCACGCCGACCATGGGCGGCGCGCTCATTCTTACCTCGATCACCCTCACGGTCCTGCTGTGGGCGGACCTCGGAAACCGCCTGGTCTGGCTCGTGCTGTGGGTCATGCTCGCCTTCGGCGCGATCGGCTGGGTCGACGATTACCGCAAGGTCGTGGCGCGCAATCCGAAGGGGCTGTCGGCGCGGATGAAGTTCTTCTGGCAGTCGGTGATCGGGCTCGCCGCGGCGTGCTTCCTCGCGTTCTACACGAGCCTGCCGCAGCAGACCGCGTTCATCGTGCCCTTCTTCAAGCAGGTGGCCTATCCGCTCGGCGCGCTCGGATTCATCGTCATGACCTATTTCGTGATCGTCGGCACCAGCAACGCGGTCAACCTGACCGACGGCCTCGACGGGCTCGCCATCATGCCGACGGTGATGATCGGCGGCGCGCTCGGCATCTTCGCCTACGTCGCCGGGCACGCCGTGTTCGCCAAGTACCTCGGGTTCCCGTACATCCCCGGCGCCGGCGAGCTCGCGGTGTTATGCGGCGCCATCGCGGGCGCGGGCCTCGCGTTCCTGTGGTTCAACGCGTATCCGGCCGAGGTCTTCATGGGCGACGTCGGCGCGCTCGCGCTCGGCGCCGCGCTCGGCACGATCGCGGTCATCGTGCGGCAGGAGATCGTGCTCTTCATCATGGGCGGAGTGTTCGTGGTGGAGACGCTCTCGGTGATGCTGCAGGTCGCCTCCTTCAAGCTGACGGGCAGGCGCGTCTTCCGCATGGCGCCGCTGCACCACCACTACGAGCTGAAGGGGTGGAAGGAAAACCAGGTCGTGGTCCGCTTCTGGATCATCACGATGATGCTCGTCCTGGTCGGATTGTCCACTTTGAAGCTGCGCTGATGGGCCGTGGAGCTGAAAGGGCGAAAGGTCGTGGTGCTCGGGCTCGGTGATACCGGGTGGTCGATGGCGCGCTGGCTCGCGCGGCACGGAGCCGACGTGCGCGTCGCCGACACCCGCGTGGATCCGCCGCACGCCGCGCGGCTCGCACGCGAGCTGCCGCAGGTCCCGCTTGCCAGCGGCGCGTTCGGCGAGGCGACGCTCCGCGGAGCCGATCTCGTAGCGATCAGCCCGGGGCTCGACCGCCGCAAAGCGCCGGTCGCGGGCGCGATCGAGCGCGGCGTACCGGTAATTGGGGATATCGAGTTGTTCGCACAGGCGCTGAAGGAGCGCGCCGGTCCGCAGGTAGTGGCGGTTACCGGCTCCAACGGCAAGAGCACCGTCACGGCAATGGCGGGCGATATTCTCCGCGCGGCGGGGCGCCGGACCGTGGTGGCGGGCAACATCGGCACGCCGGTGCTCGATGCGCTCACCGCAATCGAGGACGGAGCGGCGGTCCCCGAAGCCTTCGTCCTCGAGCTCTCGAGCTTCCAGCTCGAGAGCACTTCGAGCCTCGAGCCGGCAGCGGCCGCGATGTTGAACCTCACCGAGGATCATCTCGACCGCTACGACAGCATGGCCGATTACGCGGCGGCGAAGGCGCGCGTGTTCGCAGGCGGCGGGGCGCAGGTGCTGAATCGCGATGACCGGTGGTCCATGGACATGGCGCGCACGGGGCGCAGCCTCCTTACTTTCGGCGGCGGGGCGCCCCGCACCGAAACGGAGTGGGGCATACGCGCCGAGCGCGGCACCGATGTGCTCGCGCGCGGCTCGCGTGCCCTGATGGATCTTGCCGGGCTGCTGGTCGCGGGGTTGCACAACGCGGCCAACGCGCTCGCGGCGCACGCGCTCGCGTACTCGATCGGCGCCCCCGACGAAGCGCTCCCGCGGGCGCTGCGCTCGTTCCGGGGCCTGCCGCATCGCATGCAGCACGTGGCCGAGCACGAGGGCGTGATTTTTCTCGACGACTCGAAGGGCACCAACGTGGGCGCGACCGTGGCCGCGCTCGCCGGCCTCCAGCGGCCGGTAGTGCTGATCGCGGGCGGCGACGGCAAGGGGCAGGACTTCGCGCCGCTCGCGCCCGCAGTCAAGGCGCGCGCGCGCGCAGTGGTCCTGATCGGGCGCGACGCGGACCGGCTCGCGCAGGCGATCGCCGGGAGCGGGGTGCCGGTCGAGCGGGCGGCGGGAATGGAGGAGGCGGTGCGGGCGGCCTTCCGCGCAAGCCGCGCGGGCGACGCGGTGCTGCTTTCGCCCGCGTGCGCGAGCTACGACATGTTCCGCAACTTTGCGCACCGGGGGGAAGCCTTCGCCGCGGCGGTGCGGCGCCTTGCGGGAAGCGGAGGCTCATGAGCGGCTGGAAAAAACGCGACGCCGCTCATCCCTCACCCCCGCCCCTCTCCCGAGCGGAGAGGGGAGGTTCGAGGCGCGATTGCATTGACATGCTTAGGCGCGGGGATCGATAGCGTGTTCTACACCGACGTCAAATCGCGCGCGCAGGCCGCCGAATACGACGAGGGGCTGGTGTGGGCCGCGATCCTGCTGCTCGGCCTGGGTCTGGTGATGGTCTATTCAGCCTCGATCGCGATCGCGGAAGCGAGCCGCGCGAGCGGACACCAGTCAACCTACTACCTCGTGCGGCACGCGCTGTTCGTCGCGGTCGGGCTCACCGCGGGGGTGGCGGCGTTCCAGGTCCCGCTGCGGCTGTGGCAGCGGGCGGCGCCGTACCTGTTTCTCGCCGGCGCGGGACTGCTCGCCCTCGTGCTCGTCCCCGGCGTGGGACGCGAGGTGAACGGCAGCCAGCGCTGGATCTCGCTGCACTTCGTGACGGTGCAGCCCTCGGAGCTGATGAAACTCTTCGCGGTGCTCTACGCGGCCGACTACACCGCGCGCAAGGCGGCGCACATGGCGAGCTTCCGCAGGGGATTCCTGCCGATGCTCGCGGTGATGCTGGTGGTCGGCTGGCTGCTCCTGCGCGAGCCGGATTTCGGTGCGTTCGTGGTCATCGCGGTGATCGCGCTGGGGATCCTGTTTCTCGGCGGCATGAACTGGAAGCTGTTCGCCGGCCTGTTCGCGCTGCTGCTGGCGGGATTCGTGCTCCTGATCCTTACTTCCCCCTACCGCCTGCAGCGCGTGGTCGGGTTCATGGACCCGTGGGCGGACGCCTACGGCACGGGCTACCAGCTTTCGCACGCGCTGATCGCCTTCGGCAGGGGCGAGTGGTTCGGCGTGGGCCTCGGCGCGAGCGTCGAGAAGCTCTTTTACCTTCCCGAGGCGCACACGGATTTCCTGCTCGCCGTGATCGCGGAGGAGCTCGGCTTCGCCGGCGTCGCCGCCATCATCGCCGCGTTCGCGTGGATCGTCACGCGGGCGTTCATGATCGGCCGGCGCGCGGCCCTGCTCGAGCGCTATTTCCCGGCGCTGGTGGCGCAGGGCGTCGGCCTGTGGATCGGGGTGCAGGCGATCATCAATATCGGCGTCAATACCGGGATGCTGCCCACCAAGGGCCTGACGTTGCCGCTGGTGTCCTTCGGCGGCACCGCGCTGCTCGCGACCTGCTGCGCGCTCGCAATTCTGCTTCGCGTGGACTGGGAAAACAGGCAGCTCGCAAAGGGATTCACGGTGTGATGGAACCGATTCCTGCCACGGGTCTGATTCCACGCGATGGCTGCCTGTTTCGGTGGAGGCTAACTCTCGCGCAGCGAGAGTTATGCCGTAACCAAAACCGCCAGCTTGCAAAGGGGTTCACGGTTTGAGCGACGAGCGACGAGCGACGGGTTCACGGACCATCATGATCATGGCCGGCGGCACGGGGGGCCACATCTTTCCGGCGCTTGCGGTGGCCGAGCACCTGCGCGCGCAGGGCTGGAACGCGGTGTGGCTCGGAGTTCGCGGCGGCATGGAGGAGCAACTGATTCCGGCGCGCGGCTACGCCATGGAGTGGGTGCGGATCGCCGGCGTGCGCGGCCGGGGCTTTCTCGCCGCGGCGCTGCTGCCGTTCAACCTGCTGATCGCGTTCTGGCAGAGCGCGCGGGCGATCTTCGCGCACCGCCCGGACGTGGTGCTCGGCATGGGCGGCTACGTCTCCTTTCCGGGCGCCATGATGGCGTCGCTCCTCAACCGTCCGCTCGCGATACACGAGCAGAACTCGGTGGCGGGGCTCGCCAACCGCGTGCTGGCTCGGCTCGCCGACCGCGTGCTTACGACCTTTCCCGACGCCTTCGGCGAGTCGACCGCGGTGATCTGGACCGGCAACCCGGTGCGACAGGAGATCGTCGCCATGGCGCCCCCGGAGAACCGCTACGCCGCCCGCGCCGGCCGGCTGCGGGTGCTGGTGGTGGGCGGCAGCCAGGGCGCCCAGGTGCTCAATTCGGTCATGCCCGAGGCGCTTGCACTGCTCGCGCCATCCGCGCGCCCGCGCGTCGTGCACCAGGCGGGCGCGGGGCACGACGTCGCGGTGCGGAGCAGCTACCAGGAGCGTGGCGTTGCCGCCGAGGTCGTTGCCTTCATCGACGATATGGCGGCGCGCTACGCGGAGACCGACGTCATCGTCTGCCGCGCCGGCGCCACCACGGTAGCGGAGATCGCCGCGGCGGGAATCGCCTCGTTGCTGGTGCCCTACCCGCACTCGGTGGACGACCACCAGACCATCAACGCGCGTTTCCTCGCCGATCGCGGCGCCGCGCTGCTCGTCCCGCAGGCCGAACTGACGGCGCAGCGGCTTGCCGAGGTCCTGGGCGGCTTCACACGCGAGCGGCTGCTCGCGATGGCGCAGGCGGCGCGCGCCGCCGGCCGGCCGGAGGCGACACGCTCGGTGGCGCAGGCCTGCATGGAGCTCGCGGCATGAGGCACAAAGTCAAGCACGTGCATTTCGTGGGCATAGGCGGCGCGGGGATGAGCGGCATCGCGGAAGTGCTCCTCACGCTGCGCTACAAGGTGAGCGGCTCCGATCTCGCCGAGAGCACCGCGACGCGCAGGCTGCGCCAGCTGGGCGCGCGGATCCATATCGGCCACGCGGAGGGCCACATCGCGGGCGCCGACGCGGTGGTGGTGTCGAGCGCGGTGAGGGACGACAACCCGGAGGTCGCCGCCGCGCGCGCAGGGAAGATACCGGTGGTGCCGCGGGCGCTGATGCTCGCCGAGCTGATGCGTTTGCGGCAGGGCATCGCAGTCGCCGGCACGCACGGCAAAACCACCACCACGAGCCTCGTCGCCAGCGTGCTCGCGGAGGGCGGGCTCGATCCGACGTTCGTGATCGGCGGCCGTCTCGAGGCGGCGGGCGCCCACGCCCGGCTCGGCGCGGGCGAGTTCATCGTGGTGGAAGCCGACGAGTCCGACGCGTCGTTCCTTTACCTGCAGCCGGTGATGGCGGTCGTCACCAATATCGACGCCGACCACATGGAGACCTACGGGCACTCGATGGACCGGCTGCGCCAGGCGTTCGTCGATTTCCTGCAGCGTCTGCCGTTCTACGGCGTGGCGGTGCTGTGCACCGACGATGAGAACGTGCGCGCGGTGATGCCGCAGTTGACCAAGCCGATCACGACCTACGGGCTGGCGGCGGACGCACGCGTGCGCGGTCTGGACCTCGCCCCGAGCGGCGGCCAGATGCGATTCCGCGCTGCGCACCCCGGCGGCGAGCTTGCGATCACCCTCAACCTCCCGGGCGCGCACAACGTGCGCAACGCGCTCGCCGCGATCGCGGTCGGGCTCGAGCTCGGGGTGCCGGAGTCGGCCATCGCCCGTGCGCTCGCGGAGTTCAAGGGCGTGGGCCGGCGCTTCCAGAACCTCGGCAAGGTGCGCATGCCGGGGGGCGGCAGCTTCGTGCTGGTCGACGACTACGGCCATCACCCCGCGGAAATGGCGGCGACGCTCGCCGCCGCGCGCGGCGCCTTTCCCGGGCGCCGCATCCTGCTCGCTTTCCAGCCCCACCGCTACACGCGCACCCGGGACTGCTTCGAGGATTTCGTGAAAGTGCTCTCCACCGCGGATGCGCTGGTTCTGACCGAGGTCTACCCGGCCGGCGAGGCGCCGATCGTGGCGGCGGACGGCAAGGCGCTGGCGCGCGCGATCCGCGTGCACGGCCGGGTCGAGCCGGTCTTCGTCGAAAAGGCCGCCGAGCTGCCGGCGGCGATCCTCGCCCTCGCGCGCGACGGCGACGTGGTGCTCACGATGGGTGCGGGATCCATAGGCAACGTGCCGGCGCAGCTGCTCACCGCCCGGCCGAGGAGCGTGAACGGGCTCGCATGAATATGGCGGAGACAGACAAACTGGCGACGGGCCTGCGCGGCGAGTTGCGGCGGCACGAACCGATGGCGGGGCATGTGAGCTGGCGCGCGGGCGGCAAGGCTGAAGTTGCGTACTTCCCCGCCGATCTCGATGACCTCATCCAGTTCCTGCGCTCCCTGCCCGCAGGCGAGCCCGTGTACATGACCGGTCTCGGCAGCAACCTGCTGGTGCGCGACGGCGGGCTCACCGGCACGGTGATCTTCACGCACCGGGCGCTGCGCGAAATCCGGCTCGACCATCTGGGCGCGCTCGGCGGCGGCGTCTATGCCGAAGCGGGCGTCGCGTGCCCGAAGGTGGCCCGATACGCCGCGATGAACGATCTGGTCGGCGCGGAATTCCTCGCGGGCATTCCGGGGACGGTGGGCGGGGCGCTCGCGATGAACGCCGGGTGCTACGGCGGGGAAACCTGGGAAATCGTCGCGCACGTGCTCACCGTCGATCGCACCGGCAAGACGCGGGCGCGCACGCGGGAAGACTACGAAATCGATTACCGGCAGGTGCGCTTGAAAGGAGCAGGCGGAGTCCGGAACGAAGAGGAGGTCGAAGACGGTCAAGGCGATCGTTCCGAGGAGTGGTTTGTCGCCACCAGCTTGCGCCTGAAACGCGGCTCCGGAGCCGAGTCCCGCAGGAAGATCACCGAGCTGCTGAAGGAGCGCATCGCGACGCAGCCGCTCGGCGAGCCCAACGCCGGCTCCGTGTTCCGCAACCCGAAAGGCACCTACGCCGCGCGGCTGATCGAGGCCTGCGGGCTGAAGGGGCGCGCGATGGGGAACGCGATGATCTCCGACAAGCACGCCAATTTCATCGTCAACCGGGGCGGGGCGCGCGCCGCCGACATCGAAGCGTTGATCCTGCTCGCGGAGCACTCGGTCCAGGAAAAATTCGGGATCGTGCTCGAGCGCGAAGTGCGCGTCGTCGGAGATGGGTGATGAGTGAACAAGTCAGGAGTTGGGCTTGGCCGGAGCGAGATGAGTGAAGAAATTTGGAAAGGTGGCGGTGCTGATAGGCGGGGCGCTGGAGGGCGGAGCAGGGGCCCCGCATGCGGGGATGCGACCCCGGAGGCGCACGTTGGGCCGCCCAAGCGAATGGGCATGCCGGAGCGGATGAGTGGCTACATTCGGGAAAGTGGCAGTGCTGATGGGCGGCCGCTCGGCCGAGCGCGAGATCTCGTTGATGAGCGGGAACGCGGTGCTGAAGGCGCTGCGGTCGAAGGGCGTGGATGCGCATCCCTTCGATCCGGCGCAGCGCGACCTGGTCGAGCTCAAGCGCGATGGGTATGCGCGCTGCTTCATTGCGCTGCATGGCCGCGGCGGCGAGGACGGCTCCCTGCAGGGCGCGCTCGAAGTGCTCGGCATCCCGTATACCGGGAGCGGAGTGATGGGATCGGCCATCGGCATGGACAAGTGGCGCACCAAGATGATCTGGATTGCCAGCAAGCTGCCGACGCCGCGCTACCGGGTTCTCAGCGCGGACGACGACTGGAAAGCGGTGGCGCGCGAGCTCGGGCTGCCGCTGATCGTCAAGCCGGCGAACGAAGGCTCGACCCTCGGCCTGACCAAGGTCACAGCGGTCAGGGAGCTGCCAGCAGCGTACGAGCTGGCGGCGAACAAGTTTCGCGACACCGCGCTCGCCGAGCAGTTCATCGACGGGCCGGAGTACACCGCGTCTGTGCTGGGCGACGCGGCGCTGCCGCTGATCCAGATCGAGGCGCCGGAGGGCAACTACGACTACCAGAACAAGTACTTCACCGACGCGACGAAGTACCACTGTCCCTGTGGACTTCCGGCGACGAAGGAGGAGGAGCTGAAGGCGCTGACGCTCCGGGCATTCCGTGCCGTCGGGTGCAGCGGCTGGGGGCGGATCGACATCATGCTCGATGCGGCGAAAAAGCCCTGGCTGCTCGAAGTCAACACCATACCCGGGATGACCGATCACAGCCTGGTGCCGATGGCCGCGCGCGCCGCTGGAATCGCGTTCGAGGACTTGTGCGTGCGGATCCTGGAGTCGGCGCATGTCGGATGAAACGGGAAGCGTGCAACGTGCGACGAGTAACAGATCACGCGGCCGGACGCCATGTGGAATAGACCTGCGCTCATGAATGGCGTCGCCGGTGCGCTCTACGCGGTGGCGGCGGGTCTGGCGCTCGTCATCGCGTGGACGCTCGCCGCGCGCCAGCCGGCATTCGAGTTGCGCGAAGTGGTGGTCGGCGGCGCGCTCGTGCACGTCACCCGCGGCGACATCGAGGATGCGGTGCGGCGCGGGCTCAAGGGCAACTTCCTCACGCTCGATCCTGCCGCCGTGAGCGGTTCGTTCCAGAAGCTGCCGTGGGTCCGCAAGGCAAGCGTGCGGCGCCAGTGGCCGGCGCGGCTCGATGTCACGCTCGAAGAGCACGTGCCGTTCGCGCGCTGGGGCGGGGACGCCCTCGTGAACGTGCAGGGCGAGGTGTTCCGGGGGGTCTACCAGGGCGAGCTGCCGGTTTTCGTCGGTCCGGAAGGCACGGCGCGGGAGATCGCGATCCAGTACCGCCACTTCCGCAAGAGTCTCGAGGCGATCGGCGACGCGCCGGTGCGGGTGGAGGTCTCGCCGCGCCGCGCCTGGAAGTTGAGGCTGGCAAGCGGGGTGACGCTCGCCCTCGGGCGCGAGCAGGTGGAGGCGCGCCTTGCCCGCTACATCACGATGCATGAACGGACGCTCGCGCCGCTCGGGCGGCGGGTCGACTACGTCGACATGCGCTACGCAAACGGCTTCGCGGTGCGCTTCACGGAGGCGCGCCGCGAGAAGGCGGCCCCGAAGCGCGGGCAGCAAACCGGACAACGGGCGGGCTGAGCGCATGGGCAAGGCCAGGGACAGCAAGAAGCTGATCGTAGGCCTCGACGTCGGCACCTCGAAGATCGCCGCCATCGTCGCCGAAATCAAGCCGGAGGGCGGCCTGGAGATCATCGGCATGGGGAGCCACCCCTCGCGCGGGCTCAAGAAGGGCGTCGTCGTCAACATCGAGACCACGGTCAACGCCATCCAGCGCGCGCTGGAGGAGGCGGAGCTGATGGCCGACTGCAAGATCCGCGACGTCTACACCGGAATCGCCGGCAGCCACATCCGCAGCTTCAACTCGCAGGGCATGGTCGCGGTGAAGGACAAGGAGGTGGCGCTGGCCGACATCGAGCGCGTCGTCGACACCGCGCGCGCCGTGCAGATTCCGAACGACCAGCAGATCCTGCACGTGCTCAACCAGGAGTTCATCATCGACGGGCAGGAGGACGTGCGCGAGCCCCTCGGCATGAGCGGGGTGCGCCTGGAGGTCAAGGTGCACATCGTCACCGGCGCGGTCTCCGCAGCGCAGAACATCGTCAAGTGCGTGCGCCGCTGCGGGCTCGAGGTCCGCGATCTGGTGCTGCAGCCGCTCGCATCCGCGATGGCGGTCATTTCCGACGACGAGAAGGACCTCGGCGTCGCGCTGGTGGACATCGGGGGGGGCACCTCCGATCTCGTCGTGTTCACGCACGGGGCGATCCGCCATACCGCGGTGATTCCGATCGCCGGCGACCAGATTACCAACGACATCGCAATGGCCCTGCGGACACCTACCAAGGACGCCGAGGACATCAAGGAGCGCTGCGGTTGCGCGCTGTCGCAGCTTGCCGATCCCCAGGACATGGTGGAGGTGCCCGGACTCGGCGAGCGCGACCCGCGCCAGCTCTCGCGCAAGACGCTGGCGGAGGTGATCGAGCCGCGGGTAGAGGAGCTCTACTCGCTGGTGCAGACCGAGCTGCGGAGGAGCGGCTACGAGGAGCTGCTGTCCTCCGGCGTGGTGATCACCGGGGGCTCGAGCGTCATGCAGGGCATGGTGGAGCTGGGCGAGGAGATCTTCCACATGCCGGTGCGCGTGGGCTACCCGGCGTACCACGGCGCGCTGGCGGAGGCCGTGCGCCACCCGCGCCACTCGACCGGCTTGGGGCTGCTGCTGGCGGGCATGCAGCAGCTGCGGAACCGCGAGCTTGCGCGCATGACCGCGGGCTCGTTCCGCCAGGTGCTGGACAGGATGAAGACTTGGTTCACCGGAAATTTCTGATTCACATGATGAAAGGAGGCTGCACGCATGTTTGAGATAGTGGACGCGCAAGCGCAGGAGGCTGTAATCAAGGTGATCGGCGTGGGCGGCTGCGGCGGCAACGCCGTCGACCACATGATCGACAAGGGTGTGGAGGGGGTGGAATTCATCTCCGCCAACACCGACGCGCAGGCGCTCAGGCGCTGCGCGGCGAAGGTCCAGCTTCAGCTCGGCGCTTCGATCACCAAGGGGCTCGGGGCGGGCGCCAATCCCGAGATCGGGCGCAAGGCGGCGCTGGAAGACCGCGAGCGCGTCGCCGAGGCGATCGCGGGCGCCGACATGCTGTTCCTGACGGCGGGAATGGGCGGTGGCACCGGGACCGGGGCGGCGCCGGTGGTGGCGGAGCTTGCCAAGGAGCTCGGCATCCTCACGGTCGCGGTCGTTACCAAGCCCTTCGCGTTCGAGGGCAAGCGCCAGAAGATCGCGCAGGAAGGCATCGAGCAGCTCTCGCCCCATGTCGATTCACTGATCGTGGTGCCGAACGACAAGCTGATGGAGGTGCTCGGCAACCAGGTGACGCTCGACGGGGCGTTCAGGGCCGCAAACGACGTGCTCCACGGCGCGGTCGCCGGCATCGCCGAGATCATCAGCTGTCCCGGCATGATCAACGTGGACTTCGCCGACGTGCGCACCGTGATGGCGGAAATGGGCATGGCGATGATGGGCTCCTCCCGGGCTTCCGGACCCGACCGCGCGCGGCTTGCCGCCGAGCAGGCGGTGTCGTGCCCGTTGCTCGAAGACGTCAACATCGCGGATGCGCGCGGCGTGCTGGTCAACATCTCGGCCAGCAAGGCGACCTTCCAGTTGCAGGAGATGTACGACGTGATGGGAACGATCAAGGCTTTCTCGTCGGACTCGGCGCATCCCATCATCGGCACCGTGTACGACGATGCGCTGGGAGACCAGCTGCGGGTGACGATCATCGCGACCGGCCTCGGCAGGCCCGCGGTGCAGCGGCAGGCGAAGCCGTTCACCGTGGTAGCCAGCAAGACCGGCACCGACAACCAGCCGCTGGAAGTAGACTACGGCGCGCTCGAGATGCCGGCGGTGATGCGCTCCAAGCGCAATCGCGATGCGACGGTCGAGGCGATGCGGCAGTCGGGTGTCGAGATGCTCGACATTCCGGCGTTCCTGCGCAAGCAGGCCGACTAGCGCTGTGCGGTCGGCAGCGAGCGGTCAGTCCGTGGCTGGCCGCGGAGGGAACTCCACCTTTGAATGGATGACTGAACACTGGAAACCGGCAGCCGAAGGCACGAAGCACGGTTCAAATTTGTTGCAGCGCAGCGTCGGCCCGTGTTAGAATTTTCACATTAAGAACTTGAAATTTCAGGGAGTTTCTGCGTGATCCGGCAGCGAACGCTGAAAAACATCATCCGCGCGACCGGCGTGGGGCTGCATACCGGCACCAAGATATACATGACGCTGCGGCCGGCGGCGGCAAATACCGGCATCGTGTTCCGGCGCATCGACCTCACGCCGCCGGTGGAAATCAAGGGCGAGCCGAATGCGGTGGGCGACACCCGGCTCTCCTCCTGCCTGGAAAAGAGCGACGCACGGATCTACACGGTCGAGCATCTGATGTCGGCGCTGGCCGGCCTCGGCATCGACAACGCCTACGTCGACCTCACCGCCCCGGAGGTGCCGATCATGGACGGCAGCGCCGGCCCGTTCGTGTTCCTGCTGCAATCGGCAGGCATCGAGGAGCAGGGCGCCCCCAAGCGGTTCGTCCGCATCCTGAAGCCCGTCGAGGTGAGGGAGGGCGACAAGTGCGTGCGCTTCGAGCCGTATAACGGCTTCAAGCTCACCATGGGAATCGATTTCGCGCATCCGGTTTTCGAGAAGGCGCGCCGCACCATCACGGTGGACTTCTCCACGACGTCCTACATCAAGGAGGTAAGCCGCGCGCGCACCTTCGGTTTCATGCAGGACGTCGAGACGCTGCGCGCGCAGGGGCTCGCGCTCGGAGGCAGCCTCGATAACGCGATCGTGGTGGACGAATACCGGGTACTCAACACCGACGGATTGCGCTACGAGGACGAGTTCGTCAAACACAAGGTGCTCGACGCGATCGGCGACCTCTACCTTCTCGGCTACCCGCTGATCGGGGCGTTCTCCGGGTACAAATCGGGGCACGCGCTCAACAACCGGCTGCTGCGCCGGCTGCTCGAGGACAAGCTTTCCTGGGAATTCGTCAGTTTCGAGCGCGAAGAAGACGCGCCCGCATTCCTCGCCTGGCAGCCCCAGCCCGCCTAGGCGGCACGCGTGCTGGTTCTGCGGCTGGTCGGAATCCTCGTCCTGATCAGCATCGTCGGCGCAATTGCGCTCTACCTCTTCACGCGCAACCGGCGCTACCTTACGTTCGCCTGGCGGGTATTCCAGTTCGCCTTCGTGTTCCTGCTGGTTTTTCTCGCGCTCTACCTGCTCGAGCGCCTGGTGCTGGTCATCTGAACGGCCGCGTAACCTAGTTCCGCTTTGTGGAATTGCGCCGCGCGAGCAAGCGCGCCAGCGCGGACTTCAGCGACGACGGCGGAAGGGCTTCCGCAAGTCCTCCCAAATCTTTAATGGCTTCAGGGGGTAACGACAGCTTCGTGATTTCATGCTCAGCCTTGATTTTGTGCGTTTTTACTTGCACACCCACCCGGATTCCAGTAATCTCCGACTGTTGTTTTTGAACGTGTTTTAGCAGTCGCGGCGCAAGCTGCCGGAGTTTGGCTGCCACGGCGGGATTGTCAGCCAGGACAACAAGGGTCCCCGCCTTCAGGTCCGTCACCCGGGTCGCCGCGGCAAGCGCAGAGGGAGTCGCTTCCAGCAGGAGCTGCTGCAGGTCGCTCAGGCGGCGGGCGTGACGGGCGAGAGCCTCGAGGCCGCCGGAGCGGGCGATGACATCGCCGATCTTCTGGACAGGCACCGGGGGGTGTCGGGAGTAGGACGATGAATATTATCCTGGTTTCAGGGAGGCGCGCGAAGGCGAAAACCATCACTCTCGGGCTGCCGCAGTTCGCGCTGCTCGGCCTGGGTGTGCTGGTTACCGTGCTGGCGCTCGCCTCGGCGATCAATTACGTGCTGCTGCGTTTCGCCGCCGAGTTGAACGTCCCCTACCTGCAGACGATCCTCCTGTCGGCGCAGCAGGAGCAGCACGCGCGGACCGAGTCATACCTGCGCGAGAATCTCAACGCGATGGCGGTCAGGCTCGGACAGATGCAGGCGCAGCTAGTGCGCCTCGACACCCTGGGCGAGCGGCTCGCCAAGCTGGCGGGCTTCAAGCCCCAGGATCTGGTGTTCAACGAACCGCCGGCGCGCGGTGGCGCCATATCGTCGCTGCCGCCGGAGGACCTCTCGCTCAGCGACTTCACGCGTCAGCTCGACCTGCTGACACGGCAGGTCGAAGACCGCGGCGACAAGCTCGGCGTGCTCGAATCGCTGTTCACGCTCGACAGCGCCAAGAAAAAGCTGCTTCCAACCATCCTGCCGGTCGAGGGCGGCTGGTATTCCTCGAACTTCGGCTGGCGCATCGATCCGTTCACCGGCCAGCGGGCCTTCCACGAAGGCATCGACGTCATAGCCGAGCACGGCACCCCATTTCGCGCGGCTGCGGGCGGCGTCGTCATCTACTCGGACATGCACCCGCAGTATGGTAATATGATCGAGATCGATCACGGCAACAATCTGATCACGCGTTACGCGCACGCTTCGAAGCGGCTGGTGAAGATCGGAGATGTGGTGCTCCGGGGCGCGAAGATCGGCGAGGTCGGCAAGACGGGGCGCGTGACCGGCACCCACCTGCATTTCGAGGTGCGCCAGCGCGGGGCGCCGGTCAATCCGGCGCGGTTCGTGCGGTTGCCCAGCTGATTCGAGAGACAGGGATTTAATAGGGGGTGGGGCGTGTCCCCACCCCTTTTTGTTTAGCGTGGCCTGCGGCGAATGATCCAGACGATACTGAGGAAGATCTTCGGCAGCCGGAACGACCGGCTGCTGCGCCAGTACGGGCGCCAGGTGCGCGCGATCAACGCGCTCGAGCCGCAGATGCAGAAGCTGACGGACGCGCAACTGCGCGCCAAGACCGACGAATTCCGCGCCCGCATCCGCGGCCGGCTTGCGGGGATCTCCGGGGACGCCGGCGAGGACGCGGAGCGCGCCCAGCCCCTGGCGGGCGAGCGCAAGGACGCCCGGCGGGATGCCATCGAGGAACTGTTGCCGGAGGCGTTCGCGGTCGTGCGCGAGGCCGCCCGGCGCACCCTCAACATGCGCCATTTCGACGTGCAGCTCGTCGGCGGCGTGGCGCTTCACAAAGGGAAGATCGCGGAAATGCGCACCGGCGAGGGCAAGACGCTGGTCGCGACCCTCCCCGCCTATCTCAACTGCCTCGCCGGCGAGGGCGTGCACATCGTGACGGTCAACGATTACCTGGCGAGCCGCGACGCCGAGTGGATGGGGAAGATCTACGGCTTCCTGGGCCTCACCGTGGGCGTCAACCTCGCGTTCCATGACCTCGCGCAGGAAGCGCGCCAGGATGCGAAGCGGCGCGCCTATGCGGCCGACATCACCTACGGGACCAACAACGAGTTCGGTTTCGACTACCTGCGCGACAACATGGTGTACCAGATCTCGGAGCGGGTGCAGCGCGGGCTGCACTACGCGATCGTGGACGAGGTGGACTCGATCCTGATCGACGAGGCGCGCACGCCCCTCATCATCTCGGGCCAGGCCGAGGACACGACCGACCTCTACGTGAGGATGAACCGGGTCGTGCCCGGGCTCACGCGCCAGAAGAAGGAGGACGCGCCGGGAGACTACTGGGTGGACGAGAAGGCGCACCAGGTGCTGCTGTCGGAGCAGGGGCACGAGCACGCGGAGGAATTGCTGGCGAAAGCGGGCCTGCTCACGCCCGGGACGAGCCTCTACGATCCGGCCAATATCCACCTGATGCACCACATGAACGCCGCGCTGCGGGCCCACAGCCTGTTTCACCGCGACCAGCAGTACGTGGTGCAGGGCGGCGAGATCATCATCGTGGACGAGTTCACCGGGCGCCTCATGCCGGGGCGGCGCTGGTCGGAGGGCCTGCACCAGGCGGTCGAGGCCAAGGAGGGCGTCGAGATCCAGAAGGAGAACCAGACGCTCGCGACGATTACCTTCCAGAACTACTTCCGCATGTACGGCAAGCTCGCCGGCATGACCGGGACGGCGGACACCGAGGCCTACGAGTTCCAGCAGATCTACGGGCTCGAGACCGTCGTGATTCCCACGCACATGAAGATGATCCGCGAAGACCGCATGGACCAGGTCTACCGCACGGCGCGCGAGAAGCACCGCGCGATCATCAACGACATCAAGGACTGCCACGAGCGCGGCCAGCCGACGCTGGTCGGCACCACCTCGATCGAGAACTCGGAGCTGCTGTCCGAGATGCTGAAGAAGGAGAAGCTGCCCCACAACGTGCTGAACGCCAAGCAGCACGCGCGCGAGGCCGAGATCGTGATCCAGGCCGGGCGCCCCAAGATGATCACCATCGCCACCAACATGGCGGGGCGCGGCACCGACATCGTGCTCGGCGGCAATCCCGAGCCGGAGATCAACCGGCTGCAGGCCGACCCCGCGCTCGACGAGGCGAGCCGCAGGAAGCAGACCGAGGCGATCCGCATCGAGTGGCAGAAGCTGCACAACCAGGTGGTCGCGGCGGGGGGGCTGCACATCGTCGGCACCGAGCGGCACGAATCGCGCCGCATCGACAACCAGCTGCGCGGCCGCTCCGGGCGCCAGGGCGACCCCGGGTCGAGCCGGTTCTACCTTTCGCTCGAGGATCCGCTGCTCCGGATCTTCGCCTCCGACCGCGTGGCGGCAATCATGGAGCGGTTGAAGATGCCCGAGGACGAAGCGATCGAGCACCGCTGGGTGACGCGCTCGATCGAGAATGCCCAGCGCAAGGTCGAATCGCGCAACTTCGACATCCGCAAGCATCTGCTGGAATACGACGACGTCGCGAACGACCAGAGAAAAGTGATCTACCAGCAGAGGAACGAATTGCTGGAATCGGTCGACATCTCGGAAACCCTGCGCGCCATGCGTGCCGATGTCATCAGCAGCAGCATTGACCAGCACATACCGCCGGGGAGCCTGGAGGAGCAATGGGACGTGGCGGGGCTGGAGAAGACGCTGGAAGCCGATCTCCAGCTGAAGCTCGGGGTGGCGCGCTGGCTCAAGGACCAGCCCGAGCTCGAGGAGGAGGAGCTGCGCCGCCGCATCGTGGAGGCCGCGCGCAAGCAGTACGAGGGCAAGATTGCGGTCGTGGACCCGCAGGCGATGCGCCACTACGAGCGCGCGATCATGCTCCAGAGCCTCGACACCCACTGGCGCGAGCACCTCGCCGCGCTCGATCACCTGCGCCAGGGAATACACCTGCGCGGCTACGCGCAGAAGAACCCGACCCAGGAATACAAGCGCGAGGCGTTCGAGCTTTTTTCCATGATGCTGGAGTCGATCAAGGCCGAGGTCACCAAGATTCTGATGGCGGTTCAGATCCGCGGCGCCGAAGAGCTCGCGTCGGTGGAGGAGCCCGAGGCGCCGCGCAACGTCCAGTACCAGCACGCCGAATATGCGGATCGCGGCGCCGCCGCCGAGGCGGAAGCCGAGGGCGATGTCGCGGTGGCGGAGCGGCCGCGGCCGTTCGTGCGCGGCGCCGAAAAGGTCGGGCGCAACGATCCCTGCCCGTGCGGCTCGGGCAAGAAGTACAAGCACTGTCACGGCAGGCTCAGCTAGCCGCGTGACAGTGTCCCCGCGCAGGCGGAGACCCTGTCGTCATCCTCGCGAAGGCGGGGATCCAGCTCTAGATTCCCGCCTCCGCGGGAATGACGGGCATGGCACGCTGCGGTTCCCCGCTATAATTCCGGCGTTCCGATTTTCAGCCGCGTCGCTCGCATGCCGGTCAATCTCAAGCCGCCCGATCCCGAGAACCTGCTGCCGGTGAGAGGGGTCAGCCTCGGAGTGACCGAGGCGGGCATCCGCAAGGCGGGCCGCAAGGACCTGCTGGTGATGAAGCTCGAGAGCGGCGCGCGCGTGGCGGGCGTTTTCACGCAGAACCGCTTCTGCGCCGCTCCGGTGGCGGTGGCGCGCCAGCATCTCACGATGCTCGACCCCGATGCCTCGATCCGGGCGCTTCTCGTCAATACCGGCTGCGCCAACGCCGGCACCGGCAGGGAGGGCGTCGCCGCGGCGCGCCAGACCTGCAGCGAGCTCGCGCGGCTCATCGGCTGCTCCGCCGCGCAGGTGCTGCCGTTCTCGACCGGCGTCATCATGGAGCCGCTGCCGGTCGATAGAATCGCCGCGGGCCTTCCTGCCTGCCTTGCGGGCTTGCGGGCGGACAACTGGCTCGCGGCGGCCCAGGCGATCATGACGACCGATACGCTGCCGAAAGCCGCGTCGCGGCGCGTGACCGTTGAAGGCGCGAGCGTCACCGTCACCGGCATCGCGAAGGGCGCCGGCATGATCCGTCCCGACATGGCGACCCTGCTTGGATTTGTGGCCACCGACGCGCGCCTGGCGCTGCCCCACGCGCGCACGATGGTGGCGCGGGCGGCGGAGCGCTCGTTCAACCGCATCACGGTGGACGGCGACACTTCGACCAACGACGCTTTCGTGCTGGTCGCGACCGGCCAGGCCGACATGGAGGAGATCGGCGACGCGAAAGGCGCGGCGTACGGAGCGCTGCTCGAAGGCGTTTCGGCAGTGGCCGCGGAGCTCGCGCAGGCCATCATCCGCGACGGCGAGGGCGCGACCAAGTTCATCGCCGTGCGCGTCGAAGGCGGTCAAAAGGAGGAGGAGTGCCGGAAGGTCGCCTACGCGATCGCGCATTCGCCGCTGGTGAAGACCGCGTTCTTCGCGTCCGATCCCAACCTCGGCCGGATACTCGCGGCGGTCGGCTATGCCGGCGTGCCCGACCTCGCCGTGGACAAGGTCGACCTCTACCTCGACGACGTGCTGGTCGTGAAGAACGGCGGGCGCAGTCCCGGCTACCTCGAAGCGGACGGAGCGCGCGTCATGCAGCAGCCCGAGATCACGGTGCGGGTCGTGCTGAACCGCGGGCCCGCCGCCGCGACGGTGTGGACCTGCGATCTCTCGCACGACTACGTGACGATCAACGCCGAGTACCGGACCTGAACCGAGAGGAGAGAGGAGAGAGGAGAGAGGAGAAAGGCGTCAGTGCCATCGCGGGGTTTGACGCCTCTCTCCTTTCGGCTCTCGCCTCTCGTGTCCCTGGCGGTTAGAATCCGGACATGGCTGACTCCGACAAATTGGTCAAACAGGCCGAAGGCTTGCTCGCGCGCGTCGAGGAGCTGCTGCCGCGGAAAGCGCCGGCAACGGACTGGGCCGCCTCCATCGCCTTCCGCTGGCGCAAGCACAATGGGCGCGCCCACATCGAGCCGGTGCGGCACGTGCACCGCATTCTGCTCCGCGACCTCCAGGGGATCGACGCCCAGAAGGAGCTGGTCGAGCGCAACACGCGCCAGTTCGTGGAAGGCTATCCCGCCAACAACGTGCTGCTCACCGGCGCGCGCGGCACCGGCAAGTCCTCGCTGATCAAGGCGCTCCTCAACAAATACGCCCCGCGGGGCTTGAGGCTGATCGAGGTCGACAAGCGGGACCTCGTCGACCTCCCCGACATCGTGGACGTGATCGGCGAGCGGCCGGAGCGCTTCGTGCTCTATTGCGACGATCTTTCCTTCGATGCCGGCGAGCCGGGGTTCAAGGCGCTGAAGGTCGTGCTCGACGGTTCGATCGCCGCCGCCACGGACAACTGCGTCATCTACGCCACCTCCAACCGGCGCCACCTGATGCCGGAGTACATGCAGGAGAACCTCGACTACAAGCACGTCGGCGAAGAGATCCATCCGAGCGAGACCTCGGAGGAAAAGGTCTCGCTGTCGGAGCGTTTTGGCCTGTGGGCCGCGTTCTACCCCTTCGACCAGGAGGACTATCTGAAGATCGTCGGGGTGTGGCTCGAGCACTTCAAGGCGCCGGGCGCCCGCAGCGGGGAGGTGCAGCGGGCGGCGTTGCAATGGGCCCTGCAGCGCGGCTCGCGCAGCGGCCGCGTGGCCTGGCAGTTCGCGCGCGACTGGGCGGGCAGATCACGGCTGAAGGAGGAAGGCGGGAGGCGCAAGGAGTAATGAAGGCGGAAGGCAGAAGGCAGCAGCCAGAAGGCGCGCGAGGTTCTCATCACTCATCACCCATCACTCATCAATCCCGGCGAATAGAAGTCGCAGCGGCCGTCATCCAGCGCGAGGACGGCTATTTTCTTCTCGGCCAGCGGCCGGCGGGCAAGGTCTATGCCGGCTACTGGGAGTTTCCCGGCGGCAAGATCGAGGCCGGCGAGGCGCCGCTCCCGGCGCTCGAGCGCGAGCTGCACGAGGAGCTCGGCATCGACGTCGAGACCGCCTATCCGTGGCTCACACGCGACTACGACTACGCGCACGCCGCCGTCAGGCTGCGCTTCTTCCGGGTGGTGAAGTGGTCGGGAGCCCTGCGCGGGCGCGAGAGCCAGCGCTTTGTGTGGCAGGCGCCTGATGCGATTTCAGTCGATCCCCTGCTGCCCGCGAACGCGCCGATCCTGCGGGCTTTGCGGCTGCCGGCGGTATACGCGATTACACGTGCCGCCGCGCTCGGCCGCTCCGAGTTCCTGCGGCGGCTCGAGCAGGCGCTCGCCCGCGGATTGAGGCTCGTGCAGGTGCGGGAAAAGGAGCTCGGCGAGAAGGAGCTCTCCGACCTCGCCGCCCGGGTGATCGGGCTCGCGCACTCCCGCGGAGCGCGCGTGCTGGTGAACGCAAATCACCGGCTCGCGCGCAGCCTCGGCGCCGACGGCGTGCACCTCACCTCGGCGCAGTTGAAGGAAGCGCGCGAACGGCCCGACATCGGGCTGGTGGGCGCCTCCTGCCACGATGCGGGGGAGCTCGCGCAGGCGCAGGCTCTGGGAGCGGACCTTGTGGTGCTGGGGCCGGTGGCTCCGACGCCGACGCATCCCGGCGCGCCGGGGATCGGATGGGCGCCGTTCGCCGCGCTGCTCAAGGACTGCCCGCTTCCGGTCTACGCGCTCGGCGGTCTCACGGCCGCGGACCTGGAGACGGCGTGGCGCCACGGCGCGCACGGCGTGAGCATGATGCGGGGAGCGTGGCCGGATTAGCCCGCGGCGTCCAGGTCCAGGTTTTTGCGTTCGGGGACAGAACTCGACTAGGACCTGCCGCCCGGCGGCTCGCCGGGGGGAGCGGTTTCCGGCCGGTCCTTGTCTTCGGCGACGGGAACACGGTACTTTTCCGCCGCCCAAGCGCCGAGATCGATCAGCTTGCAGCGCTCCGAGCAGAACGGGCGCCACTCGTTGACCGGCGTCCAGGCGACGCTCTTGCCGCATGTCGGGCAGGAGACGAGGCGCGGTTCCTGGTGCATGTCTCGCTCCCCGGAAGCGGGTCGTTGCCGCCGGCCCGGCTTCCTAGAGGTTGCAGAAGGTCAGCTCGAACTCGACGTCGGCCTCGGCCGCCTTCGGCCGCTGGATGCCTTCCTGGGTGGTGAAGCGGATGTTGAGCGCGTACTTGTTTGCGCTGATCTCCGGCACGCAATGGTACTCGCGCTTCAACCGTATGCGCAGCATCTGGGAGAGCCGCCCCGCCATCATCTGCTGGTAGACGCCCTGGTAGGCGATCTGCGACGTGGTCTTGCCCGACTCGCGCAGCAGCCGCAGCACGATCGCGATGGCGTCCCGCATCGGCAGGAAGGGCGCGAGCCACAGCTGCAGATCGTGGCGGTGCTGTTCCGCCCCCTGCTGCAGCCAGTAGTGATACGAGGGCAGATCGAATTCGCAGACGCCGCCGGGGATCCCGGTGCGCTGCCGGATGCTCATCAGCCACTCGTTCTCGCGCAGCTCCTGCCCGATCCTGCCCGGGGCCTTGATGAGCCGCGACGAGGACTGGTCGATCTGCCACAGCACGTTGTCGAGCGCTTCGCCCGACACCTCGGGATTGTCGCGCAGCGACTCGAGCGAGTGCTTCTGGCGATCGAGCTCCTGCAGCAGGTCGGACTTGAGGTCGGCGCGCCCCGATACCTCCAGGATCTCGAAGATCGAGAGCAGGGCGACGTGGTGCTCGTGCGCGTCGTTCTTGTGCAGGAAATAGTCGACGCGCTCGAACAGGTCCTCGAGCCGCAGCAGCGTGCGCACGCGCTCGCTCAATGGGTGCTCGTAGCTGATCACCTTGGGATGGCCGGCGGCGGTCCGGTTGGGTCCTGACGCCCGGCCAGTATTCATCAAAACCCGGAAAATATAAAGCGCCCGCCGGCTGCTGCTGCAACGCCTCCTCGCTCAGGCCTGGCGCGCGAGATCGAGGTAGCGGCCATGAAGCTCACCGACCTGGGCGCGCAACGCCTCGATGCCGCCGTCGTTATGCAGCACGTCGTCGGCCCGCCGCAGCCGCTCGGCACGCGGCAGTTGTGCCGCCATGATCCGGCGCACTTCCTCCGGCGCGAGCCCCCTCGCGGCCACGACGCGGCGCACCTGCTCCGCCTCCTCGCAGTCCACGACCAGCACCCGCCGGACGAGTTCCATGCAGGCTCCGGTCTCGAACAGGAGCGGCACCACCACGATGACATAGGGCGCGCGCGCGGCGTCGACGGCGGCGCGCGTGCGGGCGCGGATCTCCGGGTGCAGGATCGCCTCGAGCTCGCGCCGCGATTGCGCGTCCCGGAATGCCAGCAGCCGCATCCGCTCGCGGTCGAGGCCGCCGTCGGGTCCGATCGAGCCGGGACCGAACCGCTCCCGTATCGCGGCGATCGCGGCGCCGCGCGGGGCGGTCAGCGCGCGCGATATCTCGTCGGTATCGACCACCGCCGCGCCGAGCGCCTGGAACATTTCGGACACGACGGATTTTCCCGAGCCGATGCCGCCGGTGAGTCCGACGCAGAACGGCATGCTAGAAGAGATCGAGGTAGTACTTGTTGATCCGCTCGCCCCAGAACATGGCGATCAGGCCGGCGACGGCGAGGTAGGGACCGAACGGGATCGGCTTCTCGCGCCCGTGCTTCGCGAACACGATCAGCGCGATCCCCACGACCGCGCCGACGAGGGACGACGCGAGGATCGTGAGCGGCAGCATCTTCCAGCCGAGCCAGGCCCCGATTGCGGCGAGCAGCTTGAAGTCCCCGTAGCCCATGCCCTCCTTTCCGGTCGCGAACTTGAAGGCCCAATAGACAATCCACAGCGCGGCGTAGCCGGCGGCGGCGCCGATGACCGCCGAGTGCAGCTCGACGAAGGTGCCGCCGGCGTTGAACAGGAGTCCCGCCCACAGCAGCGGCAGCGTGATGCTGTCGGGCAGGTAGAAAGTGTCGAGGTCGATGAAGGCGAGCGCGATCATCGCCCACGCGAAGAGAGCCGCGCCGAGGGCGGCGGCGCTCAGGCCGTAGCGCCAGGCGACGTATCCGGCGAGCGCGCCGGACAGGGCCTCTACGACGGGATAGCGCAGCGAAATCGCCGCGCCGCAATGGGAGCACTTTCCCCTCAGGGCGATGTAGCTCGCGAGCGGAATGTTTTCGATCGCCGGTATCATGTGTCCGCAGTGCGGGCAGGCGGAGCGCGGCTTGACGAGGTCGTAACGCTCGGCGGGCGGGGAAGGGGTGCCGGCGAGCTCCGCGCACTCGGAGCGCCACCGCCGCTCGAGCATCTTCGGCAGGCGGTGGATGACGACGTTGAGAAAGCTGCCGACGATCAGCCCGAAGAGCGCCGCGACGGTGACGAGAAACGCCGGGTACGCGTAGAAGGAAGCGGGAAACATCAAGGATTCAGGATTCGGGATTCAGGATCCAGAGAACGCCATCACGCCATTTCCCTGAATCCTCGACCCTCGATCCCGAATCCTGCCGTCAAACGGCCTGGCCCATCTTGAAGATCGGCAGGTACATGGCGATGACCATGCCGCCGATCAGCGTGCCCAGCACCACCATGATCATCGGCTCCATCAGGCTCGACAGCGCTTCCACCGCGTCGTCCACCTCCGCCTCGAAGAAGTCGGCGACCTTGCTGAGCATGGCATCGAGCGAGCCGGCCTCCTCGCCGATCGCCACCATCTGGATCACCATGTTGGGGAAGACATCGGTGCCCTGCATCGAGGAGGTGAGGCTCGAGCCGGTGGACACCTCGGCCTGGATCTTCTTGGTCGCCACGTAGTATTCGTAGTTGCCGGAGGCGCCGGCCACCGATTCGAGCGCCTCAACCAGCGGCACGCCGGCGGCGAACATGGTGGAGAGCGTGCGCGCCCAGCGCGCGATGCACGAGATGCGCACCAGGTGGCCGAATACCGGCACCTTCAGCAGGAGGCGATCCATGAAGACCTGCATTTTCACGGAGCGCTTCCATGTCCAGAAGAAGGCATAGATGCCGCCGCCGACGCCGAGGCCAAGGGCGTACCAGTACTCGACGAAGAAATCGGAGACTGCCATCACGAACAGCGTCGGGCCCGGCAGGTCGGCGCCGAAGTTGGTGAACACCTGCTTGAACGCCGGGATCACGAAGATCATGATGATCGCCGTGATGATGATCGCCACCACGACGATCGCCATCGGGTAGAACAGCGCCGCCTTGATCTTGCTCTTGATGGCGAGGATCTTTTCCTTGTAGGTCGCGAGCCGGTCGAGCAGCGAGTCGAGAATACCGGCGGCCTCGCCCGCGCCGATGAGGTTGCAGTAGAGCGCGTCGAAGTAGAGCGGGTGCTTCTCGAACGCCTGTTTCAGGCTCGCCCCGGTCTCGACGTCGGTCTTGATCTCCATCAGCAGGCGCGCGACCCGCGGGTTGCTGTGCCCCTTGCCGACGATGTCGAACGCCTGCAGCAGCGGCACCCCCGACTTCATCATGGTCGCCATCTGGCGGGTGAAGAGCGCGATGTCCTTTTCGGTGATGCGGCTTCCGCCCGAGGCCTTCTGCTTCTTGATCTCGACGACCCGGATACCCTGGCGGCGCAGCGTGGCGTTGACCTGGGCTTCCCCGCTCGCGCGCATCTCCCCGCGCACGGTCTTGTTGCCCTTGTCGGTGCCGACCCAGGTGAAATTAAATTCCTTGACGTCCGGCTTTCTTGCCGCTGCCGCTGCCGTGGCCATCGAAAGCTCCTGATTGCCCTAATGAACCAATAGGTTAGCTGCGAAAGTTCACAAAATGATGCACGTCTTGCCCGGCTTTGTAAAGCCCAGAATGCACAGTGGCACGCGTCCGCCGCTCAGGTGCGGGCCGGCGGCACGACGCGCACCGCCTTTACCACCCGGTCCTGGGTCTGGACGATTTCCAGGGGATGCCCCGCGATCTTGACGCTGGTGCTCGGCTCGGGCATCGACTGCAGGTGCTCGAGTATGAGGCCGTTCAGCGTCTTCGGCCCGTCGAGCGGGAAGCTGAAGCCGAGCTTGCGGTTCAATTCCCTCAGCAGGGTCGCGCCCTCCACGAGATAGGCTCCGTCGGGCTGCTTCACGAAGCCCCCGGTCTGCAGCGGGGACTGCGTGGTGAACTCGCCGACCATCTCCTCGAGGATGTCCTCGAGTGTGACGAGCCCCATCAGCTCGCCGTACTCGTCCACCACCAGGCTCAGGCGGTCCTGCTGCTCCTGGAAGTTGTGCAGCTGGGAGAAGAGGGGCGTGCCGGCCGGAACATAGTTGGGCTCGCGCACCAGCTCGCGCAGCTTTTCCTTGGTGAGTTCCTCGTTCTGCACCAGGTTGAGGACGTCGCGCACCCGCAGCGCGCCCAGCATCTCGTCGAGGTGCCCCCGGTAGAGCAGCACCCGCCGGTGGTGCGAAGTGGCGATCTGGTGCCGGAGGGCATCGAGCGGTGCGTCAAAATCGAATGCCTCGATGTGGTTGCGCGGGACCATGACATCGTCCACCGTGATCGCCTCGAGGTCGAAGAGATTGAGCAGGATGCTCCGGTGCTTCTGCGGCAGGTAGCTTGTCTCCAGCACCAGCGTGCGCAGCTCCTCCACCGACAGCTTCTGCTCGCGGTGGCCGAAAACGTGCCTCAGGCGCAGGAGCCCGAGCAGCGTCTGCACGAAGAGATTGACGAACCACACCACCGGCCGGGAGATGCGCAAGAGCGGCGTCAACACGTACGCCGCCAGCAGCGCGATGCGCTCGGGATGGGTCGCGCCGACGATTTTCGGCGTGATCTCGCTGAAGACGAGGATCACGAAAGCCGCCACCGTCGTCGCCACGGCGAGCGACAGCTGGCTCTGTCCGAGATAGCGCTCGGCGATCAGTCCGACCAGCAGCGCGGCGGCGGCATTGGCCAGATTGTTGCCGAGCAGGACCACGCCGAGCAGCTTGTCGGTTTTCGCGAGCAGGTCGGAAACGAGCCGGGCGCCGCGGTGGCCGCTCTGGGCGAGATGCTTCAGGCGGTAGCGGTTGATCGCCATCATGCTGGTCTCGGAAATCGAGAAGAATCCCGAAATGACGAGCAGCACGAACAACGTCACGTAGAGCGTCGACAGGGGGATGGCTTCCACGGGACTCTCGCGGTGGTGGGGGAATTTTCAGTATTCAGCGGCGCGCCGGGGGCGTCAAGCCGCGGTCATTCCGGTGCTAGCGTCCGAGAATGACCTCGACGACAAACCGGCTGCCGATGTAGGCAAGCACAAGCATGAGAAAGCCGCTGAGCGTCCAGCGCACGGCGACGCGACCCCGCCAGCCGTAGACGTGCCGGCCTCCGAGGAGCGCCGCGAAGATGATCCATGAGAGCACACCGAACACCGTCTTGTGATTGAAGCGCGCCGCCTGGCCGAACAGCTCCTCCGAGTAGAGCACGCCGGTCGCGAGCGTCGCCGTGAGCAGGATGAAGCCCGCCCAGATGATGCGGAACAGCAGCGTTTCCATCGCGAGCAGCGGCGGCAATCCCTGCAGCGCGCGCGGCAGGCTCGCGTCGTGCAGGCGCCGCTCGAGCAGCGCCATCAGGAGGACGTGCAGCGACGCGATGGTGAAGAGGCTGTAGGAGAGCAGCGCGATCAGCAGGTGAACCTTGAACACCAGGAGCTCGGTGTTGGGCAGCGGCCTCGCCGAGGGCAGCACGGCCGGCATCAGCGAGGCGGCCGCCGCCACCGGCAGCACCAGCGACTGCAGTCCTTCGAGCCGGTAGAAGAAGTTGCCGGCCCAGTAGATCAGCACCGTCAGGAACAGGATCGCCGACACGGCGTTGCCGACGCCGAGATGGAGCCCGTCCGGCGCGAACATCGCGCGCGCCGTGAGAACCGCGTGAAGGGCGAGCGGAACGAGCACCGCGTAGTGCTCGACGGCGCCGGACGGCGCGGCGGGCGCCGCGACCCCGGCCGCCGGGCTCAGGCGGATGCGCCAGACGTAGAGCGCAAGCGCGCCGTAGAGCAGGGCGTTGACGGCGTAGGGTAGAATCTCCGGCACCTTTCGAGTCTACACCAACCCCTTCCCGTGTTCGATCATCTGACGGAGCGCCTCGCGCGCGCAATCAAGACGCTGCGCGGCGAGGCGCGGCTGACCGAGTCCAACATCCAGGAGGCGCTGCGCGAAGTGCGCGTCGCGCTCCTGGAAGCGGACGTCGCGCTGCCGGTGGTGAAGGCCTTCGTCGAGCGCGTGCGCGCAAGAGCGCTCGGCGAGGAGGTGATCGGGAGCCTCACGCCGGGGCAGGCGGCCGTCGGCGTGGTCTACCGCGAGCTCACCGCGCTGATGGGCGTGAAGAACGCCGAGCTCGACCTCGCGACGCCGCCGCCCGCGGTGATTCTCCTCGCGGGGCTGCAGGGCTCGGGCAAGACCACGACGGCGGGGAAGCTCGCGCGCTGGCTGAAGACCGAACGCAGGAAGAAGGTGCTGCTCGCAAGCTGCGACGTCTACCGGCCGGCGGCGATCGAGCAGCTGAAGACGCTCGCGGCGCAGGTCGATGCCGAGTTCTTCCCGGCCGCGGCGGGCGAAGCGGCGGTGGACATCGCCGCACGTGCGCTCGGCCACGCGCGCACGCACTACGCCGACGTGCTGATCGTGGACAGCGCGGGGCGGCTCGGGATCGATGACGCGATGATGCGCGAGATCGCCGAGCTCCACGCCGTGCTGAAGCCGGTCGAGACGCTGTTCGTGGTGGACTCGATGCAGGGGCAGGATGCGGTCAATACCGCGCGCGCGTTCGCCGACGCGCTGCCGCTGACCGGCGTCGTCCTCACCAAGCTCGACGGCGATGCGCGCGGCGGGGCGGCGCTGTCGGTGCGCGAGGTGACCGGCCGGCCGATCAAGTTCGCGGGCGTAGGCGAGAAGCTGGACGCCTTGGAGCCGTTCCATCCCGATCGCATGGCCTCGCGCATCCTCGGCATGGGCGATGTCCTCTCGTTGGTCGAGGACGTGACGAAGAGTGTCGACCGCGCGCAGGTCGAGAAGCTCGCGCAGAAGGTGAAGTCCGGCAAGGACTTCGACCTCGAGGACTTCAGGCAGCAGGTGGTCCAGATGAAGAAGATGGGCGGGCTCGCCGCGCTCGCGGACAAGCTCCCCGGAAACCTGGCGCAGCTCGCCCAGGGCGCGCCGGGAATGGACGACAAGGCGATCCGCCGCCTCGAGGGCATGATCAATTCGATGACGCGCGAGGAGCGGGCGCGGCCCGAGCTCATCAAGGCCTCGCGCAAGCGCCGCATCGCGGCAGGGGCCGGCGTGACGGTGCAGGAAGTGAATCGCCTGCTCAACCAGTTCGAGCAGGCGCAGAAGATGATGAAGATGATGTCATCGAAGGGCGGCATCGCCCAGATGATGCGCTCGATGAAGGGCATGTTCCCGGGAATGCGTTGAGGCGCGTCATCGCATTCCCAAGATGAGCGATACGACAAAGGCGGGCCTGCGCGTCCCCGCCCTCGCCCCGTTCCGGGTCCGCAGTTTCCGCTTTCAGTGGCCCGCCGATCTCGCCACCTCGTGGGCGTTCGAGATGGAAACGCTGATCCTCGGCTGGTACGTGCTGGTCGAGACCCAGTCGGTGTTCATGCTCACCGTGTTCGCGTCGCTTCAGTACATCGGCACCCTGCTCGCTCCGATGTTCGGCGTCGTGGGCGACCGCTTCGGCCACCGCAACCTGCTGTGCGGCATGCGCGGGCTGTATGCGACGCTGGCCACGACGCTCATGTCCCTTGCGTTCCTCGGGCTGGTCACGCCCGAGATCGTTCTCGTCATTACCGCGATATTCGGGCTGGTGCGGCCTTCCGACATCGGGATGCGTGCCGCGCTCGTCGCCGAGACCATGCCGCAGGACCGCCTGGTCGGGGCGATGAGCATCCAGCGCACGACGCAGGACTCTGCGCGCATCGCGGGCGCGCTGACCGGGGCGGGGCTGGTCGCGGCGCTCGGCATGGGGCCGGCCTACCTCGTGGTCGCGAGCTTCTACACGCTGAGCGTCTTTCTGACTTTCAAGGCGGGGAGCGCCCGGGTTCGCCACGCGGCACGGGAGCCGAGCGCATCGCCCTGGCGCGATCTCGGGGCGGGGCTCGCCTACGTCTGGAACACGCCGCACCTGCAGGGCGCGATGTGCTTCGCCTTCCTGCTGAATCTCACGGCGTTTCCGCTGTTCGTCGGGCTGCTGCCGTACGTGGCGAAAGAGGTCTATTTCTCGGACCAGACGACGCTCGGCTACATGGTCGCGTCCGCATCCTTCGGCGCGCTCATCGGCGCGATGGTGTTGAGCCGGGTCGGACACACCGTGCGGCCGGCGCGCATGGGGCTCGTCTTCGGCGCGGGCTGGTATGCAATGCTCCTCGTGTTCGCGCACACGCCTCACCCCGCGGCCGGGATCGCGATCCTGATGGTGACCGGAATCTCCCAAAGCCTGGGCCTGATCCCGATGTCGGCCATGCTGCTGCGAAACTCCGAGGCGCAGTATCGCGGCCGCGTCATGGGCATACGGATGCTCGCGATCTACGGCAATCTCCCCGGGCTGCTCATCTCCGCTCCGCTCATCGCGAACATCGGCTTTCCCTGGACCGCAATGCTGTATTGCGCGATCGGCCTCGCCTTCACCCTGGTCATCGCCGTGCACTGGCGCAACCATCTCTGGCGGCGGGAGGCCCCGGCCAACACCCGCTAGGTCCGGGGATGAGCGGATCACGGCCGCAGCCCGGCGCGCCTCACCGTCACTTCCCGGTCTCAAAAAAGCTACACTGAGCGCTCCTGCGGGTGGCCGTCGGCCGGAAGGGTTCCGGTTTGAGAGTCGCGTTGACCCTGAGGTTGCGCCTGCTGCTGCTGTGGCTGTTTATGGCCGCGGTCTGCGGTGCGCTCGCGTTTGTGATCCGCGACGTCTATCAGCTCGGTGCGGAGGCCCAGACCGACAAGACCCTCGGCCTCGCAAAGCAGGCGTGCTCGGCGCTGCAGAGCGAGTACTCGCGCTCGATCGGGCCGGGCGAGGATCCGCGCGACGTGGTGCTGATGGGCGCGCTTCTGAATCTGATCCTGGGAGAATTTCCCGGCATCGAGGGCGGCTACTGGCACGACACCGAAGGATTCGTTGCCTATGCGTTCCCGACGCACGAGGGCAGTGAAGAAAAGAAGGATGTCCCGTCCACCGAGCGCAATCGCATCGAGACCGTCGTACGCAGCAGCCTCGATGAGGGTGAACCGGTCACCGACCTCATCGCGGGCGCCCGCGAAACGGTCCTGTTCACGGCCTGCCCCGTCGCTTCCGGGCAAGGTCGCCTGGGTGCATGGACGATGGCGCGTGTACCCACGGCAGCCGGACGGGCTTACGAGGAGGTGAACCGGGGTCTCGCGCTCCTGCTGGGCTTCGTGCTGATATCGGGCGCGTGGCTCAGCATGGGGTTCTACCGCTGGAGCCACCACTTCAGCCGGGTCGAGCGCGAGCTCGGGCGCGATGCGGCGGACGCCCTGCGCGAGACCGCGCCGACCGGCGACTCGGAGCTGGACCGCATCGTCGCCGCGCTCAATCGGTTCCGCTCCCGCCTGCAGGCCGCGCGCGACCGCGAAATACAGCTTGGCACGGCGCTGGCGCAGAGCGAGCGTTTTGCAACGCTCGGGCGGATGGCGGCCGCGGTGGCCCACGAAGTGCGCAACCCCATCGCGGCCATGCGGCTTAAGGCCGAGAACGCGCTCGCGCAACCCGGCAGGCACGAGGCCGCGCTCCAGTTCATCGTGAAGGAAATCGAGCGGCTCGACGCCACATTGAGAAGCCTGCTTTCCCGGGCCGAGCCGGTGAGCGTTCGCCGCCGCCCGGTCACGATTCCGGACTGGATCGCCGAGCGGATCGGCGCATTCGGCGAGCGCGCCGCGCGCGCCGAAGTCGAATTGCGCGCCCGGCTCGAACTGCAAACGTGGAATTTCGACCCCGCCTCGCTCGGACGGGCGTTGGACAACCTGGTGGCGAACGCGATCGAGCATACCCCGCGCGGGGGCGCGGTGACGGTGAGCGCGGGGAAGGATGCTGGCAGCGGATGCATGATCCTGCGCGTGTGCGATACGGGACCGGGGGTTGCAGCCGCAGTGGAGGCGAGATTGTTCGAGCCCTTCGCCTCCGGGCGCACGGGCGGCATCGGGCTCGGGCTCGCGCTCGTGCGGGAAATCGCAACCGCGCATGACGGCGATGCGCGCTACGTCAGACAGGCATCCGGAGCGTGCTTCGAAATCGAGGTCCCATGGCGCGCATCCTGATCGTCGATGACGACGGCAGCTTTCGGGAAAGCCTTGCGGAAACGCTGTCGGGCCTGGGCCACAAGGCGCTTGCCGCCGAGAGCGGAAGGCAGGGCTTGGCGCTGATCGGACACGGCGGGATCGACGCGGTGTTCATGGATTTCCGGCTCCCGGGAATGAGCGGGCTCGAGGCGCTGCGCGAGATCAAGCGCACGCCCGCGGGGCGCGCCATCCCCGTCATCATGCTGACCGCGTACGCGACCGCCGACAATACGATCGAGGCCATGAAGCTGGGCGCCTTCGATCATCTTGCGAAGCCGGCGGGGCGCGCGGCGATTGAGCGCGCGCTCGCGGAGGCGCTGCGCTCCGCAGCGGCACCGGCGGCGGCGACCCTCGGCGCGAGGCCCGGCGATTTCATCGCGCATAGCCCGCCCATGCGTGAGGTGGTCAAGCTGATTGGACGCGCCGCCGCGACGAATGCGACCGTGCTCATCACCGGCGAAACCGGAACGGGCAAGGAGGAGGTCGCGCGGGCGCTGCATCTGCACAGCGCGCGTTCCGGCAAGGCTTTCGTAGCGATCAACTGCGCGGCAATACCGCGCGATCTCCTGGAAAGCGAGTTGTTCGGCCACGTGCGCGGCGCATTCACCGGCGCGACCTCTACCCGCATCGGCATGTTCCGGCAGGCGGACGGCGGCACCCTCCTGCTGGACGAGATCGGCGACATGAGCGGTGAGCTGCAGGCGAAGCTGTTGCGCGTGCTCGAGGAAGGAACGATTGTGCCGGTCGGCGGGGAGCAGCCGGTCGGCGTCGATAGCCGCATTCTCGCCGCAACTCACCGCGATCTCGGAACGGAAGTCGGCGCGGGCCGGTTTCGCGAGGACCTGTTCTATCGGCTGAACGTGCTGCGGATTCACGTTCCACCGTTGCGCGAGCGGCGCGAGGACATTGCTGCGCTGGCAGAGTACTTCCTGGCGCTCGCGAGCGACCCGCCGAAGACGCTTTCGGCGGCGGCGCGGCAGCAGCTGGAAGGACATGCCTGGCCCGGCAACGTCAGGGAACTGCGCAACGTGATCGAGCGCGCCACGATATTCGCGCGCGGCGCCCGCATCGAGGCCGACGACCTCGGTTTCGCGGCCGCCGGGCCGGGGCCAGCGGATGCGCAATCCGCGGAGACGCTGCCTGAGGCGCTGGCGCAACTCGAGGAAAACATGATCCGCAGGGCGCTTGCCGAGTCCGGCGGCAATCGGGCGGAGGCGGCGCGCCGGCTCGGCATACACCGGCAGCTTCTCTACGCCAAGCTGCGGCAATACGGCATCGAGCTCTAGACGACGGGATGGCTGTCCGTTGAGCGGACAGCAGCTGTCCTGAAATCGCCCTCCTCGGCCGGCGCCGTCCCGGCGTTCCTTTGTCGAATCAATCTCCTGGGGGCTGGCATCCGGCTTGCGAGCCAACGCTTCGGGCGGCCGGGTGGCCTGCCGGACAGCGTCGGAGGTCGCAATGAGCATTTTTCGGGTCCTCGCTGCAGTGATCGTGGGAGTTGCCGTGGCAGTTTCCCTGCCATCGCTTACTGATGGGTCGGCGCACGCCAAGAAGGACAAGAAGGGGAAGGATGATTACATCCTGGGGCAGTCGTACCTCAATGCGGCGCCCGCGGCCCAGGCGAAGGTCAGCCGCATGCTGGTGAATCCGTTCGGCCAGGTCGACGGCATACTGCTCGAATCCGGCGTGGTCGTCACTTTTCCGCCCCACATGAGCGCGCAGCTGGCAGCCGCGGTAAAGCCCGGCGACGCGGTGGAGGTCAAGGGTTACCCGGAGATGCCCGGACAGATCAAGGGATACGTCATCACCAGCGCGCGCACCAGCGAGGCGGTGGTGGTGCATCCCAAGCCGCCAGTGGGCACGAAGATGCCGCCGCACCTGCGCGGCGTGGGGCTGAAGGAGATGAGCGCGCAGGGCGAGATCCGCCATTTGCGCCACGGCGGCATGGGGGAGGTGAACGGCGTGATCCTGGCGGACGGCACCATCGTGCGTTTCCCGCGGCACGTGCTGTATCAGTTCGGGGGACTGTTCCGGGTCGGCCAGTCGATCGCGGCATCCGGCTACGGCACGCAGAACCGGCACGGCCGCGCGTTCGAGGCGACGGCGCTCGCCCCGGCGGGCCAGCCACTCCAGCCGATCTACCAGCGTCAGCCATGACGCGCTTCGCGGCGGCCCTGCGCTCGCCGCGCACGTGGTGGGCAGCGGCTAGCGGCGTCCTCGCGCTTGGATTCCTTGCCCTGGATCTGGACGCCTTGCGTCCGGGGCGGAGCGAGCGGGCCGATGCCCTGCGCACGGTCAACGCCGCGCGCGGTAGCCTCGAAGTCACCGCGGCAGCCACCGGCACCTTTCAGCCGCTCATCTTCGTGGATGTCGGTGCGCAGCTCTCCGGGCAGCTCAAGTCTGTGAGCGTCAACGCGGGCGATGCCGTGCGGCGCGGCCAGCTGGTCGCGGAAATCGACGATGCCACCGCGCGCGCGCGGCTGGCGCAGAACGAAGCCTCGCTCGCGAGCGTGCGCGCGCAGGCCGCCGCCAAGCACGCGCAGATCGAGCTTGCCCGAGTGCAGCGCGACCGCAATCTGCGCCTGGTCGAGTACGGCTTCCTGTCGGTGGCCACGCTCGACATCGCGGAAGCGACGCTTGCCGGCCTCGACGCCGAAGCCGACAGCCTGCTCGCGCAGGCGAGCAGCCTCACCGCCGTCATCGAGCAGGCGCGCGCCGA
>Ga0187893_10000501_pt1 | contig 101887 bp, 70 predicted proteins | sample MA1701074metaG_FD_139574 | JGI IMG/M metagenome (GOLD analysis project Ga0187893, IMG submission 139574) | White microbial mat communities from a basaltic lava cave in the Kipuka Kanohina Cave System on the Island of Hawaii, USA - MA170107-4 metaG ...
CGGCCGATTGACCTGCTAGACAACGAGAACGGATGCGCAAAGGTAGTTGAGCTCCTGGAGGGAATGGAGACCGGCTCGTTTGGGTAGGGCGTGGTAGAATTCCAGTGGAAGGGAAATGGTGTACCCCCTCGCGGGCCTGAGGCCAGAAAGCGCCAATCGGAGTTATTTTACGGGTTTCGAAACCCAAAAAGAACTCGACCCCGACTTCCTCGCCTTCAACTCCCAGAATCGTAGATATCACTTCCCGGCGAGGTTTTATCTTTCCTTTCGGGGTGTGTTTGGACAAGCAGATGCGGTTCAATTCGCTGTACTGAGATCTGCGAAGACTAGGGCCGCCTTCGATCAAATCCTAGGCTTTTCAGAGCGATATTCTTATCCCTCCGAAAACCCACTTGTATTGGTCGATCCTAGGGGTTTAGCTGCCGTGATCGTGGGGAAGCCCCCTGTAGGTTGTAATACCAGATTCACCGTGAGAGCCACAGAGAGGGTTAGGAGCAGGTCACGGTGCGAGACCATTGCGCCGATCTTCAAAGCCACCAAGCAGACAGTTTTGTTGAACCAGCTCAAGGCCGAGGCGCTTGCGTTGGCGGTGAAGACGTGCGCTACCTTCAAGTTCGGGGCAAAGCCGCGATGCCCCTTTCCGTGGAAGGTTAAGGATCAGCCCGTGAGTGAAGGGTGTGAGCCCTGCAAAGACATTGAAAGTGAGATTTACGTCAGCGGGCAGAATACGGCGGCGGATGAGATAAGGACTGTATTCGACGTGTCCATCATCGACTGCGCGGTCAGCGTGGATTATAGTTGCGGTGATCCACCCAAGGGCCACACGGGGCCGATTGAGAAGATCATTGAAGTTCTTGAGACAATGAAACAGGACGTAATCGACCTTCTCCCACCGCAAGAGCCGGCTCCTATCGGCGAGGGGGGGATAATCGTTCCAATCGATCCTCATCCCGGTGGCGTCGGAGTCGGGGAGACTGTCCGCGGTCGACTCTGGGGAGGTCGTTTCGTACCTGTGGGCTGCTTTCCAAGTGACCGTGACGGGAAAACCGGCTTTGAGTCAGTTGTCGCAAGCGAGATCCTGGAGAGACTCCAAGCCCTAAAGATCACAACGTGGAACTATAGTCAGGAGAGTGCGCAGGTGCGACATTTGGGTCCTACTGCCAAGGACTTCAGAGCGGCATTTGGACTCGGTGATAGTGACAAGCACATCAATGTGGTTGATGCTGTAGGCGTAAGCCTTGCCGCAATTCAGGCGCTTTCAGCGGAGCTGGAGAAGCGAGATCAACGCATTGAACTCCTTGAGAGAGAGTTACGGAGACTTGAGCAGGGAATCGCAAGGTCAAGAGTATCACCGTCGTGAGCCCAGAAGGAGCGGAATAGTACTCGGTCAGTGGGGATCCTGAGTGCAATCGCAATGGTAGCACCAGGTCTCCCAGCGTGGCGGTACCAGAACATGGAGTCATCGTTGCATGCAAGGATTAGAGAGACCCTTTCTAGGTCGTCGCAACTGGCTGAGGGCGGTGCAATCAAGGAGTCGATTGACATTCTGCGTGAACTCCTGTCTAAGCTCGACCTTGTTCCGCAAGACCTTACTGTTCTTAGGGTTAGGGCGCGTGTGCACTTGAAGATTGGCAGTCTTCTCCAAAATTCAGGCGCGAGCGAAGAGTCGTTTGTGTCAGAGTTCAGTGATGCGATCAGGGTATCAAGTGGGGGGGTGAGTCGCTATCCAGATGACCCCTACCTGATTGAGACCAGGGGGAATGCCCTGGAGTACCTCCATGAGTACGATGCCGCAATTGCGGACTATGAGAAGATCATACAATGCTCTCCTGAGAACCCGTTGGGCTACTACTTGCGTGGGCGCGCGATGTATAAGAGAGCGTATCTTCAGGATCCCATACCTCTGCAGGGCTTGGTGGACGCACATTCGGACATCCGGCGGGCAATCGCAATATCGTCGGAAGGCATGCTCGCTGATGTGTGCTATTGGGAAAGTGCGGTGATCGGTTGTCGACTAGTTGAACAGGGGGGTGTAAGCAGCCAACTGCTTCGCGAGATTATTGGTGACATCCGTGAGGCTGGGGCGAGAATCGAGAGAAGAGTTGGAAAGGCTACGGTCGCGGGAAGGCAACGCAGGCGAACTCTTGCTGGAATGCTACTTAGTCTTCGCAAACGGAGCGGTGCAAGATGAATGTCAGGTAGCCCTGGCATGCACTGTGGACCCGGTTTACGTTTCCCCCCAGTGAGTTCCTTCACCCCGAGGAATCCGTTCAGGCTCACGGGGAGCGGACGCGGTAGACGGCGGCGTGGTGGCCCGCCGGGTCGCCCGGCGCCGAGAAGTCCTTGCGGTAAAGGCGCTCCCACGAAGGCGGGGGGGCGAGGACGAGGTCGAGGCGGCCGGGGGGATAGACGGGGGCGGTCCGGGCCAGGTCGAGGGTGTTCACGAGGACGTAGACGCCGTCCCGCGTCGAGGGGTCCGCGTCCTTCAGGGAGTAGACCGCGACCCGGGGGTCGAATCCGCGGCTGAAGGCGATGAAGTTCGCCCGGTGGCCGTTCGCCGAGAAGAGGTCGTCCGTCACGATGACCGGATCCGCCACGGCGTCGAGGACCCGGAGCGCGAGGCGAGACTCCGCCTGGGCGTCCCGGTGGGGACCCGCCAGGCCGATCGTCAGGGCGGCTCCGACGAGCGCCGCCGCCGCCGCCGCGGGCAAACCCCAGCGGACCCGCGAGAGCGCCGAGCCCGCGAGGAAGGCGAGGGGAACCGTGAAGGCCACGAGCGTGCGGACCAGGAGGACCATCGCCGGGCGGAACGGGAAGACGCTCAGCGGCAGCGCCGCGAAGGCGACGAAGACGATCATCGCCCAAAGAAGGAGCCGGCGGTACGGCTCGTCGGCCCACCCCTTCCGGCCCATCGCCAGGGCGCTCCCGGCCGCCAGGATCGGGAGCCCGGCAGTGTAGGCGAAGGCCGGATCCCACGGGTTGAACATCATCGAGGGAAGATCCAGGAAGACCCGCGACCAGACCGATCCGGCCGTCGGATAGTACTCCGTCGCCATGTAGCGCGCGTGGATCCCGCGGGTCATGATCCCCAAGCGGTAGAAAGGGTCGCCGGCCGCCGCGATGTAGTAGACGCACTCCGCGAGGAATACCGCCGCCGCCGCCGCCGCGGCGAAAGACCAGAGGCGCCAGGCGCGCGAGGGCGCCGCCCAGGCGAGGAGCACGACGAGGAGGATCGGCCCCGGCTCGCGGAGCATCCACGAGAGGCCGACCAGGAATCCCGCCAGGAGGGCGAGGTAGCGGCAGCGGAGATCGATGGCGCGCCAGAACGCGAACGCGGCGCCCGACCAGAAGAGCGCCATCGGGACATCGCTGTAGAGCTGGGTGGACCAGAGGACGTCCGCGGGAAGGGCGGCCAGGAGCGCCCCGGCGGCGAGCGACGCCCGCGGCCCGAAGGTCGCGGGTCCCAGGACGAGCGCCAGGGCCAGGGTCAGCATCCCGCAGAGGAGCGGCCAGAGCGTGCAGGCGGCGTCGTTCCAGCCCCCGACCGCGGCCGCGAGCGCCGTGGGGAGCGTCATCCCGAACCGCGCGTGGTTCACGGCCCCGGGCATGTGCTTCTGGGGCTCGTGCCGTCCTTCCAGGATCTCGTGGGCGCTGTGGGCGGTGAAGACGGGCTCGAACGTGCGGATCCCGACGTGCGTCGCCAGCCGGAGGGCGAGGGCGAGAAGAAGGACCGCCCCGGCCGCGACTCGATAACGGCGGAGCTTCATCCCGCGCCCCGCGAGGCTCTCGCCCGGACCGGGAACCCTCATGGTTTCCGCACACCGAGCTCCTCGAGGAGTCGGGCCGCGCGCGCGTTCGAGGGGTCGAGCTCGAGGGCCTTCCGGCAGCGCTCCCGGGCCTCGTCGAGGCGGCCCAGTCGGGAGAGGCAGAAGGCGAGCTGGTACTGGGCGGGGGCGGAGCCGGGACGGATCTCCACCGCCTCGCGCCAGAGCTTCTCGGCGGGCGCGAACTCCTGGCGTCGCTCGCAAATCTGGGCCAGGCCCACGGCCGCGCCGAAGTCCCGCGGGTCAGCCTCGCGCGCGGCCAGGAAGGCGCGGCGGGCCGACTCGAGGTCCCGGGCCTGGAGGTAGAGGTCCCCGATCTGGACGCGGGCCTCGGGATAGCGGGAGGCGGAGGGCGGGACCTGCTCGAAGTCCTCCGCCGCCCCCGCGGGGTCGCCGGCGTCCAGGCGCCGGTAGGCCTGGGCGAGGACGGCGTCCGAGACGAGGTCGATGAAGACGCGCGTCCGCGGGTCCGGCGCGAGGCCCCGGGGCAGCGCCCGGAGCGCGAGAGAGGTCTGGCCCTCCGCGAAGATCTTCACGGCCTCCGCGACGGCGCGCCGCCGGTCGCGGCGCAGCGAGGCGGCCCCGAAGTCCGGCTCGGCGCCCTGGTAGAGCGTCCGCTCCGCGCGGTTGTTCCGGACGCCGTCCAGCCAGCGGAGGGTCTCCGGGCGCGACTCCCGGTGGAGCGAGCGCGGGGCGCTGTACTCGATCGCGCAGCGGTCGTCGGTGATCCGGGGACCGTCGCCGACGGCGGACCTGGCCCCGTCCGCGTCCGTCACGAGGTGGCCGAGGAGGGCCGCGGCGGGCGGGGCGTCGAGATACTCCCCGAGCGCCTTCGTCCGGGCGAGGCGCTCGCCGATCGCGCCGAGCGCGGGCCGGAGCGGCTCCCTCGCCCCGAGAAGGACGTAGTCCGAGCCGGGGAAGATCTCCCAGACGCTCCCGTGGGGGAAGACGTCGTAGAACGTGCGGACCACCTGCTTGAAGTCTGCCGTCGAGAGCCAGTACGCGTGGACCCACTGGCCGAAGACGCCGCCGGGAGCGAGGCGGCCGGAGGCTTCCTCGAAAAACTCGCGGGTGAAGAGGTTGGCCATCCCGCTGATCCAGAGGTTCGAGGGCTGGGAGACGATGACGTCGAAGGGTTCGCGGCCGAATCGGAGGGCGTTCCGGCCGTCCCCGACGACGAGCCGGACGTGGGGGCGCGAGAGGACGTCGCCGTTGGCGTCCCGGAAGTGTTCGCGGGCGGCGCGCACGACGGCCGGGGAGATGTCCACGCAGTCGAGCCTCTCCACGGGGTGCGCGGCCATCGCCTCGAGCGTGAGCCCGGCGCCCATGCCGATCAGTAGGGCGCGCTTCGGGGCGGGGTGGTGGAGCATGGGGAGGTGCCCCACGAAGAGCATGTTCGCCCGGTCGGAGGGGCCGGTGGAGGCGACGGTCTTCCCGTTCACGCGCATCGTGAGGGTGCCGTTCCGGAGGCGGTGGACGGTGACCAGGCCGTAGGAGTCCCAGTACTGGTCGAGGAGCACCGAGTCCTCCTCGAGATAGCTCCGGAGGTCCCGGCCTTCGCGGCGGGCGCTCCGGGCGTCGGCGGCGCCGTAGAGGAAGGCGCCGCTCGCCATCACCTTCGGGTTCCAGGCGGGGAGGAGGAGCCACCCGGCGGCCGCTGCGGCGGCGGGGGCCAGGGCGGCCGGGCGGAGCCGGGGCGAGCGGAGGAGGAGGAAGGCCGCGGCGCCCAGGTTGAGCGAGGCGGCGAGCAGGATGGCGCCCGAGAGGCCCAGGAGGGGGACCAGGGCGAACGACGCGGCGACCGAGCCCGCGATGGACCCCAGGGTGTTGGCCGTGTAGACCGCGGCCACGGAGCGTCCCACGGCCGCGCGGGCCTCGAGGGCGAGGCGGCAGGCGAAGGGAAAGACCGCGCCCAGGAGGACGCTCGGGAGGAGGACGAAGAGGCCGATCACCGAGAACTCGGCCAGGAGGAGGCGGCCGAAGCTCTTCCGGACGGACTCGAGGACGGGGGCGACGCTGAGCGGGAGGTCGCCGAGATAGGGAAGGAGCGCGATCGCGGCGATGCCGATCGCGGCCTGGAGGACGGCGAGGGGGGTCTCGGAGCCCCGGAGGCGAGGGAGGACGAGCGAGGCGAGGCCGCTCCCGATCGCGAGCCCGAGGACGAAGGCGCTGAGCGTGAGGGTGAAGGCGTAGACGGTGGAGCCGAGCGAGAGGACGAGCGAGCGCGTCCAGGCCACCTCGTAGACGAGGGCGGCGAAGCCGGACAGGGCCGCGAGGGCCAGGGCGAGCGGGGCGGGGCGCGCTCCGGGCTCGGCCGGGACGGGCGTCGAGGGTTCCTCGCGTCGGGCGAGCGCGATCGAGGCGGCGCCGATCGCGAGGTTGATGCCCGCGGCCAGGAGGATGCTGGCCTGTAGCCCCATCTCCGGGATGAGCAGGAAGCCCGCGCCGAGCGTCCCGGCCACGCCGCCCAGGGTGTTCACCGCGTACGCCCGCCCGGCCTCGCGGGCGGCGGTCTCCGGGGAGCCGGAGAACCACCGGACGAGGACCGGGAGCGTGGCGCCCATGAGCGTGGTGGGGACGATGAGGGCCAGGGCCATGAGGAGGGCGCGGAGGGCGGCGTAGGCGAGGGGGGCGTCCTCGAGGCCGGCCCAGAGGGCGCGGTAGAGGGGCTCGCTCGCGGCGAGGAAAACCGGGACGAGGAGAGCCGATCCGGCGATCGCGGCCTCGAGGCGGCCGTAGAGGACGAGGAGGGTGGCGCCCGATCTGCGGTCGGCCGCTCGGCCCCCGATCCAGGCTCCGAGGGCCAGGCCGCCCATGTAGACGCCCACCACGGTCCCGATCGCCTGGGTGGTGTTCCCGATCACCGTCCCGGCCATGCGGATCCAGGCGACCTCGTAGAGGAGGCCCGCGAGGCCGGAGAAGAAGAAGAAGGCGAGGACGGCGAAGCGCATGGTCTGGCCAGTCTATCCGAGGGGGAAAGTTGGAAGTTAGAAGTTTGAGGTTCGAAGACGCGCGGCGAAGCCCCGACGCCCGTCCGGGTCTCTCCTCCCTCTCCCGGTCTCTGGCTTCCCGCTTCTAGCTTCGAGCTTCTGGCTTCTCTCAGGCCAGGAGCTCTCTCACGACTTTCCCATGGACGTCCGTGAGCCGGTGGTGACGGCCCTGGTACTGGAAGGTGAGGCGGAGGTGGTCCAAGCCGAGGCAGTGGAGGATCGTCGCGTTCAGGTCGTAGACCTCCACGGGGTCCTTGACGATGTTGTAGGAGTGGTCGTCCGTCTCGCCCCAGGTGAAGCCGCGCTTCACGCCTCCGCCGGCGAGCCACACGGTGAAGCAGCGGGGGTGGTGGTCGCGCCCGTAGTCGTCCTCCGTGAGACGGCCCTGGCAGTAGACCGTGCGGCCGAATTCGCCGCCCCAGATGACCAGCGTATCGTCGAGGAGGCCGCGGCGCTTGAGGTCGAGGACGAGGGCGGCGGTCGGCTGGTCGGTGTCGCGGCACTGGCGGCGGATGTCGCGCGGCAGGTAGGTGTGCTGGTCCCAGCCGCGGTGGTAGAGCTGGATGAAGCGGACGCCGCGCTCGGCGAGGCGCCGCGCGAGCAGGCAGTTGGCGGCGAAGCTGCCGCGCTTCCGGACGTCGGGGCCGTAGAGGTCGAGGATCTCCGGGGGCTCCTTCGAGATGTCGGTCAGCTCGGGAACCGAGGCCTGCATCCGGAAGGCCATCTCGTACTGGGCGATGCGCGTCGCGATCTCGGGGTCGCCCTGCTCGCGGAGGCGGAGGTCGTTCAGCTCGGCCAGGTCGTCCAGCATCGCCCGGCGCATGGGACGGTCGAGGCCGGCCGGATCGGAGAGGTAGAGCACGGGATCGCCCGAGCGGCGGAACTTCACGCCCTGGTACTCGCTCGGGAGGAAGCCGGCGCCCCAGAGGCGGTCGTAGAGGGGCTGGTCGCCTTCGCCGGAAGTCATGGCGACGAAGGCGGGGAGGTCCTCGTTCTGGCGGCCGAGTCCGTAGGAGACCCAGGCGCCCATGCTCGGCCGGCCGGCGAGCTGGCTCCCGCTCTGGAGGAACGTGATCGCGGGGTCGTGGTTGATCGCCTCCGTGTGCATCGACTTCACGAAGCAGAGCTCGTCCGCGATCTCCGCCGTGTGGGGGAGGAGATCGCTCACCCAGGCGCCGCACTCGCCGCGGCGGGCGAAGCGGAAGATCGAGGGGGCGATCGGGAAGCGGTCCTGGGTCGCGGTCATCCCGGTCAGGCGCTGGCCCTTCCGGACGGAGTCGGGCAGGTCCTGGCCGCGCCATTTCTCGAGGGCCGGCTTGTAGTCGAAGAGGTCCATCTGGGAGGGCGCGCCGGACTGGCAGAGGTAGATCACCCGGCGCGCGCGGGGGGCGAAGTGGGGGACGCGGCGCTCCTGGCCGAGAGCGGAGAGGGCCATGGCGCCGAGACCGAGGCCCCCCAGGAGGAAGTCCCGGCGGCCGAGCTCGCGGCCTTCGCGTCGCGGGTCCATCGTCATTCCCGGGTCACGGCCTCGTCGAGATTGAGGATCAGGCTCGCCACGACGGTCATCGCGGCGAGCTCCGCGGGGTCGAGCGAGGGGTCCGGCTTCGAATCGCCGACGGCGATCAGGCTCCGGGCCGCCTCGGGGTCCTTGCGAAACCGTTCGAGCGCCCGAGCGTAGGAGCGGGCGAGGATCTCCCGTTCGCGCCCGGACGGGGCGCGGGAGAGCACGCGGCGGAAGCCGTGCTCGAAGCCCGACGGCAGCATCCGCTGGGCGAGGGCCCGCGCCGCCTCGAGGTAAGTGACGTCGTTGAGGAGTGCGAGCGCCTGGACGGGCGTGTTCGTCCGGGTCTGCCGGACCGTGCAGGCCTCGCGGGCCGGGGCGTCGAAGGTGGACATCGTGGGGGGAACCACGGTCCGCTTCCAGTAGGTGTAGAGGCTCCGGCGGTAGAGGTCCTCGCCCTTGCCCTGGTCGTAGTCGGTGTCGCTCGCGATCTCCTTCCAGAGCCCGTCGGGCTGGTAAGGCTTGACCGAGGGGCCGCCCAGGCGCTCGACGAGGAGGCCGCTCGCGGCGAGCGCCTGGTCTCGGATCATCTCGGCCGGGAGGCGGAAGCGGGGGCCCCGGGCGAGGAGCCGGTTCTCGGGGTCGCGCTCGAGGCGCGCCCGGGTCACCTTCGACGACTGCCGGTAGGTCGCGCTCGTCACGATCGTCCTCTGCATCCGCTTCACGTCCCAGCCGGTCCGGACAAGCTCGGCGGCCAGCCAGTCGAGAAGCTCCGGGTGGCTCGGACGTTCGCCCTGGGCGCCGAAGTCCTCGACCGTCCGGACGAGGCCGGCCCCGAAGTACATCTGCCACCACTGGTTGACGATGACGCGGGCGGTGAGGGGGTTGGCGGGGTTCACGATCCAGCGGGCGAGCGCGAGGCGGTTGGGCGGGGCGCCCGGCGGGAGCGCGTGGAGGGCGGCCGGGACGCCGGGCGAGACGCGCGGGCCGGGCCGGTTGTACTCGCCGCGGACGAGGACGTGGGTCGGCCGCGGCGGATCCATGTCCTCCATGACCATCACGGTCGGGAGCGACTCCCGGAAGGCGCGGAGCCGGCGCTCGAGGTCGATTTTGTCGTGCTGCGCGCGGCGGATCTTCTCGGGGGCGTGACGCTCGAGAAAGCAGGCGGCGAGCTTCCCGGCATGAGCGGGGTCCTTCGGGTCGAGGCGGTCCGGGAGGGCAAGCCATGCCGCCTCGTCCGGGGAGAGGTCGCGCTTGAAAAGGCGGACGTCCTGGATCCCGCCCGGGAACGGAGTCCGGCCCGCGCCGATCCGAAACGGGTGATTCACGAGGAAGGACTGGTTGAGGAAATCGAGGTGGACCTTGAGCTTCTGCGGAACGCCGTCCCGGTAGACGCGGATCCCGGCGGCCTTGCGCGAGCCGTCGTAGGTGACGGTGACGTGGGTCCAGCGGCCGTCCGGGAGGCGGTCTTCGGTCTCCACGCGGATCGCGTCGTCCAGCCAGCGCTTGACGAAGTTCACCTGGAGGCGGCCGTCCTCGAGCTGGAGGTGGTAACCCTCCTCGCGGCCCTCGGGATCCATCCGGGAGAGGACGGTCCCGTCGCCCTCCGGGCGGATCCGGGCGTGGAGGCTGAACTTGTCGAAGAAGCCGAACTTGCCGGCGTCCTTCGCCTCGAGGGGGAGCGCGGCGGGTCGGAAGGAGTCGGCCAGGCCGTCGGTTACGGTCCAGGAGACCGGGTCGGCGAGTTCGAGCGAGAGCTCCCAGGCGAGCCGGGCGTCGTCGAGCTCGGGGCGGAGGGCTTCGAAGCGCTTCCGGGCGGCGGCGAGGGCGTCCTCGAGGCGCTTGAGCTCGGCCGCCTGCGCGGGGGTCGGGGCCTGGACATAGGGCGGGGAGTTTCCGATCTTGATCGCGCGGCCGTGTTCGGGGACGTTGTTGAAGTACGCGTAGAGGCGGTAGAACTCCTCCTGCGAGACGGGGTCGTACTTGTGGGAGTGGCAGCGGGCGCAGCCGATGGTGAGCCCGAGCCAGACGGTGGCGGTGGTGTCGACCCGGTCGACGACGTACTCGACCTGGTACTCCTCGGGGATGATCCCGCCCTCCGAGTTCCCCCGGTGGTTGCGGTTGAAGCCGGTGGCGATCCGCTGGTCGAGGGTGGCGCCGGGGAGGAGGTCGCCGGCCAGCTGCTCGACGCTGAAGCGGTCGAAGGGCAGGTTCGCGTTGAACGCGGCGATCACCCAGTCGCGCCAGCGCCACATGTCGCGGGGCCCATCGTTCTGGTAGCCGCTCGTGTCGGCGTAGCGGGCGGCGTCGAGCCAGCGGGCGGCCATCCGCTCGCCGTAGCGGGGGGAGGCGAGGAGGCGGTCGACGACCTTCTCGTAGGCGGAGGGCGAGGAATCGGCCAGGAAGGCGTCGACGTGGTCCGTCGTCGGCGGGAGCCCCGTCAGATCGAGCGTGACGCGCCGGAGCAGCGTCGTCCGGTCGGCCTCAGGGGAGGGGGCGAGGCCCTCGCGGGCGAGGCGCTCGCGGACGAAGTGGTCGATCGGGTGCGTCCCGTCCGGCACAGCGGAAGGCTTCGGCGGGACGAACGCCCAGTGGGCCGCCCAGGGCGCGCCCTGGGCGATCCATCGACGCAAGGTCTCGACCTGCGCCGGGGTAAGGGGCCTTCCGGTCCTGGCGGGCGGCATCCGGTCGTCGGGGTCCTCGGTGAGGAGCCTCCGGAGAATCTCGCTTTTCTCGGGGTGTCCCGGAACGACGGCGCGCCTCCCGTCGCGCTCGGCGAAGGCGCCATCGCGGGTGTCGAGGCGGAGTTCTGCCTTGCGTTTCTCGGGGTCCGGCCCGTGGCAGGTGAAGCAGCGGTCGGAGAGGAGGGGGCGGACCTCGCGCTCGAAGTCGACGGGAGGCTCCTGGCGGGGAACCGCGGGGAGGAAAGCGGGCAGGAAGAGGACGATCCGGAACAGGTTCACGACCGCGACCTCGGCGATCCGCCCAGGATAGACGCTTCCCGCCCCCTTTTCAAACAGTACGCTTGCGGTTGAACCCCGCGGCCGGGCGCGATATCTTCGACGCCATGAACAAGAAGCTCGTGATCGGCGGGGGGGCCGCGGCGGTCCTGGCGGTCGTCCTCGTGGTGGTGCTCTGGCCCTCCAAGCCGCCCCCGCCGCCCCCGCGCGTCGAGGCGCCGACGGGGCCCGACCCGGCGCTCGTGGCGCGGGTGGCGGAGCTCGTGCGGAAGGCGGAGGAGCTCGAGGGGCAGGGAAACTTCGCCGAGGCGCTCGCGGCTCTCAAGGAGGCCGAGGCGCTCAAGATCGGGGAGCCGAAGCTGGGCGCGCTCCGGCCGCGGCTCGAGGAGAAACTGAAGCGCCTCGAGGCCTGGGGCGCGGCGCACAAACTGGCCGAGGCGGGGAAGGCGGAGGCGGAGGGGAAGGACACGCCGGCCGCCTGGCAGAAAGTGGCCGACCACTGCGCGGAGGCGGCCCGGCACGCGCCCACGGAGGAGCAGCATCGGCTCACGCGGGAGCTTGCGGCGCTCGCGGAGCAGCGCCGAGACTGGGCCTCGGCCCGGGAGGAGGACAAGAAGGGCAACCTCCAGGCCGCGCTCGACCTCGTCGCCAAGGCGGTCGCCGCGCGGGAGCCGCCGGAGGGGCTGGTCGCCTTCAAGGGCGCGCTTGAGCGGAAGAAGCGGAAGATCGAGTTCGACAAGGCGGCGGCGGCGGCCCGGGCGGAGCAGGCGCCGGCGCGGGCGATCGAGCTCTGGCGCGCGGCCCGCGCCCTGGCGGACGAGGCCAAGGACGCGGAGGAGGCGGAGCGCCGGATCGACGCCCTCCTCCCGAAGGTGGACGCCTCGGTGCGGGAGCAGCGCTACGAGGCCGCGATGAAGGCGGGGGAGGAGGCGCTCGCGGGCGGCAAGCTCGAGGAGGCCGAGAAGGCGTTCCGGGACGCCCAGTCGCTCAAGGGGGTCGAACCGAAATCCGGGCAGGCCCTCCAGCGGGTCGAGGCCGCGAAGAAGGCCAAGGGCTACGAGCTCGCGATGGCGGAGGCGAAGGACCTCGAGGGGAAGAAGGAGTGGGGGAAGTCGATCGAGGCCTACGACCGGGCGCTCCGGCTCCGGCCGGGGGACCGCGCGGCCGCCGATCGGCGGAAGGAGGTCGAGACGTCGCACTGGCCGCCGAAGATCGTGGTCGACCTGGGCGCCCCGCTGAACGCGAAGATGGAGTTCGTCCGGATCCGGGCGGGAACGTTCCGGATGGGGGACGAGCGGGGCGACCCCGACGAGAAGCCGCGGGACGTGGCGATCGAGCGGGACTACTGGATGCAGACGACCGAGGTGACGCAGCGGCAGTGGAAGTCGCTGATGAAGGACGAGCCGTGGAGTTTCAAGGGGCTCCCGGACCTTCCGGTCGAGGGGGTGACCTGGGACGACGCGAGGGTGTTCCTCGGGAAGCTGGCTGAGGCGTCGGGTTCGCAGCTCAAGGGGAGGAAGCCCGGGCTTCCGACCGAGGCCGAGTGGGAGCACGCCTGCCGGGCGGGGTCGAAGGGGCGCTATTCGTTCGGGGACGACGAGGGCCAGCTCGGCGAACACGCCTGGTTCACCTCGAACACGAAGCGGAGCACGGAGCCGGCCGGCCGGAAGCGGCCGAACGCCTGGGGCCTCTTCGACATGCACGGGAACGTGGCCGAATGGTGCGAGGACCTCTACGCCTTTGACCCGTCGAAGCCGCCGCCGCCGCCCAAGGACGACGAGCCGCAGATGCGGACGCTCCGGGGCGGGAGCTGGAACGACCGCGCGGTCAACTGCCGCACGGCCAACCGCGAGCGGGGCCCGTCGACCCAGACCAGCATGTTCGTCGGCTTCCGGGCGGTCCTGAGATAACGTCACGAAACAGCGTCGCTGATTCGTGACGCGTCACGAATCAGCGACGCTGTTTCGTGACGGGAATCGGGACGTCGTGGACCAGCATGAACTCCTTGCTGTCGTTCTTGTCCGTGGACGTGGGCATCTGGGCGAGGGTCGCGCCGTCGGGGCCGATGAACCAGGCGCCGCTGGCCCAGCGGGTGCTGGAGTCGGCCGCGGCGGGGGGCTGGAACTCGGGGTTGTAGAGCGCGGCGTGGTTGTGGAGGGCCGCGTGGACCTTGAACTCGGCGATCCAGCCGTCGGACCCGCCCCAAGCCTTCCGGAAGTTGTACCAGCCCGCGATCGTGGAGCCGGTGGTGTTCGCGTGCGGGCCGTAGATGATCTGGGCGCCATTCCGGACGAGGGCGGCGAGGTTCTCCTTGTTGGTCCCGTCGGCGCAGATGGAGATCCCCATCTTCGCGCCCTTCACGTCGAAGACGTTGTAGTGGGTCCCGGTCTCGACGAAGCTCTTCTCGGCGGTGAGCCAGATCTTGTGGTGCCAGCCCGCGACCTTCCCGTCGGGCCCGAGGACGAACTGGGTGTTCCAGTGCTTGCCTTGCGGGTCGCGTTCGGCGATCCCGGCGCTCACGTAGACCTTCTTCTCGACCGCCTTCTTCGCGAGCGCCTGGACCTCGGGGCCGGAGAGGCTGAGCCAGGTCATGTCCTTGCTGAAGCGGTAGCCGTTGAGCGACAGTTCGGGGAAGCCGACGAAGTCGGCCCCCTGGGCCGCGGCCTTGTCGATGAAGAACAGGTGCCGGTCGAGGTTGGCCTTCAGGTTCTTCTGGTTGGCCGCGGCGTCCGGCCCGTCCGTGAAGACGCTCTTCATGTTGACGAGGGCCATCCGGAGCCGATCCGCCTTCTTGGCCCCGTTCTTGGCCTGGGGTAGCCCCACGGTCGCCAGGCCCAGGACCCACGCCGCGCCGAGGATGAGATGTCTCATGGCTCGCCTCCCGTGCTCCCTCTTGATATCGGAAGGGTCCCAAACGGTTTACAGGATCATCGATTTCGAGGGTCCCCCGGGCCTATCTCCTTGGCGTTGAGATCCCAGACTTCCTTGTCCCCGGGCACGCGGCGGGAGAGCATGACGCGCTCCCCTTCCAGCGCCTCCCGTACAGGCGTCCGTGAGCTCTCGAGGAGGACCAGGCCGCGGGCCGAACGCTCCAACTCCCTCGGGGAGAGTCTCCCGTGTTTGAGGGTTTCCATCCAGTGCGCAAGCACCCAGCCTTCCCAATTGCAGCGGGCCGAGGCCCTCTGGAATCCGCCTCCCCGCAACAGCTCCTGCGCTCCGGCCAATTTGGGGAGGAAGCCCGCTCGATCGAAGTCTTCGTCCCCCAGGAGCAAGAAGTACCAGACGCTGTCGGTTGCGGAAGGGCCGGATTCGTACGGATAGAACTTTCCGGACGTGACGAGCTCCCGGGCCTCTTGAAAGATCAGCTGGGACCGGTCCGTAGAGGGGAAGGAGAATTCCTTCGCTTGAGAGATCCACCGGGCGTGCGACGCCCGGAGAGCGGCGATGTCGAGGGCGACCTGGCGCTCGTGGGCATCGATCGCGGCCTCGGCGCGGCGGATCGCGTCCCAGACGAAGAGGGCGAGGAGCGCCCCGAGGCACGCGATCGAGCCCAGGACCCAGCGCCAGGACTTCTTCCTCACTCGTTGCGATTGTACCCTGCCCGGAGGCCTCTTTTTCGTTGCCCGGCTCCGTGCTATGATCGCTTCCATGACGGAGGGTGAACTCCGCGAGAGGGAGTGGCTCGAGAGCGAGGTCGCCCTGGCGGCCTCGCTGACCGACCAGGACCGGATCCGCATCCTGAGAGACCTGATCCGGACGGCGGCGGCCATCCGCGCTTCCAAGTCGGCGGAGCAATTGCGCCGCGACGAGGAAGTCCGCTGGGTCCTGGAGGACCTCCCGGCGATCGAGCGTTACCGGGCCGCCGCGGAGCGGTTTGGATGACCCCGGCGGGCCTCGTCGACGTCATTCACTGGCTCGAGGACGTCTTCGGCAGGCTGAAGCTGGAGCGGTCCTACGGCGGAGCGATTGCGTACAACTACTACGGCCCGCCCCGGCTGACCCAGGATGTGGACGTCCTCGTCCTTCTTCCAGACACCAAGGCGCCGGCCCTCGTGGAGGAGTTCGCTGCGGCGGGCTGCAAGCACGGGGATCGGGAGCCCCGACCGGTCGAGCTGAGGGCGGTCCTCGACGACCTCAGGAGCAAGGCCCGGCTGGCCGTGTTTCTGTGCCGGGGAATCCGGACCGAGGTCTTCGTTCCCTGGCACCCTTTCCACCACGCCGTGCTGCGCAGGAGTCCGGAGCGGGACCTGGAAGGAAGGGCGATCCGGATTCACGCTCCCGAGGACCTGGTCGTCTTCAAGAAGATCTTCGACCGGCCCAAGGACGTGGTGGACATCAAGGCGATCCTGATGTCCCAACAGGGCCGGCTCGACCTGGAGCGGCTGAAGTCCGACGCCCGCGCACTCCTGGCCGACGAGAGCTACCGGGAGCTCGAATCGCTGGTTGCTCAGTACGGGTCGGCTCCCGGCTAGGTTCGCGCATTTCGACGGCCAAGCGCCCCGAGAATGAGCAGGAAGAGGAGGGTCTCCAGTCCGGTGGCCCCGCAGGAGGAGGAGTCCCCGCCGCCGCCGCCGCCGGTCGCGGCGGACGGGGCTTGCGACTGCTGGGTCTCCCACATCGTCCGGCCGTCCGGAACGAGTTCATTCTCGTCCCAGGTCCCGTCGAGGTCGCTGTCGGGAAGGAGGGGGTCGAGGGCATAGGTCGGCTCGAAGCCGTCGTAGAGGCCGTCGCCGTCTGTGTCGCCGGGATGCTCCCAGACGTCCGGCGGGAGGGGGCCGGGGGCGAAGAAGGTCGGGGCGGTGGGGCCGGGGGAGGGAAAGGCGGGCTGGACGATGACCAGGTAGTTCGCCCGCGCGCCCGTGTCGCCGCCCGCGTAGTTTCCGCCGAGGGTGACCGTGCCCGGGTCGACGGTCTTGCGGTAGACGCGCATGGGGGAGGACGCCTGGTCGGCCAGGACGAGGAGGTCGGGCGCGATCGTCCAGGTTCCGTCCTCGAGCCAGGAGGGGCCGCGGATGGCGCGGGGATCGATACCTACGGAGAGCCTGGCGGTCCCGATGATGCTGAGCGCCAGATGATCGGGTGCGGCGACCGACTTGTCGTCGTTGGCCGTGCGGACGAGGATCCCGCCCTCGAGCGCGGGGTCCAGGGCGCTGATCGTGAGGCTCCGGTCGACGTAGGCGAGGGCGCCGGGCGCGGCGCTCGCCAGGCTGTAGGGGGAGCCGCTGGAGACGGAGTCGATCGCCACGGCGAACGCGGCGGCCGCCTGCGCCGAGGGGAAGTAGCGGCCGTTCAGGTAGCCCTCCACCTGGTGGCGCTCGGAGGCGGAGAGGGCGCGAGTGTAGACCAGGACCTCGGCGATGAGACCCGGGAAGTAGGTGGTGTCGTTGAAGCCGCGGCCGAGGTTCCCGGTGTCTCGACAAGCCGCGATCGTCGCGAGCTTGCCCCCCTGGTTCACGACCTGGACGCCGTTTACGTAGAGCGAGTCGGTCGCGCCGTTCTTGACCGAGATCGTGGTCGAATAGGCCGACCCGATCGAACCCGGCCGCGTGTAGCCGGGCAGGTTCCCGGTCTGGCCGGTGCCGAAGCGGAACTTCAGGTTCGACTGGAAGGGGCTGAGGTAGACCGTGCCCCAGGAGGCGGTCTCGTTCCAGAACAGGGCGGCGCTTTCGGCGTTCGTGCTTCCCCCGGTCCGGTCGGCGGTGCACGCTCCGACCAGGGCGATCGTGATCCCGGTCAAGCCGTTGACCGGGAGGGTGAACGTCATGAAGTCGTTCGTCCCGTCGAACTGGACGGCAGGCCGGCCGTTCACCGCGCCCGCGACGAGGATCGGGCGGCTGGCGGAGGTCGCCTGGACGGCGTTCCGGGCGTTGCCGGACTGGTCGTTCCACTGAGAGACCGCCGAGGCGCTCGAGGTGACGCCGGCGTCGGCCTTGAGCCAGAGCTGGAGGCCCGACGTCGGGACGGAGCTCCCCGAGGCGTTCACGGTGATGCTCACGGCCGAGGAGATCGCGACCGCGCCGCCGTTGTCGGTGGCCTTCGCAGTCAGGCTGTAGGAGCCGGCGGGGACGTTGGTCCAGGTGAGCGTGTAGGGGCTCGTCGTGTCTTCTCCGAGCTTGGTCGCTCCCTGGAAGAACTCGACCTTCGTGATCGTGCCGTCCGTGTCCTGAGCGGTGGCGGCGAGCGAGACGGTGGCGGGAGCGGTGAAGGTGGCCCCGTTCGTCGGGCTGGTGAGGGAGACCGTGGGCGGGGCGTTCGTGGGGGCCGTGACCGTGATGTTGACGGCGGAAGAAGTCGTCGCCGCGCCCCCGTTGTCCGTAGCCCTGGCGCTCAGCGTGTACGAGCCTGCTGATACGTTATTCCAGGTAATGCTGTAAGGGCCGGTCGTGTCTTCGCCCAGCTTCGTCGCCCCCTGGAAGAACTCGACCTTCGAGATCGTCCCGTCCGAGTCGGCGGCGTTGGCCTGGATCGCGATGTTTGACCCGGCCGCGAAACTTGCGCCATTCGCGGGGCTCGTGATCGAGACCGTGGGCGGGTTGTTCCCGCCGGCCGTGAAGTAGCGGGCCGCGAGGTAGTCCTGGAGGCCCTGCCGCTCCGAGTCCGAAAGGGCGCGGTTGTACACCAGGACTTCGGCGATGAGGCCGGGGAAATAGGTGGTGTCGTTGAATCCGCGCCCGAGATTCCCGGTGTCGCGGCAGGCGGCGATCGTCCCCAGCTTTCCGCCCTGGCTCAGGACCTGGGCGCCGTCCACGTAGAGCGAGTCGGTCGCCCCGTTCTTGACGGAGATGGTGGTGGAGTACGACGAGCCGATCGAGGCCGGCCGCGTCCAGGCGGGTTTGTTGTTCGTCTGGGTCGTCCCGAAACGGAACTTGACGTTCGTCTGGAAGGGGCTGAGGTAGACGGTTCCCCAGGAAGCGGTCTCGTTCCAGAAGACGGCGGCGTTCTCCGCCTGCGTGGAGCCGCCCGTCCGGTCGGCCGTGCAGGCGCCGACCAGGGCGATCGTCATCCCGCTGAGGCCGTTGACCGGGAGCGTGAACGTCATGAAGTCGTTCGTCCCGTCGAACTGGATCGCGGGCTTCCCGTTGACCGCGTTCAGGACGCGCAGGGGCTGGCTGGCTGCGGTCGCCTGGAGGGCGTTCCGGCCGGCCCCCGACTGGTCGGCCCACTGGGAGACGGCCGAGCCGTTGAGCGTGAGCCCCGCGTCTCCCTTGAGCCAGAGCTGGAGGCCCGCGCCCGGCACGGAGCCTCCCCCGCCGCCGCCGGCCAGTGTCGTCGCGGTCGCGGTGTTGGAGTACCCGGAATCCCCGTTCGCGTTCGTCGCGCGGACGCGGTACCAGTAGGCCGTCGACGCCGCCAGACCCGTGTTGGCGAACGTGGTCGCGCCCGCCCCGACGGTCGCGATCTGCGTCCAAGGCCCGCCCGACGCGCCGGCGCGCTCGATCTTGAAACCCGTCTCGTCGCTCGAGTTGTCGAGCCAGGAGAGGTTGATCTGGCTCGAGGAGACCGCCGTCGCGGCCAGGCCGCTCGGCGGGGCGGGAGCCTGCCCGCCGCCTCCGCCGCCCGGGGACTTGGCCAGGTTCTCGTAGAGGTGCACGCGGTTGTGGCCCCAGCCGATCGAGAGGATGTCCAGGTCCGTGTCGCCGTCGATGTCCACGGCCTGGGCCCCGTCGTGGTGCTCGTCGCCCGTGTAGACGGTGTGGGAAGTCCAGCTTCCGCCGGTTCCGTTCGCGTTCTCGAAGACGAAGAGCTTCGCGGTCGTCGGGGCGCTCAGGTTGTGCTCGCCCACGACGACGTCGATGTCGCCGTCCCCGTCCATGTCGGCCGCGTCGAGGCTCATGGGGCCGATCACGTTGGCGATCACCGTCTCCGTCCACGCGTTCGTCGCGGTGGCGGGCTGGGCGTACCAGGCGACCTTTCCCGTCGTCGAGATGGCCTCGTAGCCGATCACGGCGTCCAAGCGGCCGTCCTTGTTGACGTCCGCCAGGCGGTTCCGGTCGGGAGAGGATGAGGTTGAAAAGAGCGTGTGGACGCTCCAGGAGGCCCCGTCGTTCCGGAGCCACTGGGTGCCGAGAAGGAGGTCCTTGTCGCCGTCGCGGTCTATGTCGCCTATGGAGAGGTCCTCCGACTGGGTCGTGCTGGAGAGGGTCCGGAAGATCCAGGTCCCGGTCGCGGGATTGGCCGGGACGGTCAGCATCTGGACTCCGCCGCCGCCGTTGTGCCAGGAAAGGGCGACCTCGATCGGCCCGCCCGCGGTGAAGCGGTCCACCGCCGCGCCCTGGAGGAAGTCGCCCGTGCCGCCCGTGGCGATGTTGGTGCGGATAGTGAAAGAGCCGCTCCCGTTGTTCTGGGCCCAGGCGAAGTTGTGGTTGGAGGCCGAGCCGACCCCCTGGGTGCCGAGGACATCGAGGTCGCCGTCTCCGTCGAAGTCGTGGAGGACCGCCACGTTGTTCAAGGGGGCGCCGATCACGCTCCGGGTCCAGGTCCCGCCGGCCGTGCCGGGGTTCCGGTACCAGACGCCGCCGCTGGCGATGTCCTTCTTCCCGTCGCCGTCCAGGTCGCCGGCCTTGACGAAGACGGCGGTGCTGGGCCGGGCGGAGTCCACGACGCGCCGCGCCCAGCGGTCGAGCGGGGTCCCGCCGGTCGGGTCGAGCGTGTTCCGCCAGAGCTCGACTGGCTGGTAGCTTCCGCCGTGGTTGGCGCCCACGATGTCGAGGTCCCCGTCCGCGTCGATGTCGGCCACCACGATGTCGTGCGACCCCTTGGTCGAGAGCACCTGCTTCGACCACGAGGTCCCGCCGCCCAAGTTGTGCATCACCACGACCTCGTCGGGATCGGCCCCCTGGTGCATCTCCGCGTAGGCGATGTCTAGGTCTCCGTCCAGGTTGAAGTCCCCGACGCCCAGGGCGTGGACGATGGTCTCGATCGAGGCCACGACGATCCGCTCCGTCCAGCCGGCGGCCTTGGGATCGGCGGGGGCCTGGTACCAGGCGATCTTGTAGGTCGCCCCGGCGAGCTCGGCGGGGGTGAGGACGACGTCCACCCGCCCGTCGCCGTTCACGTCCGCCACCTCTACCTTTGCGTCGCCCTCCGTGTAGGCGGTGGTGTAGACCCGCTCGGTCCAGGCGCCGCCGATCGGATCGCCCGAGTTCTCGTACCAGCGGCCGCCGATCACGATGTCGGGGTCGCCGTCCCGGTCCATGTCGGCCAGCTTCAGGCCCTCGCCGTGGGGGCAGGTGAAGGTCCGCTTCGTCCATGCAGTGGGACTCGTCTGGCGGTAGACGTAGATCGCGTTCCCGGCGCTCCCGAAGGCGGACTGGTCGCGGCCGACGACATCCATCTTCCCGTCGCGGTCGAGGTCGCCGACCTCCACGTCATGGGCCTTCTGGTTGTCGATCTGGATCTTGGTCCAGGCGCCCCCGCCGATCCGGGGGTTGCGGAACCAGACGACGCCGCCCATGACGATGTCGACGTCGCCGTCGCCGTCCACGTCCTCGGCGTCGCCCTTGACGCCGTTCCAGCCGTTGGCGGCGATCTGGGTCTTGGTCCAGGTGGGGGCAGCGTACCAGACGAGGGGGCCGCCCGAGCCGGCGACGATGATGTCGGGCTTCCCGTCGCCGTTGATGTCGCCCACCATCTTGTACCAGGGGCTCGAGGGCGGGGCCGCGTCCACGGTCACGGTCGTGAAGGGGACGGTCGCCGACTGGAGCGCGGAGGCGGCGAGGACGGCTGCGACGACGAAGAGCGCACGGACCATAGGATCGTTCTCCCCGAAAGGCGGCTCGCCCAGACTTCGCCGTTCAGCGGTTCTCCGTCCGCGGCGGCCCCTGCTCGGCGCGGGGGCGCGACTTCTGCGCGGCGGAGAGCCAGATGCAGTCGATCCGGACGGGCGCCTCGACGGCGTAGAGGCGGAGCGTCTGGAGCCCCGTCCGCTCGAATCGGATCGTGAAGGGGGCCTGGTCGCGGTTTCCCTCGGCGTTCCCGCCCACCCAGCCGTAGCCCTCCTGGAGGGAGAAGCCCTTGTAGGCAGCGCCGGTCTCGCCCAAGTAGGGGCAGGGACGGCCGAGGCGCCCGCCGAGGGGCTGGAGGGCGACCTCGTCGTGCTTGAGCCTGTCTTTCGAGGCGAGGGAGCGGCCGCGCACCCAGGCGTGGTAGTCCTTGGCGGCCTCGGCGAAGAAGCTGAACGCGACGAAGGAGGGGCGCTCGGCCAGGGGCTCGTACTCGTGGCCGCCGCCCGGGAGCGTCCGGACCTGGTACGTGGTGCGCGGCGCATCGAGCGCGAAGCCGGACGAGGCCGCGGGATCGCGGACCGCGGTCCACTCGGCTCCCGCGGCGCGGCCGTCGCGGGGGAGGAGGACGATCTCGTCGGCCGGGAAGGCATGGGCGGCGAGCGGGACGCCGGGCGCGGCCATCGCGACGTGGCCCGCGATCACGTCGACCGACTTCCCGTCCGACCGGCGCTTGAGGCGCACGCGCCCCTCGGTCACCTCGAGGCGGGTCTCGGCAGCGCTGACGGAGAGCCGGAGGGCCGTCCCGACGACCGTGGCCTCGGCATGGGGAGTCGAGATCGTGAAAGGCTTGCCCGCGGGCTGGGGGACCACGGCCGCCTCGAGCGTCCCGCGGGCGAGCTCCAATCGCTTTGCCGGGACGGTCCTGAGGTCGGCGCCGGTCGTCTCCGCGCCCAGGCGGACGGACGTTTCGTCGGGGAAGACGACTTCTGCCGAGGCCCCAGGGCCCGTCCGGACTTCCGCGCCCTCCGCGAGCGGCGTCCCCGTCGTCGCCGCCTGGCCCGCGATCCAGACCGGCCCCGCCGCGGCGCGGAGCTGCGCCACCGCGGGCCTCGTCTCGGGCTTGGGCGCGGGCGGAGGGACGGCGGGCGGCGGAGGCGGCGGGGCGGGCGGAGGCGGGGGGGGCGGCGGGGGAAGGGGAGCGGGCGGCGGCGGAAGGGGAGGCGCCTCGGGATCGGGGATCGGGGGAGGCGGGGGAGGCTGCTGGGGAGGAGGAGGCGGCGGCTCCGGCGGCAGCGCGGCCTTGGCGGGCTCCGCTTGGACGGCGACCGTCCGGGACTCCGGGGCTGGGGGCCGCGAGACGGCGAGCGCGATCAGGACGGCCGCCGCGGCGAGGCCCGCGGCCACGGCCCAGGCCGCCCGCCCGGCCGGCCGATTCGCGGGAATGAGCCGTCCCCGGAAGCGGCGTCGGGGAGACGGGTCGACCAGCCGGGCCGAAACCCGCTCGACGAACCTCGTGGCGTCGCCCTCGGCGTCCAGGCGGTCGCAGAACTCCCGGAGCGACGCCTCCTCCTCCGAGGGATCCGCCTCGAGCGTAGCGAGGATACCGTCGAGCGCCCGGTCGCGGAGGAGCTCCGCCCGGAGGGCGGGATCGGCCTCGAGCGCCGCGAGGAGCTCCCCGGCCTGGTCCTCGCCGAGCGGTTCCCCGCCGAGATGGCGGGCCCAGAGCTCGTCGATCCGCTCGCGGCTCATGAACCCGCCTCCGCGGCCGAGGTCCGGGACTCGATGCAGCGGCGGAGCGCTTGGCGGATCCGGAGGAGCATCATCCAGACCGCGCTCTCCTTCCGGCCGGTCTCGCGAGCAATTTCGGCGGCGGGCCGGCGGCGGAAGTAGTACGCGCCCACGAGCTGGGCGCTCTTGTCGGGGAGGCCGTCGAGGCAGGCGCGGAGGGCGGAGAGCTCGCGGTCGTGCTCGGCCGGCTCGGGGGCGGCCTCGCAGGACCAGGCGGCGAGCGCGCGGTCGAGGGCGCGGGTCCGGCGCCCCTGCTCCTCGCGGGCGTGGCGAAGCGCGCGGTTCCGCGCGATCCCGAGGAGCCAGAAGCGGAAGGGGACCTCGTCGCGGTACCCGGACAGGCTCCGGTAGGCCGCGAGGAACGTCTCCTGGGCGAGGTCGTCCACGACGCTGCGCTCGCGAACGAAGCGCCCGAGGTAGGCGCGGATCCGGCCCTGGTGCTCCCGGAGGAGGGCGGTGAAGGCCTCGCGGGATCCTGAGCGGGCTTCTCCGACCAGGCGGGATTCGTCGTCCTGCATCTTCGACCCATAATGCGCTCGAACGCGCGGGCCATCACGCGAAAAGTGAGCGTGCGGAACCCCCTGGGAACGAACGGATTAGCCTCCCAGGATCCGGAGGATGTTCCCGCCCAGGACGAGCCGCTCGCGCTCGGGAGTGAGGCGGAGGAGTCGGATCTTGCCGAGCTCGACGCGGGCGTCGACGAGGGGGCCGTCCGAGCCGAAGACGAGCTTCTCGGCCGGGAGCTCGCGGGCGGCCCGCTCGAGGTAGTCGTGGAAGACGACCGAGGAGGTCTCGAGATGGACGTTCGGGAGCGCGCGGGCGAGCTCGATCGCGGCCAGGTGCTCCCGCCAGTCGCGCGAGGCGAAGCTCCCGAGGTGGGCGAGGAGGAAGGGGATGGACGGCCACTCGGAGGCGGGCCCGCGGAGGTCGGCCACTTTCGCCGGGTGGCAGAGGATCGGGATGCGGAGCTCGGCCGCGGTCTCGAGCATCTCGCGGGACGGCGTCCCGTGGAGCTTGAGGCCGCGGAGGCCGAGTTCCTTCACCTCGCGGGTCAGGAGCCCGCGGATCCGTCCCTCCTCCGTCTTCGCGTCGTGCTTGGCGAAGCCGATGAAGCGGTCCGGCCATCGGGCGACGAAGGAGGCGATCTCCTCGTTGGCCTTCTCGTAAGTCGCGTTCGAGATCGGGAAGATGACGCTCCGGTCGATGCTCGCCTCGTCCATCTTCCGGAGCGTCCACTCCGGGTCGTTCCAGGTGGTCCACGGGGCCTCGCCCTCCTTCCCGTAGTGGAGCCCCTTGCCGGCGTGGACGTGGGCGTCGACGACGAGGGCGCGGCCGCGGGTCGGGGCCGCGCAGCCGGCGGCGAGGAGGGCGCCGGCGCGGAGGACGTCCCGTCGGCGCATCATCGGAGCGAGGCGAGGTAGGCGATCAGGTCGACGAACTCGCGGTCCGTCAGGGTCCGCTCGAGGCCCTCGGGCATGAGGCTGAGCGCGAGGTCCTTCTGCTGCTCGATCGCCGCCTTCGCGATCGCGTGGAGCTTCCCTTCCGCGTCGCCCAGGGAGAGCTCGGTGTCGGTCTCCGAGACCGCCACGCCCGAGAGGATCCTCCCGTCCTTCAGCTTCACGGCCCGGTTCTGGAAGGCGGGAAGGATGGTCCGGCTGGGTTCGAGGATGGACTCGATCAGGTGGACGCGGGAGAAGCGGCGCCCGATGCCCGTCAGGTCGGGGCCGATTTTCGGGCCTTCGGGCCCCAGCCGGTGGCACTTGACGCAGCCGGGCTTCTGGGCGTTCTGGAAGACATCGCGGCCGCGCTCGACGTTCCCGCCCGCAAGCGCCGCCCGCATCAGGCGCTCGTGGTCGGCCTTCGCGCTCCGGAGGCGGAAGCGCGCGTGGAGCTGGGTGGGACGCCGGGCGGAGACCTCCAGGACGACGCGCGCGGGCCCGGCCTCGAGGTCGGCGTCGAAGCGGTCGGAGTCCGCGCGGAAGGCGCCCGTCCCGTCGCGCCGGTAGGCGAGACGACCGTTGATCCACGCCCGGAGCGACCCGTTGCTCGAGGCGAGGAACTGGACCTTGGCGGGCTCGGCGAAGCGGAGGTCGGAGACGGCCAGATAGACGGCGCCCTCCCCGGTTTCCCCGGCGGGGGAGAGGGTGAGGCTCGAATCCGGCCCCGCGGCGGCGACGGCCCGCCCCTCGATCGGCGCGCCGGGACGGGAGAGCCGCTCGAGGGCCGCGTGCGCGGCCTGCCGGTCGAGGGGCCCGACTGCGGTCCACCGGAGGAGGAGACCGCTCGCAGCCTGGACCCGGCCGAGCGCCTCTAAGTCGCCGAACGCGGCCAGCGCGCCGGCGGCCGCCTGGAGGACGTCGGAGGAGCGCTCGCCGCGTGCGAGGGTCTCGACGGCCCCGGCCTGGCCGGGCCCACCGAGCTCTCCGAGCAGGGCGAGCGCCTCGAGCACGGTCTCACGGTCCTTGAGGGCCGGGAGGGCCGCCTCGACGGCGCGGGGCTCGCGGAGGCGGCGGAGCGCCTCGAGGCACTCCTTCCGGACGGCCGCCTCCGGGTCGCGGGCGAGGGAGAGGAGCTTGTCCGCCGCCTCCCGGACCTCGAGCTTCCCGAGCGCGGACGACGCGGCGGCGCGGACGCGCGGATCGGCGTCGCCGAGAAGGGCGTGGATGTCGCTCGCCGCATAGCGAGACTTGCGATCCGCCAGCGCCTCGATCGCGGCGACGCGGACCTCGGGCGAGAAGGCGAGGTGGGCGGCGAGGAGCACGTTCGCGTCGAGCTTCGGCCGCCTGCCGATCTCGCGCAGCACGCGCGCGAGGACGGGCGAATCCTCGAGGGCCCCCGCCAGCGGGAGGATGCGGTCCTCGGCGTTCGCCCGGACGAGCAGCTCGAACGCGGCCAGCCGGTTGGCCGGCGCGTGGACGCGGTCGAGGACGACCTCCTCGAGCGCCCGGTGGGGCTCGGCCGGGAGGGAGTGCAGGATGGCCCCGACGGCATCAGGATCGCGGGACGTCTTGAGGCGGGCCAGCAGGGTCGGCGGCCGGGCGGGGACCTTCTCGCGCTGCATGCGGCGGAGGATCCAGGCCAGGTCCGCGGGTTCGGCGTTCGCCAGGGCGCCGTCCAGGGCCGTCTCGATCGCCTCCGTGCGCTCCCAGGCCACGGTGTTGGGGGGACGGGGGCCGGGACGGAAGCCCCAGTAGACCCATGGCCCGGGTTTCCGGTGGACTCGGACGAGAAGATCCGCGATCTCGCGGCTCGTCCCGAGCCTCGCGATCAGGCCGTCCACGGCGGCGGAGTCTGCCTGCTCGGCCAGGGCGTGGAGGGCGATGTCGCGGAGCGGTCCGTCCAGGAGCGGGAGGACTTCGGGCCAGTTCCCGGAACGCCGGAGCGCCTGCTGGGCGGCGTGGGCGAGCGCGGGGTCGGGCGTCCCCAGGTTCTCGCGTAGCCAGGCGGGCGTCCCGGACCAGCGGAGCCGGCCGAGGGCGACGACGACCTCGAGGATGACCCGGCGATCCTGCCCGACCCCGAGGGCGGCCAGGCGGCTGCCGTCGGCGGGCGGGGCGTCGAGCCGGCCCTGCACGAGGACGGGATCGAGGAGGTCGCCCAGGGCGCGGACGGCCTGGGCGCGGAGGCGGGGGTCGGGGTCGCCCGCGGCGAGAGCGTGGAGCGCGTCGGTCTTGCCCTCCCGGGCGAGCGCCCAGACGGCCCGGAGCCGGCTTGTGCCATCGTCGGGCGGGCTCTTGGCTCGCGTGCCCTGCCAGGTGATCCGGTAGATCCGTCCCCGGCCGCGCCTGGGCCGCTGGTCGTCGGCCCAGTCGCTGACGAGGAGCGAGCCGTCTCGGTCCACGACGATGTCGGTGGGCTTGAAGCCGTAGGGGTCCCCGTCGCCTCCCGAGGCGAACTCGATCTCCTTCATGGGAGCGAACGAGGAGCCCGCGCGCTCGCGTCGGTACCGGACGATCGAGCGGCCCCACTCGCAGAAGAAGAGGTCGCCGCGGTACTCGGGGGGGAAGGCGGTCCCGAGGTAGCAGGCGCCTCCGGCCGCGGAGCCGCGGCCGAGGTCGGCAAGCGGCGGCATCGACTCCGCCTTCCGCTCCTCGTAGTGGTAGGGGTAGCCGTGGTCGGCGCCGAAGAAGCTGTGGCAGACGCGGATCATGTACGTGCCGCCGTCGTTCTCGTTGTCGCGGACGAAGACGTTCAGTTCGTCGTCGAGGGCGACATCGTAGATGTTGCGGAGGCCGGTCGAGAAGACGTGGAGGTCGCGGCCGTCGGGGCGGCAGCGGAGGATGCCGCCGCCGTTGAGGACGAGGCGGTCGCCCTCGGGGCGCGCGACGTCGCAGCCCCGGTCGCCGAGGGCGAGGTAGAGCCAGCCGTCGTGGCCGACGGTGACGCCGTTGGCGCAGTGGAGGCGGTCCGGGGCCTTCTCGGGGACCCAGCCCAAGCCGGAGAGGAGGTCCCGGCGCTCGTCGGCCTTGCCGTCGCCGTCCGTGTCGCGGAGCGCCGTGAGGAAGGGCGCGTGCATGGCGAAGACCGTCCCGTCGTGCCAAGCCAGGCCCTGGATGGAGTTGAAGCCGCCCGCGTAGAGGGTGCTCCGGTCGGCGCGGCCGTCGCCGTCGCTGTCCTCGACGAGGCGGATCTCGTCGCGCCGGACGATCTCGGTCCCGAGGCCGGTCATGTAGTCGTGGGGGACGAAGACCGAGCCCGGGCGCGGCCCCAGAGCGATGACCGAGGGGTACTCGATCAGGGGGTCCGCGGCGAAGAGGGTCGCGCGGAAGCCCTCGGGGACCTTGAGGGGAGGGAAGCGCGAGTCGGCGTCCTGGGTCGGCAGGAAGAGGGCCGCGAGGATCAGGGAACGCATGGGAATACTACGGATTACCCGGCGCGCGGGGAGGGGGGTAAGGGTTTGAGGAGGGTGAAGACATGGGCATCCTGCGATCCCTGCTGCTGGTCTCCTGCGCGGCGCTCGGCCAGGCGGAGGGCGTCACGTTCCAGGAGGACGTGATCTACGGCCGCGTCGAGGGAGCCGCGCTGCTGGCCGACATCGCGCGACCCGCGGGCGAGGGGCCGTTCCCCGCGATCGTCTCGGTCCACGGCGGCCGCTGGGTGGCGGGGCACCGGAAGGACACGAGCTCGATCAAGCCGAAGGACTGGGCGGCGCTCGGGTACTTCGCGATGACGATCGACTACCGCCTCGCGCGGAGCACGCCGGCGCCGGCCTGCTACCAGGACATGCTCTGCGCGATCCGGTACGTGCGGGCCCACGCGGCCCAGTACAAGGTCGACCCGGACCGCATCTTTCTGATCGGGCAGTCCGCGGGCGGCCACATGGCGAGCCTGCTCGCGACGCTCGGGGAGGGGCCCTGGAAGAAGACGGGCGGATGGGACGCCCAGAGCGCCGACGTGCGCGCGGTGATCAGCGTCTGCGCCCCCTACGAGCTCAACACGCTCGACTGGGGGAAGCTCTGGACGCCGCTGGGCGCCGACGCGACGGCGGCCCGCCAGGAGGCCTCGCCGATAGCGCACGTCAAGGCGACCTCGAAGCCGCTCCTGATCATCCACTCGGACGACGACCGATCGGTCCCGATCAAGCAGGCGGTGGACATGGCCGAGGCGCTCAAGAAGGCGGGCGCGCGCCACAAGTTCCTTCACTACAAGGACCGCGGCCACATGCAGATCGTGGATTGGGTGGTCCAGGAGTCGGTGGCATTCATCAAGGAAATGGCGCCGTAACCGCGGAATCTCGAATCGGAAATCGGGGGTCCGGGCCCCCCCCCCGGGGGGAGAGACGGCCGCTTCAGATTGCGAGTTCTACTCCAGCTCCTTGATGTAGAGGTTGGCGAACTGGATCGGGTCGCCGTGGTTCTGGAGGGCGATCGGGCCGCGGGGCTTCACGCCCGGGAGCTGGGCGTTTTCGAGGACGAGCTTGCCGTTCAGCTCGACCGTGAGCCGGTCGCCCTTCATGGTGATCACGAAGCGGTTCCACTGGCCGGGCTTGTTGTCCGCGTTGACCTTCGGCGTCACGCCCTTCCGGACCTCGGCCGGCTGGGCGGCGTCGGTGCGGTAGCCGTAGACCTCGCCCGAGCCGCAGGGCCAGCACCAGATGTTGACCTGGCTCTTCGAGCTCCCGCGGAGGTAGATCCCGCTGTCGCCCGCGTCGAGGACCTTCTCCTTCCGGCCCGTGTCGTTCCCGTCGGCGTCGATCACCGGGTTTTCCTTCTCGACGGGCTTGCGCGTCAGGCGCCAGTCGGCGACGAGCACGAAGTCGCCGTACTCCTTCTCGGTCCAGAGGTCCTTGCCCTTTCCGTCGTAGTCGAGGACCCAGTTCTTGGGGACCCAGTGACCGTCGTTGGCCGAGTCGGCCTTCCACCCGGCGAGGTCGACGCCGGTGTAAAGCGGGCGGAAGCCCTGGTCGGCTTCGGCGACTTCCTCCGCGGGCGGGTTCGAGGAGGGGAGTTCCTTGATGCGGATGTTGCGGAAGTGCACCTCGGAGCCCTCGCTCTCGAGCATGACGTAGCCCTTCCGGGGGACGCACTTCGTGCCGCCGGAGACCTCCTTGCCGTTGACGTGGAGCTTGATCACGCCGTCCTGGCAGATCACCTTGTAGTGGTTCCACTCGCCGGCGGGCTTGGTGCGGTGCTCGCTCGGGAGGCAGCGCTCCCAGCCCTTCGGGTGCGGCCGGTCGGGGACGAAGCGGGCGCCGTGGATGCTGAAGATGTCGCCCTGCCCGGTGTAGAGCCCCTCGGGGTGGGGCTTCTCCATGAGCATGACTTGGACCTCGATCGACTTGGTGAACGGCTGGCCGCGGGCGGGGAGTGCGGCGCTGTGGACGAAGAGCCCGGCGTTCCCGTTCTGCTTCAGGTGCTTCCACTCCAGCTCGAGGACGTAGTTCTCGTACTGCTTGTCCGAGCGGAGGAGGCCGGTCGGGACGCCGGTGCAGACGATGACGCCGTCCCGGACGGTCCAGGTGGACGGGGCGCAGTTCACGTTGTTCCAGCCGGAGAGGTCCTTCCCGTTGAAGAGGGAGACGAAGCCTTCCTCCTGGAGGCCGAGCGAGAGGAGGAGCGCGAGCGCGGCGTGCATGGCCGAGTCCTTAAAGGGCGCCCAGGGGGTGCTTCCGGTCCTTCATGGGGAGCGCGACGCGCGCGCCCGAGAGGTGGGCGGCGTAGACCGAGAGGATCATCTCGAGCGCCCCGCGGCACTCGAAGCCGCTTGCCATGGACTGCCCGCCGGTCTCGACCGCGCGGATCAGGTCCTCGATGAGGCGTTTGTTGCTGGCCTCGGAGCCGCGGAGGCCGGAGGGATCGTCGTTCGAGGGGGCGCCGGGGAGCGGCTGCCACTTCGCGTCCGTCTTCCCGGGGTGCCAAAGGGGGGCCGGGAGGTAGCTGATGCTCGAGAGGTCGCCCGGGCCGAAGGAGATCACGCCCTTCGTTCCGAACACGGTCACGCCGAATCGGCCGCCCGCTCCCTGCTTGTGCTTGACCGAGTCGAAGTGGCCCTGGATCCCGCCGTTGAAGGCGAACGTCGCGTGGATCGTGTCGCCGGCCACGGGGCCGAGCGGCTCGGTCGCCGCGCGGCGGCTCTCGGCCGTGACGTCCTTTCCCTTCTCCATGACGCGGGCGCTCGCCCAGAGCGGGTCGCCCGCGACCATCCGCATCGTGTACATGCAATGGGTGCCGAGGACCATCATGTCCTCGCCGCCGGCGCGGCCGTCCTCCTTGCCGCGGCTGCGCATCTCGAGGACGTCGCCGATCAGCCCGTCCTCGAGGCACTTTTTGGCGTGGAGGACGGTGGGGTTGGGGCGGACCTGGTGGGCGAAGGCGGTCTTGACCTTGGCCTTCTCGCAGGCGTCGAGGATGGCGTCGGCCTCCTCGAGCGAGAGGGCCATGGGCTTCTCGCTGTAGACGGAGGCGCCGACGGCGGCGCAGGCGCTGAAGACTTCGAGGCGGCGCTCGACCCAGCGGGGGCCGTTCGAGACCAGGTCGGGCTTCTCCTTCTCGAGCATCTGCCTCCAGTCGGCGTAGGCGCGCTCGGCGCCCGAGCGCTTCTGGGCGGCGGCGCGGCCGGCCTCGTTCGGGTCGGCGACGGCGACGACCGTCACGTTCGGGAGGCGCTGGAAGCAGGTATCCAGGCCGTGGCCGTAGCCGCCGCGGCCCGTGTGGCCGATGACGCAGGCCCGATACGTCTTCTTCGCGGGCTCCTGGCCCCGGACGTGGACGAGGGGGATCGCGGCGAGCGCGGCCCCGGAACCGATGAAGACACGGCGCGACAGCGTTTCCGACATGGATCCCTCCCCCGAGGTCGGCGTCCGCTCCATCAATCTTACGGGCCCCGCGCCCGCCCGGTTTTCTTTCAATTGACGGAAATGCCGGTAATCCTACCTGGTAGCTTTACCGCCATGACGGTAAAGCTACCAGGTAGGATTACCGTCACGGGTCAGAGGGGCAGGAAGCGCTCGAGGGCGGCGGGGTCGCGGGAGGCGTCGAGGATCCGCATGATCGCGAGGGTCTCCCGCCGGTCGACCTGCGCCTTCCCGGCGGCGAAGAAGTCCAGCATGGCGGAGGCCGCGTCGACGAAGAGGGGCTTCGTGTCCACCTCGAAGTACCGCGTCTCCTGCGCCGTGGTGACGGAAGCGGCGTAGGGGGTCTTCTTCTTCACGTGGACGTTCACGACGGCGGTCCGCGCCTCCGTGAAGTTCAGGAGGAGCTGGGACTCGGTCTCGGTCCCGCGCCGCATCAGCGAGACGACGTCGGGTCCCAGGCAGGAGACGGCCATCTCGAGGGGGTGGATCGCGTACTCGTCGTAGCTTCCTCCTGGTCCCCAGGCGACCACGTGGCGGACCGACTCCGGCCCGGCGGTCGCGACGTACTTCTGGACCGCGGTGTAGCGGAGCGCGGAGCTGGTCTGGAGGGCCGCCCGATGGCGGTCGGCGAGCGCGAAGATCCGCCCCGCGGCGGCCGCGTCGGGGGCGAAGGTCTTGTCGACGAAGGTCGTCTTCCCGAAGGGGAGGACCCGTCCGCAGAGCTCCTCGTGCGTCTTCGGGGTGGAGGGGGCGAGGACGGCGTAGACGTCGGAGACCTTGTCGAGCGCCTCGACGGAGTCGAAGTACTCGAGTCCGACCTTCGCGGCCCACGCCCGGCTCTTCTCGGGCTGGAGCGCCGTGGCTCCCGAAACGACGAAGCCGCGGTCCTTGAGGGGCCCGCGGAGCGCCTCGAGGAAGACGCGGGCGTGAAAGTTGTCGAGGTTGTCGTCGACGAAGCCGATCCGCCGGGGCGCCGCCTGAGGGAAGGGGGCGGCCAGGGCGGCGGAGGACGCGAGGAAGCTCCGGCGGGTCATCATGCAGGCAAGCTCACCGAAGGAGTTCGTCGATCGCCTTCTTGAGGAGGGCCTCGGTGGGGGGCCCCACGTAGGACTCGGTAGGCTCGTAGCCGCCCTCGCCGAGCGAGGCGTCGGTGCAGATATAGCCTGCGCCGCCCTCGCCGTAGGAGGCCGTGCAGACGAAGCGGCCGGGAGCCCGCTCCTGGGCGTAGAGCTGGTACTCGACGAAGGCCTCGCCCGGGAGGAAGAGGAGGTCGGCCGGGCCCAGGCGGAGGCGGGCGATCTCGACCTCCGGGCGCGCCTTCAGGCGCTCGACCCAGGCGAGGGCGAGCGCGGCCTTGAGCCGACGGTTGCCCGGGGCGGCGGGGTCGGCCAGGTCCTTCCGGTATCCCGCTTCCGCGAAGGCCGGTTCCGTCCGGAGCGGGAAGGCGACGGCCGCCGTCTTCCAGGCGATCGCGCTCACCGGCTCCTTCCGCGTGGACCCGGCCGAACGAATCATCCCGGAATAGAGCTGCTTGCTCATCCGGAGGCGCGAGGCGGGGGAGCCGTCGTTGTACTTTCCGGCCGTGATGTCCCCCGCGCAGCCGGTGAAGTAGACCTGGAAGACGCCCTCCTCCTCCTGGAGGTACTCGCGGGCCTGGCCGGGCACGTCGGGATGCGTCGCGCCGTCTCCGTAATAGCTCTGCGGGTGGCTTGCGTAGAAGTGGAGCCGGGCGAGCGGCGCGTCGCCGTCGAAGAAGGTCACCGTCCGGAGCCAGGGATCGATCCGACCCTCCGGCTCGGCCCGGAGGGCGGGGTCCTTGGTGGCGCTGTAGCGGACCCGGATCTTCCCGTCGGGGCCGGGCACGCGGCGGTTCGAGGCGAACTCCTCGACCTTGGCCTTCCCGGTTCCCACGTGGGTGAAGGGACGGAGGCGGGCAAGGGCGTCGCGGACGGCCGCGCCCGCCCGCTCCGCGGCGGCCGCCAGGAACGCGAGGTCGAGGTGGGCCGGCGGCTTCGGCGCCGCGGCGAGGAGCTCCTGGGCGCGGGCGTCGGCGATCGGGGCGCTGTGGGTGTGGGTGCAGTGGATCGTGACCTGAGACACGGGAACCTCGGCGCCGCGGGCCATGCGCGCGAGGAAGGCGTCCCGCGCGGTGGTGCGGAGGACGCACCAATCGATGGCGGCCACCACGTAGCGCGTTCGACCATCGGACAGGACGATTCCCTTCACGAGGAGCGGGGCGTCCACTCGCTCGACCGGCTTGATCCAGCCGCCGCAGAGCGGGTGGCCGATCGGCGGCGTCGCGTCCGAGGCGAAGGTCGCCGCCGCGAGCCCGGCCCCCGACCCGGAGGGCGAGGCGCAGCCGGAGAGGACCAGGAGCGCTGCGGCGATTCTCATTTCGGCTTCGGCCACCTCAGGTGCTGGTGGAGGAACTCGAACGTGCCGACCCCGTGGATCTTGTGGGGGCCGTCGAAGAACTCGATCTCGGTCCGGTCGGGGATCTTGAGCGCGGCGTAGAGGCGCCGGACCTTGGCGTACTCGTAGGCGACGCGCTCGTCGGGGGCCACCCCGTCGTGGTGGCCGCGCTCGACCATGAAGGGCCGGGGGGCGATGAGGGCGGCCATCTCGGCATAGTTGAAGGTGTTCCCCAGGTTCCACTCGAAGATCTCGTACTCGCCGGTCGTGACGTAGCTGTAGGGGCTGTCCGTCGCCGCGTTCTTCCAGATCCACTCGTTGAAGTCGGCCGAGCAGATGGAGAGGCAGTAGCGCTTGAGGACCGCCGGGACGCGCATCGCGGTCTTCCCGCCGTACGAGAGCCCGTAGAAGGCGATCCGCTCCGGATCGACGAAGGGTTGGACGGCCAGCCACTCCGTGATCTGCCGGTGCTGGGGGATGATGATCGAGAAGAGGTGCTTCCCGAGCAGGTTCGCCTTCCGCTGGAGCGTCCGGAAGGCATCCCGGCCGATGTACGGGTTCTGGGGGGCGAAGACGACGAAGCCCCGCTCGGCGAGCTTGCACGCGTAGCGGCCGTAGGCGGGCACGTCCTTCTTCGGGTCGGCCACGTCCTGGGGCCGTCCCTCGAGGCCGTGCTGGCAGACCACGACCGGCCGGCGCTCGCCGGGCTTCAGGTCCTTGGGGAGGAGGAGGATCCCGTAGGCGAAGACGTCCTCCCAGACGTCGAGCACGACCTCGTAGCCCCGGTACTTGGGCTCGTCGTAGACCAGGCGCGTGCGGGGGTTCGCGGGGAGGAGGGGGATCTCGAAGCGGCCGTCCACCTCGGCGTCGAACTGCTCCCGGAACGCCTCGGTGCTCTTCTCGAAGCCCTCGATCGACTTCGCGTCGAGCTTCTTCCAGAACGCGGCGTCCCGCACCCGCTCGCTTTGGCGGAGGAGGACCTGGGTATCCTCGACCAGCTCGTCGAACTGGCGCTTGAGCCGGACCGCGGGATCGGGAAGGGGGGAGGCGGGAGCCGGCGGCGCGGCCGCGGGCGCGGCCGGGGCATCGGGCGCGAGGAAACGGAGAAAGAGCCCGAGGGCGTTCTCGCCGCCGGGGGCCGAAGCGTCGACGATGGCCACCCCGAAGTCGTGGGGCGGCGGATTGGCGCGGGCCCACTCCCGCCGGACCTCCTCGTAGGCGGGCCGCTCGATCCGGCCCGGGGCGGCGCCGCCCCGGCCCTGCCGCGGGGCGGGAGGCCCGGCCACCGGCGGCGTCGGGCTCGCCTCGATCACGAGGGCGCGGGGGCGGACGAGCGCGGCGAGTTCGGAGTCGCCGAACTCCCGGAGGAGGCCGAAGACGTTCCGGTAGATCGGCTCCTGCCAGGCCCCTTCGCGGGGCCCGAAGTATCCGGAGACCCCGGTCGCCTTGATCCGGGGGTCGAGCGCTCCGGCGAAGAGCGCGAGAAGCCCGCCCTCCCCGTAGCCGAAGACGCCGACGGGCGCTCCTTTCTCGAAGGCGTCCACGGCGGCCAGGATCTTCTGCACTTCGTACCCGATCACGTGGCGGCCCATCTCGAAGGCCGGGCGATAGACGAACTCCCGGTGGGGCTGGTTGGTCGCCCGACCGATCGCGGAGACCGAGTAGGTGTCGGCGCGGTCGATGACGACGGGGACGATGACGCGGCAGCCCCCCTCGGCGAGGCGGCGCGCGAACTGCGACTCCGGGGGGAGGCCCGGGGCGAGCCCGGCGATCTGCTCGGGCGTCTGGTCCGCGTCGGGGAGGGCCACGACGGTGGCGGCGGGATCCCTGCCCGCGGGCAGAAGGAGGAGGCCCTCTCCGTGGACGCCCCGGAAGACGGGCCAGCGGATCGCGTGCGCCTCGAACGCGTCGGACTTGCCGACCCGGGAGGGGCGGTCGAGGGTCGCGACGAGTTCGATCGACGGGGCCACGCGCGGGTCCACGGCCCCGACCGCCCTCCGGAGGCGCTCGCGGTTGGGGGCGACGGACTTCTCGTAGGCCTCCGACGACGAGACGTCCTTCTTCCAAAGCGCCGCGCGCTTCCCGACCGAGCCGGCGATCTCGCGGAGGAGGAACTTGTCGATGCCGGCGACCATTTGGGCGGCGAGGTCGCCCTCCATCGTGAGCGGCTTCGTGCCCGGCAGGACCTTTCCCTCCTCCTGGCGCTCCTGGCGGGGCGGGTCGCCCATCAGGTAACTGAAGAGGTCGGCGGTGGCGAGGTCGTCGAGCGGGTCGATGAGCCCCTCGGGCATGAGGGACGTCTCGGACGGCTTCATGGCCTCGATCCGGTCGCGGGCGACGACGGTGCGCTGGACCTGGGCGTCGACCAGGGTGATGGCCTGCGGGGTCTCTTCGACCACGAGGCCGGTGAGGACGAGGCCGTCGCGGGTCAGCACCTTGTGGGCGCTGAACTCGGGGCGGATGATCATGTTGGGGTCGATGACGTTCGAGACCATGGAGTCGAGGTTCTTCCGGTCCGCGCCCGTCAGGTCCGGCCCGACCTTGCCGCCCTCGCCGAAGAGCGCGTGGCAGTTCCCGCAGAGCTTCTGGTAGAGCGCGCGGCCCTTGTGAGGGTCGCCCTTGTTCCGCCGGATCGCCACCGAGGTGTTCGCGATCCGGGCGCGCTTCTGGGATTCGGTCTCCCGGCCGACCGCGCCCCACTTCTTCTGGACGAGGGCGCGGATCTCGTCGCCCTCGTGCGCCACGGCCAGCCTGAGCTCGGCGATCTTGAAGTCCTTGGGATCGATCTTCCCCGCCTGGACGGCCCGCAGCGTCTCGAGGGTGGAGGCCGGTCGGGCGAAGAGAAGCTGCTGGGCCCGGACGCGGAGAGCTCCGCCCAGGCGGGGGTAGACCTCGAGGACGCGGGCGGCGACCGCCGGCTCAGGGAAGGGCTGGAGCGCCGCGATCAGCGCGCCGCGGAGGGCGTCCGAGCGCGCCTCGCCCAGGACCCGGAGGAGGACGGGAACGCAGTCGGCCCGGCCGGCCTGGCCCAGGAGCTCGAGGAGGGCGATCCGGTCGGCGTCCTTCGCGCCGGGATCGGCCACGAGGGCAAGCGCCCGGTCGTAGGCCTCGGGGCTTCCGAGCCGGAAGGCGAGGCGGAGCGTCCCCAGGTCGGAGCCCGGGAGCTCGGCGAGGGGCTTCGCGAGCGGGGCGGGGACCTTCGCCAGGCGGCGGCCCTCGAGCGCCTTCTCGAGGCCGGCGGCGACGAGCAGGCGCTCGGGCGCGCCGGGGGCGAGGGCGAAGAGGCGGGCCACGGTCTCGAAGTCGTCCTCGGCCGCGTAGCGGCGGGCGACGCGCTCGACCAGGTGCTTCCGGACGATCGGGATCGACCAGGAGGCCTGGGAATCGAGGAGGCCCAGGACGAGCCCGCGGTCGGAGATCGCTTTGTCCTCGATCGCCCACCAGAGGAGAAGGGGGAGGAAGCGGTCCTCGGCGTCCTCGTCGCGCTTGACCAGCTCGCGGACGAGGGCGAGGCCGTCGTTCGCCGGGAGGCGCTTGGCGGTGCAGGCGAGCTGGCTCCGGACCGTCGAGCTCGGGTCCTTCCGGGCGAGCTCGAGGAGGCGGTCCCGGAGCGCGGGCGGGAAGGAGCGCTCATCGCCGACCAGGCGGACGGTCCAGGCGCGGACGTCCTCGTCCGGGTGCGCGAGGAGTCCGGCGGCCAGGGCGTCGTCGAAACCGCCGCTCGAATAGAGGGTCCAAAGGGCCTGGAGGGCCAGCGCGCCCTCGAGCAGCTTCCGGAGCGCCGGGTAGGTCGACGCGTCGCGGCGCTCGGCCAGGAGCCGCCGGGCCTCGCGGCGGAACCAGTCGTTCCGGTGGCCGAGGAGCTCGACGAGCTCCGCTCCGGTCTTCTTCGAGAGGTCGAGCGGGCCGGGGAGGGCCAGCCCCTTCGGCGCGATCCGGTAGATCCGCCCGTTCGTCCGGTCCCAGGTGTCGCGGGGGTCGACGTGGTTCAGGCGCTTGTCGTGCCAGTCGGCCACGTAGAGGGCGCCGTCGGGGCCGACGAGACAGTCGACCGCGCGGAACCAGGGGTCGTTGGAGAGGAGCAGTTCGCCGCCGTGACGGGCGCTGAAGGTGGAACCCTCGCGCTCCATGACGTGGACGTAGACGTCGTTCGAGAGGGGGTTCGAGGCGATGAAGCGGCCGTCGTAATCGGAGGGGAAGGCGCCGCCCTGGTAGACGACGCCGCCGCAGGTGACGTGGCCGCCCTTGAAGCCCTTGTAGGGGACGTGGTCGAAGTAGCCGTAGGTGTGGGGGTTGTGGAGGGGGCCGTGCTTGGAGAAGCCCTTGACGTAGTAGGCGCCCTGGACCTGGTGGAGCATCGCGAAGTTGCCCCAGTTCGTGCTGGCGATGGCGTTGCCGTGGCGGTCGAAGTCGAGGCCCCAGGTGTTCCCGCCCCCCTCGACGAAGAGCTCGAACTTCTTCGTCACCGGATGGAAGCGCCAGAGCCCCTGCTGGAACTCGATGCCGCGGATCCTCGCGGTGACGGTGCTCCCGTGGGCGCCGTAGAGCCAGCCGTCGGGCCCCCACTGGAGGGAGTTCGCGAAGGCGTGCGCGTCCTCCATGCCGAAGCCGGACAGGAGGACCTCGGGGTCGGAGTCGGGGACGTCGTCGCGATCGCGGTCGGGATAGAAGAGGAGGTATGGGGGCTGGGCAACGTAGAGCCCGCCGTGGCCCAGGCACATGCCGCTGGCCAGATTGAGGCCGGTCACGAAGTCCTTGGAGGTCTCGTAGAGTCCATCGCCGTCCCGGTCCTCGTGGATGGTGATCTTGTCGGCGCCCTTGGGCCCCCGGGGCGGGGGCTCGGGGACGCGGTCGTAGACGGTGCGGAGGTACTGGTCGACCTTGACGGCCTTGAGCCCCTGGGGGTTGGGATACTGGAGGTACTGGAGGACCCAGAGGCGGCCGCGGTCGTCGAAGGTGATCGTAACCGGCTGCCGGACGGCGGGCTCGGAGGCGGCGAGGCTCACGGCGAAGCCCTCCGCGGGCTTCATCCGCCGGATCGCGTCCTGCGGCGGGAGGTCCTGGGCCGGGAGGGCCCCGGGAGAGGGGAGCAGGGCGAGAAGGACGGCGAGGCGTCGGATCATCGGTGGTCGGGTCCCCGGGCTGCTGGCACCTGCCCGCTCCTCACCTTAATGTACGGAAGCGCGGTGACGGTAAAGCTACCAGGAAGGATTTCCGCCATGCCCGAAAAGCCGATGACGGTAAAGCTACCAGGAAGGTTTACCGGCATGCGGGGCTCCTACGGCAGGACGCCCAGGCGGACGGCCGAGGGCATGTCCTTCGACCGGTAGACGCGCTGCGTGGCCTTGCGGAAGTCCTCCGCCTTCGCCGAGTAGATGTCGGTGAAGGTCTGGGGGTTGCGGTCGACGAGGGGGAACCAGGAGCTCTGGATCTGGACCATGATCCTGTGGCCCCGGCGGAAGGTGTGGAAGACGTCGGGCATCGTGTAGTCGATCCGCTCGGCCATGCCCGGCCGGAAGGGCTCGGGCTGCTCGAAGCCTCTGCGGAACTTGCCCCGGAAGCACTCGCCCCGGAGGAGCTGCTGAAAGCCGGCCATCCGGACCCCGGTCGGGTTGGGATCAGGGTCGGGGAAGCTGTCGGGGTAGACGTCGATCACCTTCACGATCCAGTCGGAATCCGTGCCGGTCGTCGAGACGTGGAGGCTGGGGAGGAGCGGGCCGGCCACGGTGAGGTCGCGGTCGAGCGGATCAGTCTGATAGACGAGGACGTCGGGCCGCGTGGCGGCGAAGCGCTGGTCGTCGAGCATGTGCTCGCGGGTCATGCCGGCGGCGGTGGTCAGGGTGTAGGGGACGGGTTTCGAGGGGTCGCTCACGTACTCGTCGAAGACGCCCTCGTCGGGCGACGCCGCGAAGGCGAGTCGGCCGCCCTCCCGGAGGTGGAGGGCCCGGGAGACCACGCCGTCGGGAGGCCACTTGGGAAAGCGGCGCCACTGGTTCGTGCCGGTCTCGAACAGGGTCGCCTCCGGGAGCTTCTCGCCCTTCAACTTCAGGCGCCATCTGAAGAAGGCGAGCTCGGTTTCCCGGTAGGGGAGGGAGGTCTTGGCGTTGAAGCGGACGTGGCCCAGCGAGGCGCCGTCGGACCCGGCCCAGCCGCCGTGGTACCAGGGGCCCATGACGAGGATGTTGTAGGCGTCCGGGTTCTGGCGCTCGACGGACCCGTACACCTGGAGGGCGCCGAAGAGGTTCTCGGCGTCGAACCAGCCGCCGACGGTCATGACGGCGGGCTTGATCCCCTTGAGGTGAGGCCGGAGGTTGCGGGCCTTCCAGAACTCGTCGTAGGTCCCGTGGGCCATCATGTCGTTCCAGAAGGGCACTTCCTTCTTGAGGACCTTCTCGTTGAGGTCGGCGAGGGTTCCGGCCTCGAGGAAGAAACGGTAGCCGTCGACGAAGAGGGGAGGGGGAGCGGGGATCGGGAGCGTGGGGTTCTTCTGGGGCCGGCCCGAGCTCGAGAAGAAGCGGTAGGCGTGGGCGAGGTAGAAGGCGCCGTTGTGGTGGAAGTCGTCGCCCACGAACCAGTCCACGATGGGCGCCTGGGGGGAGCTCGCCCTGAGGGCGGGGTGGGCGTCGATCATGCCGATCGCGGTGTAGAAGCCCGGATAGGAGATGCCCCACTGTCCGACGAGGCCGTTGTTCCCGGGCACGTTCTGGACGAGCCATTCGATGGTGTCGTAGGTGTCGGTGCTCTCGTCCACGTCCCGGGGACCCTTTTCCGGGAGGTAGGGCCGCATGTTGACGAACTCGCCCTCGCTCATGTGGCGCCCGCGCACGTCCTGGTACGCGAAGGTATAGAGGTCCTTCTCCATGAGATCGGAAGGGCCCAGGCGGGTCTTGTAGTGGTCCACCCCGTAGGGACCGACTCCGTAGGGGGTGCGGTTGAGGAGGATGGGGTAGCGGCCCGCGGGGTCCTTCGGGACGTAGACGGCGGTGAAGAGCTTCTTTCCGTCGCGCATGGGGATCTCGTGCTCGTACTTGGTGTAGTGCGCGCGGACGAAGTCGCCGTCCGGGGCGGCCTGGACGAGGAGCGCGATGAGGACGTTCATGCGCCCCATGATACTACTTGCCCGCCGATCTCAAGCGTTCGAGGCGCTGGCGGGAGACGCGGTCGATCCAGCTCCGCGGGTAGTCGCGGAGGAGGGCCTCGAAGGCGGCGACCGCCTCGTCCTTCTTCCCGTCGCGCTCGAGGGCGGCGGCGGCCTTGAAGCGGTCCTCGCCGTCCGAGAGGACGCCCCGGCTGATGCGGACGGCGTCGTCCACGGTGGTGGCCTCGGGGGCGCGCCGGAGGACGGGGGGGTCGGGGTCGGTCAGGATCCCGAACGCGGCGGGATGGCGCTCCCGGAAGAGGCGGGCGCGCATGTCCTCCTGGTGGTTCATGGCGTCGCCGCCCTCCCGGCCGCCGCCGGGGCGGATCTCGGCGATCGCGAGCGAGTCGGGGCCCTTAGCCTCGGCCAGGATCTCGCCCTTCGGGGAGACGATCATGGAGCCGCCGCCCCGCTGGGCGACCACGATGTAGACGAAGTTCTCGACGGCCCGGGTGCGGAAGGCGCAGCGGCTCACCTCGCCGTCGCCGATCGCGGCGCCGCCGAGCGTGGGGTGGAAGACGACGTCGGCCCCCGCGAGCGCAAGGCAGCGGGCCGCCTCGGGGAAGACCATGTCATAGCAGATGAGCATTCCCACATTCCCGAGGCCCGGCGCGGGAAAGACGGGGAAGCCGTCGCCCCGCTTCTTGTAGAGCTCGTGGATGGGCATGTTGACCTTGAGGTAGCGGCCGAGGACGTTCCCGTCGGGGCCGATGAGGTAGGAGACGTTGGCCTCGCGGCCGTCGGGCTCGACGGTGTCGTTGCAGCAGACGATCGTCATCCGATGCTCGCGGGCGGCCCGGCCGAGGCGGGCGAGCATGAGGTCCACGGCCTTGGGCAGGATCCGGCGGGCGAGCTCGGGGTTACCGGCCTCCAGGCGGCCCAGGCCGCAGGTGTCCTCGGGGAGGGCGGCCGCCCCGCAGCCCGCCTCGGCGGCCTTGGCGACCAGGCCGGCCAGCTCGTCGAGGGAGGTCTCGACCCGGCGGAGGATCTCGGCGGGGTCGGTGAGTTTGGGGTCGATCAGCCGGGACCTGGGCTGGATCGCGGCCACGCGGACCGTCGCGTCGGGACGGAGGGCGGGGGCGGACGGGGTCGCGGCCGTGGCGCAGCCGGCGAGCGCGAGGAGGGGCAGGAAGCGCATGGGACCTCCCTTTTCTTGCCTCAAAAGGTGAAAAGCCCTAGGGTGCGGATTGTGGCCGGCGGGATCCGCCAGGATGCGGCGTCGCTCATCGGGAGAACCCCGGTGGTGGAGCTCCCGCGCCTCGCGCGAGGCATGAAGGGGACGCTCTACGCCAAGATTGAGTCGGCCAATCCCGGGGGGAGCAAGAAGGACCGGATTGCGTTGCGGATGATCGACGACGCTCTGGCCGACGGCCGGCTCCGGCCGGGCCAGTGGGTGGTCGAGCTGACGAGCGGGAACACGGGGACGGGACTTGCGATCGTCTGCGCGGCGCGCGGGCTCCGCTTCTGCGCGGTGATGTCGGCCGGAAACAGCGCGGAGCGGCGCCGGATGATGGAGGCGCTCGGGGCCAGGGTGGAGATCGTGGCCCAGGCGCCGGGGTCGCCGCCCGGGCAGGTGTCGGGTGAGGACCTGGCGCTCGTCGAGCGTCGAACGAGGGAGCTGGCGGTCGAGCTCGCCGCGTTCGTGCCGGACCAGTTCCGGAACCCCTCCAACGTGCGGGCGCACGAGGAGGGGACGGCGCGCGAGATCTGGGAGGACCTGGGGGGACGGATCAACGCCTTCTGCGACTTCGTGGGCTCGGCGGGGACGTTCGTGGGAGTCTCGCGGGGCCTGAAGCGGAGAGACCCGAAAGTCCGCTGCTACGCGATCGAGCCGGCGGGTTCGCGCCCGCTGGCCGGGGAGCGGGTCGTCTCGGGCAGCCACCGGATCCAGGGAGGAGGGTACTCGATGAGGCCTCCTCTCTGGGAGGAGGGCTTGGCGGACGGCTTCCTCGCGGTCGCGGACGAGGAGGCGGCACGCTGGGCCCGCGAGCTGGCGGCCGGAGAGGGGATCTTCGGGGGCTACTCCTCGGGGGCGAACTTGGCCGCGGCGATGAAGCTGCTCGAGGCCTCGCAGGCCTCGCCCGACCCGGCGCGGGTGGTCTTCCTCGTCAACGACACCGGCCTGAAATACCTCTCGACCGACCTCTGGGACGTCACGAAACAGCGACGCTGAAACGTGACGTCACGGGTTAATAGAGTGCATCGTTCATGGGGCACGAAGATCGCAGCCGCGGTTCGGACGAGGAAGATCTCCTGCTGGGGCGGAAGGTCCTGGAGATGGGCCTCGTCACCCAGAAGCAGCTCACGGAGGCGCTCGTCGAGCAGGCCCGACGGGCCTCGGCGGGAGACGACCCACCCTCGCTCGGCTATCTCCTGGTCCGGAAGGGGCTCGTGTCCGAGCGGATGCTGGCCGAGATCATCTGGCAGGACGAGGCGCAGAAGGAGGACGCCGAGATTCGGGAGTTCCTCGAAAGCTCCGGCCGCGCCCAGGGGCCGCCGGGGGCCTCGGAGACGCGGCGGCTCCCCCTCGTCACCGAGCCGCTGGGCAGCGGGACCCCGTTCGGGAAGTACCGGCTCCTCCGGGAGGCCGGCCGGGGCGGCATGGCGGTGGTGTACGAAGCCTTCGAGGCGGCCCTGAACCGAACGGTCGCGCTCAAGATGCTGCTCCCCAGCTCCAAGCTCGACCCGAAGGAGGCGGCCGTCGACGAGGAGCGCTTCGTCCGCGAGGCTCAGCTCACGGCCAAGATGCCGCCGCACCCGTACGTGGTCGGCATCCACGAGACGGGCGTGGTGGAGGGCAAGCGGTACATCTCCATGGAGTTCATCGTCGGGCGCGAGATGGTCGAGTGGTGGCGGCAGAGCTACGCCTCCACGCGACTCCAGGTCCGGGTCCTCCGCGACGCCGCGCTCGCCGTGCACCACGCGCACCTCCACGGCGTCATCCACCGCGATCTCAAGCCCAACAACATCCTCGTCGACGACCAGAACCGGCCGCACGTGACCGACTTTGGACTGGCCCGGACGGCGCGCCGCAGCGGGGACCCGTCGCTCACCTCGGTCGACCGCGTGGTGGGCACGCCGACGTACATGAGCCCCGAGCAGGCGGAGGGCCGGAGTTCGCTCGACAAGAGGAGCGACGTCTATTCCCTCGGCGTGATCCTCTACGAGATCCTGGCGGGCCGTCCGCCGTTCCGGGGCGGCTCGCCCGTCGAGATCATGGTCAAGGTCGCCCGGGATCCGGTCCCCCCGCCCAGCTCGGTCCGGAAGAAAGGCCTTCGCACGGTCGACCGGACGCTCGAGGCGGTCTGCATGAAGGCCCTCCAGAAGGGCCCGGCCGCGAGGCATCCGACCGCCAAGGCCTTCGCCGACGACCTCAGCCGCTGGCTCCAGGGCAGGAACCTGGACGTCCGACGGTACAAGCTGTTCGCGGCCGTCGGGCTGGCGGCGGCGATCGTCGCGATCGCTCTGGCCGTGGCGCTCTCGCGGGGAGGGAAATCCCCCGAGCGCCCGATGAAGAACGGCTTCGCCGCGCCGGGGCCGGTCCCGCCGGCGCCCGCCGCGGTCGCGGCGGCGCCGGAACGGCATGAAGGGGAATCGCTTCGGGTCCGGGAGTGCAAGCACGGGACGGCGAAGGCCCAGCGCATGAACTTCGGCGGCCTGGACGCCGCCCGGTGGAGCGGCGGAGCCCAGCTCTTCTGGACGGGGGGCGGGTTCCGGAGCCGTCTCGCGCTCGCCCTTCCCTCGCGGGGAGGCGGTCGCCGGACGCTCGTCCTGGCCCCCACCAAGGCCCGGGACTACGGGATTTTCAAGGTCTGGCTGAACGGAGAAGTCGTGGCCGACGGTCTGGACCTCTACCACCCGGGCGTGGTTCCGGCGGGCGAGATCCGTTTCCCGGGGGTGGCCGTCTCCGCCGGGGAGAACGAGCTGGTTTTCGAGGTGGCGGGCAGCCATCCGGACGCGTCGCCGGCGACGCCGCAATCCGAGCTCTTCCAGTTCGGACTGGACTACGTCGAGCTCCGGCTCCGATAGGTCATTCGAAGACGAAGCGGACCGTCGCGACTCCGCCTCCCACGTCCACCTGCGCCTCCCTGGAGCCCCGGTCCTCGCACCAGGCCGCCAGCGTGTAGGTCCCGGGCGGCAGCCCGCGGATCTCGAACTTCCCGTCGGGCCCCGTCACGGCGAAGAAGGGGTGGTCGAGGATGCCGGCGTACGCCTTCATGTGGGCGTGGTGGGCGCAGTCGAAGAGGACCATGACCTCCGGCCTGGGGAAGACCCGCGAGACGGCGTCGTCCTGGAGCATCGTGAGATTGAACTCGGGATTCTCGAAGGGGACGCAGCGGACGTTGTGGATCGTGTAGTCGGACGAGACGATCCGGAGCTCCTGTCCGGCCCGGAGGCCGAAGACTCGGGGCACGTACTCGAAGCCGCGCTGGTCGAGGACGACGGACTCCCGCGGCACCTCGTAGCGTCGCCCCTCGAGGCCGGACTTCACGTAGACGAACGCGTTCTTGAGCGGCCAGTCCGGGCCCGCGACCACGCCGGCGACCGCGGGGCCGGGCTCCGGGAGGGCGGCGCAGCCCGCAAGGAGAAGACAGGGGAGGGCCCTCATCTCCGCTCGATCTTATCCGACGCGCCAGCCAGGCGGTAGAGCTCGGCGGTCCGCTCGAACGCCTCCCGCTTCCCGCCGACGATCGTGAGGGGCCGGGGCGCCAGGCACCCGAGGGCGTCCGGGATGTCGAGCACTTTGAGCACGCCCAGGAAGTGGGGGCCCTCGCGGTGGGAGGAGGGGGGATCGACGAGCGTGACGGCGCCGATCCTCGGAAGGTGCAGCGCCGCGTAGGCCGCGATCACGCCCGAAGCGCCGCGCCCGGCGACGTGCGGGGGCGGGAGCATGCCGCGGGCGACGGAGATGACGTCCCAGACGCGGCCGCTCTCGGCGGTCATCCCCAGGAGCGCCATCGAGCGCTCGACGGTATTGGGGGGGTTCTTTCGCGTCCAGCCTCCGCGGGGGGCGACCAGAACGATGGACGCTTCACCCGATAGAGGGGTTGCCCAGTCCGGCACCTTGTCCAAGGGTTCGCCCGGCTCGAGGACGAGCAGGAGCGGGTTCCGCTCGGGCGCCTTTCCGGGGTGGACCCTCCAAAAGACCTGAAGCCCCTCCTCGGAAGTGGTCGCGCCCTGGACGGGGAGAGGCTGCGAGGCCGAAATCTCGTCGGCTGCCTGCCCGCGCGGCCATGCTCCGAAGGAGGTGGCCCGGACGCGCGCGACGAGGTCGTTCCGCCACGCGTCGAATCGGTCCGCGGCCGGGAGATCCGGACGGCCGATCGGCGCGAACGACTGGTCGATCTTCGTGTTGATCTGGTCCTCGGGGAGGGCGTCGGGGAAGGCGCGGAGCTCGGGGCCGGGGTGCCTCTGTTTTCCGTCGGCGTTGAGGCCGGTATCGGGGTCCGCGACCGGCGCGACGTCGCCCTTCAGGGTGCGGTTGAAGAACTCGAAGATGGCGCGGCGCAGGTCGCTTCGGTAGGCGTGGCCGCCCACGCTCACCATGGCGTCCACGCGGTCGCCGGCCCCGAAGTGGGCGTAGAGCCGCTCGAGGCGGTTGATGACGCGGTCGTTCGCGCTCATGGGGAAGATGCGGTCGTTGTCGGAGTTTGCGAAGAGCATCGGGCGCGGGCAGACGAGGGCGGCGATCGTCGTCCAGTTCCACCGGTAGTTGTTGTAGAGGAACATGCAGTCGCAGTGGCCGTTCACTCCGTCCTCGGCGACGTAGTAGCCGAGGTCGGCCATGCCGCTCACGGGGACGGCGACCTTGACGCGCTCGTCGGCAGCGGCGAGCCAGAACGTCGCGGCCCCGCCGCCCGAGATGCCGGTCGCCCCGATCCGCTCGGGGTCCACCTCGGGGCGGGAGAGGAGATAGTCGACGCCGCGCACCCCGTTCCAGCACTCCACGCCCGCCGACGTGTAGCCCGCGGAGTGCCACCACCAGCGCTGCTCGCGGTAGGTCCCGTGGTGGATCGCGGCGATCTCGCCCAGCTGGAGGGTGTCGGTGACGAGGCACACGTACCCGTGCGTCGCGAACCAGATCCCGTGGTCCTGGAAGGCGGTCTTGTTGCCGTCCCGGCCGCGCGGGGAGTGCCCGCTCGCGTAGTGGATGGCCGGGGTGCGTCCCCGGGCGGGGCGGGGGAGGTAGAGGTTGGCGGTCACGTAGAGCCCCGGGCGGCTCTGGAAGTGGAGGTTCTCGATCGTGTACCCGGGGCCCTCGACCTTCCCAGTCACGGTCGCCTTGAGGTCGGTCTTCTCGGGGAGCGGCCAAAGGCCGAGCATATCCAGGTACTGGCGGCGGAGTTCCGGCCGGAGCTTCTCGAAGTCGGCCGCCGACTTCACCCCGGGGAGGAAGTCCTTCTCGAGCGCCGCCGCCTGGGCGGCCAGGTATTTCCGGATGACCGCATCCTGCGGGTTGGGCGGCGCGGCCTGCGGCAGGAGGATCGCCAGGGCCAGAGCGTTTCTCATGCCTACCCTACGCCCCGGGGAATGCCGGTAAACCTACCGGGTAGGATTACCGTCATTTGTCAGGCAAATGGCGGCAAAGCTACCGGGTAGGTTTACCGTCATGGCGGGAAGGTCACCGGCATTCGAGCTCGACCCAGCGGGTGGAGACGGCCTTGCCGGTCTTGAGGAGCCAGGGGGCGGGCTTGCCGGGGGAGAAGACGTGGCTCTCGCGCCTCGGGCCGCCCTCCTCGGTCCAGTCGAAGGTCACCCGGGTCCCGTCCTTCGAGCCGGTCCGGTAGGCCAGGTGGGCCTCGGCCCGGAGATAGTTCTTGCCGCCGTCGTTCCGGAACCGGACGCGCACGGTCCCGGCGCCGGCCAGGTCGGCCGACCCATAGCAGAGGCTCTGGGACCAGAAGTCGCCCGGCTCCTGCCCGCGGCGGGCGACCTGCCAGTCCTTGACGACCGGCTTCCACGACTTGCCGCCGTCCGTCGAGGCCTCGATCTGGTACTTGACGTCCGGGCTGGGCGGCGAGCTCGAGGCCACGTGTGCGGCGCCCCAAAGACGGACGGCCGGCTCCTTGCGCGGCGCGGCGATCTCGAGCGTGACCGCCCGCGTCCCGAAACCGCCCTCGACCACGTGGGCCTGGGCTTGGGGGAGGGTGGGCCCGGCCGAGACGAGGCCGAGGCCCGACGACTCGAAGTCGATCCGCGTCCCGCCGTCCTTCAGGCGCGGGATCATGGACGAGTTGGCCTGGCAGACGGTCGTGACCGAGAGGCCCGATCCGGCGAGCGCCCGGGCGCCGGCGCCGAGCCGGAGGAAGTACTGGCGGAAGCCCTTGACGGCGTCGGTGAGGTCGAGGCCGTCGGCGAAGGGGACGGGTTCGGTCCAGGTCTTCCCCCGATCCGTCGAGACCGAGACCGCGCCGGAGGCCTTCCCCCGGAGCACCAGGCCGTTCCGCCCCCCCGCGTCGTAGATCCCCCACTCCTTCGCGTTCGGCGGGGTGCAGCCGATGATGTAGGGGCCCGTGAACTCGAACGTGACGTGGGCGTCGCCCTCGTCGACCGCGCCCTCCTTGTAGCCGCCGCCCGCGAAGTCGGGCCGGTAGGCGAAGACCGCGTTCCCGTAGCGGCCCTGGCCCTCGCGATACGGGCTCGGGGCCTTGGCCTGGAACATCTTCTCCGGCTGGTTGACCCAGGTGAGGTGGCGCGCGGGCCCCGGGACGCCCGCCATGTTGTAGTTGATCCCCCAGAAGACGAACGTCTTACCGTCCTCGAGGCCCGGATGCAGATAGCGCCGGAAGGTCTCCCCTCGGCGGAGCCGGACCATGGGGGGCGGCCCGGCGTATCCGGCCAGGTATTCGGCCACGTCGTAGCGCGAGAAGACCCCCTTCGCGTCGTCCTTGTGGAGGCCGGCGACGAGCCACCCGCGCTGCCGCTCGGGCTTGAACTTGGGGTCCGCGTAGCGGTCGAGCTGGGCCTGGATCTCGGGGATCGAGAGAAGCCGCTGGCCTGCCTCGTCGTAGATCACCGTCGAGATGTCGTGGTCGAGGAGCGCCCATCGGCCGTCCCCGTAAGGCCCGCCGGTGAGCCAGACCTCGAACGAGTTGTGGCCCTCGACGCCCACGCCCCGCGCGCGGGCGTGGCCGAGGAGATACTGCATCTCCGCGGTGTACTGCGAGTGCGTCGTCCCGCAGAGCCCGTAGCCGTCGGCGAAGAGCCCCTTCCAGTACTCCCGGCTCCGGAGGTCGCCCCCTCCCTGGAAGCCCTTCCCCCAGAGGTTCTCGGCCCCCTCCGTCCCGTGCCAGTAGTGCGTGTTCCTCCAAAGCCAGGAGGCGAGGGCCTTGTCCTCGTCGGTCGCCACGTCCCGCCCGGTCACCCGCTTGTAGAGCTCGGCCTGCGTCGCGAAGAGCCGCTCGAACGTCGAGCACGAGAGCTCGCCGGGGTACCAGGGGTGGTCGGTCTTCACCTGGGGGTCGCCCACGTCGGCCCCGGCCGGAAGGGCGAGGAGCGGGACGAGCAGGACGGCGAAGCGCCTCATGGAGCGGTCTCCTCCATCTCACGACACGGCATGGGTGGCGGGCGGCGCGGGCGGTGTAACCGGCCACTACTCGACGAGACGGATGCAGGCGATCTCGTTCTTCATCGTCCAGCGCTCGGCCCCGTCGGTCTTGACGTAGAGGAGTTTCCCCGAGAAGGCCGGATGGCCCCAGACCTTGCCCGGGAGGAGGCGCGTCCGCGACTGCTCCTCGTAGCCCGCCGGGCTGAGGCGGGCCAGGATGAGTTCGCACTCGGAGTTGAGGAGGATCGCGCGGTCGCCGTCGCCCAGCCAAGCCATGGTCGCGTGCGGGTTGCGGCCCTTGGGCGTGAGGCGGTGGTCGTCCCAGAGCCGCTTCCCGGTCTTGAGCTCGAAGCAGGTGAGGCCCTGGCGGTTGTCGAACGAGTAGGCCAGGCCGTCCCGATAGAGCGGCTGCGACATGACGCCGCGGAGCCGGGCGTCCTCCCAGGCGAGCGTCGCGTCGGTCGGCGTCGCGCCCAGTCGCACCGCCTTGGATCCCTCCCAGTAGCCGGTGATGAAGACCGTGTCCTCGTGGAAGATCGGGGAGGTGATCGCGACGCCGTACGTGACCTTGTAGGGCAGCGTCCAGAGGAGTTTCCCGTCGGCCGGATCGACCCCGCGGATGTTCTCCGGCGTCCAGAGGACGAGGAGCCGCCCCGCCTTCGTCTCGTAGATCGCGGGCGTGCAGTACCCGGCCGGGTCGGGGAGCGAGCGCCAGAGCTCCTTCCCGGTCCGGCGGTCGAGGGCGATCAGGCTCCCGTCCGGGACGGCCGCCGCGTGGACGATCAGCCGATCGCCGTCGACGAGCGGCGAGGCCGCGAAGCCCCACGTGGGGACCCGCGCCTTGTGCTCGGCCACCATGTCCTTCGACCACAGCATCTTCCCGGTCGCGGCCTCGAAGCAGAAGAGGTGGCCCACCGCGCCGAGGGTGTAGACGCGCCCCTCGTGGACGACCGGCATCGCGCGCGGCCCGTTCGAGTAGCCCGTGAGGTCCCCGTAGAGCGTGGGATAGCGGTGCGACCAGACCGTCTCGCCGCTCGCCGCGTCCAGGCAGAGGACGCGCTCGTAGCCGTCCAGGCCCGCGCCGGCCGCGGCCTCGCGGTCCATCGTGTAGATCCGCCCGCTTGCGGCGGCGATGCCCGCGTAGCCGCCGTGGACGGGCTTCCTCCAGACGACCGGTAGCCCGCCCTCCGGCCACTTCGCCGGGAGCTTCGGCGCGTCCCAGGTCCCGTCGGCCCGGGCGCCCCGCCACTGGGCCCAGTCGTTCTGGGAGGCGACGAGGGCGGCCAGGAGGATCGCGCTCACGGCCCCGCGGCCCTGAAGTGGGTCATGATCTCCTCCTCCGGGAGGGGGCGGTCGTAGACGGCGGCCTCGTCGATCCGGCCCTCGAACGAGTCGCCCAGCACGAGCGTGGGGCCAAGCGGCTCGCCCGCGCCCTCGAGCTCCAGCCGCCCGTCGAGGTACACGCGGATGCGGCTCCCGTCGCGGACGAGGACCACGTGGCGCCAGGTCTTGGGGGCGATCACGGACTTTCCGGCGGCGGCGCCGAGCGTCAGGCGTCCGGTCGCGTCGATGCCGAGGGGCCCGAGCGAACAGAGTCCCCCGGCGGCGGCGTATCCCCTCCAGATCCACAGTTCGAGGGAGCCGGCCGCGACCTCGGCCCGGATCCGGCCGCCGGCCAGGTGGGGCGCGCGGTTGACGCCCTTCGACCCGGCGAGCGGGGGGCCGTCCAGGTGGAGCGCGTAGCCTCCTTCCAGCCGGGCCGGCGACTTGCCGGCCGAATCGGCGGCTGTGCTCCCCGTGGATTCTCCCAGGCGCCAGTAGGCGGCGGGCTTCGAAGCCAGCACGGCGCGCGCGTAGGGCGAGTCGGGCTCGGCGAAGGGGCGGCGCGGCTTTCCGGCGACGGCCTCGAGGAGCCCCAGCAGCGTCTCCACGATCTTCGGCTCGGCCCCGACCTCGAGGCCCGCGGTCCGGGCGGCCCAGGTAATGTAGCCCCCGAGCGCGTGCTGCTCGGGCGGCGGGATGTAGCCCTCGGCGCCGTTGGCGAGCTCCACGTTCATCGTGGGGACGAGCGGGCTCCGGGCCTTGAGCCGGAGGCCGGTGATCCCGACCACCTCGTTCGGGATCGCGGTGATGCCGAGTTCCCCGACGCGGAGCGCCTGGAGCTTGAGCTCGGCCCGCGGGTCCTCGTGGAGGAGGATTTGCTCGCGCGCATAGATTTCCGGCTGAGAGCGGACGGGGCGCCCCTCGAGGCCCGCGACGACCTTCCTCGCCCACTCCAGGCGCTCGGGCGGGCAAAGCCGCCGGTCGAGCGCGAGCGTCGCCTCCTTCATCGCGACGGAGCCGCGACCCCGGTACTCGATCCCCTTCCAGGCCTCGTGGGCGATCCGGACGACGCCCTCCGCGTACGCCTCCATGGAGACCTTCTTCTGCGGGCTCCCGTAGTCCATCCACATGAGGTCGCCGCTCGTCCCCTGCGACATCATGGGGACGAACGACGCGTCGGCGCAGATGGCCCTCGCGAACTGCCGGCAGAAGGCGCCCGTGTAGTCGGCCGAGACCAGGCCGCTCCCGAAGTAGTGCATGGAGAAGTTGGCGAATAGAGCGAGGGGTTTCCCGTCGCGCGTCCGGACGGCCAGGAGTGAGATCTCGTCGTCCACCGGGCCCGCGGGCCCGACGAAGTCGGGATTCTGGTACCCGGGGTGCATCATGGCCCGGACGTTCCGGACGCCGAAGGGGTCGCTCCGGACCTTGTCGGGGCGGAGGATCCAGCGCCGGCAGTAGGTGTGCTCCGGGGCCCGGGCGACGGCCCAGCCGAGCTCGACGGGGACGAGGCTCGCGGCGGCCTTCCCGATCGCCTCGGCGATCTTCTTCTCGAGGAAGGCCGGGTAGTCCGGGTCAGGCTCGCTCCCGAGACAGCCCATGGCGGACGGCGCGGAGTGGGTGTGGGTGGCCGAGACCATCATCCGGTCGGTCGGGATCCGGGTGGCCGCGGCGGCCGCGGCCTTCGCGCGGTCGAGGAGACCGCGGGGGACCATGCAGCTGTCGACGACAGCGAGGGCGATCCGCGCCGTCCCGTCGTCGAGCGCGAGCGCGCGGACCATGATGGGATCGAGGGCGCCGTTGGCGGTCCTTCCGGTGAACATGCCGTTCACGACGACGGGAAACCTCGGCGGCGTGGCGTCCACCTCGGCGGCGCCGGCCCGGTAGTCTCCCTCCCCTTCGACTCGGGCCTTCAGGCCTTCGCTCAGGGTGGGCTGGATCGCCAGGGCGAGGACGAGCGCGACCATGGAGTCTCCGGAGAGCCGGGGCCCGCGAGGCGGCCCGCGCCTATAGTACGCGGGACGACGGCCCGCGCGGCGCCGCCCGCTCCGAGGCGGTCCGTGCCTGGCCGGGCCGATCGCCATCCGCCGTCACCGCCTCTCACCGGGCGTGGAAGGCGCAGAGGTCGCTCGTGCCGAGCGCGATCGCGCCGCTCGAGGTGGCGTTGGAGGAATCCATGGCCACCCGCCCGTCGCCCGCCGCTCCGGCGCGGGTCCGGGCGCACGGCGGGCCCTTATCGGCGGAAGGCGGCGTGCTCCGGGTCGCCCTCCGAGAGGAGGTAGGCCATGAGGTCGAGCACCTCGTCCCGGCTCAGGGGATCGAGGAGCCGGGTCGGCATCGGGGACGTCTCCATCGGCTTCACCTGGTCGATCTCCCCGGCCCGGACCGTCAGCATCCGGCCCGGGTGGAGCATGTCCGGCATCAGGTGGTAGGTCCCGGACTCGAGGAAGCTCACGCGGCCGGCCACGACCGAGCCGTCCGTCTTCCGGATCTGGACCATCCGGTACTGGTCCGAGACGGCCTTCCCGGGCTCGACGACCGCCTCGACGATGTCCCGCAGGGTGAAGCGGCCGCCCAGGCCGATCAGGCGCGGCCCGACGGTGCCGCCCTCGTCGCGGACGCGGTGGCAGACGACGCACGAGGCCGCGGCGAACATCGTCCGGCCGTTGGAGAAATCCCGGCCCGTGAGGCCGTCCTTCAGTTCCGCGAGGACGGCGTCGGTCGTCCACTCCCGGCCCGGTCCCTTCGCCTTGGGAAGCTTCGACGGGTCGATCTCCGGACGCTCCCCCCCGGCCCGAATGGCCTCCATCCTGGGCCGGAGCCCGGCCGGGACGGCCTCGAGGGCGTGCTTGCGGGTCCGCTCCCAGAAGTCACGGTACCAGTAGCCGCCCTTCGAGTGCGCCATGCCCTCGGCGACGAGCTGGAAGTGCCGGGTCCGGAGCTCGTCCGTCCAGCCCTTCCGGGCCCAGATGAGCATCTGCGCCAGGTGCATCCGGTGCACCATGGGCGCCGCCTCGAGCATGTCGGCGACCGCCTGCCCGTACTTGTCATTGCGGGCGTAGGTGCTCTTCCCGAGCGTCTCGGCCTGGCCCGCGTCGGCCTCCATCAGGGCCACCGCCCTTGCGACGAGGTCCGGGGCGTCGAGGAAGCAGAGGAGACGGGCGAGCTCGCGGGTGACCAGCCCGTCCGGATCCGGGAACGACTTGTCGAGGCGGGCGGCCGCGGTCCCGGCGAGCGCCCGCGTCCCCGCGCCTCCCCGCGCGAACGCCAGCTGGTACGCGCGCAGGGCGGCGAGCTTCCGGGGGGCGGAGCAGGCGGCGAGGTCGACGGCGCCCAGGGCGCGGACGACGGCCGCCTGGTCCTCCTCGCTCCCCTGGCGGGCGAGGGCGAGCAGGGCCATGAATTTCCCGTCGGGGTCGCTCTCGGCGAGCGCCCGGTCCCTCCAGGCGTCCACGGGCTGGTGCTCGATCGCGATCCGCGCCGCGAACCGGATTCCCCGGTCGGCGTGGCCGAGGCAGGGCCAGGCCGCCTCCACGGCCGCCGCGTCCGGCCGGCCGTGGAGCGATTCCAGCCGCCGCCGCAGGGCCCGGAGTTCCGCGGCCGCGGGAGCGGCGGCGTCCTCCGAGGGCGACACCGGCTCGGTCCCGGCGTAGCGGACGCGGTAGACGGCGGAGCCGAGGCGGCGGCCTCCCACGGCGAAGTAGAGCGCCCCGTCGCCGCCGATCACGGCGTCGGTTACGGGCAGGCCGCGGCCCGCGGCGAACTCCTCGATCCGGGCCTCGTACCCGGAGCCCGCGGGCGAGAGGTGGACGGCGTGGATCGTGGCGAAGGTCCAGTCGCAGACGTAGAGCGCCGCCTGGTAGCGGGCCGGGAACTTCGCGCCGTACCCGAAGACGATGCCGGTGGGGGAGGCGGGGCCGACGTTGACGACCGGCTGGACGCTGTCCGGATAGTAGTCCGGCCAGATCCCCGTGCCCTTCCGCCAGCCGTACTCGCCGCCGCTCACGAGCTGGCAGACGCGCGTGGGACGGTACCACGGTGCGCCGAGGTCCCACTCCATGTCGGAATCGAAGGTGAAGAGCTCTCCGTCCCGGTTGTAGGCGAGGTCGAAGCTGTTCCGGAGCCCGCTGCAAATCAATTCCCGGTTCCCGCCGTCGGGGTCGAAGCGGAGCGCCCAGCCCTCCGTGGAGTGCCGGGTCGTGTCGAATCCCGGAGGCATGAGGTGGTCCGTCCCGCTCGTCCGGACGGTCCGCTGGAGGGCGAGCTTCTCCGGCAAGCGCGTGCCGTTCCCCGCGATCAGGGTGAGCGACTTTCCGTCGGGAGAAACGACCAGGTTGTGGGGGCCGTGCTCTCCGGCCCCGTTCAGCGGCAGGATGAGGTCGTCCGTGTCGAAGCGGTCGTCCCCGTCGGTGTCCCGGAGCCGGTGGACGCCGCGGCGGGCGGGTCCCTCCTCGGCCACGGTGACGTAGAGGCTGTCGAAGGCCCAGAGGAGGCCGTGGGACCAGCCGACCTTCTCGGCGGTCCCGCGCAGGCGCTCGACCTTCGTCTGCCCGCGCGGGTCCCCGATCGCCGCGGGCGTGACCCGGTAGATCCCGGGCTCGTGCTGGGCGGCCGCGAGGAGGCGGCCCTGGGCGTCCACGGCGAGCGCCGTCCAGGATCCCATCTCCCGGGGGACGCTGAGGACGCGCTCGGCGACGAACCCATCGATCGTCTTGACGGCGGCGGCCTCGGCGGGCTCGAGGGGGTGGCCGGGCTTGTACCAGTATGGCTTGTCCGCGTAGGGGTCCTTCTCCTGGGCGCCGAGGAGGGCCAGGGCGGCCAGGACGGCAAGCCGGCGGTCGAGGTGCATGGCTGGATCTCCCGATTACCCGGTCCGTGCCGCCTCCGGGCGGCCGCGTTACGGGGCTCTTCCAGATAGATCCCCCGCGGCCCCGCAATCTTCCCGGCGGGAAGGAGGCTCCTCCGGTCCGGCCCGTGCGCCTACTTGAGCTCCCAGGACTCCCCGAAGAAGCCCGCCTGCACGACCCGTTCCGACATCCGCTTCGCGGGCGAGACGGTCGCGTCGAGGACCGCCCAGTCCGGGAGGAGGGGGACATGGCGCGAGTTGCTGAGCGCCGCGTTCTCCTTCCAGGTGAAGCCGCTGTTCAGGACCACGTAGCGCTTCGGGTTGAGCGGGTTGGGGTACACCAGGACGGGAACGGAGCGCTCCGCCGGGTGGACCTTGTCTCCGACCTTCACGCCCTCCGCGGTCCAGCGGATGGGGAGCCGGTCGGCGATCCGGGCGAGCACCGAGTTGCTCGAGGGGTCGCCCCAGAGGACGAGATGGTTCCCGTCGAGCCAGGCCTCCGGGAAGTCGACGTCCCGGAACTCGCGGACGTCGCCCCGCATCGTGCGGCGCCAGGCCTCGACGGCCTCCTTCCGCTCGCGCTCGACCCAGGCGCCGAGGGCCGCGTTCAGGGGCTTCCCGGTCGGCGCGACGAAGACGAAGGCGTCCATGAAGGCGTCGTCGATGGGGCCCTGGAGGCCGTGGCGCTTCCGGAGGGCGCCGTCGTCGGAAGAGCGGGCCTGGGTCCATCGGCCCTGCTCCTTCCGGAAGTGGAGGGACCAGGTCGGCCCCGGCGGGGGCGGCGTGAAGAGGATCGTCTGGTCGTCCAGGACGACGCGCTCTCCGATCGGCTTCCTCGCGGCCGGCCACTCGAGGCTGAGGGCGCTGACGTTCTCGGTCCGGACCTTGCCGGCGCCCTGCTCGATCGCGGCGTCGACCCGCGCGCGCTCCCAGTGGCGCTCGAGGCCGTCCACGCGGAGCCACTTCATCCGGTCGTAACGGAGGGTCCAGGTCGTGAATCGGATCGAGGCGGGGAAGGGGTCGCGCCCCCGGGCCGCGAGCGCGTCGATCCGGCGGTTGAGCTCCTTCTTCGTCTCGGGCTCGTACTTGTGTTCGGTCTTGGGGCCGACCAGGTGGACGAGTTCGAGGCCCTCCTTCTTCATGGCCTCGGCCATGATGTCGGCGGCCTGCTTCTGCTTGTCGAGCTCGCCGGAGTAGGCCACGACGGGGCAGTTGGAGAGGTTCGCCGCGTAGTCCGTCGCGTTGTACCAGCTCCAGAGCTTCCGCTCGTAGTCGGCGGGCTTGACGGGATCGTTGAACATCCGCGCGTAGACCGGCGTCTCGGCGAAGCCCGCGCCCGGGGCGGCCGCGGCCCAGAGCCCGGCGTGGTGGACGGCGAAGTGCCACGTCGAGGCCCCGCCCATCGAGAAGCCGCGAACGACGAGGCGGTCGTCGTCGATCGGGTAGTTCTTCCGGACGTGGCCGAGCGCCTCGAAGAGATCGGTCTCGCCCGCGAACTTGCTCGCGTTGCAGAAGCGGCCGTAGAGGTGGAGGACGAACGTGTCGGGCGGGACGAACTCCCCGGGCGACTTCCTCCGCTGGTCGATGAACTTGAGCTCGGTCAGCTTCTCGTCCCGGCCGTGGAGCCAGAAGTCGAGCCGGTACTTCTTCCCGTCGCCGGGCTTCCAGGCGGCGGGGACGACCAGGCCGTAGGGCTGGACAGAGCCGTCGATCGCGGAGTAGTACCCGCGGACGATCGGCCCCGTGGCGGCGGTCCAGGGGGGCTTGCCGGTCAGCAGGGCCTCCGCGCGTGCGCGCGCCTCCTTCACCAGATCCTTGGCGGCCGCGATCTCCTTGGGGGTGAAGAACTCGCCGTGGTGGAGGGCGTATCGGACGGCCTTGTGGTAGATCTCGACGTCGGCGAGGAGGTCGGGCCTTTCGCGGAAGGAGGGGCGGAGGGCGGCGATCGCCTCACCGAGCTCCCGGAGTCCCGCCTCGAGTTCGGCCCGGTCGGCCTCCGGGACGGCGATCCCCGGCGGGGGGATCGGGCGGACGTTGTCGGGCTGGTTGTCCCGCTCGCCGTCGGGGGCGAGGAGCGCGAAGGCGGCCAAGGCGACGAAGCGCATGCTCCGGTCCTCCTGAGGAGTCCGGCATTATAGCCCGACGGCGCCCCTTCCGACCATTCCTGCGGATCCGACAAACCCGGCGCCTCGTCGTATAATCCATGCGACCGTGGGCCAGGAGATCTTCTACTGCTGGAAGTGCAAGTCCCTCCTCCGGGGGAAGGACTTCGAGAAGGGGAAGGCCTTCCGGATCGGGGACCAGGTCTCGTGCGACGAGTGCGCGGCGGAGCTGGGAGGGGCGCCTCCGCCGCGCCCCGCGCGCCCGGCCGCGGTCGATCCCCTCCTCCTGAGCGGGGACTCGACCAAGACTCGCCTGCCGGCCGCGCCCGGGAAGACGCCGCGACGCGGGACGGCGGCGCTGTCCCGGAACTCGAACGCGGGGCTGATCGTGGGCGGGGCCGCGGGCGGGCTGATCCTGCTCGTCGTGGCGGTCGCCGCCCTGTCGGGGAAGAAGCCACCGGCCGCGCCCGCTGCCAGGGTAGATTCGATCGAGCTCGTCCCCGAGCACGCGCCGCCGCCTGCGCCCAGGCCGAACCCCGAGATCCCCCGACCGCGGCCGACGGAACGGGTCCGGGACGCCGAGGGCCGCAAGGCGCTGGACGAGGCCAAGGCGTTCGCGTCGGCCCACCCGGACGACCTCCAGGGGCAGTTCGCCCGCGCGACGCGGGCGGCGCTCCAGGCGGAGGGGACGGAGGCCGGGGCGGACGCGCAGGCCCTCCTCGAATCGGTGAAGAAGGCGATCGCGGAGCAGGTGGGGGCCGACCTGAAGTCTCTGGACGGCCGGCTCAAGGAAGCCGAGGGCCGCGGCGATTTCGCGGGGGTCCTGAAGGCCCTCGAGGAGTCGCGCGCGGCCCTTCCCTTCCCGGACTGGGGCTCGGCGGTCGAGGAGCGGCGGAAGGGGGCGGAGGCCGCCGCCCGGAAGGCGCTGGCCGAAACGGTCAAGAAGATCCTTGAGGCGCGCCGGAGGCGGGCGGACGGGGAGGCCCAGGCGCTGGCCGGTCGGGCGGACCGGCTGGGCCTCGCGGAGGCGAAGGCCGAGATCGCGAAGGCGCTCTCCGCCCCGGTCGAGGTCCTCCCCAGCCCCGAGGCCCTGGCCTACCGGAAGCGGTGGCAGGAGGCGGCGGCGCTCCTGGCGCCCCGCGACTACTCGGCCGCGATCAAGGCGCTCGAGGCCGCGCCTGCCCCGACGGAAGAGGCAGTGCGGGCCGAGGCCGCGGCGGATCTCGCGGCGCTCCGCCTCGCGGCCGCGGTCCCGCGCGAGGCCCAGGCCGCCCTCGCGAAGTGGCCCCGGGGCGGCGAGATGCGCCTGGCCCTGGTCGGAGGCGCCGTGCTCGAGGGGCACTTCCTGCGCGCGGCCGGCGAGGAGGTCGAGGTCCTGACCGAGGAGGGGATCGCGCGCGCCCTCGTCGCGGAGGTCGCGCCGGCCCGCCTCGTCGAGCTTTTCCTGGCCCGAGCCGGGAAGCAGCCGGCGACGGATCCCCACGCCGCGGCGGCCTTCCTCGCGCTCGAGGGCGAGGCCGCGGAGGGGAAGCCCGTCCCGGCGAACCTCGTGGCGTTCGGCCGGAAGGCGGCCGAGGCGGCCGCGACCGAGGCCGCGGCGCGGAGGCTCTTCCGCGAGGCGGAGGAGGGATTCCGGAGGCCCGCCGGGCGCGGGGCGGCCGGGGAGAAGTACCGCGCGCTCCTGGCGGAGCACGCGGGGGCGGCCTTCGTGGCGAGGCACCGGGCGCTGATCGAGGCGCGGGCCGAGGCGGCACGGGAGTCGTTCTACTGGGCGGACGATCTCGCGGGCTCGGGGACGTTCGCGCTGGGCGAGAACCCCAAGGTGGACTCGTGCTGGGTCTCGCTCTCGGAGAGCGCCCCGGGGAAGGCGCCGTCCAACTACGTCGAGTTCGAGTTCCACGCCCAGGCCGACGGACAGACGCGGGCCTGGGTCCTGGCCGGGGGCTGCTGCGCCGAGACCTTCACGTTCGGCCTCCAGGCGACGGAGCTGGCGATCCCGAATCCGAAGGACCCGAAGGAGTCGCTCGCGTGCGACCCGGGGAGCGCGCACCACGCGCCGGTCCGGAACTCGCTCAGCCTCCGGCGTCTCCACGTCCAGCACGGCGGCCCCAAGGAGCCGGCCCGCTGGTCGTGGATCCCGATCCCTCTGCCGAAGTACGCGGCCGCGGGGACGAAGCGTGCGCGCCTGGTCACGGAGCAGCAGGGATTCGGCGTGGCGTACGTGTACGTGGCGTCGGGGCGCGCGAGCTTCCCGCGGGAGAGCGACGTCCGGGAGATGGAGAAGGCCCGGGCGGCGCAGCGGGAGCTCCTGGGCGTCGGCCGCGAGGTCGCGACGGGCTCGATCCTCCGGGAGTGGTGGACGGGCGTCCCTGGCTCGAAGATCCCCGACCTCGCGAAGCATCCCCTCTTTCCCGACAAGCCGACCGGCTCCGCCCTCCTCTCCAGCTTCGAGGGTCCCGCGGAGTGGAGCGACAACTACGGGACCCGGATCCGCGGGTACGTGCACCCTCCCGCGACGGGGGCCTACACGTTCTGGATCGCGAGCGACGACGACGGCGAGCTCTGGCTGAGCCCCGACGAGTCGCCGCTCCGGAAGGTCCGGATCGCCTGGCTCGAGGGGGCGGCCATGCCGCGCCAGTGGGACCAGCAGCCCAACCAGAAGTCGGCTCCGATCCCGCTCGTCGCGGGGCGTCGTTACTACGTGGAGGTCCTGCACAAGGAAGGGGCGGTCAACGACCACCTCGCGGTGGGGTGGCAGCTTCCGACGGGAGCCCAGGAGCGGCCGATCCCGGGCTCGCGCCTCTCGCCGTTCGGGTCGTCGGCCCGGGCGGTCGCGAAGGGCGCGCTCTACCGGGCGATCAACCTGAACGGCCCGCCGCTCGTGATCGACGGCCGCGCGTGGGAGGGGAAGGAGGCCCCGAACGTGGCCACGAACGGAAGGGGTCTCGAGCACCAGGAGGTCGCGCTTTCCCCGATGCCCGACGGCGCGAAGGCTCAGATGATCCGCTCGTTCGTCTACGACGGGTCGGGGACGACGCTGACCCTCTCCGCCGTCCCGAGCGGCTCCTACCAGGTCCACCTCTACGTGTGGGAGGACAGCGAGGCGCAGGTCTACGACGTGTTCCTCGAGGGGAAGCTCGTGCAGGAGAGGCACAACAGCGGGGCGCCGGGCCGCTGGGACCGCCTCGGGCCATGGACCGTGGAGATCGCGGACGGGACGATCGAGATCCGCACGAAGGGCGGGCACGCCAATCTGTCCGGGATCGAGGTGTGGCGCGTTAAGTAGCAAGGAGCAAGGAGTAAGGAGCAGGGACTAAGTGCTCGCGGTCTCAAGTGCGTATCGGAATTGCTCGCACAGTTTCCAGTTACCAGTTCCCAGAAGTCGAACGCGCGCGCTCTGCTGGAAACTGGAAACTGGAAACTGGGAACCGGGAACTGGGCCGCAATGCAGAAAAGCTCTACGAACTTCTGAAATCCGGCACTAAGGGGGGAGGGGGCGCGGGGGGGGCGTTCGACCCGGGAGGGATCCATGATCGTCGCATTGTGCCTCGTCCTCTCGTTCCAGGCGCCCGAGCAGGCGCCGAACACCTGGGTGAAGCGAACGCCGCTCGCGGACACGCCGGTCTCGCCCCGCATGGGCTACGAGGGCGACTGCGCCTGGGTGCCGGGGCGCAGGCTGGTGCTCCGCTACGGGGGCCACAACCAGGGGGGCGGGGGGGAGCAGGGGTCGGAGATCTGGACCTTCGACCCGGCGACGGCGAAGTGGGCGCTCCACGAGCCCAACACGTCGCCGCCGGGGATCTGCTGCGGCCAGCAGAACGTGTTCGACCCCGCGCAAGGCCGGTACCTGCGCTTCCCGGCGTTCAGCGCGAGCCACGGCTGGCAGTGGCACCGGGAGGTCTACCTCAACAACTCCGCGGTCTGGAGCTACGACCTGGGGACGAACACCTGGCGGAACCTCCGGCCGGCGCCGGGTCCGCGCCTGGCGCCGCTCCGCTCCGCGGCGTGGGACTCGGACCACGAGGTGGCCGTGGTCTTCGGCGGGGAGGGGAGCCGGGAGGGAACCCTCGTCTACGATCCGTACGCGAACGCGTGGACGGAGATGAAGCCCTCCGCGCAGCCGGAGTTCCGGAGCGGCGGGAACATGGCCTACGATCCGGTCCGGAAGGTCCATCTCCTCTTCGGCGCGCAGTTCACGAGCGACCCGCACACCTGGGCCTACGACCTCCGGAAGAACGAGTGGCGCGACCTCCGGCCCGCCGCGATGCCGTTCACGGGGCCGAACGACGCGGTGATGGCGTTCGACGCGGCCAACGGGGTGGCGGTCGCGATCGTGAAGGTGACGGAAGGGAAAGGCGAGGGGGCCAAGAGCGAGCTCCAGACCTGGACGTTCGACCCTGGGAAGAACGAGTGGAAGCGGATGAACCCGGACCGGGAGCCCGACCCGTCGGGGAACCGCGCGCGCGTGATGATGTTCGCGCCGGAGGAGGGCCTGGTCTACTTCGAGAACTGCGCCTCGAAGCCCCGCGAGCAGCAGATCTGGACCTACCGGGCGGGACCCGCGCGCCCGGCGGAGCCGTCGCTCCGGGGCCTGCGGGTGGGCGTCGAGGCCGGCGCCGTGACCCTGGCCTGGGAGGGGGAGGGGGAGGCCGAGGTTTTCCGCGGGGCGGGCGAGCGGCCGTGGGAGGCGTCGGTCGAGCGGCTGGGCTCGACCGGGGAGCGCTCGTACCGCGACGCCGCGCCGAAGGCCGGCTCGGTCAACTTCTACGAGGTGCGGCGCGGGGCGACGGTCCTCCGGGGGCGGGCGCAGCCGCGGATCGCGGAGGACGTCCGGGCGTCGGTCCTCTCGAAGGGGGAGATCGAGATCGCCTGGTCCCCGGTCGCGGGCGCGACGGGGTACCGGGTCGAGCGGGCGGTCGTCGAGACGGCCACGGACGACCAGCTCAAGATCCTGAAGTCGCGGACGGATCCGCTCGAGCGGCCTTCGGTCGGGGCGATCGCAAAGATCGGCGCCTTCCGGACGGTGGGGGAGGTGGCGGCGCCCGGGTGGACGGACCGATCGGTCGACCTCGAGAAGCCCGTCGCGGTCGAGGGCGAGCCGTCCTGGCAGCGCGCGCTCGGGAGGGACGCGCTCGATCCCGCCGGGAAGCCGTACCCCTTCGCGGTGTACGCCTACCGGGTGCGGGCGGTGAACGCGCTCGGGACGGCGTCGGGCCCGTCGGCGCCCGCCTTCACGATCCCCTCGTCGCCCGAGCACGTCTTTTCGAGGGAGGAGGGGACGACCTGCCACGTGAAGTGGAAGCCGAACGCCGAGAAGGGGATCCGCGGGTACCGGGTCTACCGGATGGACGGGCGCTGGGACAAGGACAAGGTGGCGCGCCTCACGCCCGAGCCGGTGGAGGAGACCTCGTTCAGCGACCCCGGGGCCGGAAAGTCGTCACGGCGTTACACCGTGATCGCGGTCGACGCGCTCGGCCAGGAGGGCTTCCCTTCGTCGCCGGTCTGGCACGAGCGAGAGTGGAAGTCCTTCTACAAGCCCTTCACGGGGGAGTGGCACCAGTGACGGAGCGCATCTCGGGGGAGGAATCTCGCGTTTCGGGATGACCCGGCGAATCCGTAGGGAGCGCCGAGCCTCACTTCTGAAAGGCCTTGTCGCGCTCGAGGGAGAGGACGAGGTCGTCCTCGCCGGCGAGCACGGCGCGGCGCTCGGAGGGGATGCCGTCCAGGAAGAAGACGAAGCGGAGGGCGGGCTTCTCCTTCTTCCGTTCGCGGTCGAACATCTTCACGATCTCGATGGCGGGCAGCGTGTCGCGGCCCATGACCCGGACGAGGTCGAACGAGAGGAGCCCCTCGTAGGAGCGGTAGAGGAGCTCGGTGCAGACGAGCTTGTCGGAGGTGAAGAAGTCGAACTCGAAGTCGTAGGGCTTGCCCTGGTGGCTGAAGGCGCGGACGATGGCCTGGCCGATCTGGGCGTCCGTGAGCTGGGGGCGGAGGACGGCGACGTAGTCGGCGTGGAGGGAGTGCTCGAGGGTGTTGAAGACGACGCCCTCGCTGATCGACTCGAGGATCGTCTTCGCGCGGCCGCGCTCGCCGGGGGCGCTGTACTCGGTCCAGCGGGCGCGGACCTCGGGGTGGTCGGCGATCCCGAGGCGCTTGAGGTCCTCGGGCGTCCCGACGTAGAGGGCCCCGTGGGGCCAGAAGCCGGGCAGGAAGGCGTTCGAGAGGAACCAGTTCCGGCGCTCGAGGATGAGGTCGCCCGGCCTCATGAGGGGGGCGACCTCCTTCAGGTTCTCGAGGGTGATGAGCGGGGGCTCTTCCACGATTTTGAAGTCGCCGATCCAGCTCGAGAGCATGGACTGGGCGGCGTAGACGGGCGTGTAGGCGTCCTCGCGGACCCGCCTGGCGAGGCCCTTGAGCCAGGCCTTGGAGCGGCTGACGGCGTGGGTCCGGACGTAGTCGCCGCCGCGGGAGATCCGGTCGTCGAGCCACTTGAAGTCCTCGGGGGGCCAGACCTTCCCGAGCGACCACTCCATCTTCCGGAGATCGTAGTAGGCGGCCATCTCGTGGTACTTCTCGAGGTTGCGCTCGTCGGCGACGCTCTCGTAGATGCGGTCGAACATCCCGGCCTGGAGGCCCCAGAGGGGCTCGGCCTCGTTGAGCTTCCTCCGGGCGGGGCGGTCCTGGGCGTAGAGCGTGACGAGCTGGAGGGCGCGCTCGTAGAGGACGGCGGCGGCGGCGTAGCCCACGGTGAAGCAGCGGGCTTGGGTCTCGGGCTCGCGGACCGACTGGAACCCGGCGTAGGTGGCTACCAGCCGAAGGAGCGCGGCGCGGTGGGAGAGGTAGGTGACGAAGGCCCAGCGGATCCGGTCCTCCTCCTCGGGCCGGTAGTAGTCGCGGCCCTCCGCCCGGCGCTTCTCGGCAAGCTCGGCGCGGAGCGCCTCGACCTTCCCGGCGAGCTCGTCCAGGCCCGCGACGGCGGCCTTGAGGCGCTCGAGGTCGGCGCGGACCTGCCGGTCGACCTCGGCCGGGGGGAGCCCCGTCAGGGCGGAGGGGAGCATCTCGTGCGGCGAGATCCGGCGGGTGCCGCCCCCGACGTAATAGCCCGTCCAGAAGGCGCCGGCGAGCCCTCCGATGATCCAGGCCGTCCGGGCCCAGCCCGCCATGGGCTTGGGCGCGCCTTCCTTCCGGTTCCGGCGCCTCCAGATCGCGATGGACCCTCCCACGGAGAGGAGGGCGGGCGGGACGAAGACGAGCGTGTAGAGGAGGCCCGGCTCGGGGATCGAGGTGGTGTGGAAGGCGAGAGAGACGAGCCAGGCTCCCGAGAGGGCGGCGCCCCAGGGGGTCCAGCGCTCGACCCAATCCTTGGAACCGTCCCAGGGGAGCTTGAGGGCCAGGAGGTGGGCGGAGGTGACGGAGAGGACCATCGCGATCCACCAGAGCTTCCAGAGGAGGAGCTCCGCGCGCCAGCCGGTCCAGACGAGGAGATAGAAGAAGACCTGGGAGGAGACGAGGAGGCCGAGAGCGACCTTGGCGGCCCGCGGGTGGAAGCGGGCCGCGCCGAGCTCGACGTAGGCGAGGATGGCCCCGGCGACGAGGCCCAGGGCCGTCAGGAGGAGGAGGGTCCGGAACTCCCCGAAGGACTTGAGGGCGACGGCGAGGGCCAGGAGGAGGGCCACTCCGACCAGGGAGGCGACCAGGACGACCTTGGTCGCCTGCCGGTAGACGGCCAGATCGACCGCCTGGATCTTCATGACCGGATCACCTTATCCCGGGCCCCGATCCCTGGCAAGCCCGCCCCCCAAAGCGTAACATTCCAGCGACGCTGTTTCGTGACGCGTCACGAAACAGCGTCGCTGATTCGTGACGCTGATCGAGCGGATCCGGGAGAAGGCGGCGGCGGGCCAGCCCGTCCTCGGGGCGGTCTGGGGCGCGGAGGAGGCCGCGGGGGCCGACTTCGTGGTCGTCCGCAACTCCGCGCGCTTCCCCGGCCTGCTGGTGGGCATGCTTCCGCTCGGGGACGCGAACGCGATCGTCCTCGATCTCGGCCGGGAGGCGATCGCGGCGGCGAAGGGGGCGCCGGTCCTGGCCGGGCTCTGCGCGGCCGACCCGATGCGGCACCCGGACCGTCTCCTGGACGAGGTGCGGGCGGCGGGCTTCGCGGGCGTCCAGAACTTCCCCACCGTGGGGCTGATCGACGGCGCCTTCCGTCGGAGCCTGGAGGACACGGAGTTCGGCTTCGCCCGCGAGATCGACCTGATCCGCGCCGCGGCGCGGGCGGATCTGTTCACGGCGCCCCTGGTCTTCACCCCGGAAGAGGCGGTCGGGATGCTCGAGGCGGGGGCGGACGTGCTGGTGGCGCACGCCGGCCTCGGGCCGAGGGAGGGGGCGGCGCGGAGGATCGAGGCGTCGGCGGAGGCGGCCAGGGCGGCGCGGAAGGACGCGATCGTGCTGGCCGCCGGATCCGGGGCCGGCCTCCCCCGGAACGTCCAGGGGCTCATGCGTCCTTGAGGCCTCAGCGACCGGGGCTCCCGGGCTCGTATTTCCGGAGGAGCGCCGCGAGGTCGGAGAGTCGGGCGGCGTGCGCGCGGACCTGGGCGAGCCAGGGATGCTGCCATCGGGCCTTTTCCCGGTCGATCCGCCGGCGGAGTTCGTCGTCGGTGCGCGCCTCGGTCCAGTCGACGGGCGCGGCGCGCGAATAGCGGTCCACGAGGGACATGAGCCGGCGCTCCTCGCGGGAGAGCGCGTCCCGGACCTCCTCGAGGTCGGGGTCCGGGGCGGGGTCGAGGGACGGGGCACGGAGAAGCTGGGCGGCGCCCTGGCGGACCTCCTGGGTCACGTCCACGACGGTCCAAGGTTCTCCGCCCGCGCCGCGCGTCAGGCGCAGGCGCGTCCGGATCCGCCGTCCGAAGACGGCCACCTGGATCCGGTCCTCCGCCCACTCGTCGGCCTCGTAGTGCCCGGACTCCACGATGCGGACGCGCCCGCGCCCGCCGGAGACGGGTCCCTCGTAGTCGAGATAGAGCGTGCGGTGGTCCGGGGCCGGGACGGCCTCCTGGGCCGACTGGAAGTCCGGGGCCTTGAGGCGGAAGGTGCGCAGCGCGTCGTCCCGCTCCAGGAGGAGGTCGAAGTGGTCGCCCTCCTTCGCCCCCGTGTGATGGCTGATCGTGAATCGGGGCATAGGGGATTGATCCATTGACGATTAAACCATTGACGATTGAAGCGGTCCCCCCCGGCCCCCCCGAGGGGGGGGCTTCAATGGCGCAATCGTCAATGGTTCAATCGTCAATCCCTAACTGAACCCGTAACGCTTGATCTTACGATACAACGTCCGCTCTCCGATGCCGAGCATCTTCGCGGCCTTCTCGCGGTTCCCCTCGCAGAGGGCAAGGGCTTTCCGGATGCTCTCGCGCTCCTGCTCCTCGAGGTTGACGCCGCCGACCCCGGTGGGGGACTCGCTCTCCGCCGGGTGCTTCACGTAGCGCGGGACGTCCTCCACGTCGAGCTTCCCGTCCTTGTCGAGGACGACCATGCTCTCGATGCAGTTCCGGAGCTCGCGGACGTTGCCGGGCCAGGAGTAGTCGTAGAGGAGTTCCATGGCGGCGGGCGTGACCTCGGGGATCTTCTTGCGGTACTGCCGTGAGAACTCCTGGAGGAAGGCGTCCAGGAGGAGCGGGAGGTCCTCGACGCGGTCGCGGAGCGGGGGGAGGTCGACGGTCACGACCTTGAGCCGGTAGTAGAGGTCCTCGCGGAAGGTCCCCTCGCGGATGAGGGCGGGGAGGTCCTTGTGGGTGGCGGCCAGGAGGCGGACGTCGACGCGGATGGGCTCGTTCGAACCCACGCGGAGGACCTCGCCGTACTCGATGACGCGAAGGAGCTTGACCTGGACGGCGGCGGGGAGGTCGCCGATCTCGTCGAGGAAGAGCGTGCCCCCGTGGGCGTACTCGAAGCGGCCCTTGCGGGTCTGGGTGGCGCCGGTGAAGGCGCCCTTCTCGTGGCCGAAGAGCTCGCTCTCGAGGATGGACTCCGAGAGCGCGGCGCAATTGAGGGGGACGAAGTGGCCGCCGCGGCGCGGGGAGTTGGCGTGGATCGCTCGCGCGACGAGCTCCTTCCCGGTGCCGCTCTCGCCGAGGATCAGGACGGTGGCGTCGGAGGGCGAGACCTGGCGGAGCGTGTCGAAGACGGCCTGCATCTTCTCGCTGCCGCCGACGATGCCCTCGAAGCCGTAGCGCTTGTCGAGCTGGCGCTTGAGCTCGACGTTCGAGCGGACGAGCTTCTGCTTCTCGAGGGCCTTCCGGATCTTGGCGCGGAGGATGTTGAGGTCGATGGGCTTGTTGAGGTAGTCGTAGGCGCCCTCGTCCATGGCCTCGAGGGCGGTCTCGTAGGACGGGTAGCCGGTCATGACGATGACCTCGGTCTCGGGGGAGCGGGCCTTGATCGAGCGGACGAGCTCGATCCCGGAATGGTCGCGCATGACGAGGTCGGTGAGGACGACGTCCCAGGGCTCGGACTCGAGGAGTCGGAGGCCGTCGGCGCCGGTGGTGGCGGTGCGGCACTGGTAGCCGGCGCGCTCGAGGCTTTCGGCGGCGGTCTCGGCGTGGCCGGCGTCGTCGTCGACGACTAGGACGCGGACTTTTTCAGGCATATCGTGAACGTGGCGCCCCGGCCGGGCTCGGACTCGACCTCGACGGCGCCCCCGTGTTCCTCGACGATCTTTCGGACCATGGGGAGGCCGAGTCCCGTGCCGCCGGGCTTCGTGGAGAAGTAGAGGTTGAAGATCCGCTCGCGGTGCTCGGCGGGCACCCCGGGGCCGCTGTCCCGGACGGAGAGCCGGACGAAGCGCCCGTTCTCGGCGGTCCGGATGGCGAGGTCGCCGCCGCTGGGCATGGCCTGCTGGGCGTTGACAAGGAGGTTGAGGACGGCCTGGCGGATGAGATTGGGGTCGGCGTCCACGAGGGGGAGGGGGCGGGCGAAGTCCCGGTGGAGGCGGATCCGGGCGCGCTCGGCCTGGGGGGCGAGGAAGTCGAGGAGCTCGCCGGCCAGGTCGTTCAGGTCGGTCTTCTGGAGGCGGAGCGCGTGGCCTGAGGCGAAGCGGACGAAGTCGGAGACGACGCTCTCGAGGCGGCCGGTCTCGCGCAGGAGGACGTCGATGCGCTTGAGCCCCTTCTGTTCGCGCTCGGTGATGGGGTCGGCCCAGTCCTCGCGGAGGAGCTGGAGGTTCATGCGGAGGGTGGAGAGGGGGTTCCGGATCTCGTGGGCGATGCCGCTGGCGATGGTGCCGACGAGGGCGCCCTGCTCCTCCTGGCGGGCGCGGCCCTGCGCCTCGGTGCGCTCCCGTTCGCGGGCGGCCTGGCCGGCGCGGTCGCGGCGGAGCAGGCGGAGCGAGACCAGCGCGGCGATCCCTGCCCCGGCGATCGCGCCGAGGGCGATCCAGAGGATGGCCATGGGCCTGAGATTCTATAGGGGAGGGAGCGGGAAGTCGAGGGGGGCGGAACGCAGGGGGATCCGGGCGTTTTCTTGGAGCCGCAAACCGATGGGAGAAGGGCCCCCAGCCGATCCCGTACGTCGGCATCATGGAGGCGGCGCGGGTGGGCCGGGCGGCCTGGACCCTGCGGGGACGGGAAGCGACCGTGGCCGCCGTCGCTCGGGCGGTCCGCTGATCGTCGACTTCAGGCGAAGCCGTCCCGGGAGGGCCGCCGAAGCTCTTCCGAAGTGCGGAATGCAAGATGCGAGATGCTTCCTACAGGAACTTGATGAGCTCCAGCTCGTTCTGGAAGCCCTTCTTGTAGAGGTAGGTGATCTCGTCCATGATCTGGCGCATGAGGAAGACGCCGAGCGTGAAGGATCTCTCGCGGGCGAGCTTCTCCGCCACCTGGGCCTCGGAGAGGCCGCCCCCGAGCTCGAAGACGTTGAGGGAATCGACGAGGACGGCCTTGAATCGGACGTCGTCGATGTCGACGGAGAGGGTCACCTGGCTGTCGAAGCCCTTGAACCGGGCGTAGTGGACGATCGAGGTGACGGCCTCGTCGACGGCCAGGATGATGAGGTCCTTGGTCCGGCGGGGCACGGGGATCTCGGAGAGTGCCTCCCCCAGGAGCTCCCGCACCTCGTGCAGGAACCTCGGGTGGCAGGGCTTCGAGATCGTCTTCTGCACCAGCTTCGTCATCGCTGCCTACTAGACGCTGCTTTCGGCGAAAAGTTCATGCAAATCGTGCATAAAAAAAGGGTCATCGCCCCCCGTCCTTCCGGTCCGTGCGGTACTCCACCTTGGCCTTGGCGAACTCCCGGTCGATCCAGGCGCGGCAATCCGCGTCGCTGGGGGGGTCCCGGAGCAGGCTTTCGAGAACCTCCTCCCGGCGCTCCCCGTAGGACGCCTTCCGGCCGGGCCGGAGGCCGGCCAGCCTTGCCACATAGTACAGATTCGAGCGGCTGGTCTCAACCCCCGTAAACTCCCCGGGCCGGAGCTTGAGCAAGGCCTCCAGCACCCAGGCGTCGAGCACCGGGTTGGCGGGCGGGGAGGACCTGGGGAACAGCTCCCTGGGGATGCGGCCGTAGCGGGGCGAGCGGCCGTCCCGGAGCAGCTCCTCGGCCGCGGCGTCGAAGCCCCTGGCCCGGGCGGCCTCGAGGAAGCTCCTCGCGTCCGCCTCCTCCACGAAGGCCATCCGGTCGATCTCGAGCGTGTCCTCGAGCAGCGCGTGGTACCGCACGATCTGCTCGAGGACCAGCCGCTGGTTGAGAAAGCGGCTCGACGCCAGCCGATCTCGGTACGCCTCCTCGGTGATCCCCTCGGCCGCAAGCCGGGCGCGGAAACCCGCCTCGCCTTCCTGCCGCTTGAGATGGCCGACGTAGACCTCCGCCCGGCGCCGGAGCTCGGCGGGCGATTGTACGACGCCGAGCGCCGCGCGGCGATCCTCGAGGATCTTCCAGCGGACGTACTGGTCGATCGCGTGCCGGGGGTCCAGCTCGAGCATCCGGTCCGCCACCGACCGGGCGGTCAGGGGCTTGCCGTCGAGGAGCGCCACGATCTCGTCGCCCCCGTCCGGGGCCTCCGGGCGGGGAGGGAGCGCGTCGAGCCGGGCCTCCCGGGCCGACGCGGGGGCGCAGCCCGCCCCGAACAGGAGCGCCGCCAGGAGCAGCGGTCTCATGGAGGCGGGATTGTATCAACCGGGCGGCGCCGCGGGAAGAAGGGCGGCCTCCGTGCCGCTCATCCCCGACTCCCGCAGGGAACGCGCCGGCCCTCCGGCCATCCCCCGCCTAATTGAGCGGGCGCTTGGGCGGCTCCGTGCCGGCCGGCCCGCGGAGGTCGCGGAGGACCTCGATCAGTTCCGTCGTCCCGAGGGCGCCCATCTCGAGCAGGATCATCCCGATCAGCTTGTGCGCGGAGCCGGCCTCGGCCAGCTCCCGCTGCCGCGCGAGCGCCTCGGCCACCTGGCCCTCCGTGGCGAAGCCCCGGCGGACCGCCACCTGGCCGAACCGCACGCCGCGCGCGTCCGGGGGGGCCTCTCGGCTCATGCCTGCCTCCTCTCGTTCGACGGCGCGGGGCCCGCCGTCCCGATCGCCTGCCGGAACCAGGCGAGCGTCCGCTCCAGTCCGGCGCGGCGGGAGACGCGGGGCTCCCAGCCCAGGAGGGCCCGCGCGCGGGCGATGTCCGGCCGGCGCTGCTTCGGGTCGTCCTCGGGGAGCGGGCGGTGGACGATCCGCGATCGCGAGCCCGTGAGCTCCAGAATCTCGCGCGCCAGCCGGAGGACGGGAATCTCCTCGGGGTTCCCGAGATTCACGGGGTCCGGCTCGTCCAGTTCGAGGAGCCGCAGGATGCCCTCGACCAGGTCGTCCACGTAGCAGAAGCTCCGCGTCTGGGAGCCGTCGCCGTAGACGGTCAGGTCCTCCCCGCGGAGCGCCTGGGCCAGGAAGCTGCACACGGCGCGGCCGTCGTCGGGCCGCATCCGGGGGCCGTAGGTGTTGAAGATCCGGACGATGCGCGTGCGCAGGCCGTGGGTGCGGTGGTAGGCCATGGTCAGGGCCTCGGCGAAGCGCTTGGCCTCGTCGTAGACCCCGCGCGGCCCGACGGGGTTCACGTTGCCCCAGTAGTCCTCGCGCTGGGGGGAGACGAGGGGGTCCCCGTAGACCTCGCTCGTCGAGGCGAGGAGGAAGCGCGCCCCCTTGGCCTTGGCCAGCCCGAGCGCGTTGTGGGTCCCGAGCGCCCCGACCTTGAGCGTGTGGATCCGGTACCGGAGGTAGTCGGCGGGGCTGGCGGGGGAAGCGAAGTGGAAGACCGCCTCGAGGGGGCCCTCCAGTCCGATCCGGGCCGTCACGTCGTGGCGGACGAAGCGGAAGCGGGGGTCGGAGCGGAATCCCGCGAGGTTCGCCTCGCTCCCCGTGAGCAGGTTGTCCATGCAGACCACCTCGTGGCCGCGTCCGAGGAGCGTCTCGCAGAGGTGGGAGCCGAGGAAGCCCGCGCCCCCCGTGACCAGGACCCGCATATCGGCGCCCATGATAGCAGGTGAACCCGAGACAGACGGGATGATTCGGGGTCGGCGGAGTGGGGTATACTTGCCGGGGCGAGATGATCCTCACCGCGCACCAGCCGAACTACCTCCCGTACGCCGGGTTCTTCCACAAGGCCGCCCGGGCGGACCGCTTTCTCGTGGTGGACAACGTCCAGTTCGTGAAGCGCGGCGCCTTCGGCTGGATGCACCGGAACCGGATCCGCACGGCTTCCCCCGAGGGCTGGGACTGGATTTCCGTCCCCGTGCGAACCCGGGGGCGCTACACCCAGCTCGTCCGGGAGGCGGAGATCGACAACTCGAGCCCCTGGGCCCGGAAGCACTGGCGCGCGCTCGAGTGGAACTACCGCCGAGCCCCCTACTTCGCGGACTACGCCGGGGAGTTCCGCGCCCTGTACGAGCGGCCGTGGACGCGCTTCTGCGAGCTGGCCTGCGCGTTCCTCGAGCTCCTCTTCCGGCTCCTGGGGCTGCCGCGCCCGCTCGTCCGGGCCTCCGAGCTCGGCGTCGCGGGCGAGTCGACGGAGCTCGTCCTGGCCCTGTGCCGGGCCGCGGGGGCGGACGCCTATCTGTCCGGCGTCCACGGGCGGGACTACCTGGATCCCGCGGCGTTCGAGAAGGCGGGCGTGCGCCTGCTCTTCCAGGAGTTCTCGTGTCCCCCCTATCCCCAATGCTGGCCCGGGCCGTTCGTGCCGAACCTCTCGGTGGTGGACCTCCTCTTCAACTGCGGCCCCGAAAGCCTCAAGGTGATCGCGGGTGATCGTCCAGCTTAACCACCCCCAGTTCTGGATGCTGATCCTGGCCTGGCTCGCCGCCGACCTCGCCACGCCCCTCGTGATCCGGCTCTGCCACCGGGTGGGGGCGCTCGACCGCCCCCACTCCTACAAGATCCACTCCGAACCCGTGGCGGTCCTGGGGGGCGTGGCCGTCTACCTCGCTTTCGCCGCGAGCCTCTTCAGCCTCCTGCGCTTCCCGAACTTCATGGAGTTCCGCGACGTTCTGGGCATCGTCCTGGGCGGCCTGGCCGTCCTGGGGCTCGGCGTGGTGGACAGCTTCCGGCCCCTCTGGGCCCCCGCCAAGCTCCTCGGCCTCCTCGGCGTGACGCTCCTCCTGTCCGCCTTCGGCGTGCGGATCCAGCTCACCGGGCTGGCCTGGCTGGACCTCTCGCTCACGCTCCTCTGGATCGCGGGCGTGTCGAGCGCGATGAACTCGCTCGACAACATGGACGGCGCGGCGACCGGGACCGCGGCGGTCGCCTCGTTCTGGACCTTCTACATCGCCTGGTACAGCGAGGGCGGCGGCCAGCCCCGGGTGAGCTTCGTCGCGATCGCCCTCCTCGGCTCCTGCCTCGGGTTCCTCCGCTACAACTTCAAGCCCGCCCGCGTCTTCCTGGGCGACAGCGGGTCCCTCCTCCTGGGCTTCCTCCTGGCCGCCCTCATGGTCCAGACCGGCTGGGCCCGGTCCGACCCGCTCAAGGCCGTGATCGTCCCCTGCGCGATCCTCTCCGTTCCCCTCTACGACATCACGCTGTCGACCCTCCTCCGGATCAAGAACCGGGTGGTCCGCGGCCCGATCGAGGCGATCGTCTACTGCGGCCGCGACCACCTCTCCCACCGGCTCGTGGCGCTGGGCCTCTCGCAGCGGGAGGCGGTCCTCATGCTCTATCTCTTCGGCATGCTCAGCGGGACGATCGCGATCATCGTGGCCCGGCCGGAAGTCGGGCCGGAAACCTACCTTCCCGTCACGGCCGTCTCGCTCCTGGCGCTGGCGGCCCTGGGCGCCATCCTGGATCGCGCCCGGGTCTACCCGGCTCCGGAACGGCCGGCCGAGATCGCCCCGCCGGTCGAAGCGGGCCGGCCCTGAGCGGGTGCTCCGACCCCTGGGTCCGCCGGCTCCCCTCAGTGCTCGCGGTCTCAAGTGCGTATCGGGATTGCTCGCACAGTTTCCAGTTTCCAGTTTCCAGTTTCCAGTTACCAGTTCCCAGAAGTCGAACGCGCGGGCTCCGCTGGAAACTGGAAACTGGGAACCGGGAACTGTGCCGCAATGCAGAAAAGCTCTGCGAACTTCTGAAATCCGGCACTTAGCCCTCCGCGCGGAGGATCCGGACGGCGTGCCTTGCCCCGGGGGACGGGGGCGGGAGCGGCGGGTAGCCGGGCTTCCCCAGGAGCGAGAAGGCCGCCTTCTTCCCGGCCTCCACCCCCGGCTGGTCGAAGGGGTCCACGCCGTAGAGCCAGCCCGCGAAAAGCGTGGCCGCCTCGAGGAAGAAGAAGAGGGCCCCCAGCGTCCGGGGGGAGATCTCCTCGAGGCGGACCGTCGCGTTGGGACGGCGGGCCTGGACGAGGGCCTTCTCGGTCCCCGCCTTCATCGCGGAGAGGATCCCGGAGAACCCCTTTCCCTGGAGGAAGGCCGGGGGCGCGTCCGCGCCGAGCGGAGAGGGCACCGTCTCCTCCGCGCGGAACCGGGAGACCTCGACGAAGATCACGTACTTGTCGTTGGGCCCCTCCGCGTAGAGCTGGACCTGGGAGTGCTGGTCCGTGGTCCCGAGCGCGAGGACCGGGGTGGGGCCGGCCCGACCGTTCTTCCCCAGGCTTTCGGCCCAAAGCTGCCGGAACCAGTCGGCCACGTCGCGGAGCGCCCGGGCGTAGGGCATCATCACGTGGATCCGCTTGCCCCGCCGGGCGTCCAGGAGCTGGGCGGTGAGGGCGAAGCGGTAGGCGGGATTGGCGCGCGGGTCCTCCGACTCGCAGGCCTCGTGGGCGTCGGCCGCCCCCTCGATCAGCTCCCGGACGTCCACCCCGAGCAGGGCCGCGGGGAGGAGGCCCACGGGCGAGAGCACGGAGAAGCGCCCCCCCACGTCCGGCGGGATCGAGAAGGCGGCGACCCCATGCTCCTTCGCGAAGGCGCGGAGGAAGCCCTTCTCCGGGTCGGTGGTCAGGACGAGGTGCTCCGTCCACCGCTCCCCGGCCGCGCGCCTGATCCGGTCGAGCACCGCCAGGAAACCCGCCATCGTCTCCGTCGTGTCGCCCGACTTGGTGACGACGTGGAAGAGCGTCTCCTTCGGATCGAGCATCTCCAGGAGCGAGCTCGTCTCCTCGGGGTCCACGTTGTCGAGCGCGTAGTAGCGCGGGCGGGTCCCGCGCTCGTTGTGGAACCGGTCGCAGAGGGCTCCGTGGATCGCCGTGGCCCCCAGCGCCGAGCCGCCGATCCCCACCTGGACCAGGTTCCGGAAGGCCCCGGCCCGCTCCCGGGCGTAGGCCTCCACCTCCCGCACCGGAAGCTCCTTGTAGGGGAGCCGGGCGAAGCCGAACTTGCCCTCGGCGGATTCCTTCGCGTACCGGGCGCAGAGGCTTCCCGTGGCGTCGGCCGCCTCCTCGAGTTCGGCGTCGGAGAGGCCGTGCTCGGGGCCCACCCGGGAAGCCGTCGTGTTCGCGGGGTCGAACGTGATCATGCGCGGTATCGCCGGACGGCCACGTCCAGCGGCAGGAGGATCGCGACCGCCAGGACCAGCCAGGGCGACAGGTCCAGCCTGCGATCGGCGGTCATTCTAGCGCCGGCCAGGTGGGATTCAAGCTCCCTCCAGGGTTCGCCGCGCGGGGCCGCCGCCTCGAGGGCCCGGCCCTCGGGCGAGGGGAGATACTCGGGGTCCGCCGTCCGCACCGCGCCCACCAGGAGGCTCCGGCCGTCCGGCCACCGGAGCCGCAGGCGGCGAAGCTCCCCCGCCCGCTCGAGGGGGAGGCGGATCGCCGACTCGCCGTCGCCGGAGGTCCCGATCGCCGCGGGTTCCCCCGTAGCCGCATCCCGGGCCTCCAGACCCTCGGCCGGCGCCCCCGCGTCCACCCGGACGACCGCCTCGCGGCCCTCCGTCCGCACGCGGATCCGCTGGGCGAGCTCGATGTCGGGCGCCGAGCCCGAGAGGAAGCGCACGACCTGCGCGACCAGCTTTCCCGCCTCCGGCCAGGCCCGCCAGGACGCGCTCCACGGCCCCGACAGGTCGGAGGTCCAGGCGGCCGTCCTCCCCAGCCCCGCCCGCCGCATCGCGAGCACCGGCTGGCCGTCGGAGGCGACCAGCGGGACGGCCACGCCGGGCTCGGAGCGGGCGGCCGCCGCCAGCTTGCCTTCGAGGGGCGGGAGCCGCCGGCCGTCCAGGCCCTGGAGCACCTCGTGCGGATCCCGGACCATGACCTCGAACGGCCGGGGAGGCTCGGGCCCGGGATCGCCAGGAGGAGGAGGAGGGGGGGGAGGCGCGGGGGGCGGCTCGGGCGGAGCGGCCGGCGCGGGCCTCTCCTCGCGGGGGAGGCCCTCGACGACCTTCCTGGCCTCCTGGACGAAGATCTGCGGCACCTTCTTGAAGCTCGGCGCGAAGAAGAAGCGCCCCTTTCCCCACTCGGCGATCTGGCTCATGAGCGACGGGTCGAACTTGGGGCCCTCGACGCACACCGTGCTCACCGTGATCCCGTCGGCCGCCATGCGGCGGACGACCGACTCGAAGTCGGCCGGCGCCGTGTCCCCGTCCGAGAGCAGAATCACGTGGCGGGCGGAGGCGCGCCGCGCGCGGGGGTCGGCCGCGAAGGCGCGGTGGGCCTCGAGCAGGGCGGGATGGATGTGCGTGGAGCCGTCCGCGAAGAGGCGGCGGACCCGGTCCCGGATGTAGTCCATCCGGTCGGACTCCGTGAACTCGAGGACCGGCCGGGGGCGGGCGTCGAAGGCCACGACCGCGACGGCGTCCTTCCGGGAGAGGGCCTGGGCGGCGGCGATGCAGGCCTCCTTCACGATCTCGATCGGGTCCCCGGCCATGCTGCCGGACTTGTCGACGAGGAGGAGCATCGCCACCGTCGGGGCGAGGACGCGCCGGGGCGTCCCCGCCGGGTCGGGAAGCGCGGGCGCGGGCGGGGCGGGCGGAGCGGACTGCCCCGACGGCTTCGCCGGGGAGGGCGTCTCCAGGAACCGGACCGGGAGGAGGCCCTCGATCGGGGTCCCGGCGTAACCCGAGGCGCCCGCCAAGGCGGGAGAGCCCACGACCCAGAGGCCGCCTCCCAGGCGCTCGACGTAGGTCGAGAGGGCGGAGACCGTCTCCGCGGGAAGGGCCTCCCGCGGCGCGCCCGCCAGGATCACGGCCGCGAAGTCCGCGAGCCCCGCGGGGAGCGCCGCGGCGCGGGTGAGGTCGATGTCCTGCGCCTGGAGCATGCGGGCCAGGCTCTCGCCCTGCTCGGGGGAGCCCTCGAAGAGGAGGACCCGGGGCTTTCCGGTCACGGTGAGGGCGGCGGCCCCGAGGTTGTTCCTCGGTTCGCCGTCGCCCGCGAGCCCGGCGGTCACGAGGAGCCGATGGACCCCGGGCGCGAGGGCCCGCCTCTGCTGGACGTTCTCGAGGAGGACGATCGACCGGCCGGCGGGGAGTCGGATCCGGCGCGCGGCCTCGGGCACGACCTCGTCGTCCACCGCGAGCGCGAGCGCCACTTCGGCCGGGCCGTTGCTCTCGAGCGTGACGCGCACGTCGAAAGGTTCTCCCGCGCGCGCGGCGACCGGCGCGTCCACCCGGAGCAGGGCCACGTCGGGACGGGAGGAGCGGCCGAGGGGGAGGACGAAACTGCCCGGAGGGAGCGGCGGGGGCGCGCCCCCCTGCGGCCCGGAGGCGTCGGTGAGGAGGACGATCCGGTTGGTCGATCCCTCCTCGAAGAGCGAGCGCGCGGCGTCCAGGCCCCCGGCGAGGTCGGTCCGGTCCACCTCGAGACGGCCCAGGCGCTCCCGGAGGGCCGCGAACCGCTCGGGAGACTCGGTCTTGAAGCGGTCCAGGGCGGACCGGTGGGCGAGGATGGAGGGATCGAAGTCGGGAGGGCCCGAAACGGGCGGGACCAGCACCTCCGCGCCGCCCGCGAAGGCCACGAGGGCGCAGCGGTTGCCCCGTGCCGTCTCGCGGGACCAGGCGTCGCGGAGCCGCGCGAGGCCGGAGTCCCACGCCTCGCGGGGGACGCTGCCCGAGACGTCCGCCAGGAAGACGGTCAGGTGCGGCCGGGAGGCGCGGAGGGTCGCGGCCGGGCTCGCCGCGGCCAGGCCGAGCGCGGCCGCCAGCAGGAGGCGCAGGGCGAAGGAGACCCCCTTCCGGACCCGCGAGAGGGGACGGGTCGCCGACCGGGAGGCCGCCAGCAGGACGAGGAGCGCGAGCGGCACGCTCCAGAGGAGGGCGGGATGGGCCAGGCTCAACACGAAACCTACCGGATCAGGCGGGCGCTGCCCCAGTCCGCGAAGTCCGACTGCCCGTGCCCCGCCCAGGTCACCACGAGGCGCAGATCCTTGGAGCCGGAGACGTCGAGGTCGAGCGGCCGGGGCGCGTCGTTCCCGCGGATCGTGAACTCCTTCGCCCGGACGCCGTCGACCCAGACCTCGGCCGAGACGGCGCCCAGCCCCAGGGAGACGTCGTCCAGTCCCACGACGGCCTGGAAGCGCTTGAACGCGCCCCCGAGGGAGTAGGAGAGGACGGACCGGGCCCGCACGCCCAGGCCCTTCCGGTGCTCCACGCCTCCCAGGACGAGGCGCGTCCCCTTCGCGCTCCGGTCGCGCTGGAAGGGATACTCGAGGTCGCTCGGGGACTTCCGGGGGCCCCGGATGAAGTTGGCGTCCTCGTCGACGGCGCTGGGCTGGAGGTCGGACAGGTAGACCACGCGTCCGTTCTTCCAGTAGAGGCCCGATACGGCGTCGCGGGCGATCGTCCGCTCGTTCCCGAAGAGGTCCCTGAACGTCAGGACGCCGTCCTTGAGGGATCGGACCTCGCCGCGCATCGAGGAGCCGTCCCGGGTGAGGACGATGGCGAAGAGGCCGGCCGGCTCCTTGGGGGGCGGATTCGTCTCGACCAGCCAGAGGCCCACCATGTCGGCGAGCGCCTTGGTCACTTCGCCCAGGGACTTCGACTTGTAGACCACGCCCGCGTCCGACACCGAGTTCACCGTCCCGAGCGCCAGGTCGCCGGAGGCCATCAGGACGACGTCGTCCACGGCGGGTTTCGGGAGCGCCTTCGGGAGGGAGCTCCGGTTCGCGGGAAACACGATGCCCCGGACCTGCTCGAACTTGAGGAGGGGGTCCCCGTACACCGGGCTCCGGAGACGGACGCCCTCGTCGGACCTGGGTCCGAGGCGCCCGACCAGGACGTCGCCCGTGGTGAGGGTGATCTCCACTTCGTCGTGCCCCGGCCGGGCGGCCGGGGGCCTGGCCCGGCCGAAGATGATCTCGACCAGGTCGGCGGCCTGGAGGACGCCCTTGTTTCCCGCGGCGTCGGCCCAGGAGACGGAGAGCTCGCCGCCGCGCAGCTCCAGGACCGCGTCCCGCGCCGCGATCGATTCGTTCGCGGCGGTGACGATCGTGACGTCATCGAGCGCCAGGAGGAGCGCCAGTGCCCACGCCATCATCAAGATTATACGAGGAAGAGGGCATTCCCGATATAGTGGGCGGTCATCCGGGTGCGACGGGGTCCGCCGACCCGGGGCGGTGCCGATGCTGGACTACAAACTCGTCGAGAACGTCCGGGAGTACGTGGGCGGCATGGCGCTCCGGACGCCGTGCCTGCCGTCGGAATGGCTTTCGTCGGTCACGGGCGCCCAGGTCTGGTTCAAGTGCGAGAACCTCCAGCATACCGGGTCGTTCAAGGTCCGCGGGCCGCTGGCGAAGCTGCCCTGGCTCTCGAAGGACGAGCGCCTGGCGGGGGTGCTCTGCGCGAGCGCGGGCAACCACGGGAAGGGCCTGGCCTGGGCGGCCAAGCACTACGGGATCCGCTGCACCGTCTGCGTCCCCTCGAACATCCCGGAGAACAAGGAGAAGGCGATCCGCCGCTACGGGGCGCAGCTCGTCAAGACGAAGTGCGCGAGCTACGACGACACGGAGGCCTTCGCGCGGCAGCTCGCGCAGAAGACGGGGGCCACGTGGATCTCCCCGTTCGACGACCCCCACATCATGGCGGGGAACGGGGGGACGACCGCGCTCGAGGTCTTCGACGAGCTCCCCAAGCTGGACGCGCTCGTGGTGCCCGTGGGGGGCGGGGGGCTGGCGATCGGGATGGGCGTCGTGGCGCGCGAGCGGGCCCCGCGCGCGAAGGTTCTGGGGGTGAACACGGACGCGTCGCCCGGAATGTGGCTCTCGCGGAAGGACAAGAAGGCCCAGCTCCGGGTCGACTCGAAGCCCACGATCGCCGAGGGCCTGGAGGGGGGCGTCTCCGAGAACACGTACCAGCTCGGGCTGAAGTACATCGACGACATGCTGGTGGTGAAGGAGGAGACGCTGAAGAAGGCGATCGCGGAGCTGCTCCGCCGCCACCGGATGGCCGTCGAGGGCTCGGCGGCGGCGTCCGTCGCCGCGATCATGGAAGGGCACGTCCCCAAGTCCTACAAGCGCGTCTGCGTCGTTCTCACCGGCTCCAACATCGACGCCTCGCGGCTGAAGTCGATCGTGAACGCCTCCTTCTGATTGCCTTGATTTGAGCGGGCGCGCTGCTAGAATACCCTCCCGGGTCAAGCCCCCTCGGAACGAAGGAAACCGCCCACGAGGCGGTGAGACTATGCCCCGGAAACGGCGGGCGGGCGCGTGAGCGCGGTGGAACGCCTGCACAAGGTCCTGGCCAACGCGGGGATCGCCTCGCGGCGGCGCTGCGAGGAGTTCATCCTCGGGGGACAGGTCAGCGTCGACGGGAAGGTCGTGACCGAGCTGGGGACCAAGGTCGACCCCGAGCGGTCGCGCATCGTTTTCGCGGGCCAGCTCGTCCGTCCGCCCCGGCCGGTCACGCTCCTCCTCCACAAGCCGCGCCGGGTCCTGACCACCACGAGCGACGACCGGGGCCGGAAGACCGTCCTGGACCTCGTGCCGGCGATGCGGGAGCGGATCTTCCCGGTGGGCCGGCTCGACTGGGACTCCGAGGGGCTGCTCCTCCTCACCAACGACGGGGACCTCGCGAACCTCCTCACGCATCCCCGCTACGGCGTGCCCCGCACCTACCACGCCCGGATCAAGGGGGAGCTTTCGGGGGAGGTGCTCGAGAAGCTCCAGCGGGGGGTCTGGCTTTCGGAGGGGAGGACGGGCCCCGTCCGGGTCTTCGTGAAGAAGCGCTTCCACGGCGGCGCGGTGATCGAGGCCACGATCCGCGAGGGGATGAACCGGGAGGTCCGCCGCGTCTTCGCCAAGTTCGGCCTCAAGGTCCGCCGCCTCAGGCGGACCCGGGTGGGCCCGCTCGGGCTGGGGGGCCTGCCTTCCGGCCAGTGCCGCGTCCTGAGCCCCAGGGAGGTGGAAGACCTGAAGAGGGCCGCGCGGGAGGCGAGGGAGCATGCGGGCCGCTAGCCTCGCCCTCGGGGTCCTCTTCGGAGCCCTCTGCTCCTCCGGGGGGGCGCAGGAGGGCCGGAACCTGCTCGAGGGGCTCGAGAGGAGGCTGCTCCCCAACGGTCTCGCGGTGGTCGTGAGGGAGGACCGCCGGATCCCGATGGTGACGGCCATGCTCGCCTACCGGGTGGGCTCGGCGAACGAGGAGCCGGGGATCACGGGCGCCTCCCACTTCTTCGAGCACATGGTCTTCAAGGGCACGGCGAAGTACAAGCCGGGCGACATCGACCTCGTGACCTACCGGGCGGGCGGCGAGAACAACGCGTTCACGACGCACGACATGACGGGCTACTGGTTCCACGTGAACGCCCGGCACCTGGACGACGTGCTCGACATCCTGGCCGACACGATGGGGAACTGCACGATCGACCCCAAGGAGTTCGAGGCCGAGAAGAACACCGTGCTCCAGGAGATGAACCTCTGGCTGGACGGCCCCTGGGGGGAGCTTGAGCGCGAGCTCGACCGGGCCGTCTTCCCCAAGAGCGCCTACGGCCATCCCGTCCTGGGCCGGCGCGAGGACGTGGAGCGGCTCACGCCCGAGCGGATGAAGGCGTACTACCGGACCCACTACCGCCCCCAGAACGCCTCGCTCGTCGTGGTGGGCGACGCCGCGAAGGCCGACGTCTTCGCCCGCGCCGAGAGATTCTTCGGGAAGATCCCCCGCGGCGAGGACCCGAAGGCGCCCGTGCTCGCCGAGCCCCCGCAGGCCGAGGCCCGGCGCGTGGAGCTCAAGACGGGCCGCGCCGCCGACCGGCTCCTCATGGCCTGGCGGGCCGAGCCCGCCGGGACGGAGACCGACATCGTCCTGGACGTCGTCGCCACCCTGCTGGGCGACGGCCGCACGTCGCGGCTCCAGCGGCGGCTCGTCGAGAGGGAGGGGCTCGTCGGCGAGGGGAACCTCGACGTCAGCAACCATTCGCGCCGGCACGAGGGCGTCTTCGGGGTGCAGGCCGAGCTCGCCCTGGGCGGGTCGCCGGGGAAGGCGGAGGAGATCGTCCTCGAGGAGCTCCGCGCCCTCCGGGAGCGTCCGGTGGGGGAGCGCGAGCTCCGGCGCGCGAAGAACCTGATTCGCGCGGGCTTCGCGTTCGAGGCGGAATCGCAGTACGAGCTGACCTCCAAGATCGGCTACTTCGAGGCGCTGGGCCTCCCCGACTACGTGGGCCGCTACATGGACCGGGTGGAGGCCGTCGCGCCGGAGCGCATCCAGGCCGTGGCGGCCAGGATCTTCCGGGAGGAGGCGCGGACGGTGGTGCTGGGGGCCCGGAAGGCGCAGAGGACGCAGAGGGGGCAGAGGACGCAGAGGGGGCAGGCGGGGCCGGGGCCGTCGCTCGGGGAGGTCCGCGAGGCGAGGCTCGAGAACGGGGTCTCGATCCTCGTCAAGCCGCGGCGCGACTTCCCGGTGCTGGCGGTGCAGGCCTTCGTGGACGGCGGCCAGCTCTACGAGCCCGAGGGGAAGGCGGGGCTCGTCCGCCTGGTGGGCGAGCTCCTCGACGAGGGGACCGACGACGGCGCCGGCCGGGTCCGGAGCGCCGAGGAGATCGCCGGGGACCTCGAGTTCGTGGGCGGGAGGCTCGACGCCAACGCCAACGGCGCGGCCGTCAAGGTGCTCTCGGAACACGCCGCGCTCGCCTTCGACCTGGTCCGCGACCTCCTCCGGCACGCCTCCTTTCCCCAAGCCCGCCTCGAGCAGATCCGGGACGACCTCCAGGCCGAGATCGAGTCGATGGACGACGACCCGCAGGGGGTGGCTCGACGCCTTTTCTACGAGGAGGCCTTCCGGGGCCATCCCTTCCAGCGGCCGGGGGTGGGCCGGAAGGAGACCGTGGCGAGACTGACGCGCGACGACGTCCTGGCGTACGTCCGGCGCTTCTACCGCCCGGAGAACGTGATCGTGGCCGTGGCGGGGGACATCGACGCCGACCGCGCCGTGGAGGAGCTCCGGTCCCGCCTGGGCTCCTGGAAGGGGGAGGGCCCCTGGGAGGCTCCCCGGCCGCCGCGGGCGGAGCGGCAGAAGGAAGCCCGGACGGCGACGCGCGCGTTCGAGGCGCAGCAGGCGAGGATCCACCTGGGACACGTGGGGATCGACCGGAAGGACCCGGACTTCGCCGCGCTCCGCGTGGCGGAAACGATCCTCTGCTCGAGCGCGGGGTTCACGAACCGCCTGGCCCGGAAGCTGCGGGACGAGGAGGGGCTGGCGTACGACGTGGGGGGGACGCTCACGCTGGGCGCGGGCGCCGCGCAGGGCGCCTTCCAGGTGGCGCTCGGGGTCGAGGCGAAGGACAGGGACCGGGCGCTGGCCCTGGTCCGGGGAGAGCTGGAACGCTTCCTCGAGGAAGGGCCCACGGCGGGGGAGTTCGAGGACGCGCGGCGGCACCTCACGGCCTCGCTCCCGGGCGCCTGGGAGACCGCCGAGGACGTGGCGGCGTATCTCCTGGAGGTCCGGCGCTTCGGCCTGGGGACGGGCGCCGCGGCGGCCTTCCACCGGGACGTCTCGGCGATGACCCGCGAGGACGTGCTCCGCGCCGCGCGGCGGCACCTGGACGCGAGGAACCTGACCGTGGTGGTGGTGGGACCGGAGGAGAAATGAAGACGGCGAAGCTGGCGCTCGAGGACGGCACGGTGTTCGCCGGCCGCTCGTTCGGGGCCGACGGCGAGAGGTCGGGGGAGATCGTCTTCAACACCGCGATGTCGGGGTACCAGGAGATCCTGACCGACCCCTCCTACAAGGGACAGATCGTCACGATGACCTACCCGCACATCGGGAACTACGGCATCAACGAGGAGGACTTCGAGTCGGCCCGGCCCTGGGTGGAGGGCTTCGTCGCGCGCGAGTTCTCGCGGGTCTCGAGCAACCATCGGGCGGGCGCGCGCCTGGAGGAGTTCTTCGCCCGCCACGGGATCATGGCCGTGGACGACGTGGACACCCGGGCCATCACCCGGCGGCTCCGGATCGACGGAGCCATGAACGGCGTCCTTTCGACCGTCGAGCTCGACGACGCGAAGCTCGTGGCCAAGGCCCGGGCCATCCCGAAGATGAGCGGGCTCGACCTCGTGAAGCACGTGACCTGCGACCGGCCGCGGCCCTGGCGCGACTTCGTGACGCACGACGCGTCGTGGACGGCGCCGGAGCTCCGCCACCGGGTCGCGGTGGTCGACTGCGGCGTGAAGTACAACATCATCCGCTCGCTCGTCCGCCACGGCTGCGACGTGACGGTCCATCCGGCGGGCGCCACGGCGCGGGACCTGGAGGGCTACGACGGCGTCTGCCTCTCGAACGGACCCGGCGACCCCTCGGCGGTGACCTACACGATCGAGGCCGCCCAGGGGCTGCTCCGGAAGGAGAAGCCGGTCTTCGGGATCTGCCTGGGCCACCAGATCCTCGGGCTGGCCCTCGGGGCGCAGGTCTACAAGCTCCCGTTCGGGCACCACGGGGCCAACCACCCGATCCGCCGGGTCGCGACGGGCCAGGTGGAGATCACGAGCCAGAACCACGGGTTCGCGGTCGAGGAGAAGTCGCTCCAGGCCGCGGGGGGCGAGGTGACCCACGTCAACCTGAACGACGGCGCCGTGGAGGGGCTCCGGCACAAGTCCCTGCCGGTCTTCTCCGTCCAGTACCACCCGGAGGCCTCGCCCGGTCCCCACGACGCGAGCTACCTGTTCGAGGAGTTCGTCCGGAACATGGAGGCGGTGAAGAAGTGAATCCGGAACCCACCCGGGAGGCGACCCCATGAAGCGGCCGAAGACGACCTGCGTCGTGGGCGTCCAGTGGGGGGACGAGGGGAAGGGGAAGATCGTCGACATCCTCTCGCACCGGGCCGACCTGGTCGTCCGCTTCCAGGGCGGCGGGAACGCGGGCCACACGGTGGTGGTGGACGGGGAGAAGTTCGTCCTCCACCTCATTCCCTCGGGGATCCTTCACCGGAGCCGCTGCGTGATCGCCAACGGCGTCGTGGTGGACCTGATCCAGCTCCTCGACGAGATGGAGGAGCTCGGGAAGCGAGGCGTGAAGTTCGGGAGGAACCTCCTCCTCTCCGACCGCGCGCACGTCGTCATGCCCTGGCACAAGTGGCTGGACAAGTACTCGGAGTCCGGCCGGCAGAAGATCGGCACGACCCAGCGCGGGATCGGGCCCTGCTACGCGGACAAGGCGGCCCGGAAGGGGATCCGGGTGGCCGACCTCTACAACGCCCCGATCCTCGAGGAGCGAGTCCGCGCCTTCACCGAGGAGAAGAACAGGGTCCTGGCCGCGCTCTACGGGGCGCCGGCGCTCGACCCCGCCCGGATCCTCGAGGAGTACCGAGGCTACGCGGAGCGCCTCCGGCCCTTCGTGGGCGACGCGGTCGGGGCGGTGAACGACGCGATCGACTCGGGGAAGCAGGTGCTCTTCGAGGGCGCCCAGGGGAGCCTGCTCGACATCGACTTCGGGACCTATCCCTACGTCACGTCGTCGAACTCCGACGCCTGCGGGATCTCGGCCGGCACGGGGGTCCCGCCGAAGAAGATCGGGACCATCCTCGGCGTGGCCAAGGCGTACTGCACCCGGGTCGGGGAGGGGCCGTTCCCGACCGAGCTCAGGGATGGACTCGGCGAGAAGCTCCGGGAGCTGGGGGCGGAGTACGGGGCGACCACGGGGCGCCCCCGGCGCTGCGGCTGGTTCGACGGCGTCACCTCGCGGCACGCGGTGCTGATCAACGGCATCGACGAGATCGCCATCACGAAGCTGGACGTCCTCTCCGGCCTGGACGAGATCCGCTTCGCCACGGCCTACCGGCACGACGGGAAGACGAGCGACCGGATGCCCTCCGAGACGGACGTGCTCTCGCGCTGCGAGCCGGTCTACGAGACCTTCAAGGGCTGGAAGGAGGATCTCTCGCGGATCCGGCGCTTCGCGGACCTGCCGCGCGCGGCCAAAATCTATTTGAATTTCGTCGAACGCTACCTTAAGGTCAAAGTGACGATGATCTCGGTGGGGAAGGATCGGGAAAAGACCATCCTGAGATAGTCGGAAGTTCGAGGTTGGAAGCTGGAAACCGGAACCTCGGGGAAGGCGTCTCTAACTTCCAACTCCAAACTTCAAACTTTCCTATGACTGTCGCGCTCACCGGCCTCAAGATCCCCCGGCACATCGCCATCATCATGGACGGCAACGGGCGATGGGCCCGGGAGCACGGCCTCCAGCGGATCCTGGGCCACGAGTCGGGCGCGGAAACGGTCCGCGAGATCACGCGCGAGTGCTCGCGGCTCGGGGTCGAGCGCCTCACCCTGTACGCCTTCAGCGCCGAGAACTGGAAGCGGCCCGAGCGGGAGGTGGGTTTCCTCATGCAGCTCCTGGCCCAGTACCTCGTCCAGGAGCGCAAGGAGATCATGGACAACAACATCCGCTTCACCTCGATCGGCCGGCTCCACGAGCTGCCGGAGGAGGTGCGGAAGGAGCTGCGGGGGACGAGCGAGATCTCGTCGAAGAACACGGGGATGGTCCTTTGTCTCGCGCTCTCCTACGGGGGGCGCGTCGAGATCGTGGACGCGGTGCGCCGCCTGGCCGAGGACGTGAAAGCCGGCCGCTGCGCCCCCGGGGAGATCGACGAGCAGTCGATCGCGCGCTACCTCTACGACCCGGCGGCGCCGGACCCGGACCTCCTGATCCGCACCGGCGGGGACATGCGCGTCTCGAACTTCCTCCTCTGGCAGATCTCGTACACGGAGCTCTGGGTGACCCCCGTCCGCTGGCCGGAGTTCACGAAGGACCACCTCCACGAGGCGATCCGCGACTTCTCCCGCCGGGACCGCCGCTTCGGAAACGTCGACCGCGAGGCCTGAGGGCCAGTTGCCAGTTTCCAGCTACCAGTTACCAGTTGCCAGTTGCCAGTTTCCGGTTCGTGGGAACTGAGAACTGTGAACTGCGAACTGCGCTGATGACTGTTCCGCGCAAGCTGCTCGTCCGCGTCGTCGGCGCGCCCCTTCTCCTGGCCGCCCTCGGCGGGATCCTCTACTGGGGGCACCGGCTCGTGCAGGAAGGGCTCCCGAATCGCCCGCTCAACGTCCTCGTCCTCCTGGTCTGGTTCCTCTCCATCCTCGAGTTCTGGGCCATGTGCCGGGGGAGGGGGGTGGCGATGCCCAACCCGTACCTCCTGGCGCTCGCCGCGTGCGGAGGGGTCTACGCCCTGACCCGGCTGCAAGGGGGCAACACTCCGCTGGGGCTCGAGGCGGCGGCGGTCACCCTGATCCTGCTGTGCATCCTCGTGTTCCGGTTCGGCAAGGTGACGCCGGAGGGGGCGGCCCTGAGCCTCCTCGGGTTCGCCTACACGGGCCTCGTCGCGTTCCTCCTGCACGTTCCCGTTGCGCCCGCGGTCTCGACCTTCTATCTCCTCTTCCTCCTGGCCTGCGCCAAGGGATCGGACATGGCGGCGTTCGTCGTGGGGAAGTCGATCGGGCGGCACCCGATGGCGCCGGTCGTGAGCCCGAACAAGACCTGGGAGGGAGGGATCGCGGGCGGCCTCGCCGGCGCCGCGGCCGGCTTCGCGGTGCTCTGGTGGACCCCGCTCAAGGGCGCCTTCGCGGCCGTCCCGGTGCCGGCGTTGCTGGGACTGGCCCTTTCGGTTACAATAGCCGCGCAGGTGGGCGACCTCGTCAAGTCGGCGTTCAAGCGCTGGGCCGGCGTCAAGGACTCCGGCCGGCTCCTCCCCGAGTTCGGCGGCATGCTCGACATGGTGGACAGCTTCCTCGTGGCGGGCCCCGTCGCGCACTTCGCGACGGTCCTCGTCCTGAGGGCGTCCTCCTAGATGGAGAAGGCCGTCCCCGTCGAGAACCGCCAGGAGATCGCGAAGCTCTTCGGGCCCTTCGACCGCAACCTCAAGGAGCTCAAGAAGATCACCGGGGTCGAGGTCGTCGTCCGGAACGGGGAGATCCGGGTCCGCGGGACCCGGGCCGGGGTGGACCGGGCCGTCCAGGCCCTCGAGAAGATGCGCGAGGCGTCCGCTCCGACGGTGGAGGACGTCCAGGCCTTCCTCGAGGTCCGCGAGTCGCCCGCAAGCGTCCGCACGATGCCCGGGAGCATCTTCCGGCAGGCCGTCCTGACCGCCCCCAAGTCCGAGGGGCAGGGGAAGTACCTGGCCGACATCGACCAGAACGACATCGTCTTCGCGATCGGGCCGGCGGGGACGGGGAAGACCTTCCTCGCGGTGATGAAGGCGGTCGAGGCCCTGAAGTCCGGCCGGGTCCGCCGCATCGTCCTCGTCCGCCCCGCGGTCGAGGCGGGGGAGAAGCTCGGCTTCCTTCCGGGAGACATCCAGGCCAAAGTGAACCCCTACCTCCGGCCGATCTACGATTCGCTCAACGCCTTCCTCGAATTCGGGCAGCTCAAGCGCCTGATCGACGCCGACGTGGTCGAGATCTGCCCCCTCGCCTACATGCGCGGCCGCACGCTCGACGAGGCCTTCATCATCCTGGACGAGGCCCAGAACACGACGAGCGAGCAGATGAAGATGTTCCTGACCCGGATGGGGGCGAAGTCGAAGATCGTGGTGACGGGCGACATCACCCAGATCGACCTCTCGCCGGGAAAGCCGAGCGGCCTGATCGAGGCCCGCGACCTCCTCCGGGGCCTGCCGGGGATCGGGTTCTCCTTCATGACGAAGGCCGACATCGTCCGCCACCCGCTCGTCCAGAGGATCGTGGACGCGTATGAGCACCAACGAAGGAGATAGTTTCCAGTCGCCGGTTTCCAGTTTCCAGGGGGTTCCCCCCGCCCCCCCGGCAGGGGAAGGGGGGACGGGGCCGGAAGCTGAAAGCTGCGAGCCGACGGCTCGAATCGAGCGAAGGCTGCCCGCATTCTATGCGGCCTTCTTTTACGCGTTCCCGGCGGCCGTGGCGTGGATCTGGCTCCACCACTCGATGCCGGGGCGCTCGGCGGCGCTCTGGGCGCCGGCGGACTGGCCGCTCGACCTGGCGGCGGGCGTCGGCGCCGGGGCGGCCCTGGCGGCCGTCTCCTGGCTCTTCGGCCGGGCCTTCGCCTGGTCGCGCCGGCTCGAGGCGGAGTTCGGCTGGATCCTGGGGGCGCAGCGGAACTGGGAGATCGCCTGGATCGCGCTCCTGTCCGGGTGCGCGGAGGAGTACCTCTTCCGGGGGGCGCTCCAGGAGAAGTTCGGGATCTGGGTCGCGACCGGGGTCTTCGCGGTGGTCCACTGGCCGCTCAACCGGAACTTCCTCCCCTGGCCCTTCGTGGCGGGAGCGGTGGGGCTCGGGCTGGGGGGCCTCGCGATCCTGACCGACTCGCTGGTCGCGCCCGCGGCGGCGCACGCCGTCGTCAACTTCGTCAACCTTCGGAGGATCACGGGGCGGTTCCGGACCTGGGACGAGGACCGCGTGAACCGGTACGTCGAGACGGGGAAAGAGGCCGCATGAACGACGCCTACGCCAGTCCCTTCGCCGAGCGCTACTCCTCGAAGGAGATGCTGCGCCTCTTCTCGGCGGACCACAAGTTCCGGACCTGGAGGAGGCTCTGGATCGCGCTGGCGGAGGCCGAGCGGAGGCTCGGGCTGCCGATCACGGAGGCCCAGGTCCGCGAGCTCCGCGCGAAGGCGGAGGACGTCGACTACCCCTCGGCGCGGAAGTACGAGGAGAAGCTCCGCCACGACGTCATGGCCCACATCCGGGCCTACGGGGACCAGTGTCCCGGGGCCCGGGGGATCCTCCACCTGGGCGCGACGAGCGCCTTCGTCGTGGACAACACGGACCTCGTCATCCTCCGGGAGGCGTACGCCCTGGTCGAGCGGGCGCTCGCGAACGTGGTCGACCGGCTGGCCGCCTTCGCGAAGCGGCACGCGGCGCTCCCCACCGTCGCGTTCACCCACTTCCAGCCCGCCCAGTTCACGACGGTGGGGAAGCGGGCCTGCCTCTGGATCCAGGAGCTGCTCCTCGACCTCGACGAGCTCGAGACGCGGCAGAAGTCCCTCCGCTTCCTGGGCGCGAAGGGGACGACGGGGACGCAGGCGAGCTTCCTCGCGCTCTTCGAGGGGGACGAGGGGAAGGTGAAGAGGCTGGACGCGATGGTCGCCCGGGAGATGGGGTTCGACCGCAGCTACCCGGTGAGCGGCCAGACGTACTCCCGAAAGGTGGACGCCCAGGCGCAGGCGACGCTGGCCGGGATCGCCCAGTCCGCGCACAAGTTCGCCAACGACCTCCGCCTCCTCCAGCACCTCCGCGAGGTCCAGGAGCCCTTCGGGAAGGACCAGGTGGGGTCGAGCGCGATGGCCTACAAGCGGAACCCGATGAAGTGCGAGCGGATGACCTCGCTTGCCCGCCTGGTGATCGCGCTGTCCTCCAACGCCGCCTTCACGGCGGCCTCCCAGTGGTTCGAGCGGACCCTGGACGACTCGGCGGGGAAGCGGGTGGCGCTGCCGGAGGCGTTTCTGGCGACGGACGCGATCCTCCAGCTCTACCTCGAGGTGGCGGCCGACCCGGCCGTGGACGAGGCCGCGATCCGGGCCAACGTGGAGCGGGAGCTGCCCGCGATCGCCACCGAGGATCTCCTGATGGAGGCGGTGAAGGCGGGGGGGGATCGCCAGGAGCTCCACGAGCGGATCCGCCGGCACACGATGAACGGGAAGGGGAAGGACCTCCTCGAGCGTCTTAAGAAGGACGGGGCCTTCAAGGCGGTGCGCGGGATGATCTCCGGAATGGCGGATCCCGGGAGGTACGTGGGCCGCTCGCCCTCGCAGGTCCGGGACTTCCTGCGGGACGAGGTCGCCCCGCGCCTGGCCGCCCGCAAGCGCCTGCTGGGGATGAAAGCCGAGGTGAAGGTGTGAGGAGAATCGCGGTCGTCCTGGCGCTGGGGGGCGGATGCAACCTCGCGCCGCCGGAGCACGAGCTCCGGGGCTTCACCAAGGAGGAGCTCGAAGCGGGACCGACGTACCACGCGATGAAGGGGGCGCTGCTCAACGACGTCCGGGTCTGGCGCGAGCTCGACCGGAAGCTCGACGAGGGCTCGCCCGACTGCCCTGGGATCGTCCGCAAGCTCGGCGTTCCGCGCTGCGCGAAAGACGACGAGGAGCTCGTCCACTTCCCTCTGAAGGACGACCTTCCGGACAAGCCGTACCGGGTGGACGAGGAGGCCTACTACTGTCCGCTCGAGAGCACGTATTTCTACCACTACCGGGGCGGGCCCCGGCGGCGGGACGTCTGGCTGGGCCCCTACAGGATCCATCGCCCGCCGAAGAAGCTGGACGATGTTCAGCATTAGAGGGGCGTCCCGCGAGGCGCGGGGGCGTTATACTGGTAGGGGGATTCGTTCCCCGGGGAGGATGTCGCCGTGAAGAAAACCGCCCTCGCCGTGGCTCTCGTGGCGCTGATGGCCGTCGCCGCCGAGGCGCAGGTCACGCTCACCTATTCCAAGCAGAATCGAAACAGCTCCCTGACAGTGACCCTCTCCGGGGGATCCTATTCGAGCTACGGGTACGGCTTCGGGTACGGCTACGGCTACGGGTGCGGCCCGGTCGGCCCCTACGGTCCCGGGCTGGTGGCCAAGGTCGGAGGCGGCACCCTCACGTTCGGGACCCGCCACGTGCTCTGCTACCCCGGCGCCGGGGGCGGCTACGGCCTGTCCACCTACGGCTACGGGCTCTACGGCTCGGGGTACTACGGATACGGCGGCTACGGCGGCTACGGCGGGTACGGGAACGGCGGCATCGGGTACGGGATTCCGGGATACGGCCTCGCGCGCCCGATCGCGGACTACTCGCCGGCGCCTCCGCCCCGTGCGAAGAGCCCCCTGGACCGCCTGCTGGAGTACGCCGCGGCCAAGGAGATCGAGGAGGGCCGCCGCCGCTTCCGCGGGGGGGACTACCGGGGCGCGCTCGACGAGTTCCGCGCCGCCGTGGCCGCCGACCCTTCCAGCGGCCTGGCGCAGCTCTACTTCGCCGCGGCGCTCGCCGTGACGGGCGACTTCCGGAACGCCGACAAGGCGCTCCGCGCGGCCCTCGAGAAGGCGGCGGTGGAGAAGCCGAGCCTCGAGTTCCGCGACGAGAAGGAGCGCCGGCGCGTGTCGGGCCTGATGGAAAAGGTCTCGGGGGAGGGATCCCTCGCCGCGGCCTACGCGCTCTCCCTCGCGGGCGACCCCGGACGGCTGAAGACGCTGGCGGGGAAGGATCCGGCCGCCCGGAAGCTCCTTGACCCCTAGGCGCCGGATTTCAGAACTTCGTAGCGGTATTCCGCGTCGCGGCACGGTTCCCGTTTCCCAGTTTCCAGTTTCCGGTTTCCAGTTTCCAGCAGAGCGAGCGCGTTCGACTTCTGGGAACTGGTAACTGGCAACTGGAAACTGTGCGAGCAACGATACGGACTGATGACCGCGGGCACCTAGTTGCGGAGCGTGCCCCCCTTCTGGGCCGCGTCCTTGAAGGCGTCGATGAAGAGGACGTCCGACATCACTCGCTTCACGTAGCCCCAGTCCTCCCAGAACTGGTCGTCCGTGCTCCAGCGGCGGGGCACGAAGATCACGTCCCCAGGAGCCAGAGGGATGTCCTGGCGGACGTCGGCCTTGGCGAAGTAGTCCCAGAGGTCGCAGACGATCACGCGGCTCTTCCGGAGCGGGTCCTTCACGTCGCGGCGGATGACGCGGATCTGGCGCCATTCCGCCTCGGGGGGGAGGTCGGAAGTGCCCAGGATGTTGACGAGGGTCTCCTTGCCCGTGAAGGCCCGGGCGGAGTAGACCGGCAGGCGGGTCATGCCCATGACGACGATGTCGGATCCCTGGTTGTTCTGGAAGAAGCCGCCGCCGCCCACGCCGGGGTGGTGCCAGGAGTGCGCGTGTACGTGGATCAGGACCTCGGGCCGCTTCAGGTAGAGGGCCAGCTCGCGCTCGAGGTGCGCCTTGAGCTCGTCCATCGTCAGGCCGGCCACTCTCAGCCGGTTCACGTAGGGGTAATGGATGTAGCCGGTGGGGGGGACGAAGTACTGGCGGGTCAGGACCGCCTCGCCGGGCACCTCGATCGTGATCGAGGCGCCGTACGGGATGCGGTACTCGTAGACGGCCTCGCCGCGCGCGTCCGCCTCCCGCTTCAGCCGCTCGTACTCGTCGATCCATTCGGGGGCGGTCAGGACGATGCCCTTGAGCTCGGGAAACCTCCGGACCAGCAGCCCCAGGTCGAAGGGGTGGCCCGTCTCGAATCCGTAGCTCATGGCCTTGAGGTAGTCGCTCGTCCGGGTGAGGAGCCTCTGGTTGGGGGGGGTGCCGCAGCCCACGAGGGCCGCCGCGGCGAGCGCGAAGGCTGCGGTCGATCGGATCATGGGAACGAACCTCCTGCCGGACCCGCGGACTACCCGAGAACTTATCGGTCCGCGGGGGCCCCGGGCTTTACAGGGGGGGCGGCCGCGTTAGAATGTCGGCGGTGAAGGATTCCGATCCCGGGCGGCTCCGCCGCGATCCCGCCCTCCCCTTCCAGGAAGTGGAGGGACGTGCCGTGGTCGTCGTGCCGGGCCGGCGGGAAGTCCACCAGCTCGACGAGGTGGGAACCTTCGTCTGGTCCGCGCTCGGCCAATCGCGCAGCTTCGAGGAACTCGTGCGGGCGGTCTGCGCCGAGTTCGACGTGTCGGAGGAGGGGGCCTCGAAGGATCTCCGCCCCTTCCTCGCCGAACTGAAAGCGAAGGGGCTCCTCCTCTGACCCCTCCCGCGTTTGCAAATTGCGAACGGGCGGGGTATAGAGAGATGAGGAGATGCAGGATTCCCGGCTCGCCCTGCTCGTCGTGGACGACGATCCCTCCATCCGCCGCATCTTCAAGGAGCTGGTCTCCGCCCGCCAGGACGCGGACGTAGGGGAAGCCGGGGACGCGAAAGCGGCCCTGGCGGCGCTCCAGGAGCGGGCCTTCGACATCGCGTTCCTGGACGTCCGGATGCCCGGCCTGACGGGGATCGACCTCCTCGAGCGGCTCAAGCGGGAGCGGCCGGGTCTCGAGGTGGTGATGATGACGGCCCACGGGACGATCGAATCGGCCGTGCAGGCGATGCGCCTGGGCGCCCTGGACTACCTGCCCAAGCCGTTCCGCCTCGACCAGGTGAAGCTGATCCTGGAGCGCCTGAGGCAGGTCAAGGAGCTGAAGGCCGAGAACGCCCGCCTCCGCCGGGAGCTTCGGGGCCGCTACTCGGCGAGGAACCTGATCGGCCACGCGCCCGGGATCGAGCGCTGCAACGAGATGATCGACCGGGTGCGGGGGGAGGACTGCAACGTCCTGATCCTCGGCGAGAGCGGGACGGGGAAGGAGCTCGTCGCCCGGGCGATCCACTACGACGGCATCCGGCACGACCGCCTGTTCGTCCCGATCGACTGCGGGGCGATGCAGCCGACGCTGCTCGAGAGCGAGCTGTTCGGCCACGAGAAGGGGGCGTTCACCGGGGCCCACGCCCGGAAGCCCGGTCTCTTCCAGACGGCCTCGGGCGGCACGGCGTTCCTCGACGAGGTGGGGGAGATCCCCCTCGAGCTCCAGCCCGCGCTCCTCCGGGCGATCGAGGAGAAGGAGATCCGCCCCGTGGGCGCCACGGGGTATCGGGCGGTCGACGTGCGGATCATCGCGGCCACGAACCGGCCGCTCGAGGAGATGGTCGCCCAGGGCTGCTTCCGGCGCGACCTCTATTACCGGCTCAACGTCGTGACGATCCACCTGCCGCCCCTCCGGGACCGGAAGGACGACATCCCCCTCCTGGCCGACCACTTCCTCCGGCAGCTCGCGTCGCGCGGCTCGCGCCGGGTGGCCGGGATCTCGAGGGAGGCGCTCCAGCTCCTCCAGCGATACGACTGGCCGGGAAACGTCCGCGAGCTCCAGCACCTGGTGGAGCGCGCCTGCGCGCTGGGGCAGGGGGACCGCGTGGAGGTGGACGAGCTCCCCCCCGCGGTGCTCCAGGCCGTGGAGGCCAAGGGCCGCCGCCCGGCGGGGGGGAGGACGCTCGAGGAGATGGAGCGGGCGGCCATCGCCGGCCTCCTGGAGGAGTCCGGCGGCGATACGGCCCGCGCGGCCGAGGTCCTGGGCATCGACCGGAGCACGCTGTACCGCAAGGTCAAGCGGTACGGGATCGTCCTTCGCCCGGAGGGCGGCGGCCTCAAGGAAAGAGGGTGAGCTGCGGGCCCGGGGGGAGCCGGAAGGACCGGACCGACAGGCCCGGCGCCTCTCCCTGGAGGCCGGCCTTCCGGCGGGCGTGGTCGAAGAGCGCCGCGACCTGCCTCGCGTAGACCCCTTCCCCGGTCATCCGGGTTCCGAAGCGGGGGTCGTTGAGCCGCCCGCCCCGGACCTCCCTCACCCGCTCCAGCACCTTCCGGGCGCGGTGCGGCACCGCGCGCTCCAGCCAGTCGCGGAAGAGGTCCTTGACCCCGTGAGGGAGCCGGAGCATCGCGTGGGCGGCGAAGGACGCCCCCGCGTCGCGGGCCGCGACGAGGATCGAGGGGATCTCGTGGTCGGTCAGGCCGGGGACGACCGGCGCCACGTTGACGCCGACCGGCACCCCCGCGGCCGAGAGCGCCCGGATCGCGTCGAGCCGCCGGGCCGGGACGGAGGTGCGCGGCTCCATGGATCCCGCGAGCGCCGGGTCGAGCGTGGTGAGGGAGAGGAGCACCGCGGCGGCGCCCCGGCGGGCGAGCTCGGAGAGGAGATCGAGGTCGCGCGTCACCAGGTGGTTCTTCGTCACGACGGCCACGGGGTTCCGGAACTCGGCCAGGACCTCGAGGCAGGCGCGGGTGAGGCGGAGGCGGCGTTCGAGGGGCTGGTAGGGATCGGTGACGCCGCTCAGGGCGAGGACCCGGGGGGTCCAGCGGGGCGAGGCGAGCTCGGAGCGCAGGAGGGCCGCGGCGTCCTCCTTGACCAGGATCTTGGTCTCAAAGTCCAGGCCCGCCGAGAAGCCCAGGTACTCGTGGTACGGCCGGGCGTAGCAGTAGGCGCAGCCGTGCTCGCAGCCGCGGTAGGGGTTCAGGCTCGCGGAGAAGCCCAGGTCCGGGCTCTCGTTGGTGGCAATCACGGTCCGGGCGGAATCCTTGAGGACCTGGGTGCGGGGCAGGGGCCCGTCCGGATCGGCGGCCTCGGGGTCGGGGACGAAGGCGCGCCTCTCGAAGCGCCCGGCCGGGTTGGCGGCGGCCCCGCGCCCCCGGATTCCCGGCGGCCTCCTCGGCATGGCCCCACTGTACCCGGCCCCGAGGCGACTTGCAAATTCCGTCGTCGGGATTCGCAAAGTGCAAATATTTTATGGGTGTATAGCATTAGTTATTCGTTCCCCGGGCGCAAGTCCCTGGAGCGCGATGGGTTCCGCCGGGGGGCTGGATCGGCCGCTGGCACGGGACTTGCAGATCCTCTTCCCGTGGACGCGAAGGGAGCGAAGGGGCCTCAGGTGCGACTGCGCGGGACCTGCGCCCTGGAGGGGAGTCCCGGCTCCGTGCTCGTGTCCGCCGACGCTTCGAGGCTCCTCGTCCTGGACCGGGAGGCGCCGCGCGGGACCGAGTTGGGGCTTCCCGGGATGGAGCGACTCTCAACCCTGGATTTCGAGGCGTATGCCGCCGCCCCGCTCCGGCTCCTGGGTCGTTCGGGCGACCTCCTGGCCCTGGCCGGGCCGGACGGGGGTTACGCGCTCATCGACTGGGGCGGGCGGGAACACGCGGGCACGTTCGGCCGCGGCCGCTCCGGGGGGGACTTCCTCGTCCTCTCCGGCGGACGCCTTGGGCTCCTGAGCTCCGGCTCGGGGGGCCGCGGCAGGATCGGGCTCGTGGAACTGGGCCGGGAGGAAGGCCGGGACGTCGTGGCGCTGCCGGGTGAGCCCGTTCCAGGCACGATGGCGCTCTCGCCGCGGAAGGACCGCGGGGCCGTGCTCTGCGCGTCCGCGGGGGGGCGGGGACGCGTGGTGCTCGCCTGGTGCGCCACGACGTTCCGGACGGTCCGGGTGGAGCCCGTCGCGGCGGACGCCTCGGCGCTGGCCTTCGGGGAGGGCGGAAGGGTCCTGGCCGTGGCGTCGCCCTCGGCCGCGGAGGTCCTCCTCCTCGACCTCGAGAGGGAGCGCGAGGACCGGCGGGTGGGGATGGTCGGCCGGCCCGTCCGCATGCTTCCGGAGCCGTCGGCCCGGAGATTCTGGGTCCTCTGCGCCAACGTGGGGCACGTGGCGGTGCTCTGCCCGACCGCCGCGCGGGTGACCTCCCGGGTCCTCCTGGAGGCGGCGGACGGCGCGGCCGGACGACTGGCCTTTTCCCCCGAGGGGCGGCTGGCCGTGGTGGCGGAAGGCGCCGGGGGAATCGCGCTCCTGGACTCCGATCCGTCCAGCCCCGGCTACGGCCTCCTGGTGGACCGCCTGGAAATGGGATGCGCCCTCGAGGCTCCCGCCTGGAGTCCCCTCGGAGACGAGGTCTACGTGGCCGACCCCGCCGGGGGGCGCGCGCTGGCCCTCGCCGTCAGCCGGGGCGATCGCCCCGTGAAGGACACCGACGAATACCTGCTCGAACAGCTCCGCCGGAAGCTGGAGCTGGAGCGCCGGAAGAATCCCCTATTCCCTCCTTGATCCCTTGTCGCAGTCCCTCGGAGACGCCCGCACGGGCGTCCGGGGGACTGCGAGAGGGACTTTCTCCCCGGGTCTTCCGGGTATCATGGAGGCGTGCGGGACCGGATCGGGCTGGCGCTTCTGGCGGTGGCGCTCCTGGCCTGCATCGGATACGCCACGCGCCGCGCCCCGCCGCGTCCCGCCCCGCCCGTCCGGGCGGCGCGCCCCGGGACGGGCGCTCCCGACGACCCGGCGGTCCGGAGGACCCTCGCGGAGGTGGGCGAGATGAGGGCGCTGCGGCGCGGCCGGGCGATCGCGGCGGGCGGGGGAGGGGACGCCGACTACGTCCGGTCGTTCGAGCGGGCCGGCGGGGGCGGCGAGTCCACCCTTGCCTATCTCGAGGAGATTGCGCTAGACCGCCGCGAGGATCCCGGGCTCCGGATCGACCTCATCGACATCCTCTCCCGGCATCCGGGGGAGCCCACGCGGCGCTTCCTGGCCGAGCTGGTCGGGGACCCGGAGGAGGCCGAGTCGGTGCGGCTGGCGGCCCTGGCGGCGCTCCAGGCCTACCGGGACGAGGCCACCTTCGAGGCGCTGCGGCGCGCCTTCGAGGATCCCGCGCCGTTTGCGGGCCGCTACCATCTGTGCCTTGCGCTCGGGGAGAACGGGAGGCCGGAAGCCGTCCCTGTCCTGCGCGGGGCGATCGGCCCGTCCCGCCCGCCCGAGATCCGCCGGCACGCCGCGCTGGGCCTCGGCGCGTTCGTGGAGGACGGCGCCGTCCGGGGGGAGCTCCGCGCCCTGGCCGCGGGCGACGCCGACCCCTTCGTCCGTCAGAACGCGATGAGCGCGCTCTGTCGATCCCCGCTGCCGGAGGTGGACGCGTTCCTGTCGGAGCTCGAGGCGTCCGCGGACCCCGCGACGCGCGGCCTGGCCCGCGCCTTCCGGGAGCAGCGGGCGAGGCGGCCGTGAGCGTCCTGGGTCGGCTCTCGGTGGTCGGCTCGGGCCGGCCGGCCGGACCGCTCCCGGCCGACGCGCTTCTCCGGGAGGCCCGCCGCGAGCGCACGCTCCCGGTGGTCGCGCGCAACCTGGGAAGGCCGTGTCCCGAGGAGCGGGGGATCCTGGGACGCCAGATCCTGGCGGCCGCGCAGGCCCGCGAGTTCCGGGAGCGGGTCGAGGCGCTCCCGCTCAAGGGCCTCCACCTGGCGCACCGGCTCTACCCCTCGCCCGGGCTTCGCGACATGGGGGACATCGATCTCCTGGTCCGGACGTCCGACCTGGGCCGGGCCGACCGCGCCCTTCGGGGCCTGGGCTACGTTCCCGATCGGGACCCCGTCCCGGGCGGGGGCGCCTGGCTGAACGCGGTCCTCTATTCTCGGGGGGAGGGCCTTCCGGTCCATCTCCACTGGCGGGTCTCCAACGCCTCGCTCCCCCACGGGATGCTTCGCATCGACGAGGAGGAGATCTGGCGGGAGGCCCGGGACGGCGCGATGGCGCCCCATCACCTGCTCCTCACCCTCTGCGAGCACGCCCTCAAGCACTCCTACGACGCCATCGTCCACCTGACGGACCTCGAGCTGGCGGCGCGGGGCGCCGACTGGTCCCGGGTGGCGGAGAGCGCGCGCCGCTGGGGGCTGGAGCGCGCCGTCGCCTTCGGGCTCGTCCTCCTCCGGGACGTGATGGGGGTGCGGTCTGAGGGCCTGCGGCACTTCGAGGTCCGGTCCCCGGGGCCGGAGGGAGGGGTGCTCCTCGCGCTCGCGCGGGCGCGGCGGGCGAGGGGGGTGTCGGCCCTGGGGCTGCTCTCGATGTCCGGGGGCGCGCGGGGACGGCTGGCCTTCCTCAAGGACCTGGTCTTTCCGCCCGCGGGGGACCGGGCGGGGCTCTCGACCCGGTCGGGACCGGCGCGGGCGGCGCGGGCGCTCGGGGCGCTCCTGTCCTGAGCTACTTCGCGGCGGGCTCGGCGCCGATCGCGTTGACGCGGGCGGCGAGGCGGGCCTTGTGGCGCGAGGCGTTGTTCCGGTGGAGCACGCCCTTGGCGACGGCCCGGTCGAGGAGCCGGTAGGCGTCCGAGAGGGCGGACTTCGCGTTCGGGGCGTCCTTCTTCGCGACGGCGCCCAGGACCTTCTTCATCTGGGTGCGGAGCGCGCTCTTGACGGCGTGGTTGCGGAGCCGCCGCTTCTGGCTCTGCTTGTGCTGCCGGAGCGCGCTGATCGTATGAGCCACTCGGTTCCTCCTCTGGGACCAGGAAGCTATCGAAAAGGAGCGAGGGGGTCAAGTCCGAGGAGGCGATTCCGGATTCCGGAATCCGGATTCTAGGTCCCGTTCGACCACTTCTCGACCCGCTCGGCGACGTCCTTGTAGGTGATGTCGATCTCCATGATCTGCTTGCCGATCTCGATGGCCTTCTCCTTGTTCCCGGCCTCGGCGTTGCAGAGCATGCGGTTGTAGTAGATGTCCAGCTTCCGGTCCTGGGACAGGACGTCCACCTCCGCGAAGGCGTACTGCTTGTCCGCCATGTCGAACATCTTCTTCTTCTGGAACGCGCGCCCGAGGTAGTAGTGGGACTCGGTCTTCCTCTTGGGGTCCTTGACCGACTGCTGGAACTCGCCGATGGCCTTGTCGGTCAGGGTCCCCTTGTAGTAGGCCTTGCCGAGCTCGAAGCGCAGGCCCATGTCCGTGGGCCGGTCGGCGACGCGTCTCTCGAAGCTCGAGATGATGAGCTTGAGCTGGGCGAGCTGGAGGTCCTTGAGCTTGGGGTCGTTCGCCTTCACGGCGGCCTCGACCTGGGTCTCCATCTGCCGGAGGGAGCAGTCGTCCACCTTGTCGCGGAGGACGGAGTCCTGCGGGGCGAGCTGGGAGGCCTTGCGGTACCAGTCCTGGGCGGTCTTGTAGTCCTTCTTCTTGTCGAAGTAGAGGTCGCCCAGGCGCTTGCAGGGCTTGGGGTCGGTGGGGTTCTCGCCGTGCTCCTCCTGGAGGTTGTGGACGACGCCCTGGAAGTCCGCGTCCGTCTGGATGAGGTGCTGCTTCTTCTCGAGCTCCTCCGCGAGCGCCTTGTTCTTCATGACGTCGCGGTAGTCCTTGCTCTCCTCGAAGCCCTTCTTCATGGTCTCCATGGCGGCCAGCTCCCGGTGGAGCCGCTCGATGTCGCGGTCCTGCGGGACCAGGGCGGCCACGCGCTCCAGGACCGACTGGGCCTCCTTGACCTTCCCGATGTTCTTGTAGGCGGCCACCTGGATCTTGGCGGCGGCGGCGTTGGAGGTGTCGTCGGCGTAGGCCATCTCGGCCTCGGCGGCGGCGCCGTTGGACTTCCCGAGGGCGAGCAGGGACTCGGCCAGGATCGTCCGGACCTTGGAGTTCGTGGGATCGTCGCAGAGGTACTTCAGGCAGACCTCGATCCGCCGGGCGTAGTCCTTCGTGGCCTTGAGCTGGAGCTCGAACTGGCCCCGGAGGGCGATGAGCTTGAGCTTCCCGGTCGCCCCCTGCTCCTTGAACTTGGTGATGATGGTGGCCTTCAGCTTCCGGTGGGCGTCCGCGTGGTCGGGGTCGAGGACCAGGATCTGCTGGAAGAGGTCGCGCGCGTAGTCGTAGTTGTGTTTTGCAAACGCCTCTTCCGCCCGCTTGATCAGCGCGTCGATCTCAGCCATGTCGGTGCGCCTGGACTGGTTCCATCGTAGTCCCCCCGCCGGAGGCTGTCAAGCGGCCGGGGCGGTCGCCGGGGATCCCCCGTCTCCCGCGGAGTCGCAGACCCAGGATTTCTTCTCCGTGACTCCTCGGAAAGCGGTACGTAGGGCGATACGGTGATGATGGAGATCCGGAGACGGGGGACGGCAGGGGCCCGCCGAAGGCGGGCGGAGCGCCTGCGGCGCTCCGGGTCGAGGGGTCGAGCCGTCCGGCAAGCAACGCTGCCGTTCGGTTGCCTGCCGGACGGCTCGACCCTTCGACCGCCCCTGCCGTCCCCCATCGCCCGATCCCCGAGATCACGGCATCTCCTTAGTGCCGGATTTCAGAAGTTCGTAGAGCTTTTCTGCATTGCGGCACAGTTCCCGGTTCCCAGTTTCCAGTTTCCAGCAGAGCGCGCGCGGTCGACTTCTGGGAACTGGTA
>Ga0187893_10000502_pt1 | contig 101752 bp, 84 predicted proteins | sample MA1701074metaG_FD_139574 | JGI IMG/M metagenome (GOLD analysis project Ga0187893, IMG submission 139574) | White microbial mat communities from a basaltic lava cave in the Kipuka Kanohina Cave System on the Island of Hawaii, USA - MA170107-4 metaG ...
ATGGGCTACTTGCAGGCAGCCTGGTTGCCAGTCAGTCCTGGACATGAATCCGCATTGACCCCTTGGTCTAGTGCGTCTAGAACCCATTTCCACAAATTCGCCCACCAGCTTTGTTACAGTGACAGTTATCTTCGACAGTTGTAAAATATACCAAAATCATTCATAATACTTCCGGCAACTTTTCATCGGCGCGGGCGTAGAAGAGTAAGAAACTTGAACAATTCAGAGGAGATGTACTATGAGACAAAACCGTTCCAATCTATTTCTCGGCATTCTGTTGATCGCCATCGGCGCATGGCTGGTCGCCACGCGGCAGGTGCCGTCGCTTCAACAATTTACCGAAAACATGACCGGCGCGATGTGGACGATAGCCGCTGGCTTGTTGATTCTCGTCATTGGCTTGCTCACCGGCGCGCCCGGCATGGCAGTTCCTGCCTCCATTGTGGCGGGAATCGGCGGTATTCTTTACTATCAGGATCAAGCCAATGATTATTCTACATGGGCTTACATGTGGACGCTCATTCCGGGGTTTATCGGTGTCGGCTCGATCCTTGAAGGTATTCTGGGCGAAAACACCAGGCGCAATATGGCGAGTGGACTGAGGCTGATCGTATTCAGCGCCGTATTATTCCTTATCTTCGGAACCTTCCTCGGCGATCTTGAATTTCTCGGCGACTACGGCGTGGCGATCATCCTGATCCTGCTCGGGTTGTTCATTCTCGGGCGAGGCTTCATCAGCAGGGGAGGCCAAAATGAGGCGGGGTAACATATTTTGGGGTTCGTTCCTCATTTTGCTAGGCGTGCTGTTCTTCCTGCAAGCCCAGGGGATCATCGCCAACGTCTTTAGTTTTATCTTTCCGCTCGCGCTGATACTCGTTGGCGGATGGATTATCCTCAACGTGTTCTGGAAGCCCGACCTCAGCGATGATGAGACTTTTAGTTTCGCTTTGCAATCGGCGAAAAGCGTGCGTTACAAGTTCGCTCACGGCGCGGGACAGATTTCCATCAGTGGAGGCGCGCCGGCAGGGCAAGCGATCGTCGGCTCGTCCGCGGCTGGGATGAGCACCGATAGCCGCCTTGACGGAGACAGGCTGAACATCCGCGTGGAAGCGGGACCGTCGGCAATCCCGTTCATCGGGCCATCCTCCGGTGTGTGGCGTTATCGGCTCACACAGGAGGTCCCCGTTGCGTTGGAGATGGATGCCGGCGCGAGTCGTCTTGAAGTTGATCTACGGGATGTGCTTGCCACGCGGATCGAATTGAACACCGGTGCAAGCAGCACAGATATCACCCTGCCCGCCCGCGGCGCGTCCATGCTCGACGTGGAAGCTGGCGCGGCGGCGTTGAACATTCGCGTCCCCGAAGGAACCGCTGCGCGCATTCGCACGAAAGACAGCGTGATCTCTTTGAATGTGGATACGAACCGCTTTCCGCAAACCGATTCGGGATTGTATCAATCACCTGATTTTGACTCTTCGCCGAATCGCACGGAGATCACGCTCGAAGCCGGGTTGGGTTCGGTGACGATAAAATGACAGAACTCGCATAAAGGAGAATCAAATGAAACGATATGACCCTCGCCTGTGGATCGGTATCTTGATGGTGTTCGGCGGCGTGCTCATCTTTCTCGAAAACCTGAACATCATCTCCGACGTTGGCGATATATTTTGGGGCGTGGTATGGGGTTTGGTGGGCTTGTTCTTCCTCTACATACTCATTCGCGATCGGAGCAGCTGGTGGGCCGCATTCCCCGCGTTTACCCTGATCGGGCTTTCCGCTTCATCGTTGTTACCGGCGCCGCTTGATGGATTTTCGGGCTTGGTGTTTTTCGCCGGCATTGCAACGGGTTTCATCTGGGTATACGCCACCGACACCAGTCGCTGGTGGGCGATCATCCCTGCGGGGGTGATGCTCACGCTCGGCATCATCGCCGCACTGGACGATGTGTTCGGCATTGACAGTGGAAGTTTTCTCTTCCTCGGTCTTGGGCTTACTTTCATTCTGGTTGCCATTCTCCCCGGTGAAAGCGGGCGAAGTTGGGCGTTCGTACCCGGTGTGGTTTTGCTTGTCTTCGGCTCCTTCCTGAACGCCGGCGCGGTCGGTTTGCTGGAATACATCTGGCCCGCGGCGCTGATCCTCGTCGGCGGATATTTCGTGCTGAGATTCTTTAGAAATCCGTCGTCACAATAGTATTTCGTAAGGGCGGGGTCACTCCGCTCTTACGAAATACTTCATTCCTCTTAAAGAAATACTTCACTTGCTGGGTGCGTCCTTCCATCGCGCTGATACAGCGCTGGCGAGAGGGTATACTAGCTCGCAGTATGCAAGGATTCATTGCCTCGAACAATTTACATAAGAGCCTGCCTTTCGTAATGATCGGGCTCGGATTCGTTCTGATCGCGGTCTCTGTCCTCTATTTTTATCGGCGCGACCCGCTTCCCGCGGACGTGGGCGTTGTGCCTGTCACGGTGAATTACCCATCGCCCGAATTGAAACTTGCCGACCTTGAAGGTGTATCCCGCTCACTGATTGACTATCGTGGGCAGGTGGTGCTGGTAAATTTGTGGGCGACATGGTGCGAGCCGTGCAAAGAGGAAATGCCGGCATTGCAGGCGTTTTACGACAGCTACAAAAGTAACGGATTTACGATCATCGCGATCAATGACGGCGACCCAACGGAAAATGTTGTTCAATTTGTGAAAGACTTTGAATTATCGTTCCCTCTCTGGCTGGATCCAACGTATATTGCGACCGAGCAGGCGTTCAAAACACTTGGTCTACCATCGTCGTATGTGATTGACCGCAACGGGACAGTTCGGTTGCAGTGGGTGGGGGGCATCGAAAAGCGCACGCTCGAAAAGTATGTCACACCGATCATTACGGAGGAACAATGAAGGCTGAGGTCAATTGGCAGGATGGGTTGAAGTTCATCGGCACGGGTCCCTCGAGCTTTCCAATTCAATTAGACGCGGAATCAGCGCTCGGCGGAGAGGATAGCGGTGTCCGTCCAATGGAGATGATCGCTCTCGGTCTGATTGGTTGTCAGGCGATGGATGTCATTTCCATTTTGCAGAAAAAGCGCCAGCAGGTGACGAAATTCGAAGTGCGGTTCGACGGTCCGCGTTCATCGGAGTATCCCAAGGTGTTTACGCGCGCAACGATTACATTTGTCGTTGCTGGGAAACAGGTCAGCGAGGAGGCGGTTTTGCGTTCCATCGAGCTTGCCGCGACGAAGTACTGCCCCGCAAGCGCCATGCTGGAGCAGGCGTTCCCAATGGACCTGCACTATGAGATTTACGAGGATGAAGGTGGTGAGAATTCCCGGCTGATACACCAAGGCAATTGGCAGAACATGGTGGGGGAATGACCCTAGCGCGCCTCCGACTCAACGCGCGTCCTAAAATCGGAACATTCACATGCGACTACAGTTTGCGCGCCGCGCGAGAGGGTGCCTTCACGGGATGCTTCCCCGCCGCCGGCAACCCAGCCTTCGAGGTTGAAAGCGAGCGGACCATCGGCGATAATCCATTCGCCGTTGTATTTGCGCGCCACATGGACGTGCGTGCCTGTGGATGAGCCGCCTTCGCACGACGGGTAACCAATTGGGTCGCCGGCCTTTACTTCTTTTCCAACAGTGATGCGCGATTCGGTTGCCGTGTGCAGGTAAAACAAAACCCACCCCGTACGTTCATCACCATCCTTGTCGAGGTCAATCACCACGCCATCCACGTCGGCACGCACGATGAGTCCATCTGCCATGGACGTAGCGTATAAGTCACGCGCGACCGTATAACAGCCGGTGACTTCCGAAGCGGGCGCGAAATCAAGCGCGGCGAGGGGTTCGCCGGTGCCCCAGCCGGTGTGTGGTCCGCTGGTGTATGACCACACGCGACCGGCAAGAAAGGGGAATCGCAATTCTGGTTGTTGGAGACTGCCGGGGATGACGATGGACGAGTCAAGCGACGGGTTGCTGAAAAAAGTCTCATAGGTACGAGCCAGCCCGCCCGGTCCGATGGAGGCGAGGTAGTCATCCCCGGCGTAAAGCCTCGAAAAATAATATTGAATCGCGACCGATCCCGCGTTCTGCCACGGGTCTGGTCTGGTTAGCGAGTGGTCGGTGAGTTCGAACTCGGTGAGCGATCCGCTTCGCCAGCCGTAATATCCGTTGTTCAGCGTATTTGCCGCAATGACGAGTTGCAGGTACGGAGAGTCATAAAATGTTCGTCGAAAACCGAGCAGGTAATTTCCCTCCGGCGGTTCGGGTTGCGTAAGCGCACCGGCTTGAAATTCGAGCATGGCAAGCAATAATCGCGGGCTGATGCTGTAGTTGACCGCAACGTAGTCCACCATTTCCGCGCCGGTGCGCCGCTTGCCGCCTGCATACGTGCGATAATACTTTAACCATCCGTCTGTTGAAGCGACGAACGCGCTGGTGTTAAACCCGATCTGCGCGGGTCCGTTGACGAAGGCATGGTCTGGAATGCTTTGAAACTCCGTGCCCCACAACGGAAGGTAATAAATCGGAATCTTCATTGGCAAGCCGACGGGCATGGTTGTCGCGTCCATTGGGATGATGGCGTTGGCTTCGCGAATTTCCTCCACCGACGTGTTGAAGCGCTTCGCCAACGCGGGGAGCGTGTCACCGTTTTGGGCGATGTAGTCCACCAGTTCGCCAGGCGGATATTGGGGCCTGCCGGAGGTGGGCGCGGGAACGATCGTCGGCGCGAGCGGAGTGATCATGTTTTCGATGGCGGTGTTCGGCTCGCGCGGCGCGCAGGAGGAAAGAACAAGCGAAAGCAGGATGAAGGTCGTGAAGCAAACGACCGTCATCTTGCCGGTTTTATTCGTCATCTTCACGAGCGATAAGCGACTTTGCCTGACCGTACACATCTGCTGTAATCACTTGATTTCCCCTGACCAGTTTGCCGAGATAAGGCTCATCCCCGGCGATGACGGTCCAGCCGCTCATCACCCAGGGAATGGGACCGTCGGCGATGACCCACTCTCCGTTATATTTTCTGGCGATATGCGTATGTGTGCCCGTGGAGATTCCGCCTTCACAAGATGGGTGACCGATGCGTTCATTCAGTTCAACCCATTCTCCGAGCACGACGCGTCCGCGATTCGCCACATGGAGGTACAAAATATTCCAGCCGGTCTGTTCGTGACCGTCGCCGTCTAGATCGAGCACCACGATTCCACTGCCCGAACGAACGACCAAGCCGGGCGCCATCGCAAGAATCCATTTTTCTGAGACAGCGCATCCGCTTTTGTCGGTGGATGGCGCAAAGTCTAAGGCGGCGAGCGGACCGTGACTTTCCCATGCGCTGTGCGGTCCGCCGGTGAACGCCCAATTTGTATTCGTTTCAAAAGGGAGTATCATTTCGGGCTGGGTCAGCGCGGGTGGAAAGATCGCGCCCGAGGAGTCGGCGCGCGACCACGGGTCGCCGAACATGTTGGTATAGAACGACGGGAATCCGCTGGTTTGATCCATGATTCTCAGCCACTCGTTCAGGCTGTGCAGTTGAGAGAAGTAATACATAACGGCGACCGTGCCGGCATTGAGAGACGGGTCGAGGCGATAGATTGTTCCATCGCGGAAGGTGATCTCGGTAATCGTCCCTGCGCGCCAGCCATAGTATCCGGTAGATAAGTGGTTGATCGCCCAGGCCAATTGCAGGAACATTCCCTTGTTGCGGAAGTTTTCGTATTCGAGAGGGTACTCCTTGTGAAAATCATCCACTGGCGAACCGCGCACCCAGCGCGCTTCAAAATCGAGAATGGCAAGCAGCAACCGCGGGTTGATCGAGTTCTCGTAGGAGATTCTTTGAATTTCCGCTGCGCCCGTCATCCAGCCAGTGGAACCGAGGTATTCGCGGTAAGTTGACAAATATCCGCCGGCGTCTTTGATGTAGCCCGCGATATCGAAATTCACGGCGCTCGTCGAAAAGACAACTTCGCTGTCAGGGAGCAATTGTAGCGATGGCGTGTATTGCACGGATGTGTCGCGACGATCCGGAATGATCAGTAACGTGCCGGCGTCAAGGAATCCTTTTCCGGGGAGAATCTTCGGCGACGTAATCTCGGTCACGTCAACGTTGAACCTGCGCGCGACAGCGGGGAGCCAATCACCATTTTGGGCGTAATACAGTATCGTCGTGCCCGAAAGAGTGGGCGTGGAAAATTCCGTCGGGGTGGATGCGGCTGGTTGCGTAACAAACGTGGTCGGCAATACATTCGGTTCCGCAGTAGCGGTGGGGGGCGAGGGGATCGTCGCTGCGCTGGATGTGATAAATTCAGTTGGGGTTGACGCGGCGACAGGCATTTCAAAGACCGGGTTGCCACCGATCGGGGTTGGGGTTTGATATTGCCCCCACAACGAGGCGTTTCCGCCGCATGAAGAAATAATGAAGGCGGTGAGAACCAGAACTATCGTCCGTCTTTTCACGTTGAGCATTATACCTTTGACCACGAAAATCCAATTGGATACAAGTGTTGGAGATTGCTTCGATTGCCTCGCGATGACGACCACATACGCCTACCTCGAAATCTGATTGATTCCATCGAATATACCCTCCTCGGCTTGAAGAACGGTTGTGCCGCGTGTGAGCCAGCCGTTGTATAGAACCCCGTCGCCGCTCGACACCCAGCCATCGAGGTTGAAGGGAAGATTCCCGTCGGCGGGAATCCACTCGCCATTGTAGCGGCGCGCCATGTGGAGATGCGTCGCGTTGGAGATTCCGCCTTCGCAGGAGGGATGACCAATCACCTCGCCGGCATACACGTAGGTGCCTGCCCGCACACGACCACGAGATTCGATGTGCATGTACAACACAGTCCAGCCGGTTTGTTCGTAACCGTCGTTATCCAAATCCTGAATCACGGCGCCGTCATCTGCGCGCGTGATCAACCCATCCGCGACGGCTACGACCCACGCCTCGCTTTGCACGCAACCCGCCGCCTCACTGGGCGGGGCAAAATCGAGCGCGGCCCACGCGGAGCCGCTGTCCCAGCCACCGTGCGGACCGCCGGTGAACGACCAGACTGCCCCACTCACGAAAGGCAATTGCATCCTAGGCTGAGTCGAGTTCACTGGAACGAGAGGCGAGATGTCGTAATCGAAGGGATAGCCAAACAGCAGATTATACGTCTGGAAGAATCCGAGTTGGCTCACGTCGAAGTCCCACACACCGCGGTTATTGAACAAGGAGAAAAAATATTGCACGCCCGCCGTGCCGGCGTTGATGGTCGCGTCCATCGGTACATAAGTTCCGTCGTTGAGCGGAAGCGTACTGAGCGCATTGACGCGCCACAAATAATAACCGCGATTTAGATTATCAGCCGCCCACGCGGTCTGGCGATATAACCCTGCGTAAAAATCATCGTAATACCCGAAAGGATAATCCACGTTCGAGGGAACGGGATTGGTCACCCATCCGCTTCGATATTCGAGAATAGCAACCAGCAGGCGCGGGTTGATGGAATAATTTTGCGCGACGCGCGTGATGATCTGTGCTCCGCTTAGATACGAACCATCCACATCCTGCACGTAGTTGCTCAGATAGCCGCCCTTGCTTCGAAGGAATGCGTCGATGTCGAAAGCGGCGCTGGCGGGTCCGTACACCAACTCTGAATCGGGGATTAGTTTGAACGCAGAACCGGGAATAGGATCCGTCTCAACAGGCGGGATGTTCACGACCTGCCCAACAGACAGCACAGACGCGTCATTCAGACCGTTTGCCTGCATCAACGCCTCAAGCGTAACGCCGTACTGTTGGGCGATACTCCCCAGCGTGTCCCCGGGTTGGATGACGTACTGGTCAATGTATTCGCGCGGTGGCGGGAGCGGATGCGGCGCATCCGGTGTCGGCGCGCCAAACGAAGCGTTCGGATTGCGCGTGGGAATTGTCACTGAGATTGGCGCGCGCGTGGGAGTGGGTCCTGTCGGTGTGTTCGTGGCTTGAATCGTCTCGCCCGGTTGAATTGGCGCAGGTGTAAAAGTTTGTCCGCGGAGCGGAGCGAACGGGTCATAAGTCGGGTATGCGGTGGAGTATGAAGGAGAACAGGACGCGAAAAAAATGGAAACGAATCCGAATGAGATAAATCGCGATACATGGTAATTGGCGCGGCGAATCATGCGGCGAATTGTACCAAACGGATTTTCAATGGCTGATGTTGTTATGAAAGCCCAACTCGCTGACCGTTCGCGTACACATTGAAACGATTTCGGCGGGCGTAACCGATCAACGTGATTCCATACAAGTCTGCCATTTCAATCGAAAGTGAACTTGGCGAGGTGCGTGAGATCAAGATCGGCGCGCCGAGGCGCGCGGCTTTTTGAAGCATCTCCGAACTGATGCGCCCGGTGCTCATCAGGATTCGCGTTTTTGGAAAGACATCGTTCATCACACACAACCCGGCGATCTTATCGAGCGTGTTATGCCTGCCGATGTCTTCGGCGGAGAATACGATCTTTTCCCCATCGCTCAGCGCGGAGGTGTGGACGCCTCCCGTCTCGCGGTATAGTTCTTGTGACTCGAACAACCTTTCCACGAGATTTCCAATAACTTCCGGCTTGAAGATCGGCTGGTTGCGATCGAGCGAAACATCCACACGTGCGAGGGTTTCGACGGCTGTTAGTCCCCCTGAACAGCCTGACGTTCTTCTCCACGATTTGGGCTGTTCCACCTTTCGATTCAGCCAGACATCCACATTGTCGCCGTGTTCACAGACGCGCGCATCCGCGACTTCATCCATGCGTTCGAGGATGCCCTCGTTGTAGAGGAAACCTACCGCCATGGCTTCTAAGTTCACCGGCGTGCACATGAACGTCAGCCAAACTTCGCCGTTGACGGTCAAGGAGACGGGCATCTCGACGATGGTCTCCGCGTTATGATGCTCCCATTTCTTGAATTCGTAACGATCATATTGAATTGATTTTTGAGGGGTGATCATTCGTACTCCTGCTCAGTTTTCGCCAACCCGGCAGTTCTTCATGGTTTTCCAGGTCGGGTTCGAATCGGACATGAAATTAGCATCTGCTCTGTAGAATCTCATTTCCGGTCTTAGCTCGCGAAGATATCGTCGTTGCTCATAAGTATACCCTTCGTATTGGTACGGCAGAAAGTTGTCAGGGTGAGGCGCGGAAATCAGCAGCTGTCCCTGCACCGGTGGGTTTGCTTCCGGCGGGGTGGCGAAATGTTTGACGTTTTCGATAACGTATCCATTGTTTTGGCATAGCGGTGGCGCACCGAAGGCGAGTCGCTTTTCGGAAAAGGCGAATTCGGGGCGGAGGGCTTGCGCCTCTTGCCCAAACTCGCGCGGATAACTGAGCGCATAGGATGCTTGATAATTCCAAAGCGCCTGGATGCCAACTATCACGAGCAGAACGTGTACAAACTTCTGCCCTGATGGAAAATCCCGTTTCAAACCTTCCAATCCGATGGAGGCGAGCAGGATGAGGAAGGGCGTCAGTTGCCTTGCCAGCCTGCCGTAGACTACGAACGAGTGAAGAAATACGGATGGAATGAGCAAAGAAAGATAAAGGAGCATGAGCGCGCCCGTCCAAATGTTTACTGCTCTGTTCTTACCTTTATGTGAGAACGCGGCGTAACCTGAAAGTAAAACGAACAGAATAAGAATCCAATGCTCCGTGTGCCAGAAATATTCGAACGGCAGACTCCAGCCTTCAGCATAACTTCCCTGACTCACCGTCGAGGCGAAAATGCTGTATTCAGTGAGCAGGTTGATACCCGACCACGCGGCGAGAAGAAAGAGCAGTATTGCGGGCAGTACAAATCCCATCGTAACGATTACGCTCTTGCGGATTATGTCGTAAAACGATTCGTTTGAGCGAAGGACATGGAGCAAAATAGCCAAACCTGCGAGCGACCAATATCCGTTGTAGGTGATGAAACATGCAAAGCTCAGCGCACCACAGAGCAGTGACGTTTTGCGATTCGTTTCTTCAGAGATGGCGGTGTAGATGGCGAAAAGCCCGAAAGTCAGCGCGGCATCGTAAGGCACAAGATGGCGTGCGTAATACAGCAACGACATGCTCGATGCGGCAAGAATCAAAGCGAAATATGGTTGGCCCGCACCTGCCCTCTTGGCAATCTTGTAGACAAGAAATACATTGAACGTGGAAAACAGACTGAAGAATAATGCAGGAATTACGAGGCTCTCGCGCGTGAGTTGTTCGGCGAACGCGGGAATGATTCCAATGATCTTGAACCCCAAATGTTCGGGGGCGATGAAGAGTTGCGGGAAGCCGTCGGTCAAATTCCCGTCGAGGATTGCCTCTACGAACGCCCATGATGTTTCGTAACGACCCTCGTCGGAGAAATAATATTGCCCGCCGCGCAGGATGAGAATCCAGCGGAGAAGGAGCGAAACCAGCAAGATCAACGGCACGATCCACTGAGAGGTTGACAGTACAGCACTTGTGGAACTGGATTTCTGCATATACCGTTTAACTTTCCAGCCTGCCCACCGCTTTCACACACGGACGGGTGAATACATCCTCTTTGTGCGGCGCGTCGGGGAGTTCGGTTGTCAGATCCTGCCCGGGGAAGTGAAGGTTCTCATGCAGATCGAGCCTCCATTTCGGGCAATCCGTCACGTCATAGACGATGCCTTTGTAGGCAACGAACTTGCGGGCGCCGCGTTCGCCGTTTTGGCGGCGCAGTTCGAGGTCCGTGATGAAGCGGTGAGGAATATCCATGCAGCGCGATTATAAAGCGGAAATCGTGCGTGAAATCCTAATTCTGTTGCCGCATCGCTGGTACAATGTAATCGAATACTGACTGAGGAGATAGATATGGCAAATCTCATTGGACCGGATGTAAGTTTCTATCAGGACGATAACAGCACCCCGCAAGGCATAAATTTCGAAAAGATGCAGCAGTCGGCTGGGTATGTGATCATCCGCTCCGGGCAGAATGTGTGGATCGATTCGGATTTCAGAACGAACTGGCACAATGCCAGGGCGGCCGGTCTTCCGCGTGGTTCGTACTGGTTCTACGATAGCCGCGCCGAACCGAAGGCGCAGGCTGATCTATGGTTTTCGGCATTCGAGGGTGACTTGGGTGAGTTGCCACTATTTGCGGACTTCGAGGAATCATACGGCGGTTTATACACCGGCTGGAAGCATTGGAAAACCTTTCTCGAGCGCATCAAATCACGGGTGGGCAATCGCGAAATCGGGATTTACACAGCCTACTATTATTGGTTGAGGAACGCGCCGAGCGCGACAACCGACCCGACAAACCTCGAATATTTTCATCAGTATCCGCTTTGGATAGCGAACTACGGCGTGACCAGCCCAAGCGTGCCCAAGCCGTGGAGCCCCAGCGAGTGGACGTTCTGGCAATACACCGACAGCGGTGATGGAGCGTTATACGGCGTGGAAAGTTCACGCATTGACCTGAACTACTTCAACGGCGATCTTGCTACGTTTCGTCAACGGTTCAAACTTGGCAATCCTCCGCCTCCACCGCCGCCGGGACCCATTTGGTATAAGGTGACCGCAACCGCCCTCAACGTGCGTTCGGGTCCCGGAACCAATTTTGGCGTAGTAGGATTGCTGAAGCAGGATGAAGTTGTAAAAGGACTTGCGAATTCATCCGACGGCGCATGGGCGCAGATCCTCCGCGAGGCTGATAACCTTACAGGCTGGTCTTTCAAACAGTATCTAACTCTCACCTCCGCGCCGACGCCTCCTCCACCGCCGCTACCGCCTCCCACGGAGGAGTGGTTCAAAGTGACCGCCTCGGCGTTGAACGTCCGTGAAGGACCCGGCTTGGAATTTCGATCCGTCGGGCTGTTATTCCGTAATGAGGTGGTGCAGAGGCTTGCGACTTCGCCGGATGGAAATTGGTACCAGGTAAAACGCAATTACGACGGCTTGACCGGCTGGTCATTCAAAGACTACCTCGAGCCGACCACTGCGCCTCCGCCGGTGTCGGAAGAAACGTTTGAATGGTTTCAGGTGACCGCGACCGCGCTCAACGTGCGCGAGGGACCAAGCACGAGTTTCAAATCGATCGGGTTCCTTTCGAAGAATGAAACTGTGATGCAACTCGAAGCCACCCCGGATGGGAGTTGGCGGAAAATCCAAAAAGCCGACGGGTTTGCCGGTTGGGCGTTCGGTCAATATCTCAAGAACGTCGGCAAAACGCCGGCGGTTGCGATGCAGAAATTGTTCAAAGGGGTAACATACTACCGCAAGGTAAGGCTCTCGCCGCGGAGATTGGTTTCGCATGCGATGGTGCTCGATTTGAAAGCGGCCAAGTTCGAGTTTCTCGTCACGCCGCCGCTGCGCAACACCGAGCCATTTCTTTGCACAGCGACGACGTCGAACTTTCTTTCGAAGAATCAACTGCATCTTGCGATCAATGCAGACGGATTTTATTTCCTCGATCCTTCGACCTACGACCCCGCGACATATTGTCCCGACGGCGGCCAGCCGGTCAGACTCATCGGGCTGGCGGCTTCGCGCGGGAAGCAGTATTCCACCAAGGCGCCGGGTCGCCCCATTCTTTACATCAGCCAGAAGAACGTGGTCTCGTTCGATAAGTTGACCGGCAACATTTTCAACGCCATCACCGGCGATAGGATTCTGGTTTCAAAAGGGAAGAGGGTCTCGTCGCTGGAATCATCGAGTAAGGAACCGCGTACTGCAGTCGGCTCGAATCAGAATGGACGCTATCTCGTGCTGGTGGTGGTGGATGGACGCGAGTTCAGCGAAGGCGCCACTTTCCCCGAACTGGCTGACCTGCTCATTTCGTATGGCGTATATACTGGCATCAGCCTCGACGGCGGAGGCTCCTCCGCGATGATCGTCAAAGGTGCAGACGGCAACCCGCGCGCGGTAAACAAACTGGTGAACGACAATATCCCCGGCAATGAACGGGAGGTCGCAAACCATCTCGGGGTCTTCATTCGATAACGCGAAAAGGATTGAAAAATCGTGTAGGGGCGAACGGCCGTTCGCCCCTACAAAATTATTTCGCCCCGGGCGGTTGCGAAAAATTCAACAACCATTCGCCCGCTGATCGTTCCGTCACCGTTGTTTCAGGCGTGACGACGATCACCCACGTGTGACCGGGCTTGAGAGGAATTGAATTCACTTCATCGGATAATAAAAACCGAATCGGTTTGCGATAACCAGTCTGCAATTCCTCTTCGCTGAGTTGCGTGCTCCAACGGATATTGAATTTCATTCCATCACGAAACAAGATCGCATCGCCAGTGAGGTTTGCTTCAAGGTGAATATCCAAATTCGTGGGGGAAACCACATCGTGGCGAGCAAATAATACAATCACATTCTCGAATTGCAACTGGCGATTCGTGAGACGGTCCACTTCAGGGTGCAGGATGCCTGCAGTGTCGTGGCTGGCATCGTCCACGTAACGCCAATAACTCTGCGAGAGCGGGTCGTATTTCCAGCCCGATTGATTCAGATAAGCGATGAACACATGCAGTTCAGACGCGGTTATGCCTCCATCGGGCGGTTCACTGGAAAAACTATTGCTCGCATAGCTGAAATTTGAATTCGGCGTCTTGCTAGCGCGTGCAAGTTCTTTCATCTCTTCGATATCAAGCATGTAACCGCCGCCTTGCACATCGTGCGTCACGTATCCGCATTTGGGCAATTCCACCAGCACTTCGGGTGAAGCGAACGCGTAGATCAAACACGAGTCGTGGAAGAGCGCGGCAATGTCCGCGTAAACGAGCCGCCCCGAACGGACGGGTCCCACCTTGGGTTCGGGAAGAGTCGCAGGCGGTGAAATGTCGCTGGACTGAATCAAGCCGATGTCCAGACTGAGAACCGAGGCAGTGACCTCCACCGCGTCGGACCACCCCGAGGCTGGATCCACATCGTTATCTTGACTCTCGTCCCCGATATCTTTCTGCGCGAACTCCAACTGCGGAGGGTTTGCAACTGCGATGTGATACGTCCCCGCGCTGACATTGAAGCCGTAGTAGCCGTTGCTATCGGTGGTGGTTTGCTGGAGCAGGTTCTGACCCGCATCGTAGAGATTGATACACACGCCACCGACGCCGCGTTCCCACGCGTCCTGAATGTTGTTTTGATTCGAGTCGAGCCAGGCGCGGTTACCGAGAATCAAATCGGTCTGCGTGAAAATTTCTCGTCGTGTTTCGCATCCGCCAGTGACCGGGTTCTCGGGCGCCGGGAATTCGCCGTAGAACGTGGTGAGGAAGCGGGTTGCGCCTTCGGTGATGTAAATCTCGAATACGTACGGCGCGAACGACAATCCCGCCTGCGGGCGCGCAGTGACGGGGAAATGCGAGATCGAAACGAGTAGTGCAGGCAGATCGAGCAGTCGCGCGTCTGCAACGGGCAAGCCCGTAAGCGGATTCACAACTTGCACAGGTTCGATGGTTTGAGTTGGTGGGGGAGAGATCGTAGGTTCGGCAGTGCTGGTGGGTGCAGGTTCTGTTGCGATTGTGGGCGCGCAACTGCCGAGCAGGAGAATCGCAAAAATTGAAATCGTAACGTATTTTGAAGACATCAAATATAAGAACATTTCGTCATTGCCAGCAGGCTCGCAATGACGGGCTATTCTTTTTGAAACTCATTCTTTACGCGTTGATAGGTGACTTCAAGGTCTTCAGGAATCACACGCGTCTCACCCAGCGAGGACATGAAGTTCGTGTCACCCTTCCAGCGCGGGACGATGTGGATGTGCACGTGTTCCTTCACCCCCGCGCCTGCGGCTTCGCCGATGTTCACGCCGATGTTGAATCCCTGCGAGTTGTAGATGCTCTTCAGGATCGTCGTACAGCGCGTGGTCAATTCCATCATCTCGGCGCGGGTGGGCGGATCCAGGTCTTCCAGATTCGGTTTATGGACAAACGGAATGACCATCAAATGTCCGCTCGTGTACGGATAGCGGTTGAGGATCACAAACGCACGTTCGCCGCGGAACGCGATCAGGTTCTCCGCGCTATCCGCCTTGGCTTGCGCTTCGCAGAACACACAGCCTTCTTCCTTGTTGTGATTTTCGATGTATTCCATACGCCACGGTGACCAGAGGTGATTCATGTTTAGGGTTGAAAGTTGAAGGTTTGCAGGTTGAAGGTTGGAAGGTGAAGGACGGGAAGGGAGTCAACCGCCTTCCACGATTTTGATTTCCTCAGGTGTTAAACCATACAATTGGTAGACCAGTTCGTCAATCTGGCGGTCGGTGGATTTGATCTGCCGTTCGAGCAGTTCTATTTCGTTGGACGATGCACCCTCGCGCGCCGCGTTCTTGTGCAACGACAGCATTTGCTGGACGAGCGCGACCATTTTATCGTGCATCGCTTTTTCGGCGGGATCGTCCAAGTTGAGGGCGCGGATGGGGAGTTGTGCCAGTTGTCTTGCTTGGATTTCAGAAAAAACCTTCTTCGTAGATTTCAAGTATTTGACATAATAGAAATTCAACAAATTGGAATTTATCAATCCAAGCAAATATTTGAGAGAAAAATCAACTTGTTCGCGTGGTGTAATTGCTACCAAGGTGTTCAAGGCGTAAAACTGTTTATTGTCATAAGTAGCAATCAGACGATCTCCCACTCGTCTAAAAAACAACTTTTCATCAGCCTCGAAAATATCTGTTCTTTTACACGAATGGATGTTTTTCACGTCGTAAGCCAAGTATTGTCCATTCCAGCTTGTTTCATATCTATTGATATTTCGACCGTCTAGAACAGGCTTGTAATTTGCGCCTCTATTTTCCATGAACAACGATTTGCTTCTATCGTGTTTGAGGGCGATGGCTTGATTCAAATTTGCTAGTTTTCCAAGTTGTACCCCCTTGTTATCCAAAGTAGTTTTGAATCTGATGGTTTTTGCGTCAGATGTGACCAAAAAAGAGTTATTGTGTGTCGCCAGAAATACTTCTTGAGCAATATCGTGTGCAACTGAAGTCATAGAGTTGTTGTCGAAATCAACAATTTCAACTTTATGATGTATTGGATTTGAGTTCCGAATCACAAACATAATGGTTTCTACAACTGCATCTTTAAAAACAGGGTATTTGTAGTTTGTGATTCCAATAACTTGATAGTTCAAAATTTGTTTTCGCAAACCTTGATAATATTCTTGAGTTAGCAGTGTGTTGGGAACGATGAAACTGAAAAGTCCTTTTTTGGCTAAGACGGAATTTAATACTCTCTCGATGAACAATCCAAAGGTATTTAACCTTCCCATCGAAGATGAGTAGATTTGTCCAAAATAGTTGTTGACAGATTCGTTGTAATAGTCAGCCATTGACAGTTGAATATACGGCGGATTGCCAATCACCACATCGAACCCGCCGCGCTTGAATACCTCGGGGAACTCGTCTTTCCACTCAAACGGCTTCACGCGCTTCATTTCGTCCATGTCGCCGAACATCTGCCCGCTGAAATAGTCGGTGCCGATCAGGGCGTTGCCGTTCTTGATGTTCTTGTTCAAGTTGGGGAGGATGTGTCCCTCCTCGAACATCGTCAACTGCCCGGGGTCTTCCACTACTTTGAGCAGGAGCGAGAGTTTGGTCACTTCCACGGCTTGCGGGTCGATGTCCACGCCGTGGAGGTTGTTGAGCAGGATGCGCTTCTTCTCGTTCAGGCTCAGGCGGTAGGTCTTGTTGTCGGCGGTAAGCAGAATCTTTTTCTTCAATGACTTTTCGAGATCGTGGTTGGCGTACCGGTCGAGGTGCCAGTCCAGTAAAAATTGGTACGCACCAAGTAAAAACGATCCTGAACCGCAGGCGGGGTCAACGATTTTAATGCGGGAAACTTCCTCAGGCGTTTTGCCTTCGAGCAATTTCCCAACTGTGTTTTTGACGATGTAATCCACAATGTACGTGGGTGTGTAGTACACGCCGCCCGCCTTGCGCACTTCGGGCTTTTCATCCACTTTGGCGTTTCTATCGGCGGTGAGGCGAATCACCTTTCCCAAAAAACGTTCATACACCGAACCGAGGATGTCGGCGGGAATGTAATTGAAGGCATAAGGGCTGGGATAATACAAGTCCTTGATGATGTCTTTCAGGACTTTATCGTCAATGTCGAGGGTCGGCGTGAGGGTGTCTGGATTCTCGCGATCTTTCTCCCTTTTGAAGTGGAACAAACCCGAGTTGTAACGCGCATCCGCCTGTTCGAAGAGTTTGCGAAGATTCTGATAAACGTTTGCGCTTTCCGTTTGTTCAAACAGGCGGCGGTCTTTTTCCATGCCGCGTTCTTCCGCAATTCGCAGGAAGATAATACGGTCAATCGTCATTTGCACCGCGAAGTTGATCTGCTCTTCGGTCAGGTTCTTCTCTTTGTTTCGCAGGGCGATATTTTTTGCGAGGGTTTCGCGCCACGCTTCGATCTCCTCCAGGAAGGCGTCATCCACCTCCTGTGTACCTTTCTTCCCTTTGAGTTGATCCTTGTACGAATCGAGCGCGCCCTTGCGAATGGCATCAGGCGAAAACAAACCCGCGATCTCATCCCACCTTTTGATGTAATCCTTGTAATGGATGATTTGGAGCAATCCCGTCCCAACTTTATCTTTCGAGTAGTTTGGTCGCGTTCGGCAATCGTACATCGCAAAATGCTCGAAGTCCGTGAGGATGTTGATCGGTAGTCCTGCGCTCCAGCCGTACCGCCGAATCTGGAACGCCGCATCGAGATTGCTTTCGATCTTTACCGAAGGTTTCTTTGCCTCCACGAGGAAATCGAATGAATCCCTGCCGGTGCGAAAGGCATAATCCGCTTTCTTTTGCACGCCGTCAATTTCCACCGAATATTCGTGCGCCACTTCCTTGCTTCGCTCGTCGTAGCCTTTTTTATTGTCCACGTCCCAGCCTAGCGCTTCGAAGAACGGGTCGAGAAACTGGCGGCGCAATTCCGTCTCGTTCTTTTGGGAATGATACGCGGCGATATTCTGTTCGAAGGTTTCGATGAGTTGTTTGATTCGGTCAGGCGCGGGCATGTCCCAATTATAGGCGAAAATTATCCTTCTCCCTCAACGTTGAAACTTCAACCTTCCAACCTTGAACCTTTGACCTTCAACCTGTTTTCGATTATCCTCGCACCGATGCAACCGTCCTTGTTTCCTGCTCCTATTCCGCAAACTTATACTGTTTCAAAGCTTACCTTCCTCATCCGTAAACTACTTGAGGAGGATGAGTCTCTTCAAGATGTATGGGTGCAGGGAGAAATCTCGAACCTGTCGCGTCCCGCGTCGGGACACGTATATTTCACGCTCAAGGATGCCAATGCCTCACTCAAATCCGTGATGTGGAAGACCAGCGCGGCGCGGCTGAACCCTTCGACTACGCTCAGGGCAGGCCTATCCCTGCGCGATGGCATGGAAGTGGAAGTGCACGGCAAGATCGGCGTGTACGAACCGCAGGGACAATACCAACTCTACGCGGACCAGATCCGCCCGGTGGGTGAGGGGGCGTTATATCAAGAATTCCTGCGGCTGAAAGCGAAACTCGAAGCCGAGGGCTTGTTCGACCGCGAGCGCAAACGCCCGATTCCTGAGTTGCCGCGCAGAATCGGAATCGTCACCTCGGCAACCGGCGCGGCATTGCGCGACATGCTCAACACGTTACGGCGACGATTGCCGCTTGTGGAAGTGATACTCGCTCCCTCGCCTGTACAGGGAAGCGAAGCTCCTCCCGCCCTCGTAAGAGCCATTCAGTCCCTCAATCTCCAGTCTCCAGATGTCATCGTCATCGCCCGCGGCGGAGGTTCCATTGAAGACTTGTGGGCGTTCAACGACGAGCGCGTCGTCCGCGCGGTTGCCGCATCAGCCACACCGATTATTTCCGGCGTCGGTCATGAAACGGATTTCACCCTATGCGATTTCGCTGCGGACTTGCGCGCACCGACTCCCACCGCCGCGGCGGAACTTGCCACTCAGATCACGGTACAAGATTTGACAGTGGCAGTTTTCACCCATCAAGTAGATATTGCCAAACATACACTCAATATGATTGCTTCCAAACAATCGTCACTTGACTCTCTTGCCGCGGAACTGCGCTATCTTTCGCCGGCGCGTCGAATCCTTTCTGAGTCCCAGCGTGTGGACGAGTTGTCTCGCCGTGTGTATTCAATCATGTCCAGCCACATAAAGTTACAGAAACAACGCGCGAGCGGAACGGGCAAGCGGCTCGATGCGTTAAGTCCGCTGGCGGTGTTGGCGCGCGGTTATGCTGTAGTGACTCGGAAAGACGACGGCGGGGTTGTGTCGCGCGTTGCACGGGCAAGCGATACAATGAAGGTACGGGTCAGCGACGGAGAGTTTGAGGTGAGAAAACAATAGTCGTGTCATTCTGAGCCGCTGGTGGTTGAGTAGCGCCGAAGGCGCGTATCGAAACCAAGCGGCGAAGAATCTCATAGTAAGCAATAGAGACTCGTCGCTGCGCTCAGAGTGACACAACGGAGTCGTCATGCCAAGATCATCATCCAAAAAATCAGAAAAGCCCGTTGAAGAATTAGCATACGAAGAAGCGCTTGCCGAGCTCGAAAGCATCGTCGAAACGCTGGAAGGGGAGCAGAGCCAACTGGAAGAGGCGATCAAACTGTTCGAACGCGGTCAGGCGCTTGCGGCGCGATGTACTGCGCTCCTCGAAGCCGCGCAACTCAAAGTGAAACAGGTCGCAGGCGAGGACGTTTCCGCGTTCGAGGAAGACCCTGAATGATGATGGCGGAACTTTTGCAAAACAAAGCGCTGATCGCGGGTCTCATTGCGTGGGCGCTGGCGCAGATCATCAAACTCCCGCTAGAATATCTCCGCACCCGTAAATGGAACTGGTCACTGATGCTGACCACCGGCGGGATGCCAAGCTCGCATTCGTCGCTGATGACCTCCACGACGCTGGCAATCGGTCTATATCACGGGCTAGATAATCCGCTCTTTGCGCTGGGTGTTGCCATCACCATGATCGTCACGTACGATGCGGCGGGCGTGCGCCAGCAGGCGGGCATCCATGCGCAACGCATCAACGTGTTGTTCGACGAGTTGCTCCACGGTCATCCCATCAACCAGAAGGATCTGCGCGAAGTGATCGGCCACACGCCGCTTGAAGTTGCAGGCGGAATCCTGTTGGGGATCATTGTTGCGACCAGCCAGTGGTTGATCTGGAAATGACTATTCACTGCGAGGATGGCGCAGCTCGCCGAAGCAATCTCCTTGCGATTCCACCACCAATGATTCTGATTTCGGGGACTCTAAGCAGCGCGGCTCCCGCGCCATAGATGATTCCACCGAGGGCGACGCCTCCCAACGCGATGAGCCAGCGCGTCCATCCGACGCTCAACTGAATCCACCACCACAAGCCGATTCCCATCCCCAGCGCGGACACCGCGACGCGCCACGCGCCATCTGCGATGGATTTGCCCTCGATTCCATTCAGCCGCTTTCGCATGAAGAGGAACAACGCAGTTGCTTCGAGCGCCGTAGCAAGTGAGTTTGCCAGCGCGAGTCCACCTAGCGGGAACCAGCCAATGGATGCAAAGTATCGCGAGAACAAGATACTGAATAATACATTTAATCCCATCGCAATTGTGCCAATGATGACGGGGGTCTTTGTATCTTGTTGCGCGTAAAATGCGCGCGTAAGCACTTCCATGATCGAGTGACCGACAAGTCCTGCCCCGAACCATAGCAATGCCCACGCCACCAGTTGAACGTCGCGCGAATCGAACTCGCCGCGTTGATAGAGAAATGAAATCAACGGCTCGCGCAAGAGGATCAATCCCACGCTGGCAGGGACAGCCATCAACAAGATCCCGCGCAGCGAAGCCGCAAGCGAGGCGCGCATCTCGTCCGTTTTGCCGAGCGCGTGTTGTGCCGAGAAGGTCGGCATGGCGGCGATGGCAACAGACTGGGCGATGGCGGCTTGCGCCATGAGCATCAATGAGAAAGCGTAGGTGAGGCTGGCTACACTTCCCGCCTCCATTCTGGAGGCGAGATTGGTGTTGACCCAAAAGTTGAGTTGTACGACAGCAACCCCAAGCAACCGGGGAACCATGAGGAACAAGACCTGCTTAGTGTTTGCGTCGTTTGTCCCTAGAATGAATCTGTATTTTCCCTCACCCTTTATCCCTCTCCCAACGGGAGAGGGGGAGGGGCGAGGGAGTTTTAGCAAGGATGGAATCTGAACCAATAGATAGAACAGCGCGCCGATCACGACTCCCCACGCAAGACCGTAGATTCCCATGGAAGGCGTGAGAAAGACCGCGCCGAATATGATTCCCAGTTGATACATCGCGGGCGTCAAGGCGGGAATGAGGAACACCCGATGTGCGTTGAGAATGCCGACGATCAATCCCCCCACGCCGAACAAAACGGCAGAAATGAGTTGAATGCGTAACAATGAAACGGTGAGCGCGAAAAGTTCAGGATTGGTGGAGAGACCCGGGGCGACGGCGAAGCGGACCACCTGCGGAGCGAACACCGCGATTAATGCCGCGAGCAGGCTGAGGGTCAGCGTGACTGTGTTGGCAAGCGAGGCTGCGAGTCGCCAGGCTGAGTCTTTTTCATTTCTCGCGAGGAGTCCCGTGAATGCCGGAATGAATGCCGAGCCAAGTGCGCCGCCGGCAACGAGCAGGAATAGAGTCTCGCTGACGCGGTTGGCGGCGAAAAACGCATCGAGTTCGGGTGACGCGCCGAAAGTATTTGCAACCAAAATGCCGCGCGCCAACCCTGCGAGTTGACCAAAAAGGATCGCAAGCATCACCGTCCCTGCGGCGCGCGCGATTTGGCGATTGGCATTGGAAGTGGTCACGAGTGAGGATTATAATCGCGGCAACCATGTCCACAACCACCCAGCACGGTTATCTTGTCATTGCAGACATTTCGGGATACACCTCGTTTGTTGCAGGGACAGAACTCGAACATTCGCAGGAAATTCTGAGTGACTTGCTCGAAACGATCTGCATGAAGATCGAATCGCTGCTGACGATTCACAAACTCGAAGGTGATGCGGTCTTCGCTTATATCCCTGAAACAAAAGTCGCGCGAGGTGATACGATCCTCGAATTGATGGAATCCACCTACGTGGCATTCCGTGACAGGCAGGTTTCTATCAAGCGTGCCACAACATGTACGTGTAACGCCTGCAGAAATATCCCCACCCTCGATCTGAAGTTCGTTGCGCATCATGGCGATTACATCGTCCAGCAGGTGCGTAACATTCGCGAACTGGTTGGGACGGATGTAAATCTTGTCCACCGTTTGTTGAAGAATCGTGTCACCGACGCCACGGGCTGGCGCGCCTACATGCTATTGACGCAAAAGTGTCTCGATCATCTTGCAATAAGCCTGGAAAATGCCCACGTTGAAACGGAGGAGGTGGAGCATTTGGGACGTGTGAAGACCCATGTGCTCGACCTGCACGCCCGATACAGGGAAATCACGGACGAACGGCGCATCCTGATTGACGAGGCGGATGCCGACGTGATCTTCCGCATCGACTTTTCGACTCCGCCTCCGGTGACGTGGGAATGGATCCAGGATCCGCTGAAACGCAACCTGTGGATGCAAGGTCATGTGAAATGGACCGTCGGCGACAGGCCCAGTGGACGGGCGGGCAAAGGTGCAAGCAACCATTGCGCGCACGGAGAAAGCATTAGCACCGAAGTAACCCTCGACTGGCGTCCATTCGAGTATTCGACTGTGGATTCGTACGAGAAGAACAAACGAACCATGTCTGAGACTATTCGGCTGGAACCACTGTCGAATGGCGGGACGCGCGTCCACGATCTGATGCAGTTGCATATTCCACTGCCGCGCTTTCTGCGCCGCCCGATCGCGCGTTTTGTATTGATGCGCCAGATGCATTACGACCGGTTCCTCCAAAAGGCTGTGGAATTGGCAGGGGAAGAACATGCGAAGGCTTCGTAAGTATTTACTTGCAGTTTGTTTCTTGACGGTCTCATGTGGGGAGAGCCTGCCAACACCGGAAGTGGAAATTACCGAAACGACGGAAATGGAAATCGTTGAACTCACGCCCATCGAAATGCAGTCGGGTTACGGTGTGCTTGGATCGTGGTTCGAGTTGTACTTCACCGATCCTGTAAACCCCTTCTCTTCACAAGGTACCGGCGGCGTGGATGGCCCGCTCGTTGCGGCTATCGACGCGGCGCGCCTGAGTGTGGATGTCGCCGCGTACAGCCTGACGTTGAACAGCGTGCGCAACGCGTTGTTACGCGCGCACGACCGCGGCGTGTCGGTGCGCATGGTGATGGAATCCACCAACATGGATACGTCCGATGTGGAAATATTGCTGGAGTCAGGCGTGCCTATCATGGGTGACGAGCAGGCCGGCTTGATGCACAACAAATTCATGGTCATCGACCGGTCTGAGGTGTGGCTCGGTTCGATGAACTTCACCGACTCGGGCGCGTACGACGACAATAATCATCTGTTTCGAATCCGCTCGACAAAAATAGCTGAAAACTTTACCAAGGAATTCGATGAGATGTTCTTGGAGAATCGCTTCGGGGATAACATCCTGTCTGACACGCCTCATCCCACGCTGACGGTTGACGGCACGCGCATGGATACTTTTTTCTCGCCCGACGACGGCGTGGCGAACCAGATCGCAACCGTGTTGAACAGTGCGGAGGAGAGCGTTTTCTTCCTCGCGTTCTCGTTCACGTCGAATGATCTCGGAGATCTCGTGCGAGAAAAAGCGGATGCAGGACTCACGGTCCGCGGTGTGATGGACGAGGAGCAGGTGGGTTCAAATCAGGGGACCGAGTTCGATCCATTCAAGCAAGCCGACTTGGATGTGCGCATTGATGGCATTGACGGCCAGATGCATCACAAGGTGTTCATCGTTGACGAGTCCATTGTTGTGCTCGGCTCGTACAACTTTTCACGCGCCGCTGAAGAACGCAACGATGAGAACGTGCTCATCATTTATGACCCAGCCCTGGCGGAACAATTCATGCTGGAATTCCAACGCGTGTGGGAGGCAGCCAATGACTGAAACGTCGAAATTGCTCGCGATTCTGGCTCACCCCGATGACGAGTCTATGGGAATAGGCGGCACGCTGGCGAAGTATGCCGCGGAGGGCGTGGATACCTTCCTCGTCTGCGCGACGCGCGGGGAGAGGGGATGGTGGGAGTCAGAGGGACCAAACCCAGGCCTGGAAGGAGTTGCCAAAGTTCGCACGCAGGAGTTGGAGAACGCGGGCAACGTACTGGGATTGAAGGAGATCCACTTTTTGGGATACATTGACGGCGACCTCGATCAGGCGGATCCAAAGGAAGCCATTGCGAAGATCGTTACACATATCCGCCGAATCCAGCCGCAGGTGGTTGTTACATTTGCACATGATGGCTCATATGGGCACCCCGACCACGTCGCGATCTCGCAGTTCACGACTGCCGCCGTGGTCTGCGCGGCGGATGGGAGTTATCGCGATTCGTGGAATCAGTCGCCACATCGCGTTTCAAAATTGTATTATTTTGTCGATTCGGAGGAGATTGCCGAACTGTTTATGAAATATCTCGGGGCAATCGAATTCCCCGTGGACGATCTAGTGCGCGGCGAAGCCCCGTGGAAAGATTGGATGATCACGACACGCATTGACCTATCATCGTGGTGGAAGCCCGCGTGGGATGCGATACGATGCCATAAAAGTCAATTGCCCAGCTTAGGTCCTCTATTGGCATTGTCGGAGGATGAAATCCGCCAATTGATGACCTTGCAAGGAACGTTCTATCGCGCGATGAGTACTGTAAACGGTGGGCGAAAACGGGAAACGGATCTGTTCGAGGGTTTGAGGTGATACCGTCATTGCGAGCAACGAAGTGACGAAACAATCTCGTCGCTCCTGTTGTTCGCTTCTCGCGATGACGCTTGCTACATATTCTGTTTCATCGAAAACTTGAGCGCGGTCTTATAGATCGCGTTGATCTTTTCGCTTAGAGCTTTCGCCTCAGGGTTGCCCTGTTCCGCGGCTTGATCCACCTGCGCAACTAGGCCGATCAGCGCCTGCATGAACTGATCGTTCACCATGGACTTGTTGGCTTCGAGCATTTTTTCCATCGCGGCTTGGTCGGGCGTCTCGAGCAATTGCTCCACAAATGCCACCTCGGGCGGCGAAGAAACCTCGCGCAACACTTCCACCATCTTTTGCAGTTTGCCCATGCGCGCGTAGTCGTTCTTCTCCGAAGCCTGCCGCAGCATCTGATTCACAAGGTCAACCGCATCCTGTGTGAATCCGTCCAGGTTGTCACGTACGGCTTTCGCCACATCGTCCTGCTTCAACAACGATTCGACAAACTCTTGTGCCTGTTTGTAGCGCGCCTCGATCTGTTTATCCATCTCGTTGGTGAAATCGAGCAGTTTCTCGCGCAACGACTCCAGTTTTGTTTTTTCCTCTCCGGACGCCTTGTCGATCTTTTCGGTAAGCAGTTGGAAGAACTGATAATCCATGCCGCTTCGCGCCACGCTGACGAAGGCGCGCGCGCGCGCGTCGGTGTTTGATGCGATGACCATGTCCAGCAGTTTCTCGCGCGTGAGGCTTTGCCCCGCCTCCTGCAGTGACTTTTGAACTGCCTCCAGTTCCCCAACGGATTCCTTCAATTGACGGCCGAACTCGGTCTCTTCGAGCAATTGTTTCTGCAACTCGACCATCGAGCGCGCCACCGACTCCTGTCCGCTCCCCGCCGCGGATTGCGCAAGCCGGCTGAACAGCGCGAAGAACTGCTCATCGAACAGCGCTGTGTTTTGCTTGATGATCTCGCTCCGCACATCGGCTGAACTTGCCTGCAGGAGCCGCTCGACGATTTGGACGCGATCCTGTTGTTCTTTGAGCATTTCAGGTGTGATGCCGTCCTTGCCCAATATGACCTTGATCATCGATTCGTACGTCAGGTTTGGAGAAGGGTTTAGCAAATATGCCTTGCGTTTTTCGGCGGGCAGAGCGTCGGTCACCTTTTTGATCAACGGACCGATGATCTTCTCCTGTTCATTTAGCGGCACGTTCAATTCCGGCGGAAAGAACGTGAGGAGTAACTCCTTGTCGTTATCATGGTAGACGATGGGTGTGGCGAGGCGTCCCTGAAAGCCGCAATGGGGACAGCGCGCCATGTTCGAAATTCCGCCGAGCAGTCTCTGTTTGGCTTGCGAGTCTTGGGTTACATCAAAGAGTTGTTCGACATTTGCCGGGATCATCTGCCGGCAGTTGGGGCAGGCAATTTGAGTTTGAGGCATTCTGTGATTTCCAATTTTCGATTAGATTGACGAATTCATATTAACACAAAGGACACGAAGGATATAAAGGCGTGCGAATATCAGACCAATTCCTCCAACCGGTCAATATAGCTTTCCATCACGGCGAAAGTCTCTTCAACCGGTGTTGGTGTGGAGAGGTCAACGCCCGCTTTCTTCAGCACATCCAGAGGATACAAGGACGAACCTGATTTCAAGAAAGCGAGATAATCTTCGGCGGCATTCGGCTCCCCGCGTAGGATTCGCCCCGCGAGCGCGTGGGCGCCGGAGATGCCGGTGGCGTAGGCATAAACGTAATAGTCAGCGAAAAGATGCGAGAAGGTAGACCAGACCATCCCCACGCGCGGACGATCCACCTTCACTTTGGGTCCAAATCCTTCGCCGAACAAGTCAGCCATCAGTTCCCGCATCGAATCGGCGGTCAGCGCTTCGCCGCGTTCGACCCGCTGGTGAGTTTCCAATTCAAAGCGCGCCAGTGTCGGCATTTGGAAGAAATAGCGGAAGAAGTTACCGCTCACGGCTTCCTCGATCAATGCAATGAGGAAGTTCTTGTCCTTGATCGTTTTCAGCAAATGTCCGCGCATCATCGCTTGATTAAAATTCGAGGCAACCTCTGCCACGAACAGCGAGTAGTTATTGTAAACGTCAGGCTGGTTTTTTCCTGTGAGATAAGTGTGCATCGAGTGGCCCAACTCATGCGCCAACGTGCTCATACTTCCAACTTCATCCGTGTACGACATCATAATGAAGGGATGTGTGTCTGGCGCAACGCCCCACGAGAATGCGCCGTTTTGCTTGCCTTGATTTGGGTAAATATCCACCCAGCGGTCTTGGAGACAGCCCCGCCGCAATGTGTCCACATACTCTTTGCCGAGCGGTGCGAGGCTTTCTGAAATCAAATCCACCGCCTTTTCGAATGGTATCTTCGGCTTCTTCTTGACGATAGGCGCCCACATATCGAAATACGTGATATCGCGCAAACCCAATGCTTTGCGCTTGATCTCGAAGTACCGGTGCCATACAGGCAATTTGCTTTTGAAGGTGTTGATCAGATTATGAAATACGCTCTCGGGAATGTTGAGTTGAAACAGCGATGCCTGCAACGACGTTTCGAACTTGTGCGCTCGCATGTTGAAAATGTTGTTCTTGATGGATGTTGAAAGATTGGTCGCCAGCGTGTTCTTGAATTCGAGGTGCTTGTCCATGTAGCTTTCGAACGCGCTCTGCCTTAATTTGCGGTCTGGGCTTTCCATTAATGCAGTATGGATGTTGCCCTGCGTCACCTCAACCTTTTTGCCCTTCTTGTCTTTCGCTGGTGCGAAGTTGAAATCAGCGTTTACTAACATGCTGGTACTGTTTTGAGGACCGCTGAACGGATCTCCTAACATGCCGAGAATTTCTTCCACTTCTGAGGAGCGAACATGTGCCTGCTGACGGAACAAATCGTCGAAGCTTTGGCGGTATACGACGAGGGCGTCATTCAGACCCATCCACTCGTCGAGTTTTGCCTTTCCAAGTTGGATCAGTTCGGGGTTGACGAAAGATAACGCGCCTGAGACTTGCCCCGCTACACCTTGTGCCTTGCCGAAGAGCGCGGAAGATTTCTGATTTGTCGTATCCACCGAGTACGAAAACCCGGCATACACAAAAATGATGTACGTTCGCTTCGCGAGATTCTCTGCGGCGCGCATTCCTTCGAGTAGGGTCTCGGGACTCTCGCCCAACCTGCCTTCATATTTCTTGACGTTGGGCAACTCTGCCAGAATCGCGTTGACCTCCGCCTCCCAATCCTTTGTAGACTTGAAAACGCTTTCGGCGTTCCACGTATATTTTTTGTTGATCTTGCTTCGGGGCAGGACTGTAGTCGCCATGCTTCTTTAATTTCCTTTTAGATTTGAACCCGCATCAGACTCAGGGTCGGTTTGATCCTCAATAGGTGGTGATGTTGCTTCGTCAGATTTTACCACCCTGATGTTTCGCTTCTCCCATTGGGAGGAGGCTTGGGTACGGGAGAGTCAGCGCGGAAGGGAAAAACAAATCCTCGCACCCGAATCAGGTTTGGGGTCCGCCCAGATGCGCCCACCGTGCGCCTCGATGATCGCGCGGGCAAGGTAGAGTCCCAACCCCGCGCCTTTCGTTTCTTTTACGGCTTTTGTCGAACGGTAGAACCGGTCGAAGATGTGTGGAATATCTTTGGCATCTATTCCCGCGCCCTCATCGGAAACACAAATGAGGACTTGCTCCGCTCGAACGGTTCCACTGATTTTGATTTCACCCTTGGGCGAATACTTGAGGGAGTTTGAAACAAGATTGGAAATTACCTGTTCGAGGCGGGTTTCATCTGCCAATACGACAGGGAATGCCTCGGGAAAATCAGTGGTGATTGTGTGGGATTTGGACTGCGTTGTAAAACGTTCCGCAATTCGTTTTCCCAGGGCAGGCAATGACACGTCTGCCCGATTCAAATTTAGCCCTCCCGCTTGCAAGCGCGAGGCGTCGAGCAAATCATCCACCATTTTGCTCAGCCGGTCCGCTTCCTCTTCGATGACTGCAAGCGAATCGCTTACGGTGTGCTTATCCCACTTTGCATCGTCGCGTCGCAGAGTGGAGGCGTAACCCTTGATGAGCGCGACAGGCGTCCGCAATTCATGGCTTACGATCGAAATAAATGTTGCTTTGATTTCGTCGGCAGTTCTGAAGTGTGTAATATCGCGCACGCTGACGATGATATTTCGCAGTTTGCCATCGGGCGAAAGCAGTGGAGCGTAAGTAACCCCAACCGGCAATGAGGGCGGCAGGTCGCGTTCGAGATCACCTTCCACATACAAGGTGGCGTTCGGGGTTAGGGGCCATCCGTTTGCGATGGCTTCGTCTAGGGTTGATCCTTGCGGCTCACCTGCCCAACGGATCACATCGTCATGCGGCTGGAGAACCAGCTCAGCATGGGTTTTCCCATAGATCCTCTCAAACGCATCGTTCACGCGCTCGATGGTGAGGTCAGCGTTGAGGATGATGATACCGTCCGCGGCGGAATCAAGAAGCGCATCCAGTCGTTGCTTTTCATAAGAGACTTGTCCGTAAAGTTGGGCGTTGTACACCGCGATCGCGGCTTGGTCGGCAAAAGATTGCAGAATGATACGGTCGTTTGGGGTAAACCGCCCCTCATAGTTACGGAAAATAAAAATGACACCGATTACCTTGCGGTGAGCGACCAGTGCAAGCGCCGTGCCGTTGAGCAACCCCATGCTGGCAGTGTATGTCAACTCTCTCAACATGCGGTTGAGTTCGATCACGTCTAATTCACGCACATCTTCGTCGGCGAGCAGGGGCGTGAGATAACTCAAGAAGGCGGGCGGGATCCCGTGCGCGGCTGCCACGCGCCAGCCTTCCTGCTCATTTAGCGCGATGATACCTGCTTGTCCAGCAAGCATCTCGATGGCAATTCGTAATATTCTCGTGAGCAGCTTCTCGAGGTCGAGTTCCTGAGTGATGGCGCGCGAGATTTCAAGCAAATAATCCCTTTGCCGGACGCGGAAATCAGGAAGCATGAGGCGATTTTATCACCCGGGGAGGGCAGAGGCAGGTAAGAGGATCGTTGTAATCTTTCGGAGCCAATTTCCGTCATGTGCTAACGGGTTTTTTCGAAACCTGGGATGAGTTTTGTCTGGCAGCGAAATGCATCCCTCATTTCTGTTGTGGTTTATGCACAGACTCAAAGGGATTATTAGATTGTTGATGCCCAAAAATTAACTAGCCTCTATGCATGATGCTATCAATACACCATATTCGGCGAGCAAATGGCTAGCGCGTCCTCAAAGACCTGCGCATAGGCATGTCGCAGCCCGCGTAGGTTTCTACCAAACGCGAATTGTTACAATTCAGAGATTGCTCCAAACGCATTCTTGTTCGTAAGATATAATGACATAACTAGAATTTGTAATTAGATTGTAAGGTGAGAAGATGACCAAAACCATCAAGCGAACGTTGATACGACTTTTCACACTAATCACTGTCTTAACTGTATTGGTGGGTTCGCCCAATGTGGGGGTACGGCAGGCTCTCGCTCTTACAATGACAGTTGGGGATGCTACTCCCGGGGCGATTCCCGACCCTGCCGCTGGACTGAGTTGTACTACATCTCTCACTCGTACCTTCAATATGGCAACGAGCTTAATCATCTCAGACCTAGATGTGGGGTTGAATATTTCCCATCCACGGCGGAGCGACGTACGGGTCACATTGACCTCGCCAAATGGTACAACTGTCGTACTTATCTCAGGCGGTGGGCTGGGTTCGCCGGTGATTGCAAGTCCGGATAGTTACGATAACTACGATGTTCTGCTCGATGATTTGAGCATCCACTCGCTTTATGACAATGATGATGATCCTGTTGCTGCACCGTTCTACGACCGGGATGCACGACCTTTTGAAGCGTTAGGCGCTTTCAAAGGGGAGGATGCTTTAGGAACGTGGACTTTGTCAGTTTGTGATACGCGCAACGCTGAAATTGGAACGTACAACAATTCAGAATTGACGATTACAAGCGCCGACCCCAATTCGGTGACAGGTGTGGTCTTTACCGATTTTAACGATAATGGGATTAGGGAACAAAACGATGTTGGTGTGCCGGGAGTTCTAGTCGAGGCATTCGATAGCACGGGCAGCCTTATCGCCTCTGATACTACTGATGCGTCTGGCAACTACGCTCTCACGATTCCCGATGGTGTTGAAGTACGTGTAGAGTTTTCAAATATTCCGGCCGATCTGCGCCCCGGCGCGTTCGGCAGTGATTCAGGCACAACCGTTCAGTTCGTAACCAGCCCAGCCGCGGGCGTGGACCTCGGTTTGGCAAAGCCCGATGAATACTGTCAAAATAATCCGTGGCTGATTTCCCCATGCTACTTTAATGGTGACCCGCTCGCCGCCGGCAGTACGTCGTCAGGGGAAGGTGTTCTTCTCTCGATTCCTTACGATGCCTATGGTCGAAAGGATGAAAGCATCGAGAATACGCTTGCCATTGGCGCGGAAGTTGGCGCCACATGGGGATTGGGAATCCAACGTTCCACCGGAACGATCTTCGCTGGCGCGTTGGCAAAGCGCCATGCCGGCCTGGGACCCGGCGGTCCGGGCGCGATCTACTCGCTGCAGGTGAATCCTGCGACGGGCGCGGTCCTTCCTCCGGGCGCCTCCTTATTCATAGACTTGGCTACATTTGGGATTCCGGTGGAAAGCGTGCCGCTCGGGACGAATGCTGCGCGTGGTCTTTCCGTTCTTGCTTCCGACCCAAATACAGATCCGAACGGCTGGGATGCAGTCGGCAAGAATGCCATCGGTGATGTTGACATGGGAGCTGACGAAACAACATTGTGGGTGATGAATTTGGCGGACCGCACGCTATATGGAATTGATATTGGCAACCCTGCAACCCCTCCTGCCAGCATCAACGATTTCAATGCATTTCCGGTGACGTTACCGGGGAACGCAACGGCTTGCGCCGCCAGCGATGTTCGTCCATGGGCTGTGGAGATTCACCAGGGAACCGTGTATGTTGGCGTTGTATGTTCGGCAGAAAGCACGCAGGCTGTAAGTGATCTGCGTGCATATGTACTTAGCATTCCTGAGACCGCAGCGCCTCCGACAACATTTTCCCTTGTAGCGGAAGTTTCACTAACTTATCCGCGCGGATTCGTAAGCAATCCCGCAGTATACGGTGGTGCTCCGGGATATGCGGCTGAGTGGCGACCATGGTCACCGATCATGACGTCGCTCTGTCACTCCCCGTGCAGCAGTGTGGCAGATTTAGCCTTCAGTAAGCAGATCATATACCCTCAACCCATTCTCTCGGATATTGAGTTTGATACCAACGGCGATATGATCCTTGGTTTGATGGATCGCACCGGCCATCAAACTGGCAATATGAACCTTGCCACGTCCGACCCATGGGATGAGCCGACAGTTCCCGGCGTTGGAGCCACCTTGTATAACGATCAAACCGGTTACACACGTGTTGACAATGTAAGTGTTGTACCGACCGGTGAACTGTTCGAGGGCGTCGCTGCAGGTGATACGCTCCGTCTTTGTATCAACGGAGCTGGCGGATTTGTTCTGGAGAGCAACGCTTCTTGCGGCGGAACGACCACCGGCGGTGCGGGGAGCGTACCCGCCCAGGGACCGGGTGGAGGCGAGTATTACTGGCAGGACATGTTCGTCGATCCCTTTGGTGGATCCACAGACCTAAATTCAGGCACACACCATGAGATCACCTTGGGAGGGTTGTTGCTCATCCCGGGGACAAATGAAGTTGCTGTTTCGGTTTTCGATCCGTTTGCAATTCGTGCGGGCGGAATTGTCTGGTTCAATAATCTGACCGGAACCCGCTCGCGGGCTTACGAGGTGTTTGGCATTGACCAGGGAGGCGGCGCCACGACCTTCGGTAAAGCTGCCGGCCTGGGTGACATCGAAGGCTTCTGCTTCAACGCGCCCATTGAGATCGGCAATCGCGTCTGGCTCGATGCGGACAACGACGGCGTGCAGGATGCTGGCGAGGCTCCTGTTGTCGGCGTTACGGTGGAGTTGTATGACCTGAGTGGAAATCTGATTGCAACTGCTATAACCGACGCCACCGGCGCATATTTCTTTAGCTCGGGTCCGGGAACTTCAACCGGCAATCACATTTATCTTATTGACGAGTTGAATCCGAATTCACAATACGAGATTCGTATTCCGCTTGGTCAGGCGGCGCTGACTGGATTGACCCTCACTACCAACGATGCGAATGGCAACACAGAGGATCAACGTGATTCGGACGGCGTTCCCAGCGGTCTCAATGCAGTAGTGCCCATTACGACTGGAAACCCCGGCGATAACAACCACACCTACGATTTCGGTTTCGCAGGATCGTATAGTCTTGGAAACCGGGTCTGGCTGGATGATGGTTCCGGCGGCGGAGGGGCTGACAACGGTCTGCAAGACGGTTCAGAAGTCGGTATTGCTAATGTTGTAGTCAATCTCTACGAGGACAACGATAATGATGGTGTGCCAGATGGCCCGGCAATTGCTACGACCACCACGGATGCCAGTGGCTATTATCGCTTCGATGACTTGAATGCCGGCGGCTATATTGTAGAAATCCCCGCGGCGAACTTCAATACCGGCAATCCGTTATTTAGCCTTGCCAGCAGTTCAGTGGACGAGACCAACCCGAACCTCGATATTGACCTGACCGACAACGGAATTGGCACCACGCCGGATCCTATAAATGGAATCCGTAGCGGCACGGTCGAATTAGGTCCTCCGGGTCCTGCCGAACCGCTGAACGAAGATGCGCCGAATGGGCAGGGCGCGCCCGATGACCGCTCCAACATGACCGTTGACTTCGGATTCGTGCCTTCCTACAGCATCGGCAACCGAGTCTGGTTCGATACCGACAATGACGGACTCAGAGATGACGGCGTTGAAGTGGGCGTGTCTGGGGTCCTCGTCGAATTGTATTCGGTGGATTTGCTGGGCAACTTCACCCTTGTGGGAACAACGACCACGGATGCGAATGGATACTATCGCTTCGACGGACTTCCCGCGGGCGATTATGTAGTCGTGCTTCCGGATGACAATTTTACGACTGGCGGCGCACTGGAAGGATATTGGAGCAGCGGTACAACAATTGATGGTGCTGGTAATGTTACGGAAGCCACGGCGCCGCTTGCAAATACAGACATTGACGATGATGACAATGGTACGCTTCAAAACGCAGGGACATTTGCCGGCGGCGCGGTCAGCAGTGTCGCCACTTTAGGACCCGGTCTGACCGAACCCACGGGTGAACCAGATGCTCCATTGGGTCAGGGAGCAATTGACGAACGCGCCAACATGACGGTGGACTTCGGTTTCTACCGCCTTGAACTAGGCAACCTGGTTTTTGAAGATGTGAATACCAACGGCACGTTTGACGCGGGCGATGTTCCGCTTCAGGGCGTTCGGGTTCAGTTGTTTGCCGCGGATGGTGTGATGGAGATCAACGTTGGACCCGATGGAATCTTAGGCACGGCGGATGACGCGCCCGGCGGAATGTTGACGGATGTCAACGGCAACTACTTGTTCAGCGGCTTGCCGCAGGGAAGTTACATTGTTACGGTTACGGGTCCCATTGGCCACACAAGTACGATCGACTCCTTTGATCCGGCGGATAACGCAGATCCAAATACCAACCGCGATAACAATGACAACGGGATTGGTACAGGTGCGGGCGCTGTCTCGAGCGGCGTGGTCACTCTGGTTCCGGGAAGCACCGGCGCGGCTCCCTTCTTTAGCAACACGGTCACACAAAGTTCAGGCACCACCCGCGACCCAACTGTTGACTTTGGATTCGTGCAGACAAACAATGGAATTATCAAAACCATCACCCCGTCCATTGCGACCATTGGCGAACTGGTGACATATCAGGTGGTGGTCACGATACCGCCGTCCGTTCCCGGAACCTTCGACAACGCACAGGTTGTGGATACGATGGATCGCGGACTTGCCCTTTTCGACTGTGTGAGCGTGGTTCCATCCTCTGCTGCCCTGACGACCAGCCTCGCACCCGGTGACTTTAGCACGATTTGCGCCAACAACGTAACAACCAACGACACAGGCACCGGTCAGCCAGAAGATGTGGACCGAGAGGCGATTTTCTCGTTAGGAAATATCGCCAATTCGGGCCAAACCGACGCCACCTTGACCATTACTTACCGCGCAATCGTGCTTGATATCCAATCCAACCGCGGTGCCGCGACGCAAACTGTTTTGAACAACAGTGCCGTCTTCAGTTGGGATAATGGCAGTCTTGGTCCGGTTTCAAGACAGGTCACGTTGATCGAACCGGATCTGCAAATCGTGAAATCCTCGAATACCAATTTTGTCGCCACGGGCACTGATGTTGATTTCACGCTGACGATCTCGCACACGGCGATCAGCCGAGCCGATGCATTTGATGTGCTGGTCACAGATCCTTTGCCAGCGGAACTTGATTTTGTCGCAGGTTCGCTTGATTGCGATGCTGGCGCGTATCCAGCCACGACGTGTACATACGACGCGCTGACCCGGACGATCAGTGGCGGCTGGGATACGTATCCGCGCTTGCCCGCCGCGAATTTGGTGATTCAGTTCCGAGTTACAGGCAATGCGCTTCTTGCGCCGAATCAGACCATTACCAATGTTGGTAACGTTGAATGGACGAGCGAACCCGGTCCGCAAGAAACCCCGGATTCGTTCTCGAATCCGCCAAACATCTTTGCCACAGAACGCTACTATGATCCTGCCAGCCCGAACCCGGTCAATACGATCTACGGTGATTCCGATGCTCTTCAATTGAATCCCGTCGTTGGCGGCGGGGGAGGTGGTGGCGGAGGCGGCAATGTCTCTCCAACCGCGACAACCGGAACCGGTTTCCAGATTCTGGTCACTGGATATGCACCGGATATTGTCACACCGCTTGATGTTGAAAATAAGCCCTCCTATAACTCGTCCAATCTTGTACTCGAGATTCCGTCGATCCGAGTCAATTCCGGCGTGACGGGTGTGCAGTTAAAAGATGGGTGGTGGGACCTCTCGTGGTTGCAGGATCAGGCCGGATGGCTGGAGGGAACCGCCTATCCCACATGGAGTGGGAACAGTGTCATCAGCGCGCACGTTGTCAACGCCGACGGGAAGCCGGGACTGTTTGCCCGACTGAAGTATTTGAACTCCGGCGAGTATGTCTTTGTCCGTAATTCGGGTTACCTATATACCTACATGGTCGTTTCGAACGAGTTTACCGGGCCGGATGACATCAGTGTGCTGAATCATGAGGATAAATCGGTCATAACATTGGTGACTTGCGACACGTATGACATCAAGACAAACTCATACCTGAAACGTGTGGTGGTGAAGGCAGTTCTGGTGGACGTCTCGCTGGACCGCTAAGCCCAAAAACCTTCCAAAATGGCTGGTGTATAACCAGCCATTTTGTGTTAATATTGGACATCTATTCTAGTTTTGAGGTCTCGTCAAAATTATCATGATGAAGCACTTCTCTTTCTTTTGGCAGGTTGGAAACCGATGCTGGAAGTTAGCATTTTTCGACTCGTCATGTCTTAATCGGGGTCATTAAGTGGTATCACAACCGTTTCAAGTGCTTGTGCGTCTCGTCTCGGCGCTTCTGTTGGCATTCATCATCGTCGGTCTTTCGGCGGGGCAAGTGGGGGTGGTACGCGCGCTCACGACGACTGTGAATGACATACCGGGTGCGGCCGTTGCGATTTCAGATGCAAGCTGTGCCTCGCCGCTCACGCGCACCATCAACGTAGCCTCGAGTATAGTAATTGCCGACATCAACGTCGGAATAAACGTCAGTCATGCGGTCCGCAGCCAAATCCGTGCTACCCTGACATCGCCTTCGGGAACGCTTGTCGTGTTGATTCCCGGCGCGGGGTTCGGCTCTCCGACCATCGCCAGCCCCGACGACTACGACAATTACGATGTGATGCTGGACGACACAAGCGTGGGGTCTCTATATGATAACGGTAGCGATGCGGTTGGGTTTCCATTTTATGATCGCACAGCGCGGCCCGCTGAGCTCCTCGGTGCGTTTAAAGGTGAAAACGCAGCGGGGAATTGGGTATTGCGGGTATGCGATACGCTCGCCGGAACCACGGGGTCATACAATCGGTCACAACTGGTTATTACAAGCGCAGACCCAAATACTGTTAACGGTACTGTATTTACCGATTACAACGACAATGGTATTCGCGGTGCCGGAGACTCCGGAGTTTCAGGCGTTACAGTGACGGCGTATGATGCCACTAATGCAGTAGTAGCCAGCACTACGACCAATACTTCCGGAAACTATACCTTAGCAATCTCCGACGGAACGCAAGTCAGAGTGGAGTTTTCGACTATACCTGCAGATCTTCGCCCCGGTGCATTTGGCAGGGAATCAGGGACAACCGTTCAGTTTGTGACCAGTCCTGTAGCGGGGCTCGATCTAGGGCTTTCGAAGCCGGACGAATATTGCCAGAACAATCCATTTCTGGTGATGCCATGCTATGTCAATGGCGACCCACTTGCTGGTGGCACAGCTGGTACGTCAACAGTTTTGTATTCCATCCCGAACTCTGCGTATGGCCGTTCGGACACGGCGATTTCACAGGCTCTCGCCACGGGTTCGCAAATTGGCTCCACGTGGGGCTTGGCATATCAGCGCTCGACCAACACGGTATTTGCGGGTGCTCTTGCAAAAAGGCATGCAGGTTTCGGTCCGCTTGGCGGCGGCGGTATTTATTCGACTGTTGTAAACCCACTGACGGGCGCGCCGGTGAGCGTAAGCAACTTTGTAAATATTGATGATTTCGCGGGTGTGGACGATGGCGCGTTGGATGATACGGCGCGGGGACTACCGGCATCCTCGCCCACGCCGAACACCGATCCTGTCGCCTGGGATGCTGTGGGGAAACAGGCGATTGGCGACATGGATATCGGTGCCTCCGATGATACGTTATGGCTGATCAACCTCACGGATCGAACCCTCTATTCGCTTTTTATCGGCATTCCAGCCACTGCCCCTGCGGGATATAGTACGGCAACACCGATCGCTCTGCCTCTCGGAGCGACATCCTGCGCGGTGGGTGACGTTCGACCGTGGGCTGTGGAAGTGTACGAAGGGAATGTGTATGTTGGCGTAGTTTGTTCCGCCGAAAGTACGCAAAATGTGGCTGATTTGCAGGCGTATATCTTAAGCACTCCGGAAGGAAGCCCGGGAGCGTGGACACTGGTCTATGAATTTGGTCTCGATTATCCTCGCGGCGTGGTGAGCGCTTCCGGACCCGGGTATCCGGCCGAATGGCGTCCGTGGTCCAACGTGTTCACCTCTCTTTGGTGCGGAACGTGCGGCGGTTCCGGTCTTGCATATGGCAATCAGATCATTTATCCGCAACCAATCCTTTCAGACATCGAGTTTGATACCGACGGCGACATGATCCTGGGATTCATGGATCGCGCGGGCCATCAGACTGGTGAAGTTAACTACTCGACATCCTCCACAACAACATCGTTCACATTCTATGATTTTACGGCAGGTTACGCGACAACCTCAGTAACCATTACGGCAGGCACCGTATTTGAAGGAACGTCTGCTGGAGATATTCTGCGCGTTTGTAACGTGGCAGGAGCCTTTGTTTTGGAAGGCAACGCCGCGTGCGGTGGCATCACCACGGGGGGCGCGGGAAACGCACAGGGACCGGGCAGCGGCGAGTATTACTGGCAGGAAATGTACCCTCCTTCGACTGGATCAACAAGCGGTACACATAACGAAGTGGCTTTAGGCGGCTTAGTTCTTTTCCCCGGCACCGATGAGGTAGCGACTTCCGTATTTGATCCGTTCGATATTCGCTCCGGAGGCATTGCTTGGTTTAGCAACGCGACTGGGACGCGCACCCGCGCATACGAGATTTTCCCCCGAACTGACGATGCAAGCCGATTCGGCAAAGCAGCTGGAATCGGTGATATCGAAGGCTTTTGTTTGAACGCGCCGATTGAAATCGGGAATCGCATCTGGCTTGACTCGGATGGCGATGGTGTTCAGGATGCTGGGGAAAGCCCGATCTCAGGTGTGACTGTCGAGTTGTATCAGGGTGGAACGTTGATTGCCACAGCAGTGACCAATGCTAACGGAAGTTACTATTTCAGCTCAGGGCCGGGCACATCTACTACGAGTCAAATATATCTGATCAGCCAGCTCGACCCGAACACCGCATACGAGATCCGCATTCCAAATGCACAAGGTGGAAGCCAACAGGCGGCGCTAGCCGGGTTGCTCCTTACCACGGCAAATGCGGATGCGGACCATCGAGATTCCGACGCTTCATATAGTGGTAATAATGCGGTGATCACCGTCACAACCGGCGATGCAGGCGATAACGACCACACCTTCGACTTTGGATTTACCGCGACCTACAGTTTGGGGAACCGTGTGTGGTTTGATACGAACAATAGCGCCACCATAGATGGCGCGGAGGTAGGCATCAGCGGGGTTCGTGTTGAGTTGTATCAGGATAACGGGACGACGCCGGGGGTGTACGACACTGGTGACACGTTCCTTTCATTTGATACAACTGATGCGAGCGGATATTATCGCTTCGATGATCTCAACGCCGGCGATTACGTTGTGTTGATTCCGGATGATAACTTCCGCGACGTTGGGGTGGGCGATACGGTTCCGGGTAACCCGCTGAGCGGATATTGGAGCAGTTCCACCTCCATTGCGGCAAATGGGACGATCACCGATGCTACTGCAAACGACCCCGACATGACAAGCGTTGACAGCGACGATAATGGTCGTACAACCCTGACAGCTAATTCGATAGATTATGTTGCCTCAGCGGCGGTGACGCTGGGACCGGGTGCATCCGAACCGACCACGGATAACGACCCCGGGACGAACCCAGAACCGGGCGAAGCGGCGAATAATCGTTCAGATCGCACTGTAGACTTTGGCTTCTATCAGGTTGATATTGGCAACCTTGTATTTGCGGATGTTAATGGTGATGGCGACTACGATGCTGGAACCGACACTCTCCTTGCTGGAGCAACGCTACAACTCTTCGCATCTGATGGCGTTGCTGAAATCCCTGTCGGCCCCGATGGAATTCTAGGTACGGCTGATGATGCCGCGGGCGGAGTGATCACCGGCGCTGGCGGCACATACAACTTTAGCGGCTTGCCTCAGGGCGATTACATCATTCGTGCTACACCGCCAACTGGCTACACCAGCACTGTGGATACCGCGAACCCAGCCGATACAACCGACCCGGATACGAACGCCGATAACAATGACAACGGAATCGGCTTGGGCTCTGGTCAAGTCAGCAGTGGAACGCTTACCATGACGCCCGGCGAAGTCGCCGCGAACATAACAGTAAATAATGCCACGGGCAGAACAACAGATCTTACGGTTGATTTCGGTTTTGTATCTGCCTATAGTCTCGGCAACCGTGTGTGGTTCGATACGAATAATAATGCTGCCATTGATGTTGGAGAGCAAGGCATTCAAGGTGTGCGGGTAGAGTTGTATCGGGATAATGGAACGACACCAGGTGTGTTCGATGCTGGCGACACATTCTTATCCTTTGATACGACGGATGCCAGCGGCTATTATCGGTTTGACAGTCTTGTCGCTGGCGATTATGTCGTTGTTCTGTCCCCCGACAACTTCACGATAGGCGGAACGACGGATGCGCTAGTTGGGTATTGGAGCAGTCAGACCACAAGGGCGGCGGATGACACGATCACAGACGCAACGGTGATTGATCCGGATAGTGATATTGATAATGACGATAACGGGCTGACCACATTCGCAGGTAATGCGATAGATTATGTTGCTTCTACGGCGGTGACAATAGGCCCGGGTACAAGTGAACCTGTTGGCGAATCGGACCCGACTACGAATCCCGAAGTTGGTGAGGCAGATGATAATCGTTCTAACCGCACCGTTGATTTCGGCTTCTACACCATGACGCTTGGCAATCAGGTCTGGGCAGATGTCAACGACGACGGGTTATTAAGTGGCGAACTTGGTATCAACGGCGTTACGTTGCAGTTGCGTTCTGGCGATGGGAGCACCGTCCTTGCAACGACTACGACAGCCGTGAATGGTAATTATTCATTTACGGGCTTGCCGGCGGGAGACTACATCGTTCGGATCGATCCAGCCGAATTCAACGCGGGCGGCACACTTGAAGGCACAACATCGAGCACAGGCGGCGTCGGAACACCCTACGAACCTGCGCCTGATTCCGATGCCGATACAACCGACAACGACGATAACGGTTCTGTAGTCGGAACCCTCGGCGCTGGTGGGTATGTTGAAACAGCTGTCATCACATTGACCCCCGGTGCAGAAGCGACGTTCTCCAATGCAACTGGAACAACGAACGAGCCGCGCGTCGACTTGGGTATCTTTACTCCGCAGGTTTACAGCCTCGGTAATCGTGTGTGGTTCGATACGAACAATGACAGTGCTCGCGGTGTTGCTGAAGTCGGTGTGGATGGTGTCGTTGTTGAACTTTATGCGGCAGATGGTTCGGGCAACCCGACTGGCGCCGTTCTTGCTACTGCAACAACAGCCGGGGGCGGATACTATCGCTTCGACAATCTACCGGCTGGCGATTATGTGGTCGTGGTTGTTGCCGATAATTTCACCGCCAATGGTTCCGATGATGCGCTTGTCGGATATTGGAGCAGTGCCACAACCATGAATGGAACGGGTGTCGTTGGTGAAACTGCCGCGCCTGACCCTGATAACGACGTGGACGATGACGACAACGGCACACGACAAACTGCCGGAGCCTTCTCCGGTGCAGTGATCAGCAATGCCGTTACGTTGGGACCGCTTGCCACCGAGCCGACCACCGACGACGATCCGGTGCCCGGTTCACAGGCTGGCGAAGCGCCGGATGATTACTCGAATCGCACCATGGATTTTGGTTTCTATCGAGTTGAGATCGGCAATCTGGTATTTGTGGATGTCAATGAGGATGGAGATTACGACGCCGGTACCGATACGCTGCTCGCAGGCGCGACGGTTCAACTCTTCGCCGCAAATGGGACAACTCAGATCAACGTTGGTGCCGACGGGATTCTAGGAACAACGGATGACGGGCCAGGGGGCGTGACCACCGGCGCGGGCGGGACGTACAACTTCAGCGGATTGCCGCAGGGCGATTACATTGTACGCGTCACGCCGCCGGGGGGATACACCAGCACCGTGGACACAGCCACGCCCGGCGATACGACCGACCCCGACACGAACACTGACAACAATGACAATGGAATCGGTCTTGGAAGCGGCGCGGTCAGCAGTGGAATCTTGACCATGAATGCTGGCGAGGTTGCTGCTAATATCACCCTCAATAACGCAACCGGCTCAACGACCGACCCCACTGTAGACTTCGGTTTTCTGCCCACGTATAGCCTTGGCAACCGTGTCTGGTTCGATACCGACAACGACAGCACACGTGATGTGCCGACGGAGGTCGGTGTGAACGGCGTGGTTGTCCAACTCTACGCGGCCGATGGCACTGGGAACCCAACAGGTGCGGCGCTTCAAACGACAACCACGGCTGGCGGCGGATATTATCGCTTCGATGGTCTGGTGGCTGGCGATTACGTCGTGGTCATAATTGCCGACAACTTCACCGATGACGGATCCGACGACGCGCTCGTTGGGTATTGGAGCAGTGCAACAACAATGAACGGCACGGGCGTCATCAGTGAAACGCCGGCGGACGACCCGGACGATGACGATGATTTTGACGACAACGGCACGCTTCAGACGGCTGGCGCGTTCAATGGTGCAGTAATTAGTCAGGCTGTGACGATTGGTCCGCTTTCGGTTGAGCCGACGGGCGAGAGCGACCTCTCTGGCGGGCAGGGATCAGCCGATAATCGTGCCAACATGACCGTTGATTTCGGATTCTATCGTTTGCAGCTCGGCGATTTGGTCTTCGAAGATGTGGATAATGATGGTCTATATACCCCAGGAACTGACACTCCGCTCGCGGGCGCGGTAGTGACATTGTATGCGGCAGACGGCACAACCCAGATTCTCGTGGGTCCCGATGGCGTGCTGGGCACCTCCGACGATGGCGCGACAGGGGTCACCACAGGCGCTGGTGGAACGTATCTGTTCAGCGGCTTGCCCCAGGGCGATTACATTGTGAGAGTGACGCCGCCCGCCGGGTATCTAAGCACCATCGACTCCGCCGATCAGGCAGATAACGACGGCCCGAATACAAATACAGATAACAATGATAACGGTGATGGCGTGTTGTCTGGGCCCGTCTCCAGCGCGGCTGTCAGTCTTACGCCGGGCTTCGTGGGCGCGGCTTCGAACAATTCAGTAACACAAGGCACAGGCACAACGTACAACCCCACGCTCGATTTCGGCTTCGTCACGTCCGGTACCAGCGCGCTCACCAAAACATTGCTTTCGACCAATCAAGCGTTCACGACAGGGTCGAACGTTGCCATTGGCGAGATCGTTACATATCGGGTGACGGTCACGATTCCGACCGGCACGTTTACCAACGCGCGGCTTGTGGATACGATGGAGCGCGGTCTTTCCTTCATGGATTGTGTCGTGATCACTTCCGGCACACTCACGACCTCGAACCCATTGGGCTTCGCGGATGTCTGTGCCAACCCGACAGTGGACGATGCGGGCGGCGGTACGCCGGTAGATGTTGGACGCCGTGTCACTTTCAACTTCGGCACGTTGACGAATGCCGATCCGCCGCAAACGTTGACAATTGATTACCGTGCCGTGGTGCTGGATAGTGCAGGCAACGTCTCCGGTGTTGACCTTGATAACAGTGCCGTGTGGACCTCGGATTCAGGCTCGATCGGTCCGCGCATCACCACGGTCACGGTTGTTGAGCCGGATCTATCCATCGTGAAAACATCTAGCGCTTCGGTGGTCTCCGTTGGTTCAGTGATTACGCTTACACTAACGATAGAGCATACCGGATCCAGCGAAACGGACGCGTATGATCTGGTAGTCACAGACCCGCTCCCTGTTGAATTGGATTTTGTTCCGGGCACTTTGGACTGCAACGTCGGCGCGCAACCAGCAACAACCTGTACCTACATTGCAGGCACGCGCACGATCGAGGCTACATGGAGCAACTTCACGTTGACGGGAGGAGATGGGCAGATAACTTTTGACGTGACCGTGTTGTCAGTGCCGGCGACGAATGTCGCCAATGTGGCATGGACCAGTCTGCCCGGCGTGCCGCCGAGTCCTCCGGGCAACCCGCCGGGACAGCAGAATTCGAACGTGTTTTCCACCGAGCGCTTCTATGATCCGGGCGACCCGATCAACGTGTACGGCACGAGTTCCACGCTGGTGCTTGGCGGGCTCGGCGCGGTCAACATCCCGGACACAGGCTTTGCTCCCAACGCGAAAACGGACTTGAGCAATGTGCCGCTGGAGTCGTATAGCACTCTCGCCGGAAATATTTGGTTCGAAATTCCCTCGCTCGGCGTGAGGACGACCATCGTCGGTGTGCCTCTCCGAAAGGGGAATTGGAACGTTTCCTGGCTGGGCAGGCAGGCTGGGTGGCTGGAAGGAAGCGCCTTCCCCACGTGGGACGGGAACAGCGTCGTGACCGGTCACGTGTACCTCTCCAACGGTTTGCCGGGTCCGTTCGTCAATCTGAGCCAGTTGAAATACGGCGATACGATCATCGTCCACGCGAACGGACAGAAATACACATACGAGGTCCGCGCCAACAAGGTGGTCAACCCGAACGATGCATCCGTGTTCAAGCACGAGGAGCGGTCTTGGGTCACGCTCGTCACGTGCAAGGAATATGACGAGAAAACAGACTCCTATCGCAAGCGCGTGGTGATTCGCGCAGTCCTTCTGAAAGTGGAAGAAGACAAGTAAACAAGAAACAAAAACGCCCCGGACCATTCCGGGGCGTTTGATTCAATCAATCATTACCTCAACCCCTGCTCCTTCTCAGACATCGTAACCGCTTGCTCGAAGATCTGCAATCCTTCATCCACCTCCTGCTTGGTGATGCACAGCGGCGGCGCAAGCCGCAGGGTAGACTTGCCGCAACCGAGCAGAAGCAAGCCGTGCTCGAACGAGGTCTTTTCGATCATGTTGCGGATCTCTTCGTTCGGTTCTTTTGTATTCTTGTCCTTCACGAACTCCACGCCGATCATCAAACCTTTGCCGCGCACGTCGCCCATGGAGGTGTGACGCGCCTGAATCTCTGCTAACGCGTCGAGCGCATATTGACCGACCTCCGCCGCGTTGGCGAGATATTTCTCTTCGAGCAGTTCGATGGTCGCGAGCGACGCGGCGCAGGCGATGGGGTTGCCGCCGTAGGTGTTGCCGTGCGAGCCTTTGGGCCAGGTCATCACCGATTCACGCGCGATGCACGCGCCCAGTGGAAGACCCGAAGCGATTCCCTTGGCGGAGACTACGATGTCCGGCTCCACGCCCCAGTGTTCGATAGCCCACCACTTGCCGGTGCGTCCCATGCCAGATTGCACTTCGTCCACGATCATTAGGATTCCGTACTTGTCGCACAGCTTGCGGAGCGCGGGGAAGAACCCATCCGGCGGGACGACATATCCGCCTTCGCCCTGAATCGGTTCGACCAGCACTCCGGCGATCTCATCGCCCGGCACGTTGTGATCGAAGATCTCCTCTTCGATGAAGCGCACGCACGTTTCGCCATAGTCTTCGCCAAGTTTCCGATGAATGATTGGGCGATACTCATCGGGAAAGGGAACGTGCGTGACGCCCGGCATCAATGGATAGAACCCGCGATGGTAATGCGGTTTACTCGCGGTGAACGCCACCGATCCCATTGTGCGCCCGTGGAACGCGCCGAAGAACCCGATGAAGTTGTGCCGTTTGGTGTGATACTTCGCCAGTTTGATGGCGGTCTCGACCGCTTCGGTTCCCGAATTGGTAAGGAATGTTTTGGCGTTTTCCTCGAACGGAGCGATCTCGTCCAGTTTTTCGCTCAGCCCCACCCAGCCCTCATGATAGAAGTCGGACGAAATGTGTAAGAACTGTTCCGCCGCGCCCTGCACTGCCTTTACCACTTTCGGGTGCGAATGACCCGTCGAAAGCACGGCAATGCCCGCCATGAAATCAATAAAGCGGTTGCCGTCGGCGTCCCACACCTCCACGCCTTTGCCGTGATCCATCACGAGCGGATATGCACGCGGATATGAGGATGAAACGACCTTCTGGTCTCGTTCAAGTATTGCCCGGGATTTTGGTCCGGGTAAATTTAGTTTGTTCATGTTAACTCCTTGACTATTGATGTCATTCTGAGCGAAGAATCTTCCCGATGTTTGGGAGACGCTTCGCCTGCCCCGTCACGTGGTTCAGGGCTTCGGCTCAGGATGACACGTATTGGATGAAAAGCAACGCGTCAGACTCAGGTTCAACCTGAGTCGCCGATGGACGGTTATTTCTCATCCCGCTCGGCAGTCCACCATTTTGTGGCGAGCCAAACCGGCGGCAGGGAGTTGACGTGCGCGAATCGAATCACTGTACCCCCATTTTAAGCCTCGCCAGCGCGAGCGCGCCGAGCAGGCCGGCATCGTCGCCGAGCGCGGCTTTGGCGATGACAAGATCGTCCAGATAGTGCTGATGGAACGTGTGTTTTCGCAAACTTTCCTCGAACGGCTTGAACAACAGGTCTCCGACCTGTGACACGCCGCCGCCGAAGATCAACACCGATGGATCGAAGATGGCAAGATAATTCGCGATCGCGATACCGAGATAATGACCTGCGCGCGAGAAAGCCGAGATTGCCAGTGCGTCGCCAGCATGTGCCGCCTCCGCCACCTGAGCGGCGGTCAGCCGTCCCTGCGCGGGAAGCGAAGATGTTTGTCCTGCCTGAATTTGCTCGCTGGCATAGCGCGCGATGGCAGGTCCCGAACAAAACGATTCTACGTGGCCATTCTTCCCGCATCCGCACAGTGGACCGTCCGGGTCAATGATCATGTGACCCAATTCGCCGCCCATGCCGCGGAAGCCTTGCAACAAGTGATCGTGGACGATCACGCCGCCGCCGATGCCGGTGCTGATGGTGATATAGATCACATTGTGATGGCCCTTGCCCGCGCCGAACTTCCACTCTGCAAGCCCCGCCATGTTGGCGTCGTTGTCGAGGTAGGTCGGCACGCCGAACCGCTTGGAGAGTTTCGGCGCAAGCGGAAAATTTTGCCACTCTGGAATGTTCGGAGTGGCAAGTATCGTTCCGGTGTAGGGGTCGAGCGGACCCGGCGAGGCGATGCCGATGGCGGAAACTTCTTCGTTCGTCCAGACCGATTCGATGGCTTGAACGACTCGCTCGTACACGCCCGGCTCGTTTGCATGGGATCGTGTCCGCTGATGTTTTGTAGGTCCGGTGCTGTCTGGTGGGTATGCCGCGACGCGGATGTGCGTTCCGCCGAGATCTACCGCAATGGTGAGGCTCATCGACGCAATTATAACCGACCGTCTGGTGAGGTTTGACTTCACCTTGCATCCCTGCTACACTCTTTTCACTACTCATGAGCACTGCAAAAAATTCAACAAAGAACCGCTGGTTGGCGCTGGCGGGCTGGCTTGTTCCGGGCTTGGGCGTGAAGCGCTGGTTTCTGTTCGTGCTGGCGGGAATCACGATGCTCGGGGTCGGGTTGGCGATTGCATTACTGAATGTGTACCGTACGGCGCAGGATCCGTTCCTGCAAAGTGTTCTTTCCTTCGTTTCACTTGAATTTCTGCCGCGCATCGCGCGCGTATTGATCTTTGGCGGGATCGGAATCTGGTTTGTTGTATATGGCATCATCCGCTTGAATCGTTCCCTGCTGAGGCCCTACATTCGTCCCGGACGGGCGATCGTGGAAGAGTTGACGAATTATCAACGGCGCCAACGCGGTCCTCGGATTGTTGCGATAGGTGGAGGGCATGGACTAGCCAATCTCTTGCGAGGCTTGAAGGAGCACACGCGCAATTTGACGGCTGTCGTCACGGTGGCGGACGACGGAGGTTCCTCCGGGCGCCTGCGCGCGGACTTCGGGATTCTGCCGCCGGGCGACATCCGAAATTGTCTCGCCGCACTTTCCAACGACGAGCAGATGCTCACCCAGCTGTTTCACTATCGCTTCAGCGGCGCAGGCGATTTGAGCGGACATTCATTCGGAAATTTATTCATCACTGCGTTGGCTGATATTACGGGAAGTTTTGAAGGTGCGATCGCGGAATCGGGCAAGGTGCTCTCGGTACGCGGACGCGTGCTCCCTTCCACATTGCACGACGTGAAGCTCGTCGCGGATATGCAACTGCCCACTGTAGTAAATCAAGTGCGTGTGGAGGGGGAGAGCCGCATCCCGCAAATGGCAGGTCGGGTTCGCCGCATCTGGCTCGAACCGAACGACGCGCCGGCGTATCCACCGGTTCTCAAGGCGATCCTGAACGCGGACATGATCGTGGTGGGACCGGGGAGTTTGTATACCAGTCTGTTGCCCAACCTGCTCGTGCAGGACCTGCTTGGCGCGATCCGCGCCAGTCGCGGGGTGAAGGTATACGTGTGCAACATCGCTACACAAGCGGGTGAAACGGACATGTTCTCGTGCTACGACCACGTCCGTGCATTGGAGGAACATGTCGGCGATCACTTGTTCGATGTGGTGTTGTGCAACAGTAACTACGCCGGGCAACTTAATGAGGATTCGCAATGGGTAATTGCGGACGAAAAAACTCTCTCCGACTCGCGAACCTTTTGCACAGATTTGATCAGTGAAAGTCAGCCGTGGAGGCATGATTCAGCGAAACTCTCCGGCGCGTTGATCGAAGTATTGGATGAGTATACAGGCCCGCTGGAATAAATTACATTTGTCCTTGCATTTCCTGCAACTGTCACATAAACTGTCCCGTTTGAATTTGGCGACATTTCTATATGATAAAATCGCCTCGAAACCCGAATTCATCATCACAATTGGAGGATTGAAATGACAGTAAAAATCGGCATTAACGGATTTGGACGCATCGGGCGTCTTGTGTTCCGCACGATCAAGCAGAGACACCCCAAAGAGATCGAAGTGGTCGCTGTCAACGACCTGTTCGATGCCGCAACCAACGCGCACCTGTTGAAATACGACTCGACCTACGGCAAGTACGACGGAACCATCGAGGTCAAGGATGGAAATCTCGTCATTGACGGCAAGACCATCAAGGTCACTGCTGAGCGCGACCCTGCCGCCATCAAGTGGAAGGAAATGGGTGTGGACATCGTAATCGAATCCACGGGCATTTTCACCGATGCAACCAAGTCAAGAGCGCACATCGAATCGGGCGGGGCGAAGAAAGTCATCATTTCTGCGCCGGCGAAGAACGAGGATATCACCATTGTGCTGGGTGTGAACGACGACAAATATGATCCAAACAAACACAATATCGTCTCGAATGCCTCATGTACCACGAACGGACTTGCCCCCGTCGCCAAAGTGCTCAACGACAAATTCGGCATTGACAAAGGCGTGCTGACCACTGTTCATGCGTATACCAACTCGCAGAAACTGCAAGACCTCGGCGCGAAAGACCCGCGCGATGCGCGCGCCGCCGCGCAAAACATCGTCCCTTCAGAGACCGGCGCGGCGAAAGCTGTTGGGCTGGTTATCCCGGAACTTAAAGGCAAGTTCGGTGGCATGGCGTTCCGCGTACCCACACCGACCGTTTCGGTGGTTGACTTCACCGCAACGCTCAACAAGGAAGCCTCGAAAGACGATATCCGCGCGGCGATGATCGAATACGCCCGCGGTCCGATGGAAGGCATCCTCGACGTCACCGACGAGCCGCTGGTCTCCACCGATCTGCGTGGCACGGCGTATTCAAGCGTTTATAGTTCACTCGATACGCTCGTCATCGGCAACTTGGTCAAAGTGGTGGCTTGGTACGACAACGAATGGGGTTATGCCTGCCGCACCGCCGATCTGACGGCGATGATGGCGAAATCACTGTAGCCTCTGCCATCCTCCCCTACATTCATCGAGTTTGGGGGAGGTGTGATAACCATGAACAAAAAAACTGTAAAAGACATTGATATCAAAAACAAACGCGTCCTAATGCGCGTGGATTTCAACGTGCCAATGGCGGACGGGAAAGTGACGGACGATAAACGCATCCGTGCCGCGTTGCCGACGATTCAGTATGTACTGGAGCAAAATGCAGCGCTGATCCTGATGAGCCATTTGGGACGCCCCAAATCCGCCCTAGATTCGGAGTTCAGTCTGCGCGCCGCATCGGAAGTTTTGTCGGCGCTTTTGGCGCGCTCAGTCAACATGGCGCCGGATTGCGTTGGTCCCGAAGTTGAAAAACTGGCGAAAGAACTCAAACCCGGCGAAGTGTTGATGCTTGAAAACACACGTTTTCACACCGAGGAAGAAAAGAACGACTCGCAATTTGCGAAACGTCTCGCTTCGCTTGGCGAGGTGTACGTTAACGATGCGTTTGGGTCGGCTCACCGCGCCCACGCCTCAACCGAGGGTGTAGCCCGCTTTCTTCCGGCGGTCTCAGGCTTCTTGATGGAGCAGGAACTCGAATACCTCGGGCGCGCAGTGGTGAATCCCGAACATCCTTACATCGCGATCCTCGGCGGCGCAAAGATCAGCGACAAGATTCTCGTCGTCGAAACCCTGCTCGCCAAATGCGACAAACTCATCGTCGGCGGAGGCATGGCAAACACCTTCCTTGCCGCGCAGGGATTGAACATGCAGGACAGTCTTGTTGAAGAGTCCTCGCTCGAAACCGCGAAAGAGATCGTGGAAACATCACGCAACAAATTGATTCTGCCGGTAGATGCGGTCATCGCCGATAAGTTTGCCGAGGATGCGAACACGCAGATTGTGGACGTAGACAAGATTCCCGCTGGTTGGCGTATGTTAGACGTGGGACCGAAGACGCTCGAGGCGTACGAACGCGCGCTGGACGGAGCCAAACTCATCGTCTGGAATGGACCCGTAGGCGTGTTCGAGATGCCAAAGTTTGCCGAGGGCACGTTCGCGCTGGCGCGCATATTGGCAGAATCAAAGGCGGTGACCGTCATCGGCGGCGGTGACTCGGCGAGCGCCGTCAAAAAAGCGGGCGTCGCCAAACAGATGACCCATGTGTCCACAGGCGGCGGGGCATCGTTGGAATTTTTGGAAGGAAAAGAACTTCCCGGCGTTGCGGCATTGATGGACAAGTGACCTTTTGCCATAACGAGACGGTAAATCAAGCCGCGCCATGGAGGTGAGATTTGTTCGTCGCCTTGCTGGTTGCTTGAAATGACATCTGCAGTTTCTTTAATTTCAATTTCCCAACAATTTACAGTGCGATAAACCTGAATTAACAACCCTCGGCTATAATTTTCCGAACTTAATCATGGAGCACGAGAATGTCTTTCAACGTCGGCGATAACGTCGGACCCTACAAGATCATCGAACAGCTGGGGCAGGGCGGCATGGCAACCGTGTATAAGGCGTATCACGCCTCCCTGGATCGCTACGTGGCGCTCAAAGCGCTCCACCCGGCGTTCGGCGAGGATGCCACATTTGCATCGCGATTTCAACGCGAAGCGCGGGTGGTGGCAAAGCTCGAACACGCGCACATTGTCCCCGTCTACGATTATGCCCAACACGAAGGAAGACCGTATCTGGTAATGAAGTTCATCGAGGGGGATACGCTAAAAGCGCGGTTGAATCAAGGTCCGCTCACCACGCAGGAAATCGAAAAAGTTGTTGATACGGTTGGCTCCGCGCTGGCGCACGCTCATCGGCAGGGGGTGCTTCACCGCGATATCAAGCCGTCGAACGTGCTGGTGACGAGCGACGGCGAAATGTATCTCGCCGACTTCGGTCTGGCGCGCATCGCCCAATCCGGCGAGTCGACTTTGTCGTCCGACATGATCATGGGCACACCGCAGTACATTTCGCCCGAACAGGCGATGGGCAAAAAGGAACTCGACGAGGGAACAGACATCTACTCCTTCGCGGTGATGCTCTATGAGATGGTAGTGGGACAGGTGCCATTCAGCGCCGATACGCCGTTCTCCATCATCCACGATCACATTTACACGCCTCTCCCGCTTCCGCAGACGATCAACCCAAATGTGCCGGAGCCGGTGCAACGCGTTCTGTTGAAAGCGCTTGCCAAAGAACGCGCCGACCGCTACGCCGACGTTACCGAATTGGTCAAGTCGTTCAAAGAAGCCTGGCACGAGTCCGGCATTCCGATGAAAGGCACATCGGTGACCATCGCCAAGTCTGTGGTTCCGGCAGACAAGACGCGGATGAAATCCACCGCTGAGCCAACGAAAATGGCGGCAAAGGCTGAAGTCGCCGCGCCAGCCGCAGCTCCGAAAAAGAAGCGGTCTGCATTGATTTGGGTGGGGCTCGTTATCCTGCTGGCTTTTTGCCTTGGAGGCTTACTCCTCGCGCGGCAAAATCGTCTGTTTGCATTTCTACTCAATCAGCGTTTACCGGATCGAACGCCCACAACGCAGGTATCTCCACAGAGTCGGGTTGAAACCCCTGCTCGAACATTTACGCCTCCCACACTTGATCCTCAATCGAACCTGCCGCCTGAAGTGCTTGCCGCGCAGCAGCGCGCGAAGGAGAACCCGAACGATGCCAGCGCGCAATTGGATTTAGCGCTCGCGTTCTGGTCTGCCGATATGCCTGGCGCCGCATATGACGCGTTGGCAAAGGTGAATCGGCTGGTCGAACCCTCGACGAACGAGGCGTTTTACATCAGCGCTGGTGAAAAATTTACATCGGTGGAAGGCTGGTTGCCAGCCGCGGCGCTGTATTTTCAAGCGGTGAAAAATTACGGCGTGACAGGCACCGTGCCCGATCACGTGGAAATTCCATTTCATGAAGCGGTCTATAAAGGCTTCGAACGACAGGAAGCGCCAATTGTGTTGCCATACGACAATCTCGGTCAGGCTGACCAGCCTATTTCGCTGATCGCGCAGGCGCGCAACACGTTCTATTTGGGGCGTATAGACGAAGCCGCCACCTTCTTGAATCAAGTCAAACGCTTGTCGCCGAACATGCCCGAAGCGTTCCTGCTCGAAGCCGAAATCGCCTCGCTGACCGACAAGCCCAACGAAGCGCGGATCATCCTGAACGGCTTGCTGGCTGACCTTTCCGCGCCGCGGTGGGTGCGTGCTTTTGCCGAAGACCTCCTGCAGAAACTGCCCTGACCATGAAAAATCGTAAACCTTTTGTTGCAGGTAACTGGAAGATGAACAAAACTGCCGCGGAAGCGCGCGAACTCGTCGCGGCGATGCTCGCTCCGTTGCGAGAACTTGGAGGCGTGGAGAAAGTGTTGTGCCCGCCGTTTACTTCGATACCCGCGCTGTCCGCCGCGCTCGCCGGCACGGACATTGGCGTGGGAGCGCAGAACATGCACTGGGGGGAGAAAGGCGCGTTCACCGGCGAACTTGCGCCGAGCATGGTGAAAGAGTTTTGCAAGTATGTCATCCTCGGCCACTCGGAGCGGCGCGCTTATTTCGGTGAAACAGACGAAGGCGTGAATCGAAAACTGCACGCGGCGATGAAGTTCGATCTGACTCCGATTGTGTGCGTTGGCGAGACGTTGGATCAATACGAAGCGGGGCTGACCGGTGAAGTCGTTTCACGTCAGATGCAAGCCGGTCTCGCCGACGTGGAGTCTACTTTCGCTTCCCGCATTGTCATTGCGTACGAGCCGGTCTGGGCGATTGGCACGGGCAAAGCCTCCAGCGGCGAAAACGCCAACGGCGTGGTGAAGCAGGTCATCCGTCCGGCAATAAGCGGGCTGTTCGGTGATACAATCGCTCAATCGGCGCGCGTCCTATACGGCGGCTCGGTGACGGCGGCAAACGCGACGGAATTCTTTTCGCAACCCGAGATTGATGGCGCGTTGGTGGGCGGGGCAAGCTTGAAAGCCGATGAGTTCGTCGCGATTGTCAAATTGTCTCAACAGTAAAAAGGAGAATGTACCATGGTAAAAGCAGGTCTCATTGCAGGTGCGGTCATGCTGTTATTGGTGTTGGTCGCGGCGATCTTCAGCCCGTTCTGCGCGCTGTGCCTTCCGCTGGTCGCGGGTCTCGCGGCAGGCTACATGACCGGCAGGTTCGAGAAAATGCCTGAAACAACGGTGAAGAACGGCGCCATTGCCGGCGCGATCGCGGGTGGTTTGGGTCTCGTGGGTCAGATAATCGCTTCGGTGATCAACGCCGTGGTATTGCAAAACCCGAACAACCAGATCAACGATGTGTTCGGTTTGCCGGCCGCGGACCCCGCGCAGGTTTGGGTGGGCCAGCTTGGTTTTGCGTGCTGCATCGGTCTGATCAACGTTGCGCTCACCGCCGGTTTCGGCGCGGGCGGCGGCGCGATCTGGAACAACACGCAGGGCAAATCCTCGCCGCCTTCCGATATGACGCCTGCGTCTTAACACGCTCGCGAAGCGAGGGTCATGTACGATCAGTTTGCGGGTTTTCTCTGGTTCGTCTTACTACTGGTGCCGCTGATTTTTCTTCAGCGGCATTTGCATAAAGAGATTCAGGCAGTGTTCCTCATCCTCACGCGCGACCCCGCGCTGACGATGGGGATTTTTTCGTTGATCTTCCTGCCCGGCGTGTTCCTGCACGAACTTAGTCACTATCTGATGGCGAAGATTCTGCGCGTGCCGACGGGACGGTTCTCGATCATTCCGCGCGCACTCCCGGACGGCCGCCTGCAACTCGGCTACGTGGAGACCGCGCGCTCAGACATCGTCCGCGATTCGCTCATCGGCGCGGCGCCTCTCATCGTAGGGACAGTTGTCGTCGCCTATGTCGCGTTGTACCAGCTTGAGATGCGCATCCTGTGGGACACGTTCCGCCGCGGTCAGTTTGATCTGTTTTGGATGGGGGTCAGCGCCCTTCCAAGCGCTCGCGATTTCTATCTGTGGTTTTATCTCACCTTTGCGGTCAGTAGTACGATGATGCCTTCTGAATCCGACCGCCACGCCTGGCTGAATCTCGTGATCGCCGTCGGGTTGTTGTTTGCCATCGCCCTGCTCATCGGCGCGGGACCGTGGATGCTGGATAACGTCGCGCCGCTGGTAAGCGGATTTCTCAGTTCGGTGGCGGTGATCTTCGGTTTGAGCGCGGCGGTTCACGTGATTTTCGTATTGCCTACTGCATTGATACACAAACTTCTAGCGCGCTCCACCGGCGTGGATGTGCAGTAAATACCGACCTAGGCGGCCTCTGATGAATGGATGGTTACAGAGTGTTTTGATGAATTACTTCTGGGGAGCGATATCAATTTCGTATTCGGACAATGGCCCGTAAAGTCCAGTCCCATAGAGGTCGCGCTCAGACGGTCCTCCTGCGCTTTGCGCGCGCTGGATGGTTATTTTGTAGCCAAAGAAACGCTCGTCTACTTCGAAGACGACGATCTGCTCAGGTGCGAGATGAAAATAATCGGCTACCTTCTCGGAGGTTAAAGATCCTGAATTACGTACCTTCTTGAAGGTAGCCTCATCGGCAAAGAAAATGTCACAGCAGATCATATTGACCCCCGCGTTCTTCGACTGGATATCGTTGGTCAGGCTTCCTAGTGTCACCATCAGAATTTACCTCGCAATCGTCGCTTCCTCCCTTAGGCTGGTCTTACCGTCTGATACGTAATTGGAAAGTGGTTCGCCTCCTGCGGCGAGGCAAACTCAATAACATGGTTTATCGTCCACTCATATGCCATGCCGTAGTAACTCGCTTCTTCATTTCGCAGTTGTATGCGGCCCGCCGACCCGCGCTCACTTAGAACCGGGGTGAAGAGTAACAGTCTCCCGACGAGTTTGGCGATCCCCATAGCCAGTTCCTTCTCAGCGGCAATAACCTCGATCAGCAATCCCACTTCATGAATGCCTTCGCGTTTCCGCGGCTCCCTCGCGCCCAACACCCCGTCAATCCCATACCTTGAAAAGTAGAGTTCGTAGGGAACGTCCTGATAATGGCTCCTCAGTTCCTTGCGGGTATAGGATATGACTTCGTCCAGTTTTTGAATGAAAGATTGGGAGCGAATTCCAACGAAATACTCGGCTTTGTGACCCACATAACCTGCGCCCTCCAATTTGACGTTGTAGGTCGAGCTGGGTTCGAAGCGCGACCCCCAAGCCGCTGCGGTCTTTTCATCCACCTCTTCGGCTTCCATGCCGTCAATGTGGATGAAGCCTCCAGCCACCGCCTCTCCTTTGAATGAGCTTCTCTCGTAAGCCGCATGTTTACGCAGAGAGACCGGCGTGACCCGTTGATTTTCGTGAATGGCTGTGACGGCGATCCGGTCTTCGTAGATGGTTCCCAATACCGAATGATTGACCATTTTGGGATACGCCACGAACGACCCGCACTCGAGGACCTTTCCCCAGAAATAGGCTAAGTCTGCGTTATAACCGTGATGCATGGCGAAAGCGGCGAATGGACAGCAGTCGCTGGTGCGGGAAGTAATGATCACGTCCGGTTCCTCCGCCAGGCATTGCATGATCGGTTCCACACCCATGACAGGCACAAATTGGCTTGTACGTTCGATATCGCGCCGCTGAAGCGGCGGAAAGCCATCCAGCCCGCGAATGGTCCCGCCCTGCCTAAGTAAACCCCGCAGATAATCGCGGGTCATGTCATGTTTGATCAGCCCTAGTTTCAACGGACCCAGGCGCTGCTCGGTGACCACATCGCGCACGATCTGGGCATACTGGTCAACACCTTCATTGGTGCCCGTATCACTGGCTGAGCCGATGATCAAGGGAATGTGCTTTTGCCGGGCGCCCAGCAACAGTATCTCGATGTCATGTTTTTGCCATTCCGCTGAACTCGAGGCTTTACCGGAGGCCAAAGGCTCCGGTCCGATATCACAACTGCCGGAATCGGCGATGATTGCCTTGGGCGAGAACTGCTCGAGGCCGCGCCAGAATGTTTCGGGATGAAGCGGAGAATAACCCAAATGGCCCGTCGCCACCAGACAAGAGAGTCCTTCTTTGCGTTGCGGCATGAGACTAATCTAACCGATTTTATTCAACTGGTCAAACTGAGCGACTTTCAAGACGTTTCACATCGAGGGCACAGGCGGAGAAAGGCTATTTTCGGAAGAGGAAATTTTTGAACGTAGAACACCGCCTCCCGTAGCCTCGGACTCCTCGCCACACGCCGTTCTCCGTGCTCGGCGGTCTCATAATTTGCATTGATATAATGATAGTTGCCCATCGCTATGAACCACAGTACGAACAAACTGCCAGCCTAAGCGCTCTAAGATCCCCGAAGCGACTACCGTCGTTGCATAGACTTTCTCATAGCCTTGATCGAGAGCTAGCTTCATGCCTGCCCGAACCAACTCCGTGCCGATGCCGAGATGTCGGTGAGACTCAACGACATATAGTCCGCCCAGTTCGGGTCGGAACTCTGCTAGCGTCTCGATACCCGGCTCGCGCAGGATGATTGTGCCGACAAGCTCATTGGACGCGAAAGCAACCAGTCGAGTGGGGAGATGATCGCGAGAAGTGTCTGCGAGAAAATCCTGCTCCATCTCCACTTGTGACCAGTCGGCAAAGTAATCGGGCCATTGAGCGCGAAACCATTTTGCCAACTTGGGTATGGTATCGAGGTGATCTGCAAGGAAGCCGATCATAATCATATTCTGTTGCATTAAGCTACGAGATAGACCGCACAGCCGAGGGATACTATTTTTGTGGCGCATCCATGCGGTATTGACGGGCGATGATTTCATAAAGAACATCAAGATCAACGTCATCCAGTTTATTGATGTAAAGACAGGCAGCCGATTTCTTGTGTTTGCCTAACTTGGCGTAGAGCCGCTTTGCGCCCTCGAATTTGTCGTAGACATAGAAGGTCATGTAAGCTTTGCATGGCGAAAATGCGGCTGCTGGCATATCTCCCTCGCGCCCTGTCTCATACACGTAGTGAAGCGATCCAAAACCGATAATGGATGGTCCCCACATAATAACTGGACGCAGCCCAGTAATTTCCTTATACATCTTCAGGGCAGTCAGTGCATCGGTACGACGGCGGGAGTTTTCAATGTTAGCAATGAAGTCATCCACAGATGCCGAGGTAGGTTTGGTTTTGTTCTCTGCCATTTCAGTCTCCTTGCAAGTAATAGTCTTTACCGTATTCCCCGCTTACCGTTCCCGGCTCTCCAAACTCTCCTTCAACCTCGCAAACGCCTTATCCATCATCGGCTGACCGACCAGCGGGCGGATGAACAGCCTGAAGGCGAACGCCATGAGCAGGTTCATCTTTATGCTCAGCGTGCGTTCCATCAACGTGCCGCCGTCTTGCGGGATGAACCTGAAATCATTGACCACCTCGCCGAAGCCGGGGTCTTGCGCAGCGAAGGCGAAGCGTGTCGGTGGTTCGTAATGCGTCACGCGCAGTTCGTTAGGGCGGTTTAGCTGTCCCGCCACCTCGCCGAAGGACTTGTACTGACTGCCCACGCCGACGGGTCCCGGCGTCAGCGGTTCGATGCGCAGTTTGCCGCCGCTCCACTCGGGATGACGAGTAAGGTCTGACACATAGGCGAACACCTTCTCAGGCGAGGCGTTGATCCACACGCGATAGAGATTGGCAACGTCTGTCATATCTAATTATTTCGGGAGTATATCACCGCCATTTACAATTTTCTCCACCGGGTAATTAGCATTTTCACATTAAGACGCACGCGGCTGTCTGCATCGCCCAGCGCCCAGGTCGAGCGTGTGTTGCGTTTTGCCTCGTCATCCAACCCGATGAAGTCTTCCCATTCCTCGGCGGCCCATTCTTCCATTTCTTTAGGCGTATCCCATGAATAGGAATACGTAAAGAACTCGCTCGTGTCGCGAACAAACCAGCCATCCTGACCTGCTTGGTCCAAGGTTTTGTTCGCGGCTTCGTCGTCTGCCAGCCCAATGGGATAATCGGTCACTCTTCCCGTTTGTTTGGTTTCGCGCGTGGAGACGACTTCAATCGTCCACCGATCCAGCACCGGACGAAGGTCAATCAAGATTCCCTCGGGGACGAGCACCCGCCGTATTTCGCTCAGGGCATGAACCATGCCCTCATGTTGAATTCATCAGAGCGACCACGCCAGCACGGCGCGGTCGAACGTCTCTTCTGCGAAAGGGATGTGCTCGGATTGTGCGCGGGCGAAGAACGCCTTGCCTTTCAAGTCTGCGGGAGAGTCGATGCGGGCGACGCGCAACGCGTCGGGGTCAATATCCAGCCCAACCGTCAGGGAGGAGGCGTGCGCGTACTTCCACGTCAGCCGGCCTTCGCCGCATCCGATCTCGAGCACGCGTTGATCCTTGAAATCGGCAAACGTATGCAGATATTTTTTCTCGTTGTGTTCGGAATCTTTTTGAATGGACATGGTCAGCGATAAGCATCCAGGAACGCGTTGAGCATTCCACACAGGCACAGGCACGTCGGCAGGCCGAACACAATGAAGCCCATGAATGCCCAGTAGGCGTACCTGCCTTTGCCTGCGGGCGGGGGCAATGTTTTTCCCGCGAGAAGCGGCGGAACTCGGTCTTCTTCGATGGCTTGCGCGACCGCGCTCATTTCATCGAGGATCGTTTTCAATTCTTCGGGCGACACGTCCGCAAAGGGATGATCGTGTGTGAGGATGGTCTTCGCGCCGGTAAGGATTTCTTCGCCGAGCAAACCCTTCGGCGCGGAGGCGCGGTCGAGCAGGCGAAGGTCGCGCGTCCCTTGAACGAACGCCACCCGGAGATCGCGCTTGAGTCCCGTCTTGTGACCCAAAAACGCAAAGGCAAGCATCGCTTCGCGTGCAGCGGGAGACAGTTGCCCGCCTTCGACGGCAAAGGCTTCATCGAACCTCTGCGGCGATTTGTTCTTTTCGATTCGATAGGCTGTGACACTAAGCGGTGCTTTTACTTGGATCGCGAGCGCGATCCGCAGTTCGGTGTTGAAGCCGCGTCGTGAACGTTCGAGGGCGTAGTAACGATATGTTGACGTAAACGTGTTGATCGCCACATCGCGCCCCTGCACTTGTCCGCCATACCAGACCAGTTGAATCTTGTCAGCGCGGTTGAGCGGATTGAACCCCAGCGCTTTGCCGAGTTTCTCGTGCGACGTTCGCTGGCGCAATTTGACGGCTGTGGAATAGATCAACAGCACGACGAACGTGAGCGGGAGCAGACAGACGGATGCGAACAGGAAGATACTCAGAATGTCTTGTAATACGGCAACATCCATGCGCGCTCCTTTCGCGTTACGCCGACGAACCTGTCTTTCTCGCTCTGTCCCCGATACAGCGTTATTGATTGAGTTGTTTCATCCTCTTCACGGACGCTGCAACCAGTTCCTTCAGCACTTTCTTGTCCACGTCGTCCAGCTTCTTGATGTACAAACATCCAACACTGGTGGTGAACTTGCCGAGTTTCTTGAGCAGGTCTTTGTGAGTATCGAAGCCGCCCATGAGGTAGAGAGTCAGGTTTTGTTTGCGCGGCGAGAAGCCCGTCAGCATCCAGTCGCCTTCGCGTCCGCTTTTGCCTTTGTAGTGGTAACTGCCGAAGCCGACGATGCTCGAGCCCCACATCTTTGGCTCCTCTTTCGTGACCTGCTTCATCAACTTCATGATCTCGAAGCAGTCGCTGCGTACCGCTTCATCCTTGACCGTGTTCAGGAACTTCTCCACGCTGGCTTCGTTGACTTTCGTTTTCAATTCAGCATTCTTTGCCATGTCAGCCTCCGATTTTACTAAACCTTTATGTGGAAGATTTCGCCTTCTCGACCTGAAACGTCTTTGTGATCAACTCTTTCAGCACTTTCATATCCACGTCGCTCAACCTTTTGATGTACACGCAAACCTTGCCGGTTGTGTGAGTGCCAAGTTTCTTGAGCAATGGAGCCTCGTGGTCGGCTCCCACTAAAAGGTATAGCGTGAGGTATTGCTTGCGCGGAGAAAAGGCGATCAACGGCATGTCCCCTTCACGTCCGCTTTCGTACTTGTAGTGAGAAGACCCAAACCCTACAATACTGGGACCCCACATCTTTGGTTCCATCTTTGAGACCTGTTTCATGATCTTCAGGATCTCGAACGAGTCTTTCCGCTTTTGATCACCCTCGACCTTGTTCAGAAACGCTGTCACGCTTGCATTGTTCACCTTGGTTTTAATGTCTGCATTCTTCGCCATGGATCACTCCTTTGTATCGACGCCAGATTTTAGCATATTTGTTCTGTTTTGAGAATTTGCCATTTCAGTCCATACACAGGACTTTTGCTCCGCGTATCTTTCCTTGTTTCAATTCGACGAGCGCGCGGTTCGCCTCTTTCAATTGGTACTCTTGAAAATCAGGCCTGATGTTCGCCTGCGCGGCGAGACTCAAGAACTCGCGCACATCCGCGCGCGTGACGTTCGCCACCGTCTTGATCTCTTTCTCCATCCACAACTGTGACGGGTAATCCAGTTTTGTCAGGACTGCTTTATCCGTTTCTTCTTTGCGGATGGCGTTGATCACCAGCCTTCCGCCTGGACTCAATACCTTCAGCGCTTCGCTCACCGGACCCCAGACTGGCGTCGTGTCTATGATCGCGTCCAACCCCTCGGGCGAGCTCTCGTCAATCGCGCCGGTCCACGCCGCGCCCAGTGACAACGCGAATTCCTGTTCGGACGGGTTTCTACTGAAAATGAAAACTCTTGAATTGGGAAACTTATGCCTGGCTGTTTTGAGCACGATGTGATTCGACCCGCCAAACCCCATCAAGCCGAGAGATTGTCCGTCGTTCAGATTGCACAATTTCAATGCGCGATGACCGACCGCACCCGCACATAACAACGGCGCGGCTTCCGAGTCCGAGATCGAATCGGGGATCGGGTGCGCAAAGTCCGCGCGGACTTTCATATACTCGGCGTACCCGCCGTCCACATCGCGACCCGTCGCTTGAAATTCTGGGCATAGATTTTCGTTGCCCGCCAGACAATATTTGCATTTCCCACATGCCGATGCGATCCATGCCACGCCAACGCGTCGACCTTTATCCGGCCCATCTTGGAGGATTCCAACCACTTGATGCCCGAGGATCACAGGTAAATGGGGAGGAGGCGTCCGCCCTTCGATTTCATCCAGTTCAGTGTGACAGACTCCGCAACGCGTCACGCGCAGGAGGATTTCGCCGGGGCTGAGAGTCGGCTCGGGGATGTCGCGCAGGCTCAACGGAGTCGGATTCGTGCGCACATCCGCCAGCGACTCCAGGATCATCGCCTTCATTTTGGAGGAAGCGTCAGTGCGAACTCAATTCCCTCCTTGACCCACGAACTCAGTTGTCTCGCGGTCTTGCACCCTTCGAGCTCCACAAGGAGCCAGCCTTTCATCGGCTTGCCGGTGATGTCAAACGGACGCGCTCCGGATTTTTTCAGCAACGCTGCGTGTCTTTCCGGGTGTACGCGCACAATCATGTTTTCCTTGTGCACGCCGCAAGCCATGTTGCCGTGGAGTAGAAACCCCACGCCTCCGAACATATTCTTTTCCACAAAAGGCATGCCCTTGAGTTGAGTTCGAATCCGTTCTGCCAATTTCTCGTTATACGCCATACAAGCTCCTGAAGCGCAAGCGGTTATCCCGTCCCAAACTGTCTGTCGCCGGCATCGCCCAAACCGGGGACGATGTAGGCGCGCTCGTTGAGGTGGCTATCAATCGCGGCAATGTGGATGTCAATGTCGGAGTGTTGGTTTTGCATCGCTTTGATCCCTTCCGGCGCGGCGATCAGACCGACGAATTTGATCTTCTTCACACCCCAGCGTTTGAGCACATCGGCTGTGGCGGTCGCCGAGCCCCCGGTCGCCAGCATCGGGTCGAGAATGAGGCACAAAGCTACGCGCGGTTCGGTGGGTAATTTGTTGTAATATTCAACGGGCCGAAGCGTCTGTTCGTCGCGGTACAAGCCGATGTGCCAGACCTCGGCGCTGGGCATCAGGCTCCACACGCCTTCGACCATGCCCAGTCCCGCCCGCAGGATGGGGACCAGTCCGATCTTCTCTTTGAGTTCCGCGCCGGTGATCTTCTCCAGAGGAGTTTCGAGTTCGCGCGATGTGGTGGCAAGGTCGGCAGTGGCTTCATAAGCGAGCAACGCGGCGATCTCACGCACGAACTCGCGGAATTTCTTCGGCTCGGTGTTCTTGTCGCGCAGGCGTGAAAGTTTGTGCGCAACCAGCGGGTGCTTCGATTCATAGACGTTGGACATGGTTTTCTCCTCGGTGATGCTGTTTCGATTATAGTCCCGATGATGATTTTGTATGATGGAAGAGGCTTAGCGTATCCAATCGAGATTTTTGTTTAGCATTGCGTCGCTTTGTTCTGCTCGTTCCTTCTAAGCGATAGATTAGGAAATTTGTCACAAATGAAGAGAGAAGGTACAATGAACGAGAAGTCCCCTTGGGGAGATTTCATTTTGTAGATCATGAAGGCGAATCCCTCCAATCAAAATCTGATCGAACTGCGCGATGTGGTCAAAACGTATTCCACTGCGGCAGGTGATTTCACCGCGCTCAAAGGAATCAACATACAGGTTGGTGCTAGTGAATTCGTTGGCATTGTCGGCAAATCGGGCGCAGGTAAATCCACATTGCTCAATATGATCACCGGGGTGGATCATCTGAGCGCGGGCGAAGTCATTGTCCATGCAAACGGTTCTTCCATCTCCATTCATGAGCAACGCGAAGACCAGATCGCTCATTGGCGCGGTCGAACGCTCGGCATTGTTTATCAGTCCTTTCAGCTTTTGCCCATGCTCACGCTCGTCGAGAACATCACACTGCCCATGGATCTTTCCGGCAGTTTCAGCCCGAGGCGGTCCCGTCAGCGCGCGCTCGAGTTATTGCGGCTCGTAGAGATCGAAGAACATGCCGATAAACTCCCGACGCATATCTCTGGCGGGCAACAGCAGCGCGTCGCGATCGCGCGGGCGTTGGCGAATGATCCGCCGATCCTGGTCGCAGACGAACCAACAGGCAGTCTCGATTCCGTTACCGCTGAGCACATTTTCGAAGTCTTCGAGCATCTTGTGGCAGATCAGGGCAAAACGATCGTGATGGTGACGCACGATGAGTCATTATCGCCGCGTTTTTCCCGCACGATGCGAATCAAAGATGGTGAACTGGAATCCGCCAGCCCGAAAGCGAAGAGGCGGAAATGAAAACGCGCCTTTCCAAAGGGAGGGTTGATTCGGCTTCTCACGCGTTGTCTTCGCCTGAGACGATGATTGACTTGCACGGCGTCGTCAAGACCTTCAAGAACGCGGCGGGGGAATTCATCGTGCTGGAAGGCATAGACCTGACCATCAACCGCGGCGAGTTCGTTTCGATCGTCGGCAAATCGGGGAGCGGAAAGTCCACGCTGTTGAACATGATCACCGGCATTGACCATCCAACCGACGGGCGCGTCGTCATCGGCGGCACGGATATTTACACCGGTGTGACCGAAAGCCAGCGATCCAGATGGCGCGGGCGCAATCTGGGAATCGTATTTCAATTCTTCCAGTTACTGCCAATGCTCACGTTGTTGGAAAATGCGATGTTGCCGATGGATTACGCCGAGATGTACGATTTTGACGAACGCCCCAACCATGCGTTGGACATGTTGAAACTGGTGGGGCTGGAAGAATTCGCAAACAAACTGCCGGTGCTTGTTTCGACGGGACAACAACAACTTGCTGCAATCGCCCGCGCGCTGGCATGCGACCCTCCGTTGCTCGTTGCGGACGAACCGACTGGAAATCTTGATACGAAGTCTGCATCCACTATCATTGACCTGTTCGAGGAACTCTCTCGCCGCGGCAAGACCGTGCTGATCGTAACGCACGATCCTTCAGTGACATCGCGCACGACGCGCAATATCACGATTGCGGACGGCGTGATCATCGGCGATTCGGTAAATCGTAGATCGAAAATCGTAAATCAAAAATCATGATGAAGCCTCGCTGGCGAAAAGTACTGCACGACCTCATTGACAACAAAGCCCGCACACTGTTGGTGGTCTTTTCCATCGCGGTGGGCGTGTTTTCCATCGGCGTGATCGCCGGCGCATACCAGATCATCTCGCGGGATATGAGCGTTTCGTACTCGTCGAACGCGCCTGCCAACATCGAACTACGGATGACGAACTTCGACGAGGCAATGTTGGATTCGATTCGCAACCAGCCGAATGTAAAGGACGCCGAAGCGCGGCGCGTGTTCAACATCCGTGTACGCGTGCCAGGCACCTCAAAATGGACGACGCTCGACCTGACCGCTTTCGAAAGTTTCGAAGACAACAGCATCAACCTGCTGACTCCTGTTGATGGTGAGTCGATTCCGAGGAAGCGCGAAGTGGTGTTGGAGCAAAGAGCGCTGGAAAACCTGGATGTTGCCTTGGGAGGTGTGCTCGAATTTCAACTTCCCGATGGCTCGACCAAAACCCTGCCTGTCGTCGGAGTCGTTCAGGATACGGCTTCGGGAGCAGGGGACTTCCTCGCCGAGCCGTTCGCTTACATCACAATGGACACGCTTCAATACCTTGGTCAGCCTGAATCGTTTAACCGCGCGCTGGTCACAGTGACGGGCGACGGCGACGATATTGCTCACGTCCGTGCGGTGGGTGCAGAGTTGAAGGACAAACTCGAAAGAAACGGACAGATCGTCATTCGCTCGCGCTTTTCCGAGACCCGCACGCATCCGCTGGCGGATACGGTCAATGCGATTCTCGGTATCCTCATGGCTTTGGGGATTCTGATCGTGTTCCTTTCCAGTTCGTTGATCGCCAACACGTTGAATGCGCTGTTGAATCAACACCTGCGCCACATCGGCGTGATCAAATTGGTAGGCGGACAGCGCAATCAGGTCTTCCGCATGTATATCACCCTCATTATGGCGTTCGGCGTGCTTGCGTTGCTGATCGCCGTGCCGCTCGGCGGGCAGGGCGCCTTCGGATTAGCGTTGTTCATTTCAGGCGAGATGAACTTCAACCTGCTTGGTTATCGCATCGTGCCCCTTGCCTTGCTGATTCAGGTTCTGGTTGGGCTTTTCGTCCCGTTGATCGCCGGGCTTGCACCGGTCGTCAACGGTTCGCGCATTACCGTGTTGCGTGCGCTGAGCGGCGGCTTGGCGGACGATGAGAATCAACTCTCCACGGAGGATGGGACGCGTCTTCCGTGGTTCGATTGGATTCAGGTCAAGACGACGCGCATTCTCGCCGCGCGCGGCATCCACATTCCCCGTCCATTCGTTATTTCGTTGCGCAACACCTTCCGTAGAAAGAGCCGCCTCGCGTTGACGTTGTTCACGCTGACGATGGGTGGCGCGATCTTCATCGCGGTGTTCAACGTACGCGTCACCCTGCACGATTACATTGGGCAGATCGGAAAATATTTTGTCGCAGATGTGTCGCTGGACTTCGATAGGGCGTACCGCCTAAGAGAGATCGAGCAGATTGCGATGAACGTGGATGGGGTGCAACGTGTGGAGGGTTGGCAATTCGTGAGCGGCGAATTGCTCGACGCAAATGGAAACGTGCTGGAGAACCTCAATGTGTTCGGTCCGCCCGCGGACAGCGACCTGATCGAGCCGATCATCGTGGCGGGGCGTTGGATTCGACCCGACGACATAAAAAAACTTGCCATCAGCGAGGGCTCGCTGGAATATTTCCCTGATTTGAAGCCCGGCGACATGGTGAACATCAAGATCGAAGGACGGGAAGAAGTCTGGGAAGTTATCGGTATTTTCCAATTCGTAGATCGTGAAGGCGTACTCGCGTACGCGCCCTACGAGTACGTTTCACAGATGAACAACCTCGCCAATCGTTCGTTTTCGTTCCGGCTGGTGACCGAACAGCACGGCCGCGAGTATCAGAATGCGAAAGCGGAAGAGTTGGACAGATTCTTCCGCGAACAAGGCTACAAGGTTCGCGTCGCGGAGGCGGGGCGCGCTTCGTTGGATACGGCGGTCGAGAGTCTCGATACGCTCGTCGTGTTCCTGCTCATCATGGCGATCCTCACTGCCATTGTCGGCTCGATGGGCTTGACAGGCACGATGGGTATGAACGTGCTTGAACGCACGCGCGAAATTGGAATCATGCGCGCCATCGGCGCGGACGACCGCGCCGTGATGCGGACGGTCATCGGCGAGGGTGTGGTCATTGGCTCGATATCGTTCGTGTTGGCGGTGCTTCTCTCTGTACCGTTCACGTACTTGCTTTCGACGATCGTCAGCCTCGCGATTTTTCAATCCTCGATTACAGTCGTGTTTACCTTCATGGGATATGGCATCTGGTTGGGACTGGTCGTGTTGCTGTCCACGCTGGCGAGTATTGTTCCGGCGCGTAATGCAGCGCGGCTGACCATCCGTGAAGTGTTGGCGTATGAATAATCTGTAGGGGCGGATCGCGATCCGCCCCTACAGAATAATTGAAAGAAGGACACAATGAAGAATTTAACAAATACCATAATTATTTCGATGGTTATCTTCGCTCTCGCGTTGACCGCCTGCGCGGATCAAGCCACAGCGACACCTGCTCCCGTTGTGGAGGCAGTGACCGCGCCCCAAGGCATAATCGCGGAAGGGAGGGTTCGTCCGGTCTACGCGGTGAATTTGACGTTTCAAGCACGCGGGATCGTAGAAGAGGTTGGCGTTGAAATCGGCGATACTGTAAGGAAGGGCGATGTGCTGGCGCGTCTTGCGAATTTCGAAGCCGTGATGGCGCAGGTGACCGCCGCGAATCTCGAACTCCTCGGCGCGCAACAGGCATACGATCAGCTCATTCGCACCGAGGGACTGGATCGCGCCTCCGCGTGGACGGCGTTCATGGACGCGCAGATTCTCCGTGCCGTAGCCGAACGCGAGTGGGAAGATGTGAACTTGGACAACATCGAAGACCGCCTCGAAGACTCCAGGGCAGACCTTCAAGACCTCGAAGAAGAGTTGCAGGATGCCAAAGACGAGTTTGAAAAGTATGAAGGCCTCGACCAAGATAACTCGCGGCGTGTGACGGCAGAGAATGACCTTGAAACCGCGCAGGAAAACTACAATGAAGTCTTGCGCGAATTGGAGGAGATCGCACGCGAGCGCGACGCGGTCCGTGCCGCGTTAGATTCCGCGCTTGCCGCCGAAGCCGAGGCGAGGTATCAATTCGAACAGTCGGTGGATGGCGTGAACAAAGAAAAACTCGCTCTTGCCTCGTCACGGCTCGAGAATGCGAAGGCACAAATCGCCGCGGCAGAGGACGCGCTCGGCAATTATCAGATCATTGCGCCGTTCGATGGGGTCGTGGTGGACGTGGCAGTCGAAGTGGGTGAGCAGGTTTCCCCTGAGACTCGAATCGTCAGCGTCGCCGATGCCTCGTCATGGATGATCAAGACCACCGACGTGACCGAACTCGAAGTCGTGCAATTGGCTGTCGGTCAGAGAGTCACGTTCACTGCCGACGCGTTTAGCGGCATCACGATGACCGGCATGGTGATCGACATCAGCGGATCGTCCATTTTGCAGGGCGGGGATGTGATCTATACGGTGCGCATTGCGGTGGATGAAGTTGACCCGCGCTTACGGTGGGGAATGACGGTTGAGGTGTTGTTCGAACCATTGGAATAAATTTGTAGGGGCGAGACACACCTGCCCGGAACCACAGGTGCTGGGTGTCTCGCCCCTACATCATATTTGCTATAATCCAACCATGCCCAAGCAACGTCCGCTTGATCCGGAAACAAAGCCCGATGACCGCGTAGACAACGCGCTTCGTCCGCAGCGGCTTGCCGACCTCATCGGACAAGATCAAGTCAAAGAGAATATTTCGATCCTCATCGACGCGGCGAAGCATCGAGGGGAGGCGTTGGATCATGTCTTGTTTTACGGTCCACCGGGGTTGGGCAAGACCACGCTCGCGCATGTACTGGGTAATGAGATGGGGGTCAACGTCAAAGTGACGGCGGGACCCGCCATCGAACGCGCGGGTGATCTCGCCGCTATCCTCACCAACCTGCGCGCGGGAGATGTGCTGTTCATTGACGAAGTGCATCGCCTCGGACGCGCCGTGGAGGAAGTGCTGTATCCCGCGATGGAAGATTTCGCGCTGGACATTGTCATCGGCAAGGGACCGTCGGCTCGTTCCCTGCGGTTGAAACTGCCTCGCTTTACGGTGGTCGGCGCGACCACCCGACTCGCGCTCGTCACCGCGCCGTTGCGCGCACGTTTTGGGGCGGTCTATCGTTTAGACTATTACGACATCGAAGCGATGCGGCAGATCGTCACGCGAGCCGCAGGGATGCTCAGCGTCCAAGCAGACGAATCGGGGATCGAAGAAGTCGCCCGCCGGGCGCGCGGCACGCCGCGCATCGCCTTACGCCTGCTTCGCCGTGTCCGCGACTATGCCCAAGTCCGCGCGGACGGGACGATCACATCCGATGTCGCACAGGAGGCGTTGGATTTGTTGCAGGTAGATCCGCTCGGTCTCGACGATGTGGATCGCCGCGTGTTGAGAACCATCATCGAAAAATACAACGGCGGACCCGTAGGCTTGAACACCATCGCCGCATCCATCAGCGAGGAGCAGGATACGATCATGGATGTTGTCGAACCGTATCTCCTTCAACTCGGCTTTTTGGATCGCACCCCGCAAGGGCGCGTCGCGACCAAATCCGCGTATGAGCATTTGGGGTTGGAATACTCGGAAGAGGGACAGCCGAGGTTGTTGTAAGAATTGTCATGAACCGAATTCAACGGACGTTGCGGCTGGTTTTGCTTATATCGCTCACATTGACTTCGTGCAACTTACCGCCGGCTCAAACCGAAGCACCATCCGCAACTTCATCCCCAGCCCGATCGCAAACTTCCTCGCCACAATCGTCAACCGATCTACCTCAAGCCGAGCACCGCATTGATGTGCGAACAGTGAACGGCATTGCGGAATTTTACGACACGCTGACCGGTGAAGCCTTCGTCCCGCGCGGCGTGAATTACGTTTTTGTTCCGTTGGGGAGCGGCCACACAAATTTGCTCTTGCGCGTTGACGTGTACGACCCACAGCGCACGCGCAATGATTTCGCAAGACTTGCGGCGCTTGGATATAACACCGTCCGCGTATTTCTCGATCAGTGCAATGCCGGGCAAGGCTGTATCGGCGACGGCGATAATGTTGGGTTGAACCCCGCGTATCTCGATAACATCGCCGATATGATGTCTGCGGGCAAAGAGACCGGCATCATCATCCTCTTCACATCCAATGACCTGCCCGATCAGGGCGGCTATTCAGAGGAAGCCAACAGCGCTTCAGGCGCGACGTTTGCCGGATACCGCAACTCCTACTATCTCACACCCCAAGCCATTTCTGCCACGCGCCGCTATTGGCGTGACTTGTTGACTGGGCTCATCGAACGGAACGCCGCGTTTGATTCCGTGCTGGGATGGCAGTTGCTCAATGAACAGTGGATGTTTCTCGACCAGCCGCCTCTTTCTCTGACCGAGGGTTTGGTCGAGACGACGACCGGTACCTACGATATGAGCGACCCCGCCCAAAAAACGCAAATGGTCAGCGACGGGTTGGTCTACTACATCGCCCAAATGAAAGAGGAGATTCTGATCCACGACCCGACTGCGCTGGTCACGATGGGATTCTTCGTCCCGGAGATCGCCGCGCCGGGCTGGTATGTGGAGACTGCGTCACTTCTCGAAAAATCCGATTTGGATTTCTTCGATTTTCACGGTTATCCCGGTGGACCGAGTCTGTTGGAGCACGTCGAACACTTCGGCATGATCGGTTATGAGGGCAAGCCAATTGTGATGGGGGAATACGGCGCGTTCCGTCACATCTACGCCGAGGCAGATGCCGCGGCGCGTGCGCTGATCACTTGGGTAGCAGAATCATGCAATTACGGTTTCGATGGCTGGCTCTACTGGACGTACTATCCATCCGACGCGAGCGCAGGCGACCGAACGTGGGGACTTGTAGATGAAGATGACTACTTGTTGAATTTATTCGCGCCGGTGAATCAGCCCGATATTTGTGAGCCTGTGGAGGTTCCGAACGATAATCTCGCCTACGGAAAGCCCGTCATTGCTTCGCGAAGTTTGACGAATGAACCTCCCGAATACGCCGTAGACGACAATGCCCGAACCCAGTGGGGCGCGGGGGCTGGTCCCGTTCAGTGGCTGCAACTTGACCTGGAAGGAACGTATCGCATTGCCGAGATTCGCTTGCTTGTGGCGCAATTCCCCCAGGGAAATACCGTTCATCGCGTCCAGGCGCGTTCCTCAACTGATGCTGCATTTGAAACAGTGCATGAATTCAACGGCAACACGAACGATAACGATTGGCTGGTTTTCACGCCTGACACGCCACTGGAAGGCGTTGCTCAAATCCGTATTCAGACGATCCTAAGCCCGTCATGGGTCTCCTGGAAGGAGATTCAGGTTTATGGCGAGCCTATGCCATGATGTCATTGCGTGGAGGCGTTTTTTGCCGACGAAACATTCTGCGTGTGAGTTGGGGATTGCTTCGCTTTGCTCGCAATGACGGGATAACAAGATTATGGAAAACATTGCGCGTTACTTGATGATTGGCGGTATCATCCTCTTCCTCATCGGCGGGGGAGTGTATCTCGCGGCGAAACTTGGCTTGCCGCTTGGAAGGTTGCCCGGCGATATCCGCATCGAAGGCGAGAACGGCTCGTTTTATTTCCCGATCGCGACTTCGATTCTAGTGTCCCTTATCTTATCAGTCATAATCAACTTAATCGGGCGATTTTTCAATAAGTAATAGCTTATTAAGATGGACTTGCGAACAAGGTTGATAGCACCGCTGTTTCAGTCGCTCGAAAGTGAGGCGAAAGTTTTCGATCTAGACGCATTTGTCAAGCGCACAATCCTGTTTGAAACATATATCATTCACTCTCACAATCTTGAAGAAATACCGCATTTAGTTAGGGTGTTCGGTTTTGATGGTCTTCTTAGACTCTTGGAGACCGGAGGAATAAAATTAGACTGTAATGTAAATACTACGGGCTCACTTGGATCTTCAACATTCATTAGTGAACCGGTAACCAATAAAATACGACCACCTTATCATTATGCGTTAGCTGAAGTCGCTACGGGAGATTTTCACAAAAACATCAGCTTATCACTAAAGGACATAGAAGCGAAGATTAATCTATCTAAACGTCAAACGATCCGACTTCGAAAAGCAATTTATATAGCACTTGAGCAACCACCGAAAGACACAGAGAATTACTCATTAAGAAATACCAAGGAAGAACTGACGTCATCTCCCAGCTTAGTTGCCAGGGCTGTTCAAATAGCCCTGAAGAAAAAGTTGGGTATCGACGCAAGTCAATCAGATATTGAAGTTGAAATTCAATATGGCGAACGACACAACTTTACAGCAACCTCTAATATTTCGAAAAAGTTTCTTCTTGATGATTCGACTTCTCATAAAGTAATTGAAACTGCATGTCTGGCAATAGCAACACGCAATGATTGGCTTGATCGAATGCGAGTCTTTTCGGCACTCGCCAGTTTTTCGGAATTTGAGTTGCCAATATTTGGCGACAAGTTAGAATTTCTTGCAAAATCCCTCGCCCCTAAGACTGACGAAGACCGTTTTCAAAGGATAGTAGAATTAACTGAAATGCCCCAGTTAGACAATTCCAAAGTAAATAGCCTTGATGCCAAAAAGTTGCTGGCGCTACGTGGATCTAGGGAAGTTGAAGAATTTCGACATTGGCTAAGAACTACAGACGGTCTATCAGATGCAGAAATTCTATACCAAGTTCGTTCACTTTCTAAAGTTGTTGGGAACGTTATTAACAGCCAAACTAGCAAAAGCATCCGCTTCTTAATAACAAACGGAATCGGATTTATTCCCGTCGCGGGGCAAATAACGTCATTGGCTTTGGGTGTTATAGATCAGTTCTTATTTGACAAGTTTTTGCCACGTTCGGGCGTAACGGCTTTCATTGACGATCTATACCCATCACTTTTTGACAGCAAGAATTAACGATGGCACTTAGTGAAAACCTCCGACTTCGACTACGATCTCCCTGAATCCTTCATTGCACAGACTCCTGCTGAGCCGCGCGATTCTTCGCGATTGTTGGTCTTGCATCGCGAGACGGAAGAATTGGAGCATCGTATCTTCCGCGATGTGACCGATTACTTGAACGCGGGAGACTTACTAGTTTTGAATCAAACGCGTGTGATCCCAGCACGAATTTTTGCGCGAAAAGAAACCGGCGGGCGCGTAGAGTTGCTTCTCCTGCGCCGACGCGATGAAGTCACATGGGAGGCGTTGGTGGGCGGCAAGGGTTTGCGCGTAGGCAAGTCAGCGCGTGTGGAGGATGGACCGGAAGTAGAAATACTCGAAGAGTTGGCTGGGTCAGAGAGACTGATAAAGTTCTCCGAACCCATCGAACCCCATTTTTCCCAAGTGGGGAATGTGCCCCTGCCGCCGTACATTCACGAAAAACTAGACGACCCCGAACGGTATCAAACGGTCTATGCCAGAGAGCCCGGCTCCGCCGCTGCGCCTACCGCTGGGCTTCACTTCACGCCGCGTCTGTTTGAAGAGTTGCAGGTCAAAGGCGTGCGAATCGCATATGTGACGTTACATGTTGGCTTGGATACGTTTGCGCCGGTCAATGAGGAAAACCCCCAAGAGCACAAGATCCACAGCGAGTGGTGTGAATTGAATCAAGAGACGGCAGATGCGATCAACGAGACGCGCACGCGCGGCCGGCGTGTGATCGCTGTTGGGACCACCAGTGTCCGCACATTGGAGTCTGCCGAAACCCTAGATCGTAAGTCTGAAACCGAAAATCATGGACAAGATCTTGTCTCGCCCTACGTTGGTCCGACTTCTCTCTTCATTCTCCCCGGCTACGAATTCCGAATCGTCGACGCGATGATCACCAACTTCCATCTGCCGAAATCCACATTGCTGATGCTGGTCAGCGCCTTTGCGGGCCGCGAGCGAATACTATCCGCGTATCAAACGGCTATTTCTTCCGGTTACCGCTTTTACTCGTTTGGCGACGCGATGATGATCTTGTAGCCGATGCCTTGTTCATCTTCGGAGCTTTTCGTTTCGGAGCGCGCTGGACCGAATCCACCTGATCCTTCAGCAAGCGATGGCCCATTTTCTCGCCGTACGTCAACAACTCGGAGGACGCGCCGTAATCGTCTACCGCGATCGGTCTTTCGAGGTCAATTTGGTAGCGCCGAAAGTCTATATCGGGGTACATGGTTTTCACGAGAGTTACCTGCTGGTCGCTGGCATCCTGTGAATGTGTTTCGAGGACTTTCGGCAGCCATTGGATCGCGCTGTAGCGGTCGGGCTCGCCGACTTTGACGTGTTCGGGCGGGCGTCCGGTGCCGAGGCTGATGAGCGTGGTCTCGCTATGCTTCCATCGCAGGAAATGCGTCAACTCATAAGCAGCTAGAAAGCACGGATTATTGTATGAGCCGACGCCGCCGTCCGTGAAGCGTCCGTCCATGACGGGCAGATACGTCGGAGCGGCGGAAGAAGCGATCACCGCTTTGACGACGCTCCAACTCTGATACTCGTTCTTCCAGGACTTGATGAAGCGCGTTCGGTTCCAAACTAGATCGTAGGTGGTTGTTACCAGCGCCGTCGAGGGAAAGGCATTCCACAGGTCGCCGAGGCTCTTGTTTTGCACTAGTTCGCCAAACTGCCGCACCAAGGGCTCGCGCGAATAGCGGTAGCCGCGAAACAGCCACATCATCGTCCAGAACGATCTGTGAAACAATCGTGGACCCAGTTGGAGGTACATTTGAAGAAGGCTTGGCGCGTCTGCACCGCTGGCGATGCCGGCCGCCAGTATCGAGCCTGTCGAAGTCCCGGCGCACAAACGGAAGATCTCGTGAACCGGCCTGCCGACCTCAGCCTCGAGCATGGTCAGGGCTTTGGCTGGGATGACGCCGCGAATACCGCCCCCGTCTATTGCAATGGCAACGTTCTTGCGTAATGGCTTCATACATCCTCCTGTTACAATCGTAGTCATGCCCCTGGATGAATTGAATGTCGAGATTATAACCTGTCGAAAGTGCCCTCGATTAGTGGAATGGCGTGAAGAAATGGCGCGAACAAAACGCAAAGCCTACCGCGATCAGCAATATTGGGGCAAGCCTGTGCCGGGCTTTGGCGACTCGAAGGCGCGCGTTCTCGTGGTCGGACTTGCCCCCGGCGCACACGGCTCGAACCGGACGGGACGTCAGTTCACGGGGGACGCGTCGGGCGGGTTTTTGTATCCGGCGTTGTACCGGGCTGGGTTCGCGAATCAGCCCGAAAGTGAGTCCCGAAGCGACGGTCTGCGTCTGAAGGATATGTACATCACCGCATCCGCGCGGTGCGCTCCGCCCGGGAACAAGCCAAGTCCCGATGAGTTGAACAAATGCCAGCCCTACCTCGAACGTGAAATCGAAATTCTGCAACCGAAAGTTATTGTTTGTCTTGGGCGCGTTGCGTTCGAAAGGATTCTGAAAATTTATTCGATCAGAAGCTCCAGTTGGAAATTCTCGCACGGCGCAGCCTATCAACTAAACAACGGTAACTGGTTGCTGTGTTCGTACCATCCGAGCCAGCAAAATACGCTGACGGGAAGACTGACGACGAAGATGTTCGACCAGATTTGGAGGAAAGCAAAAGATTTGATAGCTGATGAGTAAACTGATCACCCCGGGCGAACTTGCGCCCGACTTCGAACTCGATGATGTGCGCCTGCAGCGCTTCCGACTCTTTGATTTTCGCGGGAAGCAGATCATCGTGTTGTATTTCCTGCGCGGGTTCATGTGACCGTACTGCCGCGCGTCGTTGGCGCGCCTGCGGGATGGCTATGCAGATTTTGCCGGGCGAGGCGCAGAAATTCTCGCGGTGGGTCCCGGTTCTACAGAAACGTTCAAGCGCTATTGGAGCAATGAACATATCCCTTTCGTTGGCATGCCAGACCCGAACCACCGCGTGGCTGGCTTGTATCGGCAGGAAGTTACCCTCTTCAAACTCGGTCGCATGCCTCTGAGTTGCATTGTGGATTTGAAAGGCTACGTGCGTTATGTTCACTACGGAGCCTCCATGCGGGATATTCCATCCAACGAGGAACTACTGCATGTAATAGACGAGTTGAACGCATCATCCAAATGACATGGCTATCGGACAAATCGCTTTTCTAGGCTCGGGTGAAACGTCTTTAGCAGGCGGTCGAATTTTTGAAGCGCTCGCGAAAACGCTCGATGAACCTCCGCGCATTGCATTGCTCGAGACCCCTGCCGGTTTCGAGTTGAACTCGTCGCAAGTGGTGGGCAAGGTGGGCGATTTCATGAAAACTCGCCTGCAAAATTACAAACCGATCGTGGATGTCATCCCCGCTCGAAAGAAGAACTCGTCCTTTAGCCCCGATGATCCTGAAATCGTCAAGCCACTTTTGTATGCCAACATGATCTTCATGGGACCGGGCAGTCCGACGTATGCGATTCGGAATCTGAAGGATACCCTCACGTGGAATGTGATTCGCGCCCGCCACCGCCTCGGTGCGACGTTGATATTTGCCTCTGCCGCTACGATCTCCATCGGCGCCCACGCGCTGCCCGTATATGAAATCTACAAGGTAGGGGAGGATGTGCACGCGGTGGACGGGTTGAACCTCTTTGGAGACTTTGGCTTGCATATCTCGTTCATGCCGCATTGGAACAACGCCGAGGGCGGCGCCGACTTGGACACAAGCCGTTGTTTTGTCGGCATGGATCGCTTTGCGGAGTGGTGTAATCGGATTCCCACCGAGAATCAAACCATCGGCTTGGATGAACACACGGGCCTCATCGTGAATTTTGAGACCGGCATGTGCGAAGTGAATGGCGTCAGCAGTGTGTCGCTGGTCCGCGAATGTGACTCGGAGATGTACCCCGCCGGTTCGAAGTTCAACTTGAGCGAATTGGGCGATGTGCAAATACCCGACCCTTTGCAAAAAGACATCCCGTCCGCCGCATGGGATATGGCCGTCAACGCGCCCCCTTTGGCGGCAGAAAAACCGTCGAATGAAGTGATCGCGCTTGCCGAGAAGCGGCTCGCGGTCCGCGCCGACAAGAACTGGGCTGAATCCGATCGTCTGCGGGATCAGATTGCAGGGTTGGGGTGGACGATTCAAGACTCAAAGGACGGCTATACTTTGGTAAAGCCATAAATCCTTCCATCAAATGAGGTAGGGTAAAATGAGGGGACAACAATCAAGGAGATTTCCATGCGCGCAGTGGATATCATCATCGAAAAACGCGACAAGGTCGAACTCACCCGCGAAGAAATCGAGTTTTTCATAAAAGGTTTTGTATCAGGTGATCTTCCTGATTATCAAGCCTCATCATTCGCCATGGCGGTCTTGCTCAATGGCATGACCCCGCGTGAGACGACCGACCTTACACTTGCAATGGCGGATTCCGGCGATACGCTCGATCTGAGCGATGTTGTAGACCTCGCAGTAGACAAACACTCCTCCGGCGGCGTGGGAGATAAAACCAGCATCACGGTTCTTCCCACCGTTGCGGCGTGCGGATTACCTATTGGAAAAATGTCTGGGCGCGGGCTGGGTTTCAGCGGCGGGACGCTCGACAAACTCGAATCCATCCCCGGCTACCGCGTGGACCTGACCACTGGCGAATTCAAACGACAACTCAAAGAAATCGGTGCGGTGCTCACCGGGCAATCGCTGGCGCTGGCTCCCGCGGACGGAAAGCTCTACGCGTTGCGCGATGTAACGGGAACTGTACCTTCCATTCCTCTGATTGCCTCCTCGATCATGTGTAAGAAGATTGCTGCCGGCGCGCAGGCAATCGTGCTGGACGTGAAGACCGGGCTAGGCGCGTTCATGCAAACGCTCGACGAAGCGCGCGTGCTGGCAAACCTGATGGTAGACATTGGTAATCTTGCCGGTCGCGAAGTGGTAGCCCTGCTTTCGGATATGAATCAACCTCTTGGGAATGCAGTGGGTAACGCGCTGGAGGTGGTCGAAGCCATCGAAACACTCAAGGGCGGCGGTCCGCATGACTTCCGCGAGCACTGTTTACACGTCTGCGCGCACTTGCTGGTGCTGGGAAAACGTGCGAAGGACCTGAACGACGGGCGCGCCCAAGCCGAAAAAGCGATGGCAGACGGTTCAGCCTTTGAGAAATTCCGCGTGCTGGTCGAGGCGCAGGGCGGCGATGTGTCCTATGTGGACGATACTTCCAAGTTCCCGAAGGCGAAGTATATCGAGGTGGTGAAGTCTCCGAAGGCTGGGAGCATCTCACAAGTCCACGCGCGCATCGTGGGGGAGGCATCCGTGATCTTAGGCGGCGGACGCGCCAAGAAATCCGATTCGATTGACCACGCGGTCGGGCTGATCATCCATCGCAAAGTGGGCGACAAGGTCGAAACAGGCGAGCCTCTGTTCACCATCCACGCCAATGATGAGGCGAAACTTGCCGAAGCGCGTGAGATGACGCTTGCCGCGCACTCGTTCAGCGCTGAGACCGTTCACCCGCTTCCGTTGTTCTACAATTAAGGTGGGTTATAATAACGAGCAGGAGCAGAATGGTTCATGGCTAAGACGACCCTGCGGGCATACAACCGCGACATCGAATCCATGTTGGACCGCGGCCAATTGGACGAGGCTATTTCTCACTGTCTCCACATCCTGAAAATCTTCCCCAAGAATCTTGCAACCTATCGCCTGCTCGGTAAGGCGTACCTTGAGATGAAAAAATACGGCGACGCCGTAGATGTCTTCTCGCGTGTGCTGGTGTGTGTGCCGAACGATTTTGTAGCGCATGTAGGCATGAGCCTGATCCGCGACGAAGAGAATCGACTCGACGACGCGGTCTGGCACATGGAGCGCGCCTTTGAAACCCAGCCCTCGAATGCCGCCGTACAGAGCGAACTGCAACGGCTGTATGGCAGGCGCGATGGCGTTCAACCGCCGCGTATCCGCATGACGCGCGGTGCGCTGGCGCACATGTACGTCAAGGGCGAGCTGTTTCCACAGGCGATCTCAGAGATCAGGAGCGTGCTGAAAGAAGACCCGGGTCGCACCGACATGGAAGTGCTCTTAGCCCGGGCTCACTTTCGTAGTGGGCAAAAGAACGAAGCGGCTGAGGTTTCCGCCTCGCTGTTGCGCCGTTACCCGTATTGTCTCGATGCCAACGCCGTTCTCGTGGATATTCTCGGCGCGGAAAAAGCAGACGGCGTGCAGGCAAATCGCCAACGCGTGATCGAACTTGATCCGTATGCCGCGCACGTAGCCGGCTCGATCCTCGATTCGTCTGACGCGCCCGACTCAGCCGTTTCAGTTGAAAAGCTGGATTGGAGAGGGGAATCGGTGAGTATGCCGTCCGATTGGCGTGAGACACGCGGCATTAGCTTGCAAGCGACTCCACAAGAAGAGCCCGAGTGGCTCACGCAGAATCTCGAGCAGACAGAAACCACGCCTCCTCTCGCCGGGGAAACTGCTTTCGAAATGGACGCCCCCGCGCCAGCAGAAGGCGAGATCCCGGAGTTTTTACGCGAGGCAGGGTGGGGCAAATCCACTGGCGCGTTCGATGAAAGCAAATCCTCCATGATGGACTCGGACGAAACGACCCCGCCAACTGCCGCCGCGCCGTTGACCGCCGCTGAAATGCCGGACTGGATCAAAGCCATGGCGCCGTCCGAGTCAGCGCCGGAGACGCCGCCAGCTAACGAGGCGATGCCTGATTGGATGAACCGGATCGACCCAAGTATTTTGCCCTCTGAGGAATCTGCGGTAACCGATCAACCAGACTGGATGAAAAATTTAGGTTCCTCAACAGAAGAGCCGGTTCAATCCGCATCTGCGTTCGCTGAAGACTCAGATTGGATGAAAGGGTTGAGCGGAGAGGCGGAGTTTCCTCCGACAAGTAAGCAGGATTTTCTCAATCAAATCACTGAAGAACCTAAAGAATCAGCACCGCCCGCTCCGATGATGAGTGCTCCGAGTTCTGGAGGACAAGGGGAAGATGACGCCTTCGCATGGCTGGAGAGCCTCGCGGTTAAACAAGGCTCAACCGAAGGTTTGCTCGTCAAGCCGGAAGACCGAACCGAAGAGGAGCCCGATTGGGTGAAGCAGGCGAAGACCTTATCCGGTGAAGCGGAAACCCCATCCGCGCCTCCGTTCTCGCCGCAGTCTATGGAAGAAGCGCCCGCCGCGCCGATGGGCGGAGTGGATGACCTTGGGAAGAGTGAAAAAGAACAGGATGATTCGTTCTCGTGGCTGGAGAGTCTCGCTGTAAAGCAGGGTTCAACCGAAGGTTTGCTCGTCAAGCCGGAGGAACGCAAGGATAGCGAGCCCGATTGGGTAAAGCGCGCCAAGGAAATCAGCGAGCCACTGCCGCCCGCACCCGAAGAGAAGAAGGAACCCGATTCGGCGCTGGATACCGCGGCGTGGTTGAAGAGCCTCGACGAGGGTCCGGCGGCGGAGCCAGCAAAAGAACCCTCAGGGGATGAGACTGCCGTGTGGTTGAAGAATCTCGAAGCGGAAAGTTCGGCTTCGGAACCGGCGCAACCCTCTTCAAGCGACGAAACAGCGATGTGGTTGAAAAGTTTGGACGAGCAGGAAAAATCCGCCGTTGCACAGCCTCAACAAAAGAACGATTTGCCAGATTGGATGCAAAACCTCAACGCTGAAACGCCGGCCGTCGCAGACGAATCCGCTGTCCCGGCGGGCGAAGCGGAGGCATCATCTGATTCGTCCAGCGAGGCGACTCGGGAGGAGCCAAAGCGGTACGATACCGGCAGTCTGCCAGGCTGGCTGCAAGATATGGACGAGCGTCAGCCATCATCCGCTTCACGCGAAGACCTGCCTGCGTGGTTGCGCGATGACTCGGGTGAGGTGGTCGCCGAGCCGACAAAGATCGAGCCCACGCGCGCGTCTGAATGGCAACCAGAAGAGCCGCGAGAATCGAAACCGAAAGAGAAACCGGCGCAAGAGCCGGCGCGAGCAGAGAAGATACCAATCCCACCGGCGCCGCGCAAACCGGAGCCCAAACCGGCGGCCGCACCAGCCAAAGCTCAAGAAGCCCCGGCTCGCAAGGAAACTCCTTCACAGCCCGATGTCGTGTTAGACGAAGCGCGCAACGAACTCGGCAGAAGCAATATCCCCGGTGCTCTTGAAACCTACGCAAAACTCATCAAGAAGGCACGTTATCTTGATGAGGTGATCTTCGACTTGCGCGAAGCGTTGTATCGTTACCCGGTCGAGGTCAGCATCTGGCAAACGCTGGGCGACGCATACATGCGCGGCAACCGCCTGCAAGACGCGCTCGACGCGTACACGAAGGCAGAGGAACTGTTACGTTAACCCGTAGGGGCGACAAACTTGTCGCCCCTCTAATTTTGTTTTGGAGGAATCTGTGGAACGTTCGCTTGTTTTGGTCAAGCCCGACGGCGTGCAACGCGCGCTGACCGGGGAGGTAATTTCTCGTTTGGAACGACGCGGCTTGCGTTTGGTTGCCGCGAAATTCTTGCAGGTCAGCCCGGAATTGGCGGAAACTCATTACGCGATCCACAAAGGCAAACCATTTTACGATGGGTTGATTTCGTACATCACCTCTGCGCCGGTGATGGCGATGGCGTGGGAGGGCCCGAACGCAGTTGCTGCGATTCGCCAGACGATGGGCGCGACGCGTCCGACCGAAGCCGCGCCCGGTTCTCTCCGCCATGACTTTGCCCTCGAAGTAGGGCGGAATCTCACCCACGCATCGGATTCCGTTGAGAACGGCGCAAGCGAAGTGGAATTATGGTTCAAGAAAGAAGAGTTGGTGGATTGGAAACGCGAAGTGGATCGCTGGATTTTTGAGAAGTAACGCTGGTCGAGCAGCCCGAACGAAGTTAAGACGTATCAAGCCCAAAGAATGGTGAATAGTAAGTAGAGAGTAGTCCCGCTGACAAGAGTCGGCGGGATATTCGTTTCACGACTCGATTGATTTGGTTTGTGGAGGACGATTTCTGAATTGAACGATCAGTGTCCCTGCGCCCGTTGCAACCAAGCCGATTAGCTCTTTACCGCTGATGGTTTCCCCGAGGAACAGGAGGGCGAGGATGGGAATCCAGATCATCATCGTCCCGTTGATGATGCTTGATTCCATGGCGGTCAGTGTGCGGAGCGTATGATTCCAGAGTGTGAAGGCGAATGCGGTATTGACCAACGCCAGCCACAGAATAATTCCCCAGCCTTGCAAGGTCAGAACGGGTGCTTTCTCTGTTGCAATGCCCGCCGCAAGCAAACACACCGAGCCTGCGCCCATGCTGATTACCGTCACGAGAAGCGGATGATGTTTTCCCGAGCGATTGATATCCCTGCCGATGATGGAGGATACCGCATTTGCCATGACGCCGATCAGGGCAACAATCACACCAATGAGTTGATTCTGAGGCACCGAGACCGGGGCGAAATAGATCACCGCGCCGGCAATCGCCAGTATGATGCCGCCCCATTGCAGCCAGTTTGGTTTTTCAGCCAGCCAGAATATGCCGAGTACTGCCACGATGACACTGCTAAAGCTCCAGAGCAGGTTGGTGGTCACCGCGGGCAAATATGCCAGCGCGACGAAAATAGCTCCCTGTGTAACTGCGTAGAACAGAACACCGAGAAGGATGAACTTTGTCCACATCGGTTTCGAGAGCTGTCTTATTTCACTTTTGGTCCTGCTGAAAATCAAAACCACTGATAGGCAGAGAAACGCGAGGAAGTATCTCAACCCCGCGAATGTAATTGGCGGTATGTCTTCCAACCCGATTTTTATGAAAACCCAGGAGGTTGCCCAAAGAAAGACAACAAATAGTGCTTGAAGGACGGCGAATGTGTGTTGGCTCATCAATAAATCGTTATTGCACCCTCAGTAGCACCTTTCCATCGCTCCATAATTCTTCGAGATCGTAATACTCGCGCTGGTCGGGGGAAAACAAATGCACGACCACATCGCCGAAGTCCATCACCAGCCAGCCCTCGTGTGATTTGCCCTCCACGCGGCTCCTTTTCTTGTATTCCTTTTTTGTCGCCTCGAGCACGGATTTGGCAAGGGCGTCCAACATGCGGTCGCTGGTGCCGTTGCAAAAAATGAAATAATCGGTGAACGATGCCACGTTTTTGATGTCCAAGAGCAGGATGTCTTCGCCCTTTTTGTCCTCCAGAGCGTCAACAATTTTATGCGCGAGTTCGAGTGCGTTCAGGTTTCACCTCAATAATTCGAATGCGCTGTTGGTTGAGTAGGGCGAAGCCCTATCGAAACCAACAGGTACTCATACATGATTTTGTATGTGCGGCGGTGGTTTCGATACGCTCGCAATGAACGCTCGCTACTCAACCACCGATGCTCGTAACGGTGCGGAGAACAATTTGGTGTACACCGCGCCGGACGGTTTCAAGTCGCTTTTGAACAGATGCACCGAGTCTACCCTTGCAGTGCCGAGTGAGTCAATCGTCGTCGCTTCGAGCGCACGGCGGATCCTCTGTGCATCCATCGGGGTGGCATCCTGCCGCACGCGCCCGATTGTTAGGTGAAGCGAGAATTCTCGATTCTCGGATTCGTGACCCAGTCGTGCGCAAGCGGATTCAATTCCGCGTGCCAGTTCTTGCATCTCTGCCGGGGCTTGGACTCCGATCCACAAGACGCGAGCCCGCTTCACATTCGGAAAGGAACCGAAGCCGCCCACGTGCATGTCGAAGGCCGGGACGGAGTCCGCTTCGACACCGAGAGCCTGAGTCAGTAAATCCATCTGACCAAGCGAGACGTCCCCGAGAAACTTAACCGTCATGTGTATGTTTTCAGGCGGAACCCAGCGAATTGCCTCCCCAAGTTCGCTGTGTAGACCGGAAGTCGCCTTGCGAATCGCTTGTTGAATCTGAGGCGGGATTTCGATGGCGATGAAAACGCGCATGTGAAGCAACGATAGCACAGGAAAAAGAAACCTGCAAGAGACACCGGAGTATTGTAAGAATCACTGTGTTGCATCGGTCTAGGTGACAGAATTATTGGAGGCTGAATGACCGAACTGGATGAATTCCGTAAGGAAAAAGATGAAATGTTTGCGCGCCATCCGCAAAGCCCTCTGACTCCGGAACAAAAGCGGGGTTTCAAGGGGCTGGCGTATTATCCGGAGAATGAAGCGCTGAAGCTGGAGGTGCAGATCGAGCCGTTCAAAGATCAACAACCGATGATGATGCAGACTTCGACAGGTGGCGTACAGGAATATGTGAGGTTTGGCAAGTTCAAGTTTCAGGTGGATGGGCAGGATGCCGAACTGACAATTTACCAAGCCGACTACGGTTTCTTTTTGCCTTTCGTCGATTCTCTTGGAGGGAAGGAAACGTATCCCGCCGGTCGTTACCTCGAGCCGGAGCCACTTCCCGGTAACCGATTCCTCGTGGATTTCAACGTTGCATACAACCCCTATTGTGCCTACAACGAAATGTGGTCGTGTCCGATCACACCGGCGGAGAACCGATTGAAAGTGCCCATCCGCGCCGGCGAGAAGTTGTTCGACGGATAAATCAGAACGACGGGCGTACGCCCGTCGTTTCTCAATTCTGTTCCGCTTCCTCGAGCACCTTGAGGAGCGCCTCATATTCCTCGCAGCATTCAGGGCAAACATCCAAATGTTCGCGGATCAAGGGCATGAGCTGTGCGGCATCGCGTTTGTCTGCCTGCCGTTCCACATATTCATCCAACTTCAAATAGATTTCATCGCACGTAAGATCCTCGACGCGCACCTCTTCGAGCACGCGCAAGAATCCAAGAACAGCCTCGTTGGGCATTTCCTGTCTCAAGCCGAGACTGGCGCGGATCCGGTTGACAAGCTCCTTGATTTTCATGGTCTGCGTTTTTTGATGGTTAACGTCCGTTTAATCTTACTTTTGCTCGAAGAGCGAAAGTACCTCGTGCGGCGCAATGTCCTCCATGGAAAGCCGGCTCTTCAGCCGCACCCGCGCATCGTGGAGAAGTTTGTACAACGCGTTGCGATTGGTCTTCAGTCTTCGCGCCGCGTCCTCCATCGGAACATTCCGCACGCCGAGCAGGACGAGCGCCTCGCGCTGGCGGTCGGTCAGTTCCTCCTCGATGATGCGCTGGACGCGCGCCAGCATGTCGGCGCGCTCGGCTGACGTTTCGGGTCCGGCATGGGAATCGGCGAGCAAACCGGGGGGTGGAGGAATGTCCTCGTTTTCGGTTAATTCATCCAGCGACGAGTCGCGCCAGCGCTTACGGCGCAGTTCGGTGAGCGCGATTCGCACGGCAATCTTGTGCACCCACGTGGTGAATTGACTGCGTCCTTCGAAGGTGTCGAGTTGGTCGAGCACACGCAGGAGGGTTTCCTGTGTTACTTCTTCCACGAGCGAATTGAATTGTGGTTGATCTGGCGAGAGCCAGCGCGAAAGTGCGTACGGCAGGCCTTTTTGGATGATGGCGCGCAGGTCTTCGAGTGCGGATTCGCGCGCGGAGCCCTCGTCCTTTAGATCTGCAATCCATTGCTCGTTTGTTCGGTTAGGCATGGTGCACGGATTATAAAACAGAAAGGGATGATGGGTTTAACTCTAACGCTTTTCCTACGTTGGACATGTTTGCACAAACAAAAAACGCGTCATTCGACTCGTTCACAAGTGGGTGTCCATCGTGCAGCATTGGCTACCCCGGAAATAAAATCAAACGAGCCCGAAGGCTCGTTCACTAGTGGGCGCACATCGCGAAGCACTCGAACCCCCTGAAAATAATCGGATAATACTCATGGATTGTTGTGGGCGCACAGGGACTCGAACCCCGGACCTCATCTGTGTGATAGATGCGCTCTAACCAACTGAGCTATGCGCCCTATATTCAGAGTGACGGGATTATAGCCGAGATGAATTGCTTCCGCAAGTTACGGGGGAGGCAGCACATCCCACGGGTTGACCCACGAAGAGATGGCGCGAATCTCGAAATGCAAGTGCGAGCCGCTCGAACGACCGGTGTTGCCGATGATACCGATCAGGTCTCCCTGCCCAACGCTTTGCCCGCATCCTACGCTGATCCCGCTCAAGTGCGCGTACAACGATTGGAAGTTGTTGCCATGATCCACCATGATCATGTTGCCATAGCCGTAATTGTTCCAGCCTGCATATACCACCACGCCGGCGTCTGTAGCATATGCGCCTTCGCCTTCGTTGCCGGCAATGTCAATGCCCCAGTGATTCGTACTGGGCGAATAATCGAAACCGGAAAGGCGGTGATTGCTTGCGGGCCACACGAACGTGCCGAACCCCACCGCGCCTCCTGTGACCGGTTCGCACGCGCCGGGTCCGAGCACGCGGGCTGACGCCGGATTTTCGCGCGTCACACCGAGGGGGGCGCTCCACGAGATGAATTCGCGTTTCCCGCCCGGGACAACCAGCCACGTGCCCGGCGTGATGTTCGGGCGCGCGAAATCGCCGATAGTCTCGAGACTCAGGTTGTTCGCGAGATAATTGATGATATCTTCCGGCGTCACGCCGTAGTATTTTGCGACGCCGTTCAATCCCTCGCCGTCCTGCCATTCGTGATACGTGCCGTTGACCGGCAGGATGTTCAACTCCTGGCCGGGTTTCAACGCGTGCGGGTCGTCGAGCAGGGTGTAATAATTGCCCCACAAAACCGTTTGTGGTTCAATCCCGAAGTTTTGTGCGATTCCAAAGATCGTATCACCTTCAGCGACGGTGTACTTGACAACCTCCTGCCGCGGACGCGACGGAATTGTCGTATGCACCTGCGCTAGGCGCGGAACTCCGCCAAACGTATCAACCGCCTCCGGCAGAACCGGTTCGATTCCTTCCACGATGACGATTGGTTCAACCGTTCCCGCGCTGACCGGCGTCTCGGCGGAAGTCTGCGCAAGGAACAAACGCGCCAGCCAGACCACCGCGCCGATCAACACCAAAGAGAGGAGCAAAGTTCCACTGCGCAGGAACGACTCGCCCAAGCCAATGCCGATCAGCGTATCCATCAGGCGCGAAAAAATCCCCGGTTTATTCTTATTGTCCATTTTTATCCGTTTCGCTCGTCATCATAACACGGTGAAAAATTCGGCGTCAACAGACGCCTTCCAACGCTAACCTGACGTTAAGCCGTCAATAGTGAGACTTGTTGAAACATCGCCTGTTTATTGTGAATACACTGAAAAAAAGATTATTTTGTTGGTACGACAAGTTCGGGAATGTCATTGGATGCTTTGTTCACCAGCGTGCTCACTGGGTACGCGTCCATTACGTCAGCGGGAAAGGGTTTGATGAGCGGCAGGACCCGATCGGGTGTTTGGGCCGAAGGTTCGAGCCATTTGGCATAATCGCGCGGATGCAGAATCACCGGCATCCGGTCGTGAATCATCGCCATCAACTCATTCGGCTCTGTGGTAATGAGGGTACATGAACGAATCAGGGAACCATCCGAACTGTTCCATGTATCCCACAAGCCCGCGAATGCGAAAGGTTTGCGGTCTTTCATGTGGATGAAAAACGGCGTTTTCGTTTTCCTGCCGGGTTGCGCCTTCCACTCATAGAATCCATCGGCAAAGATCAGGCATCGCTTGTACTTCAAGCTTCCGCGGAACGAGGGTTTTTCTGCCACCGTTTCGCCGCGCGCGTTGATCAAACGGTTTCCGATGGTCGGGTCCTTTGCCCACATTGGGATTAACCCCCATACAAAGAAATCTGCCTTGAATTTGTCGTTGTTCGGCACGGCGAGCACGGGCTGTGTTGGCGCGATGTTGAAGCGCGGCGCGAATTTTTTAGGAAAAGTGAAATCGCCGAATTTATCCGGGAACTCGGCAGGGTCAACGGTTAATGTAAATCGTCCGCACATTATTTCCTCAACTTCCTGAAATCGCCATCGCGTACTGTGAAACCGACTGCGTCGAAGTGTTCAAGCAAAGCCTGCGCATATTTGCGGCTGGTCTTGAACAGGTCGCGCACCTCTGCCAGTGAGATCTTGCCGTTACGCTCGGCGGCTTGTTGAATTTCCATTTTCATCGAATCATAATCGGAATTACGAAAAATAACATCTTTTGATACTGCGATGAATTCACCTGACTCAACCAGCACAGACAAAACTTCCGAGCCGACAATCTCCTGACACTCCTTAAAGCTTGGAGGGCTAAAGGGGTTTTGACTGAATTTCCGCATCAAGTCCTCGACGTTTGCCTGCTCCTCCGGCTTGAACTTGATCTCATGTGTCGGAAGAGCGGCATGATTCTCCGACCCAGTGATCAGGTTTCGTGTTGTGAATTGCGCGATCAACGCGTTGAAAGTTCGCGCATCCAGTTTGAGTTTGCTTTTCAGTTCCTCGCGCGGAATTCCACGCCTCAACGGAAAATCTTTATGAAATTCCTCGATAGCCAATAAAGCCTTGTCGCGCATGGTTTGCCAATACGATCGGCTTGCGACCAACAGATCGCTGGAAGCGGTTTGCGCTCCCTCCCCGAGAGGCACAAGGGAATTTGTTCTCGTCAATTCTGCAAGCGCGGACTCGGCGTCACTTAATACCAGTCTCGATCTTGCAACGATCTCTTTGATAGGCGCGATGCCGAGCGCGTTTGCCGCTTCGAGCAAGACGCCTGTAGGGGAGTCTTGTATCAGTGATTCAAGAGATTTCAACGCAGCGCTGTCGTAACGTTTGTGCCTGCCCTTGGGTTGATGATCTACAATGACGCCGCCGCCGAGAGTCTCGCCGGGCGATGGTCGGCGGAGGATGTATCGGTCGCCGCGCACGGCAACCACCGGCTCGCGGAGTTCAAGTTGAATCCATCCTTCTTCGCCGGGATTCAATTCCTCCGCGCCGAGCAGTCTCACGGCGGCAACTGTTTCGCTCGCGCCGATGAAGAATTTTACTTCGTCGTTGTGATGGACCGATGTCGTTGCGTCGCTGAGAAGGCGGAAGCGCGCGTCAAGGCGGCGCGTAGATGCGTAGTGACCGGGATAGGTGAGCCAGTTTCCCCGTCGAATTGATGCGGCATCCACACCGGAAAGATTGACCGCAGTGCGCGATCCGGAGATGGCCATTTCTTCTTTTTTCTTGTGTGTTTGCAGTCCGCGAATCCGCGCTTTGAGTCCGTCAGGCAGTATTTCCGCATCGTCGCCAACAGAGAGATTCCCGTCGCTAAGCGTGCCGGTCACGACTGTGCCAAAGCCGCTCATGGTAAAGACACGGTCAATGGGGAGGCGGGGACGACCCAAATCCACCCGTGCAGGCTTGGTTTCGAGGAGCGATTGGAGACTGGAGATTAGGGAGTCGAGATTCGAGCTTGTTTTGGCAGAAACGCGGACGATAGGCGCATCTTTCAACAGAGTGCCCTTCACCGCGGAGCGAATGTCAACCTCGAGAAGGTCGAGCCAGCCTGCGTCGGCGACCAAATCTGTCTTTGTCAAGACGATCAAGCCCGCGGAGACTTGCAGAAGGTCAAGGATCGCGAGATGTTCTTTTGTTTGCGGCATCACGCCTTCATCTGCCGCAATAACAAGCAACACCGCGTCGATGCCACCGACGCCCGCAAGCATGTTCTCGATGAAGTCGCGGTGACCGGGCACATCCACGATGCCAATCTCTTCGCCGTTCGGAAGGGCAAACCATCCGAAGCCGAGTTCAATGGTCATTTCGCGCGCCTGTTCTTCTTTAAGGCGGTCAGGGTGTGTGCCTGTAAGCGCGGCGATCAACGTGGATTTCCCGTGGTCAACGTGGCCCGCTGTTCCAATAACTCGCATGAAAAGATCTTTCCTGCTTCCCTCTTTCTTTGGCTATGAAAGAAGAAAGAGGGAAGACATGGTGAGGTTCGAGGGAGGTGATTATTTCTTGCTTTTTTTCGCCGTTTTGCCGTGGCCCATGATGCGCTCATAAGCAGATAGCCATTCATGTGCGACGTTCATTAATTCCTGCAATTGTTGTTCTGTGGTGTCTGCGGTCTGATGCAGCTGGTCTTGCAAGGTCTGGGCGGAGTCGTCCAGTTTACCGAGTCGCTCTTCGAGTTTTTGCACGGTGCGTGAAAGGTCTTTCGATGACTCATCTTGGGCAAGCGTGTAACCGGTCCAGCGCTTCTGGTCATCCGCTTTGAAAGTCACCCATTCTTGTCGCAGGCGATCTTCCGCAAGGCGCTGCATCTCGGTAACTTCGTTGATGCGGCGTTCTAGTTTGACGTTCAGTTCGTTATAGGTCTCCTGCGCTCGCTTGGCGTTGCGCAGGGTTTCTTCGAGGGTTTGAACCTGTGTGTCAAACGTATCCGCCTGTTTTTTGATGGCGTCGAACCGTTCCTTCCATTCTTTATACGTGCGTTCCCGGTCAACTTGGGCAACATTTAGACCTTCGATGAATGCCGCCTGTGCATTCTTCCGTTCTGTTTCCGAACCCATCAACTCGTTTATACGGCTGTCGAGGGTTTTCAGGTTATCGCCATTAAGGTCGGCTTTGGCGCGGGCTTCGTCAATGCGTTTGCGGGCGGCGGTCAGTTCGCCCTGCAGATCGGTGACGCGTTTCGTTTCCTGTTTGCGCGCCTCCTCGAATGCCTTTTGCGAGCGCTTGGCATCCTCGGCGGCGCGGATGGCGTCGTCAATGACCGGGCGCAAATCTTTAAAAGCTTGTTGCACGCGGGCGTCTTCGGAAGAAAGCGCCTTGAGATGGCGTTTGATCTCGTTCGAGTCGAATTCTTGCTTAAAATTGTCAAGGGATTTTGTCACCGCTTCCAAATCCTGCTGGTGACGTTTGATCAGATCCTTCTCCCTTTTTTCTACGCGTTTCTCGATGGTATCAATGGCTTTGTTAAGGTCTTCGCGCTGTTTGGAGAAGATCGCGTCGAACTGGTCGAGCCGCGCGGCGGCGGATGAAACATCCGCAAGCTGTTTGCTGAGCGGTTTGATCTGTTTCGAAACGGCGTCGATGTTCCCCTCCAGCGCCGCCAGACGCTCCTCGAGCGTGATAATGGATGTACGTGTTTTGCGATGTTCTTCGTCCAGCCACTCAAGGCGCTTGACGATCTGTTCGAATTCCATGACTTCCTCCGACAGGTGACACTTCGACTTTGCTGAGTGCGAGCTTGCGCTGGATTATACCGTAGCCGCTTAACGACCAAGATGTTCGAACATGAGAGGAAGTTCGGCTAAGAAGAATTGCACAGTCTGTGGAAACAGCCCTAGGACGAAAACCCCGATCATACCCAACCCAAGCATGATTCGCTGTAGGAGGTTTTCACTTGTCCCCCAACCGGTAAACTCCTCCGCCATGCTGATAACCGCCAGCGAGCGGATAGCGCTCGTCAATAGGCCGGCAATGCCCACACCCATCCATATCGCGGCGGAGGGCGAAACGCTCGAAAGGTTTTCCCATAACGCCAACCTCGGAGGAAAACCGGCAAGGAGTGGAAAAGCACCGGTCGACAGTGTTGCAAATAAGATTGCCGCGCCGGCAAATGGAGCGACTCGCAACACACCGCGCACCGCGCTGAAGCGCATCGTCTCTGCATGATCTCGGATGATGGTCAAGCCCAAAGACCACAACGCGAGTGTCAGAGTTCGCGCAGGGATCAGCAAGAATAGGATCGGGATGCCCAGCCTTGAGTCCAGACTGAGGGCAAGCAACGAAAATCCGGTCTCGGCGATGGAGCCGAATGCCATGATGCGTCCAAGATGACGCTGGAATGCGGCCCAGAGTCCGCCGGTGGCTATCATCAACAGCCCGGCGAATTGAAGCGCAAGAGTCAGTTGAGGCGAGGACCGAATCCAAGAATAGCGATCCAGAAATCCCGTCGCGAAGATGATCGTAATTGTCGGCAAGATCCACAACAGGAAGCCAACCGTGAATGGATGAGACTCTTCGGTCAACATGGGAATCCAGTTGTAAAGAGGAAAGATCGCAAGCAGGAAGGCGAATCCCAGCCCAAGCATCGAAGCAGACTGCGCCGCGAGCGCCAGATCGCCGGGGCTGGCTTCCACGCCAGCCAACAGCCAGCCTGCCAACAAGATGAACGGCATGGCAAGGGTCTGATAAATCAAAAAACGCAGGATGCCTTTGCCGGGCGGCGTGTGGATGCTGGTGAGCATCGGAATGGAAATAAGAATTGCCATCTCGATGAATAGGGCGGCATACAAGAAAGGCTGAACTGCGATGGACGCAACCAATAGTCCGACAATCATATAACCCATAGGGGCAAGGCGCGCTGTATTGCCCGCGGCGAGCGAGCCGAAACACCAAAGGGCTGTGCCTGCATAGATCACGGCAAGCAATGAGCCCTCGGCTGGTGCAATGTTCAGTGCCCGTCCGAAAACGTTGAGCGACGAATCGACTTTGAAAGAAAGATTTCCAATCCGAAGAGCCTCGCCAATTGGAAGAAACTGCGCGGCTACGGCAAGGACGACTGCAAGGCTTCCGCTTAAATATCCAACAACCCGCGGATTGCGAAGAAGTAGAAACACTCCGCCCATCACAACGGGAAAGAGAATCCAGATTGTAGGGGCGTTAACTGTCATGGATTCTCCGTTGTGCTCGAGTTTGATGCAAGCATCAGATACGCGCCCACAAGCGCGAGACCGAGCGTAATGACTGCCAGCAGGGCGGCGACCAGCACCGAACCTTCCACAGTGGCATACAGTACCTCAAACCCGGCAAGAACCGTCATTAACCCTTGTGTAACGCGCAGGATGTTCGAGGTAACTCCCAAGTGGAGCAAACCCATGCCGATCATCAGTAACGCTCCGCCTGTGACTGCAATGCCGGCATCTGCCATGATGTTTTCTACTTTGGGGGTTGCGCCTGCGACGATGAGTCCCACCATTGCCGCCGTAAACAAGCGGAAGAGCCGTCCGCGGGGCCAGATACCTTCATCCTCTGAGTCGTCAGGCAGCTCGGAGCGTGTCATGCCGATGATGGCGCAGGACATCCAGCCCGCGACGACTTTCACCGACGCCATACCAAGCGGAAAATGTGCGAGCAATAGAGCGAACATGGCAAGGTACTGTACGGCAAGAAACGAAACACTCACGCGCCAATCGCGCGCGATGAGCATTCCCACCGACGTGATAACAATTGCGCTTACCGCAACCCATTCGAGGATAGCCATGGTTCGTTATGGAATGCGTTGTGCAAAGAAAGAAATGAACAATGCAAGAAATAGCAGTGTCCACATGATTCCGCTCTCGCCCTCGAGGATTTTTGCGAACACGTCGCTTAAACGACCGGCTTGACGGTATAGATTCCACAGGCTTTGGTAGCCCCAATCGAGCCAGGTTGGGTTGGTTGGTCGTACCCAATGTGCGCGGACCGGGTTGAGGATGCGGAGACGTGGGGTAAACCAGACCAAGGCAAACGTCAGGATGGATGCGATGATGCCAGCGACGATATTTCCAAATTGAAGAGATGCCTCCCAGCCGAATAGTCCGAGCAAAAGGATGATTATGAGAATCAAGAGGATTCCGATGGGATAGATGTTTTTTGCCCAAATTGGCTGGTCTTCATAACGAACGCGCAATGCAGACGGGCGCAGAATGTGGCGGGCGAATCCTGCAAGCAACATGGCGTGCGCGATGAGGAGAGGAATCCATGCAAGATAAAAACTCGATCCGCCGCTGACCCAACCGGCAGCAGTCAGTGAAAACGGAAGCGCCGACATTCCAAATACGGCGATCCATAGTCCGCGTATTGACCATTGATTTGGTTCGGAGGACAAGAATAGAACTCCGCCGCTCAGGGTCATTGCACAACCCCACGCTGCCGCGCCGACAGGATTTTCGTGCAACGCCGCCGCGGCGGCAAGTGATCCTACACCGATGAGCCAGAATGGGCGGCCCGTTAATTCATCCGGGGAGCGTAACCACATCCAGCCGCCATAGACTGCGGCGAGAGCGACCAATACTAACAAGTATGGAATGAACACTGCAGGAATACTCCCCGCGGGAATGCGTGCGAGCAGGATCAAACTTGAAGCCGCGGAGATCATACGCAAGGCTGTGCCGAACCCGCGGCGAACGGCTGATTCGGCGGCGTAAGGAAGGTGAAGCGGGAGAACGCCCAGCCGCAAGCCCGCGGCTATCAAGAGATACAACCCAGCCTGAGCAGAGGCTGAATGAAAATCAAGATTTACATTGTTCGCGGTGCTGACCATGTTTGCCCATAGCAACACCAAAATCCCTGCCACGCGCGAAGCGAACGAGATCACGACGCGCTCTGATAGCTTCGGATCCTCCACAAAAGCCAATTGCGTGACCAGCTCCACGACATCAATTGCCGCCCAGATCAGAACCAGGGTGAGGGGATTATTTGCGGTGACAGCGAGCACGCCGAGCCAGGAAAGAGTTAGAATGCCCGACCATGTGAGCGGGCTCGGAAAATTACCACGTACGACAGACGTAATAATGATCGCCAGTGTAAGCGTGACAATACTCAACGCGAATGCCCATGCAATCCCATCGGCGAGAAATGCGGGCGACTGTCTGAATAGGGAGACAGGACGCCAGATGGAGAACTGCAAATGGGATGATGGTTCTATCAGCCACGCGAACACGCTCGCAAATGCCAGCATCCCTCCGCCGGTGGCGATCAGCCAAGTGGAACGAAACTGAGGCAGAAAGATTCGTAATGCCAACAACGTGATTGACGTGAGAAAAAGGATTCCAACGGTGATAAGAATGAACATGCAATCGCAATTTTATCAGGTTTGCTTCACAACCCTTTGAAAGGTAATTGAAATGCGCAGGGTTTGCGCCTCATTCTGATTGTTGTACAATGATGTTCATGCGTGCTCGTCGAAATACCTTATTGATCGCAACGCTGTTGCTCGCTGGTTGCAGCGCAATGCCGAATGAAGTATCAGCGGAAGGGATTCCATCGCCGACGCCGTTCCAGCCTCGGTCTGACGGCGCTTCGGACTCGATTTTTTCTGCCGCGGCTCCCACGCCTCTCAATCTGCCGACCATGACTCCGGTGCCGACGGAAATCATCATCTTGCCAGAAACGCTACCCGAAGAAGTAGATGTGACATCATTCGCGATCTCCGGCGTGCTCAATCCGCTGACGGGGTTGCCTCCATCCGACCCGTCGTTGCTGAATCGACGTCCGCTGGCGATCAAAGTAGCCAACTATCCGCGATACATGCGTCCGCAGTCAGGTCTGACGCTCGCCGATCAGGTCTTCGAGTATTACATCGAGGACGGTTTGACGCGTTTCATCGCCGTATTCTACGGCAACGACTCGGAGTGGGTGGGACCTGTCCGCTCGGGGCGATATTTCGACGAACACATTCAGCGCATGTATCAGTCGTATCTCGTATTCAAGTTTGCCGACCCGCGCGAGTTGGACTATTTTCGCGGTAGCGACTTCTCGCAGTATCTCGTTACGCCGACGAATGGAATGTGCCCGCCTTTCCGTTTTCTTCCCGAACGCATAAATACAGTTGAAGAGTATAACAACTCGTATTTCAACACCGTGCTATGGAAAGACTGTGTTTCGAATATCAGTTCTGAAAACAACCGTCCTTATCTCCGTAATGGGTATTACAGCGACCCGCCGCCTGCCGGCGACCTGCCAGGGAGCAGGGTCACCACCTATTATTCCGTGGATGCCTATCACTATTGGGAATACAACCCCGACGCCCATCTCTATTTTCGTTATCAGGAGATCAACGACACGCGCGACGGGGAGGAGGAATACGCGCCGCTGGTGGACCGGGTCACTGGCGTGCAGGTCAGCGCGTCGAACGTGGTCGTATTGTTCGTCACCCATACGTTTGCGAATGCGTACGATAAGGACGATGAGGTCTTTCAGATTGACCTGGGCGGCTCCGGTGAAGCGTATGTCTTCCGCGACGGCGTGGGAATCCTTGCGAAGTGGTATCGAGCGAACCGTGACCAGCCTCTGTTGCTCACCACGCTCGGTGGCTCACCCATTTACATGCGACCCGGCGTCACGTTTTACGAAGTCATCGGTTCGCGCTCCTACGTTGACCAAAGCGAAGGCGAGTGGAGTTTTCGCCACGATTGGCCCTAACTGTGGTGTCATTGCGCGGCGTGACGCCGTCACGATGAAGCAATCCTGTGTTCGATGAAGAAATCCTTCGCTCAGAATTCCACATCTAAGATAAAATAACCTAGAAGTAATCATGACCTTCGACCCGACTTTTCTCAGTAACCTTCTCCTCGTGCTCACCGGATTTGGCGGTGCATTCCTCGCTGCGTTGTGGATCTCTCTTGTCGTGTGGACCTATCGCGACATTCGCACGCGGGCGCGCGACCCGCTGGTGCAGACGCTGGCGACACTGCTCGTCGCCGTGTTGAGTCTGCCCGGCGTATTGGTGTATCTGATTCTTCGCCCGCCGAAGACGCTGGAGGAAGATTACCAGAAAACATTGGAAGAAGAAGCGTTACTTCAGGCGCTGGAAGACCTCCCGCTCTGCCCCGGCTGTGAGCGCCGTGTCAAAGACGATTGGCAGGTCTGCCCGAACTGCCACACAAAACTAAAGAAGACCTGCGAGAACTGTAACCGGTTGATGGAACTGCCGTGGAACATCTGCCCCTATTGCGGCACTCCCTCCGCGGGTATGCGTCGCGGCGAAGGCACCAGCGTGGATGACGCATTGAAAAGTCTGAGAGTGGAGAGTGATGAGGGAGAACGAAAAGTATGAAAGTAGGTTTTGGAAAATTGAATACGATTTCCGAAAAGCCATGGTTTTATCCAATGGCTTTATTTTTGATGGCGGTGGTTACATATGGATATGCGTTGACTTCCCTGGGCTTCTACTGGTCGGATTGGGAGGTGGTATTTTTTACCAAGCTCGACCCTTCCCTTCAACCCGGCTTCTATGCCGATGACAGACCATTCCCCTGGGTGTATCAGCTGATCTATTTTCTTGCCGGTTCACAGCCGATTGGCTGGCATATCGCCACTTTGTTGCTTCGCTGGGCGGGCACTCTATTCTTTGTCTACGCACTGATTCAATTCTGGCCCGAACACCGAAAATCACTCTTTTGGCTGGGTGGGCTGTTGCTATTTTATCCGGGCTTTGTTCAACAGACACAATCCGCCGCATTTTCGCGTCACATAATGACATTGTTCCTCTTCGCCTTGTCGTTGTACCTGATGGCGGTGGCGATCAGACGGCCAAAGCAGGCGTGGGTGTTCTTTCCGTTATCCTGGCTCGCCGCCTTCATGCATCTTTTTAACATCGAATATTTTTCTGGAATTGAGTTCATACGGCCAGCTTTGATTTGGGTGCTTGTTTCAAATGGCTATAAAAGAGATTGGCGCTCGCTACGAAAGGTTGTGCTGTATTCCCTGCCTTATTTACTGATAACGGCGCTCTTTCTTTGGGCTCGCTTCGTATATTATCCCAGTGTTTTTCAGACATCGCTTGGCCGTTTCGAAGATATTGGTTCGACCATAGGTGTGTTTCAGGGTTCTATTATCGGAACGATGCTAGATTTTTTCAGCCGAGGGCTACTCGATCTTTTGTATTCTACCTTGCAGGTATGGACAAATTCAATCGTAGGATTCGGCGGTTTTACTTTCGAGCGAAGAATTACCTGGTTCGCGTTTGGGCTGGGTGCGTTATGTGCGTTTTCCTTTTCCTATTTTTTTGATACAGATGAGCGAGAAACGTCTAACAAATCATCTCCAATCTTGATGGTCTTTATCGGTCTTCTGATGTTCGTTGCGAGCGCATTCCCGATTTGGGCGATTGGGAAAGAGATCGGTACGGGCGGTTGGAACGTGCGTTTTACTCTTGCTCCCATGTTTGGCGCCAGTCTGATGGTCGTTGGCATCGTGCTTTATTTGGTTCGGCCCGTCGCACAAAAATGGGTGTTTGGCTTCCTGCTTATGTTCTCGGTGGCTACTCAGGTTTGGGCCGTGAACGAATATCGCCGTGATTGGACGATCCAGCCCGACTATTATTGGCAACTGTATTGGCGTGCACCGGCGTTACAGCAGGACACAGCTGTGCTCAGTTTTGCCTATCCGTCATACTTCATCACACATGATCTGGACGCAACATGGGCGGTCAATGTTTTATATGACTTTCAGGTGCGGGATGGTTCGATCCCGTACATGTTCATTACCCCAGAATACGACCTGTATTTCCAACCGAACGTTGCGATCAGGGAACGCGTTCGCAATGTGGCGTTTAATGGGAATACGTCCAACACAATTGCCGTTCTTCATCAAACAGACAGATCTTGCCTGCGCATTTTGGATGCAGTTTACATGTATGACCCCCTCTTAGATGAAGGAAGCGAGAGGCTGATTCCTATGTCCGATCTTTCTCGTATCATTCCTGAATCTGTGGCTGTTTCGCCCGATACGGATATTTTTGGCACTGAGCCTGCTCATACTTGGTGTTATTACTTCCAGAAGGCTGACCTTGCCCGTCAGCTGAAGGATTGGGACGAAGTGCTTGATCTCTATCAGCAGGCACAAGGACTTGGCTTTACTCTGGAATACGGCGCGGAATACATTCCTTTTATCGAAGCATTTGCTCAAACCGGCGACTGGCAGAAAGCATACGATCTGACCATTGCCGCGGAGGAGTTAACTCCACGCCATAAGAGGATGTTATGCAGCAATTGGTATCGATTTGCTGAAATACCGTCTGCGGAGATGGCGATGGTTGAGCGGATTGCTCGAGACCTGCCGTGTTAGGTTTGTTTCCACGTTTCCATTCCGCGCCGACGCCGTGAGCGCGGACGAGGCCCTGCGCGAATTGAAATCAGATGATGATCCGGGGGAGGTGAAAGTGGAGGGGTAACGGATTTTGAATTGAAATAACGGGGAATTTACATCTGCCAATCTTCGATTACTAGAGTTGGAATGCGCGAAAATTCGGCAGAGTTGTGGGTTATCAGCGTTACATTGTTTGCCAAAGCGATGGAAGCGATCAGTAGATCGTTCGGTCCGATCAAATTCCCTTGTTATTCCAATTCTGTGCGCAGGCGGCCATACACTTCTGCGGAATGGTCGTCAAAAGACAGACTCTCGAACGACGCCGAGAATGCTTTCACTAAATTTATGTTTTCCTCGCGCTTGCTTTTGTATGCGCCGTGAAATAACTCTGCTTTGACAACTGAACATAACCGAATACCGCGAGGGGACACAGAAGCGAGTTTGCGGGCGGCTGGAGACTCTTGCCGATTCAGCAATTCAATGCAAAAGTTGGTGTCGAGGAGGTAGATCATTTGAGTTCCGAACGGGATTCATACGACCCTTGTGGTTCCCGAACGAAAGGAGAGCCTTGCCACCCGCCGATGATTTTCGTGAAGAAATCGGAAGTCCATTCATGCAGTGGGCGCGCCTCACTGACCGGGTTCACAATGAGAGTGACCTCGATATCGGTGTTCGACACGCCAATCGGCGTTTCTAATTTGAGAATACCATCTTTTCCAACGTGTGTATGTAAAGTCAGACTTTGCATGGTGCACCTTAGGTTTGATTTTACCTTATGTTTTTGTTTCTTTGGCATGCGCCGCGCCGATGCCATCAACATGGGCGATGCCGTGCGCGGTTTGAAACGGGATGATCAGGATGGGGGTAGTGAAGGTCGGGTGCAAGCGGTTGTTAGCCCGCGCCCTGTGTGTCTTCGTTCATCACCTTGAAAAATAATTCTACAGCCTCGGGGTCAAAATGCGTTCCGGCCAGTGCGCGGATGTGTTCCCGCACTTTGTCTTCCGGCCAACCTTGACGGTATGGGCGGTCTGAACGCAACGCATCCCAGACATCCACCACCGCAAAGAGACGCGCCGCCAATGGAATTTGCCCGCCTTTCAGCCCGCGTGGATAGCCGCTCCCATCCCATTTCTCGTGGTGGCAATAAGGAATATCCAGCGCGGAGCGCAAGTAAGCAATGGGCGAAAGCAGTTCGTACGCATAGGTTGGATGTTTACGCATCACCACCCATTCTTCCTCTGTCAATTTGTCGGGCTTGAGCAAAATCGCGTCGGGAATGCCCATCTTGCCAATATCATGCAAAAGCGCCCCGCGTCTCACATGTAATAACTCATCTTCTGTCATGCCCGCCGCGCGGGCCAGCCGCAGAGTCATTTCGGTCACACGCAGTGTATGCCCCTCGGTTTCCTTATCGCGCAAATCGAGCGCGCGGGACCAGCCTTCGATGGTGGTATCGTACGCCAATGCCAGTTCCAGCGCATCGCGTTGGGTTTGTTCATAGAGTGTCACGCGCTGGATGGCGCTGGCGGCCATGTCGGCAATGGCGGCGAGCAAGCGCACGTCGAGTTCGTTGATAGTACCCGTCCTCCCCATCCATAACGCGCCGATGGTTGCCTCGCGGGCGATAAGGGGCACGCACGCCACCGCCGGGATGTTTTCCAGCAGGTCGGGGCTGAAAAAACGGGGCTCGTTACGCACCTCATTGTTCAGATAGGGTTGGCCGGTCAGAATGACATGACCGCTGACCCCCTCGCCCGGCGCAAAGCGTTGGCCGGCTCCGGGCGCGAATTGGCCCATCGCCAGTTCAATCACCGTCTCGCCGCTGGCCGGGTCGCGCAAGGCGAATGCCGCTCCGTCCGCCTTCAGCACGGCGAGCAATTCGTCAAGAATGATGGACAGCATTTCGGCGCGCGATTGGGCTTTCCGCAGCGCCGCGCTGAGGAGTGCCACCGTCTCGAGTTCACGCTCTTTCTGCCTGCGCTCGGTGATGTTATAAATCACAGCCAGAAAGACTCGTTCCTGCTCATCATCCACCAATTGCAAATGGACTTCGACCGGATATAGACTGCCGTCGGCGCGGCGATGAACGGTCTCAAAGATGTGTATTTCCTTCGCGCGCGCCAACAAGGGCTGGAGCATGGCGCGGAAAGATTCTTCCGTGAATTCGGGTTTGAGGTCGAGCGGGGTCAGGTTCTGGATTTCAGCCAGGGTGTAAAGCAGGTTTTTCCGCGCGCCTTGATTCGCATATTTGAAGCGGAGTGTTTCCGAATCAAAAACATAAATCTCGTTCAAACTTCGCTCAAGAATCTCAAACAGACGTCTGCGCTCCCCTTCACTCTGGCGACGCTCGGTGATGTCACGGGCCACGCCCTGATACCCAATCACGTTGCCCTGTGGGTCAAGCCGGGGTACGACACGGTCTTCCACCCAGCGATATTCCCGTCGGGTGCGGTGCCAAAGACGATATTCGCGGGTGCCAATGGCGCGGCTGGAGAGTATCGCTTGCGTCACTTCGGCGACTCGCTCGAGGTCGTCCGGGTGAAGAGACCGCCGCCAAAGTTCGGGGTCGTGGATAAACTCGGTGGGGCTGCGGCCGGTGATTCCTTCGGTTTGTGGACTGACGAATACGACTTGTCCCTGCAAGGGATCGTCTTGAAGCGACACCTGATAGAAAACTTCGGAAGCATTTTCCACCAGCAGCCGGTATTTCTCTTCGCTCTGCCGCAGGGCCGCCTCCATTTGCTTACGCTGAGTGATGTCACGGACAATACAGACTACGAACGAAGCCCCGTCCGCCTCAACGGGTCTCAGCATGATATCGACAGGAAATTCACTTCCATCCTTGCGCCAAGCCGACAACTGCGGCCCGGTACCCATTGGGCGCGTTTGCGGGCTAACAAAGAACTTTTCCATGAGTTGAACGTGCAACGCTCTTTTGGTTTCAGGCACCAGGGTCTGGATGGATTGGTTTTGCAATTCGCCGGGTGGATAACCAAACAAAACATGGGCGAGTGAGTTTGCCAGCACGATGTTCCCCGCGCGATTGACGACAATCGCCGCATCAGGAATGGTTTCCAAAAATTGACTGTAAGTCATAATGGGCAATGGCATTTGTGCGGCTCCTCGCGGGTTAAAACGAGCGGGCTAACGGTTTGCGTTACCCGCCGCGCGGGTGTCTGATGAAAACTTGCGGGCGAGATTCGCAAGCAGAAAAGTCGGCCAGTTGGCGCGCGTAGCGCGGTTGGGTGCATGCAGGGTTGGGCGG